>ENA-OWLM01000879-OWLM01000879.1-metagenome-genome-assembly--contig:-NODE-879-length-11320-cov-4.000266_pt1 | contig 11320 bp, 9 predicted proteins | sample MGYA00245349_ERZ651102 | MGnify/ENA primary metagenome ERZ651102 (study PRJEB26857, sample SAMEA4031759) | metagenome | biome: human; feature: oral; material: saliva | place: Philippines | collected 2014 | study... | reverse complement strand
CCTGCAGCTGCGCCACCGCAGCGGCACGGAAGGTGTCGCCGGCGGCCAGCATCAGGCTGTGCCCCTCATCCTTGAAGCGCTTGGCCAGCTTGCCGATGGTGGTGGTCTTGCCGACCCCGTTGACGCCCACGGTCAGCACCACGAAGGGTTTGGCGTTGCGGTCGATTACCAGTGGCTGGGCCACCGGCTGCAGGATGGCGATCAGTTCAGCGCGCAGCGCGGCCTGCAGGGCGCGGGCGTCGGCGAACTCACGCGCCTTCATGCGCTTGCGCAGGCCTTCCACCAGCGCGGTGGTCGCGGTGACACCGACGTCGGCGGTGATCAGAGCGGTTTCGATCTCATCCAGCAGGTCGTCGTCGAGCTTCGGATTGCGCGAGAACAGGCTGCCAACGCTGCGCGCGAATACGCTGTTGCGCAGGCGGTCGCGCCAGCCGGTCTTGCCGGGCGCGGCCGGAGCCACTTCGTCGGTGACCTCCGGGGTGGCCAGCGGCTGCTCGGCTTCCTGGACGATCTCGGTGGCCACCACGACCGGGGCGGTGGTCTGCACGGCCGGTTCGGGCGTGGGGGCGGTTTCGACCGGGATCGCTGCCGGCACGGGATCCGGCGCTACCTCTTCCGTCGGTCGGGCAGCGTCCGGCGCGGTCGGAAACGCGGCTGCCAGCTCGTCGGCCGAATAATGCTGGGTCTTGGGCGCGTCCTGCGGGGCGTCCTGGGGCTTCTTGCGGCGGAAAAAACTGAGCATGGGCAAAAGACGCTGATATTCAGAGGGATATGCTACCACCCGGGCCTGTCGGGCCCGCGTGCATTCAAGTTCGGCTGCCGGGTGCCGTTAACAGCCACGGAGGGCCGCGTCGTGACGGTCCAGGGGGCACCGCATGAGCAGCATCATGGCCATCGCCGGCAGTGGCATGCGCGCGGCCCAGCAGGGCGTGCAGGTCGCCGCACATAACGTGGCCAATCTGCCGACCAGCCAGGACCCCACCGCGCCGGTGGCCGACCTGCTCGCCGCGCGCACCGAGGTGCTGGCGTTCAAGGCCAACGCGATGGTGCTGCGGCGTGCCGATGAGATGCTGGGCACCCTGTTCGACCAGCGCGCCTGACGGCGACGCACGACCAACGGTATGCCCGGCTTGCCGGGCACCCCTCCGGGGCCATCGCGTTGCGATGTTACTCGCGGCTACGCCGCTCCTTGCGTGCGCTACCGCCTTACAATCCGTCACCGTCCGGCCCCGGTAGGTACCGACCGTTGGTCGGTACGCTGTACGCCTTACGCGGACAACTCCAACAACAACTTGTTCAACCGCCGCACATACGCGGCCGGATCCTTCAGCGAATCGCCGGCCGCCAGCGCCGCTTGGTCGAACAGCACCCGGCTGAGGTCATCAAACCGACCACTGTCGGTTTCCTGATCCAGCTTGCCGATCAGCGGGTGCCCGGGGTTGAACTCGAACACCGGCTTGCTGTCGGGCACCTTCTGCCCGCTGGCTTCCAGGATCTGGCGCATCTGCAGCCCCAGGTCCTGCTCGCCAATCGCCAGAATGGCCGGCGAATCGGTCAGACGATGCGACACGCGCACGTCGGCCACGTCGCTGCCCAGCGCGGTCTTCAAGCGCTCAACCAGCGCCTGCTTGTCCTTGGCGGCTTCTTCCTGGGCCTGCTTGTCCTCGGCACTCTCCAGCGCGCCCAAGTCCAGGTCGCCACGGGCGACGTCGACGAACGACTTGCCGTCGAACTCGGTCAGGTACCCCATCAGCCACTCATCGATGCGGTCGGTGAGCAGCAGCACTTCGATGCCCTTCTTGCGGAACACCTCCAGGTGCGGGCTGTCCTTGACCTGGGTGTGGCTCTCGCCGGTGAGGTAATAGATCTTGTCCTGGCCCTCGACCATGCGTCCGATGTAGTCGGCCAGCGAGACACTCTGCTCGCCGCTGGCGTCATGGGTGGAGGCAAAGCGCAGCAGGCCGGCGACCTTTTCGCGGTGCAGATCCCAGTGCGCGGGCACCGGCGGCAAACCGTTCTCCACTTCGCTTTCTACATAGATTAGCGCGTCATCCGCCAGCCAGCCGTTTTGCTCGAGCAGGGATAACGTCTCTTCCAGCAGTCCCTTGCGGAACGGCGGGTCGACAAACACCACGTTGTGCGGTGTGCCCTGTTGCGCGAGGAAGCTCAGCGTGTTGGTGTTGACCACTTTGGCGTTGCTCGCCTTCAGCGTCGCCAGATTTTGCTGCAGCGTCTGCGCCACGCCGCGCTCCATCTCCAGCAGCGTGGCGCTGGCGGCATAGCGCGACAGCGCTTCAAGCCCTAATGCGCCGCTTCCGGCGAAGCAGTCCAGGCAGCGGGCGTCTACCATTGACGGGGCGAGCCAGTTAAACAGCGTCTCGCGCACGCGGTCGGTAGTGGGGCGTAAACCGGGGCTGTCCGGCACCGGTAATTTCCGGCCTCGCCACTGACCGCCGATAATACGAATTTGACCGGCCGGGGCGCGGTTGGGTTTCTTCATCTCAGGAAAGCTCTGTTAACAATTGGCCTGCGATTGCGGGCGGTGATGTCAATTAAGTAAAGTGTTAGACTATTTCATCATTTTTTTAGCTTACATGTATATAGCGCCGCGAGGAGTGTAGTCGCAGATGGCAAAACAAAAAAAACGTGGCTTCTTTTCCTGGCTGGGCTTCGGTGAAAAAGAGCAAGAAACAGAACAGAAAACCGAAGAACAACAAGCCGTTGAAGAGCAGTCGCAGCCTGAAACGCCTGTAGAAACCGCCGCGGTTGTCGAAGCGGAAGAAACGGCGCACAGCAAAGAAGAGATTGAATCCTTTGCTGAAGAGGTGGTTGAGGTCACTGAACAGGTTCAGGAGAGCGAGAAGCCAGAGCCGGTTGTCGTCGAAGACATTACCCACGCGCCGCAGGCCGTTATTGAGCACGAAGAGCTGCCGCTGCCGGAAGAGGTAAAAGCCGAAGAGGTGTCTGCCGAAGAGTGGCAGGCCGAAGCGGAAACCGTTGAAATTGTTGAGGCGGTGGAAGAAGAAGCGGCACGCGAGCCAGAGCTGACCGACGAAGAGCTGGAAGCCCAGGCGCTGGCGGCGGAAGCCGCGGAAGAAGCGGTCATCGTTGTGCCGGTAGAAGAGCAAGCCGAAGAAGAGATCGTTCAGGAGCAGGAAAAACCGACCAAAGAAGGTTTCTTCGCGCGCCTGAAGCGTAGCCTGCTCAAAACCAAAGAAAACTTAGGTTCCGGATTTATCAGTCTGTTCCGCGGCAAGAAGATCGACGACGATCTCTTTGAGGAACTGGAAGAACAGCTGCTGATTGCGGACGTCGGCGTGGAAACCACCCGTAAGATCATCGCCAACCTGACCGAAGGGGCGAGCCGCAAACAGCTGCGTGATGCCGAAGCGCTGTACGGCCTGCTGAAGGACGAGATGGGCGAAATTCTCGCAAAAGTTGACGAACCGCTTAATATTGAAGGCAAAACGCCATTTGTTATTCTGATGGTTGGCGTGAACGGCGTGGGTAAAACCACCACCATCGGCAAGCTGGCGCGTCAGTTCGAGCAGCAGGGCAAATCGGTGATGCTGGCGGCGGGCGATACCTTCCGTGCGGCAGCGGTTGAGCAGCTGCAGGTCTGGGGCCAGCGCAACAACATTCCGGTGATTGCCCAGCATACCGGTGCGGATTCCGCATCCGTGATCTTCGACGCCATCCAGGCCGCGAAGGCGCGCAATGTGGACGTGCTGATTGCCGATACCGCAGGGCGTTTGCAGAACAAATCGCACCTGATGGAAGAGTTGAAGAAAATCGTGCGCGTCATGAAGAAGCTGGACGAAGACGCACCGCATGAAATTATGCTGACCATTGACGCCAGCACCGGGCAGAACGCCATCAGTCAGGCGAAGCTGTTCACTGAAGCGGTAGGACTGACGGGGATCGCGCTGACCAAGCTGGACGGCACCGCCAAAGGCGGGGTGATCTTCTCCGTGGCCGACCAGTTCGGCATTCCTATCCGCTACATCGGTGTGGGCGAGCGTATTGAGGATTTGCGTCCGTTTAAGGCGGACGACTTTATTGAGGCATTATTTGCCCGAGAGGACTAACAATGATTCGCTTTGAACACGTCAGCAAGGCCTATCTCGGTGGGAGACAAGCGCTGCAGGGGGTGACATTCCACCTGCAGCCGGGCGAGATGGCATTCCTGACCGGCCATTCCGGCGCGGGGAAAAGTACCCTGCTCAAGCTTATCTGTGGGATCGAACGGCCCAGCGCCGGGAAAATCTTTTTCAGCGGCCACGAAATTAGCCGCCTGAAAAACCGCGAAGTGCCGTTCCTGCGCCGTCAGATCGGCATGATTTTCCAGGATCACCACCTGCTGATGGATCGCACCGTTTTTGATAACGTCGCGATCCCGCTGATTATTGCCGGCGCCAGCTATGACGATATCCGCCGTCGCGTCTCTGCGGCGCTGGATAAGGTCGGGCTTCTGGACAAAGCGAAGAACTTCCCGATCCAACTGTCCGGCGGTGAGCAGCAGCGCGTGGGCATCGCCCGTGCGGTGGTGAACAAGCCTGCCGTACTGCTGGCGGATGAACCAACCGGTAACCTTGACGATGCCCTGTCCGAAGGGATTTTGCGTCTGTTTGAGGAATTCAACCGCGTAGGGGTCACGGTATTGATGGCGACGCACGACATCGGGCTCATTTCCCGTCGTTCGTACCGCATGCTGACCCTGAGCGACGGGCATTTGCACGGAGGCTACGGTGAACAAGCGTGATGCAATGAACCAGATTCGGCAGTTCGGGAACCGGTTTGACCGTTTCCGCAAGCCGCAGGGCGGCGGTGACGGCAATCGTAATACGCCGAAGCGCGCGAAGGCCGCGCCGAAGCCAAACTCCCGCAAGACCAACGTGTTCAACGAGCAGGTGCGCTATGCCTTCCAGGGGGCATTGCAGGATCTGAAAAGCAAGCCGCTGGCGACGTTCCTGACGGTGATGGTGATCGCCATCTCCCTGACGCTGCCAAGCGTGTGCTACATGGTCTATAAGAACGTCAACCAGGCGGCATCGCAGTATTATCCGTCGCCGCAGATCACCGTCTATCTGGATAAAGCGCTCGACGATAACGCGGCGGCGCAGGTGGTCGGGCAAATCCAGGCCGAACAGGGCGTGGAGAAAGTAAATTACCTCTCGCGCGATGAAGCGCTGGGCGAGTTCCGCAACTGGTCAGGCTTTGGCGGCGCGCTGGATATGCTGGAAGAGAACCCGCTGCCCGCCGTGGCGGTGGTGATCCCGAAGCTTGATTTCCAGGGCACCGATTCGCTTAACACCCTGCGCGACCGCATCACCCGTATCAACGGGATTGATGAAGTGCGTATGGACGACAGCTGGTTTGCCCGCCTTGCCGCCCTGACCGGGCTGGTGGGGCGCGTGTCGGCGATGATCGGCGTGCTGATGGTGGCGGCGGTGTTCCTCGTCATCGGTAACAGCGTGCGTCTGAGCATCTTCGCCCGCCGCGATACCATCAACGTGCAGAAACTGATTGGCGCAACGGATGGTTTCATCCTCCGTCCGTTCCTCTACGGCGGCGCGTTGCTCGGTTTTTCCGGCGCATTTCTTTCACTGATATTGTCAGAAATTTTGGTGATGCGGCTTTCGTCTGCCGTGACTGAAGTGGCGCAGGTTTTCGGAACCAAGTTTGATATCAGTGGCTTAGGGTTTGATGAGTGCCTGCTGTTGCTGCTGGTGTGCTCCATGATCGGCTGGGTTGCCGCATGGCTGGCCACGGTTCAACATTTACGCCACTTTACTCCCGACTAATAAAAGCGTGATATAATCTTTCCCTGCACCGAGATGTTCGCTCTGCAGGGAAAGCGTCCCTGTTGTCTCTTCCCCTGTTATCATCTTCATGTCACATTTTGTGCGTAATTTATTCACTGTTGCACCTGGAACTTGTGGATAAAATCACGGTCTGATAAAAGAGTGAATGCTAATCTCGCTGCTCAAACGCTTTGGCATGGTTGTTGCCTGATGGGGACAGCCTGGACCAGAAGAAACATTGAGAGGAATGAATGACCAAAGAAATGCAAACTTTAGCTTTAGCCCCTGTTGGTAACCTGGAATCTTACATCCGGGCTGCGAACACCTGGCCGATGTTAACGGCCGAGGAAGAAAAGGAGCTTGCTGAAAAGCTGCATTACCAGGGCGATCTGGAAGCAGCTAAGACGCTGATCCTGTCTCACCTGCGCTTTGTTGTTCACGTTGCTCGTAACTACTCGGGCTACGGCCTGCCGCAGGCGGACTTGATTCAGGAAGGTAACATCGGCCTGATGAAGGCTGTACGTCGCTTCAATCCGGAAGTGGGTGTGCGACTGGTCTCCTTCGCCGTGCACTGGATCAAAGCAGAAATTCATGAATACGTCCTGCGTAACTGGCGTATTGTGAAGGTCGCCACGACGAAAGCGCAGCGCAAACTGTTCTTCAACCTGCGTAAAACCAAGCAGCGTCTGGGCTGGTTCAATCAGGATGAAGTGGAAATGGTGGCGCGCGAGCTGGGCGTATCCAGCAAAGACGTCCGTGAGATGGAATCCCGCATGGCCGCGCAGGACATGACCTTTGATATGTCCTCCGACGATGACGCCTCTGATAGCCAGCCGATGGCCCCGGTCCTGTACCTGCAGGATAAGACCTCTAACTTTGCCGACGGCATTGAAGAGGACAACTGGGAAGACCAGGCGGCGAACAAGCTGACCTATGCGATGGAAGGCCTCGACGAGCGTAGCCAGGATATCATCCGCGCCCGCTGGCTGGACGAAGACAACAAGTCCACGCTGCAGGAGCTGGCCGACCGCTACGGCGTTTCCGCGGAACGTGTCCGTCAGCTTGAAAAGAACGCCATGAAAAAACTTCGCGCCGCTATCGAAGCGTAATCTCAGCGAAGTACACCGAGAACCCTCGAATGCAAATTCGGGGGTTTTGTTTTTTTAGCGCCCGCTCTGGCGAATTCCCTCCCCCTGGCAAACACTTACTGATGCGCTAAGCAGGCGACTTTCTCAGGGGGACAGGGTGAAAAATAACGAACTGAACGACCGGCGTTTACAGGCGACGCCGCGCGGCATCGGCGTGATGTGTAACTTCTATGCCGATAAAGCCGAAAACGCCACGGTGTGGGACGTGGAAGGCAATGAGTATATCGACTTCGCCGCCGGGATCGCGGTGCTGAATACCGGCCATCGCCATCCAAAAGTCATTGCCGCCATCGAAAAACAACTCCACGCCTTCACCCACACGGCCTACCAGATTGTGCCGTATGAGGGCTACGTCGCGCTTGCCGAACGCATCAACCAGCGCGTGCCGATTGACGGTCCCGCCAAGACCGCCTTCTTCTCGACGGGCGCAGAAGCGGTTGAAAACGCGGTCAAAATTGCCCGCGCGTACACCAAACGCCCCGGCTTTATCACCTTTGGCGGCGCCTTTCACGGCCGCACTTTTATGACCATGGCGCTGACCGGCAAGGTCGCCCCCTACAAGCTGGGCTTCGGCCCGTTCCCCGGCTCGGTGTACCACGCACAGTTCCCTAACGATCTGCACGGCATCAGCACGGCGGAAGCGTTAAAAAGCCTGGAGCGCATTTTCAAAGCGGATATCGCGCCAGACCAGGTGGCGGCCATTATCCTTGAACCGGTTCAGGGTGAGGGCGGGTTTAACGTCGCGCCCGCCGATTTTATGCAGGCGCTGCGTGCCCTGTGCGATACCCACGGGATTTTGCTGATTGCCGACGAAGTCCAGACCGGCTTCGCCCGCACCGGCAAGCTGTTCTCGATGGAAAACCACTGTGTGAAGCCGGACCTTATCACCATGGCGAAAAGCCTGGCGGGCGGGATGCCGCTTTCGGCGGTCTCTGGTCGGGCGGAAGTGATGGACGCCCCCGCGCCCGGCGGGCTGGGCGGCACCTACGCGGGTAACCCGCTGGCGATTGCCGCGGCGCATGCGGTGCTGGACGTCATTGACGAAGACGATCTCTGTACCCGCGCGGCGCACCTTGGTCACCATCTGGTCGAGGTGCTAAATAAAGCGAAGGATGGCTGCCCGTATATTGCCGACATTCGTGCGCAAGGCTCAATGGTGGCGGTGGAGTTCAACGATCCGCAATCCGGGCAACCGTCGCCGGAATTCACCCGACAGGTGCAAGAGCGCGCGTTGAACGAAGGGCTGCTGCTCCTGAGCTGCGGCGTGTACGGCAACGTCATTCGCTTCCTCTATCCGCTCACGATCCCCGAAGCGCAGTTCCGTCAGGCGCTGGATATTATTTCCGCCTCGCTGACACGATAAAGCCAAAAGCCCGGCGCAATACGGTGCCGGGCCTGGCATAGATACATTTCAAATTAGCTATTCCAAAATCATAAAAATCGGGTATGTTTTAGCAGAGTATGCTGAAAAAGCGCGAACAGCACACCTATAACTGACATAAAGCGCTGCACAACAACATCACAACAATCGTAATAACCATAATAATGGGGAATCTCAGGATGAACATGAAGGGTAAAGCGTTACTGGCAGGATGTATCGCGTTGGCATTCAGCACCATGGCACAGGCCGATATCAAAGTTGCTGTGGTTGGCGCGATGTCCGGTCCGGTAGCTCAGTACGGCGACCAGGAATTTACCGGCGCAGAACAGGCGGTTGCAGACATTAATGCCAAGGGCGGCATCAAGGGCGAAAAACTGCAGATCGTAAAATATGATGATGCCTGCGACCCGAAACAAGCGGTTGCGGTGGCGAACAAAGTGGTGAACGACGGCATCAAATACGTTATCGGTCACCTGTGCTCCTCCTCTACGCAGCCCGCGTCTGACATCTACGAAGACGAAGGCATTCTGATGATCACCCCGGCTGCAACCGCGCCGGAACTGACCTCGCGCGGCTACAAGCTGACCCTGCGCACCACCGGTCTGGACTCTGACCAGGGCCCAACCGCGGCGAAATACATCGTTGAAAAAGTGAAGCCGAAGCGTATCGCTATCGTTCACGACAAGCAGCAGTACGGCGAAGGTCTGGCGCGTTCCGTCCAGGACAACCTGAAGAAAGCCAATGCTGACGTGGTGTTCTTCGACGGTATTACCGCCGGTGAGAAAGACTTCTCCACGCTGGTGGCGCGTCTGAAGAAAGAGAATATTGATTTCGTTTACTACGGTGGCTACCACCCGGAAATGGGCCAGATCCTGCGCCAGGCGCGCGCTGCGGGCCTGAAAACCCAGTTTATGGGTCCGGAAGGCGTGGCGAACGTCTCTCTGTCTAACATCGCGGGTGAATCAGCCGAAGGCCTGCTGGTAACCAAGCCGAAGAACTACGACCAGGTCCCTGCCAACAAACCTATCGTGGATGCCATCAAGGTGAAGAAACAGGATCCAAGCGGCGCGTTCGTCTGGACCACCTACGCGGCGCTGCAGTCGCTGCAGGCGGGCCTGAACCAGTCAGCCGATCCGGCTGAGATTGCCACCTGGCTGAAAGCAAACTCCGTGGAAACCGTCATGGGGCCGCTGTCCTGGGATGAGAAGGGCGACCTGAAGGGCTTCGAGTTCGGCGTGTTTGACTGGCATGCCAACGGGACGGCGACTGACGCAAAATAAGACTGGTGCGGGTTGATGCCCTCACCCTAACCCTCTCCCACAGGGAGAGGGGACCGCTCGGTGTTCTCCCTCTCCCCGTGGGAGAGGGCCGGGGTGAGGGCATCAGGCCGCACACATCAACCCTGGCGCTTCTCCCATCCGTTCGCCTGCGCCGTAAACCCTAACGCCTGCATAAACGCCGCCATCACGCTGCGGTCTTCCACGCCCACGTCGGCCATCCACCAGGAGGTCACGCTCGGGTTTTCACGAATGACTTCTTCAATTAAATACTGTCCGACCCCGCGACGGCGGGTAACGTCGCGCACGCGCAGGGAATCCAGCGCCCCTTCCGTGCCGCTCAGCGTCACGCGAACGGCGGCCAGCAGACGCTCGTTAAAGCGCGCGGCATAGATACGGTGATTGTCGTCGACGGCCAGCGACGAAGGGGAATATTCCGGCCAGATCTTGCCCAGGTCGATATGATCCTGGTCGCTAAAGGTCACCAGACGCACGATAGTCAGTTTCATTAGCTACTTGTCCAAATCAGATTGAGTGGGGCCAGTGTACTCAATTTATTTGCCCGGGTGCTTTCTCTTTTTATTCCCATTTACCAGGTGATTAGTTTTTTGGCAACGCATTGCGCAGTTCGAAAACACATGGATCGAAAATTAAGCAGAATTTTAACCTGAAAGGCAGTGATTTATTCGGCGCTTTGTACCGTTATTTTATGCTGCAAACTGCACTTTTATTTGTTTATCTCTGCCTGATTTCAGAATATTATCTTTGCTTAATCGCCTGAAAAATAGAGATATTAGTCTGGTTTTTGACAAAAAACCGCGCTAAACCATTAAAGGCACTGGTAAAAATAGCGTTGTTCATTAAAAGTACAGAATGCTTTTTAACCATAATAAAACAAAATATATACACGACATCACGAATGGGGATTCAGAGATGAAAAGGAACGCGAAAGCAATAATCGCGGGAATGGTCGCACTGGCAATTTCGCAGGCGGCTATGGCGGACGACATAAAAGTTGCTGTGGTCGGTGCGATGTCCGGTCCTGTTGCCCAGTGGGGTGATATGGAGTTCAATGGCGCACGTCAGGCCATCAAAGACATCAACGCCAAAGGCGGCATCAAAGGCGACAAGCTGGTGGGCGTGGAATATGACGACGCCTGCGATCCAAAACAGGCCGTCGCGGTCGCCAACAAAATCGTCAACGACGGTATCCAGTACGTCATCGGCCACCTGTGCTCATCGTCCACGCAGCCCGCGTCTGATATTTACGAAGACGAAGGCATCCTGATGATCACCCCGGGCGCAACGAACCCGGAGCTGACCCAGCGCGGCTACCAGCACATCATGCGTACCGCCGGCCTGGACTCCTCGCAGGGGCCCACCGCCGCGAAATACATCCTCGACACCGTTAAGCCAACGCGTATTGCCATCATTCATGACAAACAGCAGTACGGCGAAGGTCTGGCGCGTTCCGTGCAGGACGGCCTGAAAAAAGGCGGCGCGAACATCGTCTTCTTCGACGGCATTACCGCAGGCGAGAAAGACTTCTCCGCGCTGATCGCCCGTCTGCAAAAAGAGAATATCGACTTCGTTTACTACGGCGGCTACTACCCGGAAATGGGCCAGATGCTGCGCCAGGCGCGCGCCACCGGCCTGAAAACCCAGTTTATGGGGCCAGAGGGCGTGGGTAACGCCTCCCTGTCAAACATC
>ENA-OWLM01000877-OWLM01000877.1-metagenome-genome-assembly--contig:-NODE-877-length-11341-cov-22.368775_pt1 | contig 11341 bp, 10 predicted proteins | sample MGYA00245349_ERZ651102 | MGnify/ENA primary metagenome ERZ651102 (study PRJEB26857, sample SAMEA4031759) | metagenome | biome: human; feature: oral; material: saliva | place: Philippines | collected 2014... | reverse complement strand
ACTTAACCCAACATCTCACGACACGAGCTGACGACAGCCATGCAGCACCTGTGTTACGGCTCCCGAAGGCACTCCTCCGTCTCTGGAGGATTCCGTACATGTCAAGACCAGGTAAGGTTCTTCGCGTTGCATCGAATTAATCCACATCATCCACCGCTTGTGCGGGTCCCCGTCAATTCCTTTGAGTTTTAATCTTGCGACCGTACTCCCCAGGCGGTCAATTTCACGCGTTAGCTACGCTACTAAGCAATCAAGTTGCCCAACAGCTAATTGACATCGTTTAGGGCGTGGACTACCAGGGTATCTAATCCTGTTTGCTACCCACGCTTTCGAGCATGAACGTCAGTGTTATCCCAGGAGGCTGCCTTCGCCATCGGTATTCCTCCACATCTCTACGCATTTCACTGCTACACGTGGAATTCTACCTCCCTCTGACACACTCTAGTCACCCAGTTCAGAACGCAGTTCCCAGGTTGAGCCCGGGGATTTCACATCCTGCTTAAGTAACCGTCTGCGCTCGCTTTACGCCCAGTAATTCCGATTAACGCTCGCACCCTACGTATTACCGCGGCTGCTGGCACGTAGTTAGCCGGTGCTTATTCTTCAGGTACCGTCATCAGCTATCGATATTAGCAACAGCCTTTTCTTCCCTGACAAAAGTCCTTTACAACCCGAAGGCCTTCTTCAGACACGCGGCATGGCTGGATCAGGCTTGCGCCCATTGTCCAAAATTCCCCACTGCTGCCTCCCGTAGGAGTCTGGGCCGTGTCTCAGTCCCAGTGTGGCTGGTCGTCCTCTCAAACCAGCTACGGATCGTCGCCTTGGTGAGCCGTTACCCCACCAACTAGCTAATCCGATATCGGCCGCTCTAATAGTGCAAGGTCTTACGATCCCCTGCTTTCCCCCGTAGGGCGTATGCGGTATTAGCTACGCTTTCGCGTAGTTATCCCCCGCTACTAGGCACGTTCCGATACATTACTCACCCGTTCGCCACTCGCCACCAGACCGAAGTCCGTGCTGCCGTTCGACTTGCATGTGTAAGGCATCCCGCTAGCGTTCAATCTGAGCCAGGATCAAACTCTTCAGTTTAATCTCTGTATTTGTTTCGTATTCTTGGCCTGATAAATCAAGCCAGGTCATACGTCGCTACTCAAAGGAAGTGAGGTATGTTCTTAAACTTGACGTCTAAGGTACTTCACTTCTAGTGAGCACTTGATTTCTTGTGCTTGCAATCAGGCCGAAACCTAATCGCTGCACTCGCATCAAGCGCCCACACTTATCGGTTGTTTAATTGTTAAAGAGCGGTACTGCTAAATTCTGTACTACTGGCTTCTGCTTTCAACTTCGGCTAACTTCGCTTTCGCGTCGTCGCTGTTGTTGCAGCAGAGAAACGAGATTATGAAGAAGTTTTTATCGCTTGTCAAGTCAGCGTCGTTTTTAACTTCGCTTTCTTGCTGCGACCCCTTCAGGTCTCGCCGGGGCTTTCACCCCGCCTAGCAGCTATCGAAATGTCAGGGTAAACCCTAATTTTTCGGCAACTGCCAAGCCCAAGACTATAGCACAATTTTTGCGGATCTTGCAACTGGCTTCTGCCTGATTTGCACCAATCCTTGCAATAACCGCGCCGCTTTCATTTCTGATCGCTTTGGCGGCAGGCGGCGCGGGAAACCCGACCAACCTGTTGCACTTGCTTGGCTTCGCGGTTCAGAACTGCTTGAACTGCGAAGGAGCGAGACTATAGCACAGAAATTTCGCGCGTGTCGCCGGCATGACACCCTTTTTGCAGAAATATGAATTTTTTCGGGGACGCCCCCTGGTTACTGCGCGTCAATCTTCATTTTCAACGCCGAAAAACCTTCATTGCTCCCTCTTGCTCCCTCCCGTCGCCAACCCTTCCGACTGTGCCCACCTTCGCCCTCCGCCCTCTGTATATATAGGCAGCGCTCCCGCAGCACTCCCATTCCTTCCATCTCTCTCCCTCTATACCTCTATATATAGGCAGCCAAGCGTGGAGGCGGTCACAGCCGCAGTTCTGTCGTCTCCTTGATCTGCTGCAGGGCGAAGAAGGACCTCATGTCCACCACGGCCGGATGGCGCATCAGCGTGTCCATCGCGAATCGGGAGAAATGCGCCAGGTCCGCCACCTGTATACGAAGCAGGTAGTCCATGTCGCCGGACATGGCATAGCACTCGACGACCTCGGGCCACAGTTGTACATCGCGCGCGAAGTCGCTCATGGGCGCGTGACTGGATCCGCTGTGCTTGTTCAGGCGGATGTTCACGTATGCGAGAAGGCCCAGCCCAACCTTGCCGGCGTCGATGAGCGCGACATATTTCTTGATGAAGCCCTGCTCTTCCAGACGGCGTACGCGGCGCAAGCAGGGGCTGGGCGACAGGGATACGCGGTCGGCCAGTTCCTGGTTGCTCAGACGCCCATCGCGTTGCAGCTCAGCCAAAATCCTTAGATCTGTCCTGTCCAGCTCAATTGCAGACATTTTCAACCCCATATATTTGGTTCACGGCAATATTATTGCTCAATGCAAGCCGTTTCGCGCCATGTTTGCAATTGTCTGCCCGCCCTTCCTACCTACAATCTCCGTCTAGACTTGAAGAACAAGTCGTCCTCTAAAACGATGCAAGGGAGCAGACTTATGAGCAGCGCATTCCAACCCTGGGACAACCCGATGGGCACCGCCGGGTTCGAGTTCATTGAATATGCCGCGCCGGACCCCGCCGCGCTGCGCAAGGTGTTTGAGCTGTTGGGCTTCAAGGCCATCGCCAAGCACCGCCACAAGGACGTCACCCTGTACCGCCAGGGCGGCGTGAATTTCCTGATCAACGCCGAACCCGACTCCTTCGCCCAGCGCTTCGCGCGCCTGCATGGCCCGTCGATCTGTGCGATTGGTTTCCGCGTGCAGGACGCCAACGCCGCCTACAAGCGCGCGCTGGAACTGGGCGCATGGGGTTTCGATTCCCACAGCGGTCCGATGGAGCTGAATATCCCTGCGATCAAGGGCATCGGAGATTCGCTGATCTACCTGGTCGACCGCTGGGCAGGCAAGGAAGGCCATGGCGGTATCGGCGACATCAGCATCTACGATGTGGATTTCATACCGCTAGATCCGGCCAATGCACAGACCGATGTGGAATGGCGCGGCGCCGGGCTGACCGTGGTGGACCACCTTACGCACAACGTGCACAAGGGCCGCATGGCGGAATGGTCGGAGTTCTATGAACGGCTGTTCAACTTCCGGGAAGTCCGCTACTTCGACATCGAAGGCAAGGTCACCGGCGTGAAGTCCAAGGCGATGACGTCGCCTTGCGGCAATATCCGCATTCCCATCAATGAGGAAGGCACCGAGGAGAAGGGCCAGATCCAGGAGTATCTGGACCTTTACCGCGGCGAAGGCATCCAGCACATCGCCATGGCGACGAAAGACATCTACGCCACGATCGAAGCGTTGCGCGAGACGGGCGTGGTGTTCCTGGATACGCCGGAAACCTACTATGAACTGCTGGATCGCCGACTGCCGAATCACGGCGAAGACGTAGCGCGCCTGCAGAAGAATCGCATCCTGCTGGACGGGGCACCCGGCGGCGGCCTGCTGCTGCAGATTTTCACCGAGAACCAGATCGGTCCGATCTTTTTTGAAATCATCCAGCGCAAGGGCAATGATGGCTTCGGCGAAGGCAACTTCAAGGCGCTGTTCGAATCTATCGAATTGGACCAGATGCGTCGCGGTGTGCTGAAGACCGTGGAATAACGGACTTCCCCCCCAGCGCGCGTTGCTGCTGCAGCGGCGCTGGCTTTAAAGCCCCACCTAAACAGGCGGGGCTTTTTTTGTGCCGCCCGGAATGGGCCGGCTTAGCGCTTAAGACGGTCTTGGAACTGCTTGCGGAACTTGGCCACCTTGGGTGCAATCACGAACTGGCAATAGCCCTGCTCCGGATGCAAAGCAAAGTAGTTGCTGTGATAGTCCTCGGCTTGCCAGAACCGTGCGGGTTCAAGCAGCTTGGTGACGATAGGCGCATCATAGACCTGCTGGGACTCGACTTCGGCAATGACCGCTTCCGCCTGCTGGCGCTGCGATTCGTTCTGCCAGAAAATCGCCGATTCATACTGCGGGCCGATATCGTTGCCCTGGCGGCCCGGCGTAGTGGGATCGTGGGTAGCGAAGAACACGCGCAGCAGATCGCTGAACGAGAGTTCAGCCGGGTCGAATTCGATGCGCGCGACTTCGATGTGGCCCGTGTCCTTGCCGCAAACCTGCTCGTAGCTGGGGTTGTCCACATGGCCGCCACTGTAGCCGGGCAACACGCTCTTGACGCCGCGCAGATCGGCAAATACTGCTTCGACGCACCAGAAGCAACCGCCGCCCAAGACGGCGACTTCATTGCCCGGAGATGGTTGTTCTGCCATGACGATTCCTTCCTGATAGACGGCCGCTCTGCGCGCGGCCGGCGCCCCCGGGCAAATGCCGGGGCATGAATTAAGGCTACTGCTTTGGCGGCGCGAGCGACAAGATCCATTCGGACAGGGCGCGGGCGTCTTCGGGGGTGACGTGGGTCTGGGCAGGCATGGGCACTGCGCCCCAAGCGCCACGCCCGCCGCCGCGTATCTTGCCCGCAAGGTAATCCACCATGGCGTCGCCCTGCCCCGCATACCGTTCCGCCACGCTCTTCAAAGGCGGCCCGACCCGTTTGGATTCCACCTGATGACAGGCCATGCAGGCCTTGTTCTTGGCCAGGTCCAGGCCAGTGGTTTGCGCATGAGCCGCGCCAGCGCCCAGGACGCCAGCAACGGCCATCAACAGACTAATCTTCAAATGCATCGGTTACTGCCCCACGGCTCGCGGTGCTGGCGAGCTTGCCGAACTTGGCAAGCACACCGCGTGTATAACGCGGCTTGGGCTGGACCCAGGCCTGGCGACGAGCCGCCATGTCTTCGTCGCTGATGTTGAGCTGCAGCAGCAGCTTGTGGGCATCGATGGTAACCGAATCGCCCTCTTGAATCAGCGCAATGGGGCCGCCGACAAAGGCTTCCGGCGCGACATGGCCCACCACCATTCCCCAGGTGCCGCCCGAGAAGCGGCCGTCGGTGATCAGCCCCACCGTTTCGCCCAGCCCCTGCCCCACCAGCGCGGACGTGGGCGCGAGCATCTCGCGCATTCCGGGTCCACCCTTGGGACCTTCATAGCGGATGACCACCACGTCGCCGTCGCGAATCTGCTGGGCCATGATGGCCGTCATGGCGTCGTCCTCGGAATCGAATACGCGCGCGGGCCCCGTGATGACAGGATTCTTCAGGCCGGTGATCTTGGCGACGCAACCTTCGGGCGACAGGTTGCCCTTCAGGATCGCGAGGTGCCCCTGGGGATAGAGCGCTCCGGTTATGGGCATGATGACGTCCTGGTCCGAGCGCGGCGCATCAGGCACGTCGGCCAGGGTTTCAGCGATGGTCTTGCCCGTAATGGTGATGCAGTCGCCATGCAGCAGGCCGGCGTTGAGCAGCAGCTTCATGACTTGCGGTATGCCGCCCGCACGATGCAGGTCGGTGGCAACGTACTTGCCCGACGGCTTCAGGTCGCACAGCACCGGCACGCGCTTGCGGATGCGTTCGAAGTCGTCGATGGTCCAGGGCACTTCGGCGGCGTGCGCGATGGCCAGGAAGTGCAGCACCGCGTTGGTGGATCCGCCGGTGGCCATGATGACGGACACGGCGTTTTCAATGGATTCACGCGTGATGATGTCGCGCGGACGCAGATTGCGTCTTACCGCGTCCACCAGCACCCGGGCCGATTCCGCAGCCGACGTGACTTTTTCCTCATCTTCGTTGGCCATCGTGCTGGAGTACGGCAGGCTCATGCCCATGGCCTCGAAGGCTGAGCTCATGGTGTTGGCGGTGTACATGCCGCCACAGGAACCCGAACCCGGTATCGCGCACTTTTCAATCTGCTTGAAGTCGGCCTCGGGCATGCGCCCCATCGTGTATTCGCCTACGGCCTCGAACACGGACACGATGGTGAGGTCGTTGCCCTTGTAGCGGCCCGGCTTGATGGTACCGCCGTACACATAGATGCCCGGGACGTTGGTCCGCGCCAGGGCGATCATGCCGCCTGGCATGTTCTTGTCGCAGCCGCCGATAACGACGACGCCATCCATCCACTGGCCTTGCGCGGCGGTTTCGATGCAGTCCGCGATGACTTCGCGCGACACGAGCGAGTACTTCATGCCTTCGGTGCCCATAGACATGCCATCGGAGATGGTGGGCGTGCCGAACACCTGGGGATTGGCGCTGGAGGCGCGTATGGCGTCGATGGCTGCGTCGGCCAGCCTCTGCAGGCCGCTATTACAGGGCGTGATCGTGGAGTGGCCATTGGCCACGCCGATCATTGGGTTGTCGAAGTCGGCTTCTTTGTAGCCCAGCGCGTAATACATGGCGCGGTTGGGCGCGCGCGCGACGCCTTGGGTGATATGACGGGAACGTTCGTTGTGCGGCATGGTCTGTGTCTCCTGTCGGCCATCGGGGCGCGGACATGGCGGACGCCCCCGGGGGAAGCTGGCTCGCTTGCATGCGAATCTGCAGTGCTCGCCGGTTATTATCATTCAACTTTATTGTGTCGGGCAGAACATGCTGCAATATCCAAAATTCGACCCCATCGCCCTGCAGATCGGACCGCTGGCCATCCACTGGTACGGACTGATGTACTTGGCGGGCTTCGCGCTGGTGTATCTGCTGGGCCGCAGCCGCATCAAGAGCGGCCACACGACATCGCTCAACGTGCGCGACCTGGAAGACCTGATCTTCTATAGCGTGCTGGGCGTGGTGCTGGGGGGCCGGCTGGGCTATGTGCTGTTCTACAAGCCGGCCTACTACCTGGCGAACCCGCTTGAAGTGCTGTACCTCTGGCAAGGCGGCATGTCGTTTCACGGCGGGCTGATCGGCGTGATCCTGGTGATGCTGCTATTCGCGCGCAAGAAGGGCCTGCCGTTCTTTGCGGTCAGCGACTTCATTGCGCCGCTGATCCCCCTGGGGCTGGGATTCGGCCGCCTGGGCAACTTCATCAATGGGGAACTGTGGGGCCGGCCGACGGACGTGCCGTGGGCCATGGTGTTTCCCGACAGCGGCGACGGGCTGGCGCGCCATCCTTCGCAGCTTTATGAGCTGGGCCTGGAAGGCATCGTGCTGTTTGCGCTGCTGTGGTGGTTTTCCAGCAAGCCGCGCCCGCTGGGCCAGGTAAGCGGGCTGTTCCTGATGGGCTATGGAACGTTCCGCTTCCTGGTGGAATTCACCCGCGAGCCTGACAACTTCCTGGGGCTGCTCGCGGGCGGATTGAGCATGGGACAGTGGCTGTCCCTGCCGATGGTGGCGCTGGGCGCCATCATGTTCAGCCTTACTGCAAAACGATCGTCCCGTTGACCGCGACGCTGACCGTCACGTTCCCTGCTTCCAGGGGAACGTTGGCGGCGCTGAAGCTGGAGGCGTCCTTGGCCATGGCTGCGCCCATCATGCGCGGCATCGGCGTCGGCCCCCCGGCGCCGCCGAGCTCCAGTTTGGAAAGTCGGTAGCCCGAAAAGCCGAAGGCATTGGCGGCGGCCAATGCGCGATCCTTGAAGGCCTGCGCGGCTTCTTTCAGCAGCTTGCGTTCCTCGGCCTCACGCGCGGCCGGCGACAGCGAGAAGCTGATGTTGGAAATCGCAGTCTTGTCGGACAGCTTGGAAGCCAGCGCGGCGGCGGCCGCGAAGTCCTTTGATTCAAGCACGATTTCGCCCTGGCCGCGCCAGGAAGATATCTTTCCCTTGTTGTTCATGTTGGGCCAGACGTTGAAGCCGCTGGTGCGCACTTCTACGTCTTTGGTGCCGCGCGCGCGCTTGACGACGTCTTCGAGCGCGGCCGTCAGCTTCTGGCCTGCGGCCGGCTGGTCCGGCGCGTCGACTTCCGCCGACAGAGAAATGCGGACCGTGTCCTGCTTGACTTCGGAAGAGGCCATGGCTTGCAGGGTCAGCTCCGGGGAGCGGTTCGCGGCCGGCTCGGTCGCGGGCGCCGAGGCCGGCGCCTGGGACTGCGCGTAAACGGGCTGAGCAGCGGCGATGGCGGCCACGGCTGCGCACGCTGCACCAAGCTTGGTCAGCGAAAAGACTGAGTGTTTGAACATGGACTGGTCCTAGGAGGGAGGACGGAGAGGAGTTGCCGAGGCGCCCGGTGCGGACCTGCTCTTTTGGCAGGCCCGCTGGGATAGATGCCCCGCCTGTGCCGTCAAGGCCGGCATCTCGAACCCTGAGGTTCAAGGTGGTCGCGTTCCGTAGAGCATCGGGTTCGTCTGCGAGAGACAATCACTCCAGCTCTGCACTCCCGCAACCAATATGCCAAAAAGACATAGGTTCAGAGAATGTATGGCCTAGTCACGAACACGGCAGGGACAAACTGAAAATACTTGATTACTGCTTATGAACGTTAGAGCAGTTTTTCCTGACCCGACAAGGCGTCATCGAGTACTGCGTTCATGTCCTCAATTCTACGCTTGAAGTCGCCGACCGCCAAACCGCCCAATGGACCATCGGGGGCTTTCATGGCGAGCAGCTCGCCGGCGATCTGCAGCGCGGCCATCACGGCGATGCGTTCATTGCTGGAGACCTTGCCCGTGCCCTGGATGCGCAGCATGAGCTGATCCACGTGGCGCACGGCGGCCAGCAGCGTGGGCTTTTCTTCGGTCGAGCACGCCAGCGAATAGTCGCGGCCGAGGATCGATACGTCTACACGTTCCATCAGTGTTGATCTCCGGACGGTGCCCCCGGCAGGCGGGCAAGCACGGCGTCAATGCGCTCGCGGGCCGAAGCGGCGGCCACGCGCAAGCGCTGTAGTTCGGTGTCGCGGGTTTGCAGGCTGCCTTGCAGCTCGGTTTCCCTGGCGGAGAACCGCGATTCAAGCGCCTGGCGCTCGGCGGTCTCGCGTGCGAGCTGCTCGCGCAATTCGGCTTCGGCTTGCTGGGCCTGCTGAAGCATGGCGCTGACCGCGCCATCATGATCCTGAAGCTTGCTTTGCAGCGTGACGACCTCGGCCTCTCGGTCTGCGGCGCGCTGCTTGAGCACACGTTGCTCAGCTTCGAAGTCATTCAGGCGCTGACGCAACGCGTCACGCTCGGCGTGGAGTTGGCGGGTGCGTTGCACCAGTTGCCCGATTCGGGCAGCGAGTTGGTCTAGATCTTGCAGCATGGGCGCTATCGTAAACCATCCTGGGTTGGACCGGGCCTCTTCACGCAAGGTGAGAAACCCGGCAATATTCAGTAGGAAATATGGGTGGGATTTGGCGGCGCGAAGATTACCGGCTCTTAGCCCCCCTGAAAAGTCCCATCCGCCGAAACTGCCTCATCCGGCTGATCCGGCTTTCGCCTTTCTTTCTATAAACTTTCACTTAGCTTTCAAAAAGCCCTCAATCTTCCCGCCCCGTTACAAATCGGGATCGGGAGTTCCCCAATTCTAGGGAAAACCCCAGGCTTTCACAGAGCTTACAGGGTTTGCAGCGTGGCAGGCGTCCATTACCATTCGGCCTTTCAAGAATCCACGCCGTCGCTTTCAGAATAACTAATGGCACCCCGAAGTGCCTTTTTTGTGCCTGTCACTCGCCTTTCGGCGGGTTCCATCCGGCTACAAACCTCTTTTATCTACATGCTGTAAACAGGAGCCAACCAATCATGCAGCTACGCAATCGACAGGACTTCTGGTCGGGGGTGATGTTCATCGCCCTCGGACTGGGATTCGCCTGGCAGGCCAGCAGCTACCAAATGGGTACTGCTGCCCGAATGGGCCCAGGGTATTTTCCTTTCTGGCTAGGCATCGTTCTCGCGTTGCTGGGCGCCATCGTGTTGCTTGGATCGCTGTCCAAGAAAGCGCACGAAACTCACGTCGACAGGTTCGACTGGCGCATCGTCTTCCTGGTGGTGGGCTCGGTTGTGCTCTATGGCCTGGTTCTCAAGCTGTTGGGCGTCTACATCTCGGTGTTCATGCTGGTCGTCATCAGCAGCCTTGCCAGCCATGAATTCAACCTGAAGGTCGCCGTCGCCAACGGCATCTTCCTGGTGGTGTTCACGTACCTGGCATTCATCAAGGGGCTGGGGCTGATTTTCCCGCTGTGGCCGTCGTTTCTGGGCATGAACTGAGGAGCAATCGGCCATGGAATTGTTTGACAACCTGTTGATGGGTTTCACGGTGGCGTTCACGCCCGAGAACCTGGTGTACGCACTGCTGGGCTGCATCCTGGGTACGCTGATCGGCGTGCTGCCGGGTATCGGCCCCGTGCCGACCATCGCAATGCTGCTTCCGATCACGTACGTGCTGCCCCCGGTGGCCGGCCTGATCATGCTGGCAGGCATTTACTACGGCGCCCAATATGGCGGCTCCACGACGGCGATTCTTGTGGCGCTGCCAGGAGAAACGTCCGCGGTGGTGACCGTGCTGGACGGTCACCAGATGGCCCGCAACGGCCGGGCTGGCGCCGCGCTGGCAATCGCCGCGCTGGGCTCGTTCTTCGCCGGTTGCGTCGCTACGCTGCTGCTGGCCGCTTTCGCGCCTCCGCTGGCTGAAGTCGCCTTCAAGTTCGGCCCCGCCGAGTACTTCTCGCTGATGTGCCTGGGCCTGGTTGGCGCCGTGGTGCTGGCTTCGGGCTCGCTGCCCAAGGCGATCTCGATGATCATCCTGGGCCTGCTGCTGGGCATGGTCGGCACCGACGTCAATTCGGGTGTCGCCCGCTTCGACTTCGGCGTGCCGGAACTGCAAGACGGCATCGACTTCGCTATCGTGGCCATGGGCGTGTTCGGCTTCGCCGAAATCATGACCAACCTCGAGCAGAAGGAAAACCGCGTCGACATCACCGACAAGATCGGCACGCTGTACCCGAACAAGCAAGAGTTCAAGGAAGCCGCTCCCGCCGTGCTGCGTGGCACGGCGCTGGGTTCGGCCCTGGGCATCCTGCCGGGCGGCGGCGCGGTGCTGTCGTCGTTCGCGTCGTACACGCTGGAAAAGAAGATCTCGAAGAATCCGGAACGCTTCGGCAAGGGCCACCCGGCCGGCCTGGCGGGCCCGGAATCGGCGAACAACGCTGCAGCCCAGACTTCGTTCATCCCGCTGCTGACGCTGGGTATCCCCGGCAACGCCGTGATGGCGCTGATGGTCGGCGCGATGACGATCCACAACATCCAGCCCGGCCCGCAAGTCATGACGAGCCACCCGGAGCTGTTCTGGGGCCTGATCGCCTCGATGTGGATCGGCAACCTGATGCTGGTGGTGCTGAACCTGCCGCTGCTCGGCCTGTGGGTCAAGCTGCTGCAGGTGCCCTACCGCATCC
>ENA-OWLM01000875-OWLM01000875.1-metagenome-genome-assembly--contig:-NODE-875-length-11350-cov-13.177778_pt1 | contig 11350 bp, 10 predicted proteins | sample MGYA00245349_ERZ651102 | MGnify/ENA primary metagenome ERZ651102 (study PRJEB26857, sample SAMEA4031759) | metagenome | biome: human; feature: oral; material: saliva | place: Philippines | collected 2014... | reverse complement strand
ACTGCTTGCAAAAAGGCGAATGTGATTTAGGTGGAAAAGTCGGTGAATACAGTATCAAAGACGGCAAGTCGGTCAAGATTACGGGTTCTATCAGCACCGAGAAGAAAATTGTCAGTGCATTATTGCTCGCACATTATGTGGGTAAGCCTGATTCTGAAATTGCAAACGGTCGTGTGGATAGCCAAGAAAAATGGCGCGCAATTAACGAAATTAAAAACGAATATTACCGCACTTTATTTAAAAACAATGAAGCGTTAGCACAAAATGCATCATATCCGTTATTGGCATTTATTCAGCAGCAGCTAAATAGCGAAAATAAAATTAACTTATTGGTTGGACACGATTCTAATATCGTCGCTCTGCTTGCGGCACTGGGTGTTGAACCTTATGAATTGAATGATTCATTAGAAAATATTCCAATCGGAGGCAAGTTACTATTTGAAGTGTGGAAACACAAACCAAGTGGTAAACTCAAATTTAAGTTGGATTATGTTTATCAAAGCACTGAACAGCTGATTAATATCACTCCATTAAGTTTAGCGACACCACCAAACCAAACAGCATTAACACTCAAAGGTTGTAAAAAAGATGAAAATGGCTTTTGTGATTACGAGCGTTTTCAACAGGTGTTGAGTGAGAGTATTGAAAACGGTAAGAAATAGCGTTCATGCAACCCTATGAAAAATACTTAAAAGAGAATTCGCAGAAATTGCGAGTGGATCAAACGGATGCGGAAAGAAAATTATGGCAACGCATCAATCGAGATCAATTATTAGGATTTCGATTTAATCGACAAAAGCCACTTTTAAGTTATATCGTTGATTTTTATTGTGCGAAAGCAAAGCTGATTATCGAATTGGACGGTAGTCAGCACTATGAACCTGATTATCAGGAAAAAGATGCATTGCGAGATGCAGAATTAAATTCACTTGGTTTTACGGTGATGCGATTTAGTAATGATGAAGTCATGCGTGAAATTGAAAGTGTAGTAGAGCAGATTTATTTGCTTTTAGAGAATGTAAGGGCTGATTGAGTATGAGGTTGGATTAACTTCTGCCAAATCTCCCCTACCCCCTCTTTGCTAAAGAGGGGGATTTCTTGAGTAAATTAATATTAGCGGGCTATTTATATTTTAATTTCAATATAGATTAAATTATCTGCTTTCAAAAAAATGTTAAAGTAAAACATAAATATTTAACTCTCCAAAGATCCAATCCCCTCTTTAGCAAAGAGGGGGTAGGGGAGATTTGGCAGAAGTGATAACTAAGAAAATAATTATGTCATTGAGAGATTTGTTTAATAGAGGATGTGATACTCTTGAGAATGTTATTGGTTCAATTGGAAAAAATATAGAAGAACTAAGTTTACAAGCTGAAGAATGGAGTAATGAGCTAAATTCACCATATAATATTCATTGTGAAGAGTTAGAGCATTTTATAAAACTTTTTGAACGCTACATTGAATTAGTAAAAAGATGTGAAAAACTATGTCCTAATTTTTCTGTTGATGAATATATAAAATCAGGAAAACATTTAAGAAAACTAGAAGATTTAGATTTCTTTGATGTTGAGCATAATTATTTTGAATGTATAGAGAAACAGAAAAATATAGAAAACAAAATTCGAGAATTAGCCCAAAATATTTTTGGAGAAACTGTTGCTAGTTTAGAAGTAATAAAAATTAAAGAACATTTATATAAAAATTGGAAATTTAAATAATGACAACCCAAAACTTCCTAGTAGAAATCGGCACTGAAGAGCTGCCACCAAAAGCTCTCAAAACATTAGCAACCTCTTTTGCGGATAACGTTGAAGCGGAATTAAACCAAGCAGGTTTAACTTTCGACAAAATCGAATGGTTTGCAGCACCACGTCGTTTGGCGGTGAAAGTGTTGAACTTAGCCACACAGCAACCAAGCAAAGAAATTGAAAAACGCGGGCCGGCAGTGTCAGCCGCTTTTGATGCGGAAGGCAAACCGACCAAAGCGGCAGAAGGCTGGGCGCGCGGTTGTGGTATTACCGTTGATCAAGCAGAGCGCATTGCAACTGATAAAGGAGAATGGCTTGTTCACCGTGCAAAAATTGAAGGTCAGCCGACCAAAAACTTGCTGAACGACATTGTGGCAAATGCGTTGGCGAAATTGCCAATTCCAAAACCAATGCGTTGGGCAGATAAAACCGTGCAATTTATTCGTCCGGTTCACACGGTAACTATGTTGTTAGGTGATGAGTTAATTGAAGGCGAAATTTTAGGTGTGGCAAGTGCTCGCACCATTCGCGGTCACCGTTTCTTAGGCGAGAAAGAATTTGAAATTCAACATGCAGACCAATATCCACAATTATTACGTGAAAAAGGTTCTGTAGTAGCAGATTTCAACGAGCGTAAAGCAGAAATCCTTGCAAAATCTCAAGCAAAAGCGACCGCACTTGGTGGCGTGGCTGATATTGAAGAAAGCTTACTTGAAGAAGTGACTTCATTGGTGGAATATCCAAACGTATTAGCGGCAAAATTCGAAGAGCGTTTCTTAGCAGTGCCGGCGGAAGCCTTGGTTTACACCATGAAAGGCGACCAAAAATATTTCCCAATTTATGACAAAGACGGCAAATTATTACCGCACTTTATTTTTGTATCGAACATCAACCCAGAAGATCCAACCGCGATTATCGAAGGGAACGAAAAAGTGGTTCGTCCACGTTTAACCGATGCGGAATTCTTCTTCAAAACCGACTTAAAACAAAAACTGGTTGATCGTTTACCACGCTTAGAAACCGTGTTATTCCAACAACAACTGGGCACATTGAAAGACAAAACAGACCGCATTGAGCAACTTGCAGGCGAAATTGCAAAACAAATTGGTGCAGATGAAGCGAAAGCAAAACGTGCGGGCTTACTGTCAAAATGTGACTTGATGACCAACATGGTGTTCGAATTCACCGATACGCAAGGTGTAATGGGTATGCATTATGCTCGTCATGACGGTGAAGATGAAGAAGTGGCTGTGGCGTTAAACGAGCAATATATGCCACGCTTTGCTGGGGATGAATTACCTAAATCACTCGTTGCAAGTGCGGTCGCTTTAGCGGATAAATTTGACACCTTAACGGGTATCTTCGGCATCGGGCAAGCACCAAAAGGTAGTGCAGACCCATTTGCATTGCGTCGTGCGGCATTAGGTGCATTACGTATTATCGTAGAGAAAAACTTACCACTTGATTTAGAAGATTTAGTGAAAAAATCAGCCGCACTTTTTGGCGATAAACTTACGAATAAAAATGTGGTTGCTGATGTGGTGGATTTCATGCTCGGCCGTTTCCGTGCTTGGTATCAAGATGAAGGTATTGCGGTGGATGTAATTCAAGCGGTGTTGGCGCGTCGCCCAACTCGTCCTGCTGATTTTGATGCGCGCGTGCGTGCGGTATCACACTTCCGTACTTTAGATTCAGCGGAAGCTTTAGCGGCAGCAAATAAACGTGTAAGCAATATCTTAGCGAAAGCGGATGCTGCAATTGGCGAGATCAATTTGACCGCTTGCGTAGAGCCAGCAGAAAAAGCCCTTGCTGAAGCGGTACTTGCATTACGCACTGAAGTACAACCGCTTATCGCACAAGGCGATTATACCGCAGTATTAGATAAATTAGCGAACTTACGCGCACCAGTAGACAGTTTCTTTGATAACGTAATGGTAAATGCTGAAGATCCAACATTACGCCAAAACCGCTTAGCGATTTTAAATACGTTACAAGACTTGTTCTTACAAGTGGCGGATATTTCGGTATTGCAATAATCTTAAATAGCCCCTTTATGGGGCTTTTTATTATCAAGTGAATAGAATCTATGAAAGGATTTGTTATTTATTTGCCAAGTCAGAAAACTGAACTTGCTCATTTCTTGGCTCAAGCAGATGGCTGTGATTACACGGCTGTTGTTTCTGTTTCATCTGAGTTGGTATCTCAACTTGGTGGTGAAACCGTATTTAATTTGTCAAAAGCCAAAGCAATTTTACATCGGGAAGTCACGGTAGATGAAATCGCTAATACGCTTTCACATATTGAATGTTGGCGGAAAATAGCGGTAGATGAAACGATTGCTGATAATGAATTTGCGATTGTTGCGGAAGCAGATTTACAGCTATCGCCAAATTACTTTGGTGCATTGCAAGAATATGTGAATGGTTATCTAGCAGGTTCTCAATATAAGCTTGCGTTACTAGAATGTTCACGTCAGCATGAGTTTTGGGATGATAAGATTTATCAAGGAGAAGGGCGGATTAATTCGGCACTTTTTCGACGGATAGAACATTACAATCTTGCGTATTGTCAGATGTATTTGATTCGTAAGGCTTTCATTAAGCAAATGTTGAATAAATTGAAGAGTGAGAAACCTTATTGGTTGGCTCATCGATTAGGTGATTTTTGTGATATTGATGTTCTAATTCAAACATTACCTCTTATTGCTCAGGCAAATCATAAAGTTTTACCACGTCAAATAAAGGTGAAATCCGTAGATGAAACCTTGGATTTTATGTTGCAAAACCCATGTTCAGTGATTCGTTTTGGTGATGGTGAATTTATCCTGATAAAAGGAAATTGGATCGTTTACCAAGATTATGATCCAAAATTGGCGGCAGAATTAGAAAATATTTTACGCATGGAAAGCAATGAAAATCGTTTGATTTGTTTGCCACCGATGTTTGATTCACTTTCTCCTTACATAGATTCGACACAAAGCTATTGGCGAACTCATTTAAACAATCATTCTCTTTATTATGAGAACGTATGTACTGCGAGTGAGTATGGGAATACTTTCCTCTCTCGTCCTTATATCGATTGGCAAGATAAAACCCAGTCTGCTCGTTGGTTTGAGAAATTAAAACAGCTTTGGCAAGATAAAGATTTATTGATTGTTGAAGGAGAGACTTCGCGTTCAGGAGTAGGAAATGATTTATTTGATAATGCTCATTCTATTAAGCGAATTATTTGCCCTGCCAGAGATGCATATTCTTACATTGAACAAATTCAGAAGGCAATCATTCAGCATGCAGAAAATCGCCTCATATTGCTTATGCTTGGACCAACGGCAAAAGTGTTAGCCTATAATTTATCCGAATTAGGTTATCGTGCCATTGATATTGGTCATATTGATTCGGAATATGAATGGTTTAAAATGGGCGCGACAGAAAAAGTCAGATTTACTCATAAACATACCGCTGATTTTAATGAAGATGGAATTAAGCTAGAGGATGATGCCGTTTATGAGCAGCAAATAATCTGTCGGATTTAAAAATAGAATAGTCAGACTAAAAAAGGATGGTCAATTTTCCAACGACCATCCTTTTGTATATAGACTTCAAATGATTATTTCTCTATAATCAACCGCACTTTCCCCCCTTAGCTCAGTCGGTTAGAGCAGGCGACTCATAATCGCTTGGTCACTGGTTCAAGTCCGGTAGGGGGGACCATTCATAGAGATCGCATTAGGCGGTCCTTTTTATTGCCTTTCTCTAACGCGTTTTAGGCGTTATATCCTTTCAACAATTCAGCCCAATTTTCTTCATTGAATTGAATATTCATTCTGCCGACTTCTTTGACAAAAGAGCGGTGTAATCTTTCCAGGTTGCCTTGTTTCCAAGAATCTCCTGATTTTTGACCGCACTTATCGAAATCAATGAGCCAACATTTTTGTTCATTTTCGAGTTGTTGAACGAGAATATTATGAGCATTGAGATCCGTATGGCAAATTTGCAAATCATGCAACTGACGAATTAATTTACCAATGGCTTGCCAGATGTCATTCGATAGTTGCTGAATTTGTAAAAGTGCGGTCAGATCTTGGGCATTTTCGATCTTTTCAATCAAGATATCCGCTTGGTAGCAAATACCTAATTTGCCTTTTTTAACACGTGCAGCAATCGGTTTTGGCACAGCTACACCAGCTTGATGGAGTTGATTTAACAGCTGAAATTCCGCCAAGCTGCGAGTTTCACTCAATGATTGAAAACGATAGCGATCTTTGTTGAATTTTCCCCATAAACCACCGCGATAATAATGACGAAGCGCCGTGTTTACACCAAACAGATCTTTTGTATTCAGGAAGTAGGTTGTGCCGCGTCCTTTGGCTGAACCGGTAATACGTTGTTGTTTTTCCCAAAAAGCCGATTCAAAAAATGAAGCGGGTTCGGTTGGTTTTTCCGTGAGATTAAAAAGAAAGAATTGATTATCTTGTTGGAATTCAAGCATTTTAGTTGAACCGAATAATAGAAAATGCCCTCATTCTACTTTAAATACGCTGATTTTCTAGCATTACAAGCTTTTCATCTTATTTTATGTCAAAGTTGTGAAGCAGATCACATAAGTAGTGAGATATCTGTATTTTGTTAATTCGTAAAATTTTTGCAGAATTTTACCCCTTGCAGTGTGATTTTATGTTATAAAATGAATAGAAGTGAAAAGCACTATTTTACATATTTATTTTGTTAGGTTACACTTTTTCCAGAAATTATTTTGATGACTCTCTATTTAATATGAGGAAATTAGCTATGAAAAAACCTCTATTTACTGTTTTAGCACTTTTTTGTATTGGTTCTGCTACGGCGTATATTCGTTCAACAATAGAGAATCAGACTTTTCATCCTAACGGTAATATAAAATCGGAGGTGGTTGAAATAAATGGCGTCAAAACGACTAAATATTATGATGAATCAGGAACACTTATCTCGCAAGGCGAATTAAAAAATGGCGTAGAGCAAGGAATGTGGAAATATTTTGATAAAGATGGTAACGTTATCTTTACTAAGCACTATGTGAACGGGCATATTGTTGCGGAAGGATTAGGTCCTAAAAAGTAGCAATCTAGATAAATAAAAGGGCGAATTAAATAAATTCGCCCTTTGTTTTCATTAAATTATTTTGGGTTAATAGACGGAAATTAAATGCGCGAGGAATTCAAATGTCCCATTCTCCACTTTTTACCTCTCCCCCTAAATCACTTTGTATTTTGCGTTTGTCTGCTGTGGGTGATGTTTGCCATGCACTTGCTGTGGTGCAGCATATTCAACGTCATTGGCCGCAAACGAAATTAACGTGGATTGTGGGTAAAACAGAAATGGGCCTGCTTTCTGGCATTGAAGGCGTGGAACTGATTCCTTACGATAAAAAGAGCGGTTGGAAAGGCGTGTGGAATTTATGGATGTTTTTGAAAAACAATCAATTTGATGCGCTTTTGAATATGCAGACGGCATTTCGTGCTTCTATTATCTCTCTTGGTATTCAAGCGAAATATAAAATTGGGTTTGGCAAAAAACGTTCTCGAGAAGGGCAGTGGTTATTTGTGAATCGTCGAGTTCAAGATCCTGAAACGCCTCATGTGCTAGATGGTTTCATGGCTTTTGCCGATTATCTAGGAGTGCCACCGGCGGAAATGCTTTCTTGGCAATTGGCGATCTCTGATGCAGATCGAGAATACGCCAAACAGTTTATTGATCCTACACGTAAAAATCTGATTATTTCTCCTTGCTCCAGTAAAGCCGAGAAAGATTGGTTGGTTGAGCGTTATGCGGAAGTGGCAAATATTGCTCATCAACATAATGTGAATGTGATTTTTTGTAGCTCGCCGGCAAAACGAGAATTAGAAATGGTGAAAAAAATTATCGCACTTTGTGATTTTCAACCAGTTGATGCTTCAGGAAAAACCAGTTTGAAACAACTTGCTGCATTAATTCATCAAGCAAATTTAGTGATTTCGCCCGATTCTGGTCCGGCTCATATTGCGACCACGCAAGGAACACTGGTTATTGGATTGTATGCCTATCACAATCCATTGCGCACTGCACCTTATCATAATCTGGATAATGTGGTGTCGGTATATGAAGAAAATGTGCAAAAAGAACAAGGAAAGCCTTCAAGTGAATTGCCTTGGGCGACCAAATTAAAAGGCAAAGATTTAATGGCTGAAATTCAGGTAGAGCAAGTGGTAGCTCAGATGAGAGCGTTGAATTTATTTTAAAGTGCGGTCAATTTTAGAGATAAAAAAGCCCTCAAATGAGGGCTAAAAGAATCATAAAGTTCCTTGCGAATTATTCGCCTTTTTGTGCGTTGTAAGCTTCTAATGCACGAAGAGAGTAGGTGTAAGCTGCACCTGCATTTAATGCGATAGACATCGCTAATGCTGCTGCCACTTCTTCTTCAGTTGCACCTGCTTTCACCGCTTCATCAGCGTGCACGCCAATGCAGCTTTCACAACGTGTTGTTACTGCAACTGCTAATGCAATTAATTCACGGGTTTTGGCATCTAATACGTTACCTTCTGCCGCCGCCGCACCTAATGCGCCGTAAGCTTGTAACATTTTAGGGTATTTTTTACCTAATGCACCGAATGATTTTTTAACGTGTGCTACATCATTTTTCCAATCTGCAAACATATTTCTTCTCCTTAAATTAAGTACAAATTTCGAGAGGAATTATAAGCAGATTAGCGTATGATACTTGTCAAATTGTCTTAACTTTTAGACGGAAAATCTCACAATGGATTATTTAGATAAATTAACACAGCTGGCGCAAGTGCGTGGGGAAATTAATATTCGCTGCTTGTTTCAAGGGGATTGGCAAGTTGAACATCAGCCAGATGCGGCGGAATATCAAGGTTTATTTCATTTAATCGAGCAAGGTGAGTGCTGGGTAACCTTTGCGGGAAAACAGTTTCATTTGAAGAAAGGCGATCTCTTTTTTCTCCCTCAAAATCGACCGCACTTTTTGGGCAGTTCTCAACAAAAAAGAGAGAATAGCCTACAGAGAGAGCAATCAAATGCACTTTTTAATGTCCATCAAATAGGAGCAGGTACGCCCGATCTGAAGATGTTTTGTGGGACATTTTATTACCAAAAACCGTCATTATTAATTGATTCGTTACCAGACTATTTGCATCTTTCGCTGCAAAATACACCTGTGCAGCCTTTGGTTTCACTTTTTTTACAAGAAGCGGAGAAACCAGAGCAAGGCACAAAATCGGTGATTGATGCACTATCAAATGTGTTGTTTATTTATATTTTGCGTCATGCTCAGCAAATAGGTTTGCTCAATCAAGGCTTATTAGCTGCGTTGCAGGATAAGAGATTGAATCAAGTCCTTGAAAAAATCCTGTTTTCACCTCAATTAGATTGGAATATTGAGCAATTAGCAGAGTTGGCTTCCATGTCTCGTGCGACCTTTATGCGGATCTTTCAACAGCAATTAGGGATGCCCCCAGGAAAATTTCTCACACAAGTGCGGTTAGAAATGGCGGCTGTTTTATTGAAAAATACGCAAAAGACCATTTTAGCGATCGCTCTTGAAGTGGGGTATCAATCAGAAGCACATTTTAGTAAGGCGTTTAAAGCAATTTATGGGCTTTCACCAAGCCAATTTCGCAAAACTTAGCCCATCGTTTAAAACTTGCGTTATAATGACCGCACTTTAGGCGGCTCTGTCGCCTTTAATTTTTTAAGGTATTGTTATGTTTAATAAAATATTTTCATGGTTTGAAAACCGTTTAAATCCTTATCCGGAAAGCAATCCAACGACGCCTGAAAAAGGCTTGTTCCGTTTTATTTGGTCAAGCATTGATGGCATGAAAGGCTGGATCTTTTTACTCGCGGTATTGACGGTCGGTACTGGGGTGATGGAAGCCTTACTTTTCCAATTCATGGGATTGTTAGTGGATTGGTTGGGGGCTTATACGCCAACCACGCTTTGGCAAGAAAAAGGGCATTTGCTCGCAGGTATGGCTGCCTTGCTTATTTTCAGTATTGTATGGTCATTTGTGGGCGTGAATGTTCGCTTACAAACGCTACAAGGGGTGTTCCCAATGCGTTTGCGTTGGAATTTCCACCGTTTGATGTTAGGCCAAAGCTTAAGTTTCTACCAAGATGAATTTGCAGGTCGTGTATCGGCGAAAGTGATGCAAACCGCCCTTGCAGTGCGTGATACCGTCATGACCATTGCGGATATGTTGGTGTATGTTGCCGTCTATTTTATTACTTCAGGTTTGGTGCTTGCGGCTTTAGATACTTGGTTTTTAGTGCCGTTTTTCTTATGGATTGTGGCATTTGTGACTATTTTACGTCTGCTTATTCCTCGTTTAGCGAAAACTGCACAACGACAAGCTGATGCGCGATCTTTAATGACAGGACGTATTACGGATGCTTACTCAAATATTGCAACGGTGAAACTATTTTCACATGATGCGAGAGAAGCGAATTATGCAAAACGTTCCATGGAAGAATTTATGGTCACCGTGCATGCACAGATGCGTTTGGCGAGTTCATTAGATACCTTAACTTACGCAACCAATATTTTCTTAACGTTAAGCACCGCGATTTTAGGCGTGGTGTTGTGGCAAAATGGCCAAGTAGGTGTGGGAGCAGTAGCTACAGCAACCGCGATGGCGTTACGTGTAAATGGTCTTTCTCGTTGGATTATGTGGGAATCTGCTCGCTTATTTGAAAATATCGGGACAGTGAATGATGGTATGGCAACGCTAACCAAACCGCATACCATTGTTGATAAGCCAAATTGTGTTGCATTAGAAGTAAAACAAGGTGAGATCAAATTTAACAATGTTTCGTTTGCCTATGATCCGAATAAACCATTACTTAACCATTTTAATCTCACCATCAAACCGGGTGAAAAAGTGGGCTTAATTGGTCGTTCTGGTGCAGGTAAATCAACCATTGTGAATTTACTTCTACGTTTCTACGAAGCGCAAGAAGGTTCAATTACCATTGATGGTCAAAATGTTTTAGATGTAAGCCAAGAAAGCCTTCGTAGTCAGATTGGTCTTGTAACACAAGATACCTCGCTTTTACACCGCTCTGTTCGCGATAATATTATTTATGGTCGCCCAACAGCGACAGATGAAGAAATGTTCAATGCAGCTAAACGTGCGGAAGCAGCCGATTTCATTCCTTATCTCAGCGATGCTCAAGGCAGAAAAGGCTATGATGCTCATGTTGGTGAACGTGGGGTGAAACTATCTGGAGGTCAACGTCAACGTATAGCCATTGCACGTGTCATGTTAAAAGATGCGCCAATTTTACTGTTGGATGAAGCGACCAGTGCGCTAGACTCTGAAGTAGAAGTGGCGATCCAAGAAAGTCTCGACAAGATGATGGAAAATAAAACAGTTATTGCCATCGCTCACCGTTTATCCACTATTGCGGCAATGGATCGTTTAATTGTGTTAGATAAAGGACAAATTGTCGAGCAAGGGACTCACGCAGAATTGCTTGAACAAAATGGCCTTTATGCTCGCCTTTGGAAACATCAAAGTGGTGGCTTCTTGAGTGAGCATGCCGAGTAAAACACAGGAAAAAATGACC
>ENA-OWLM01000871-OWLM01000871.1-metagenome-genome-assembly--contig:-NODE-871-length-11374-cov-2.976058_pt1 | contig 11374 bp, 5 predicted proteins | sample MGYA00245349_ERZ651102 | MGnify/ENA primary metagenome ERZ651102 (study PRJEB26857, sample SAMEA4031759) | metagenome | biome: human; feature: oral; material: saliva | place: Philippines | collected 2014 | study... | reverse complement strand
ATTGCTACGGAGGGTACGACAATGACGAACTTGGTGAACCCGTAGTTCTTGGCAAGTTCGAGGATGGTGCGCAGGTAGACGTAGGTTTTGCCGGTGCCGGTCTCCATTTCAATGTCGTAGTGGGGCACACCGTTTTCTACCTTGAGTTCCGTGTTGTGCTCGAGGTAGTTGCTTTCCTGCACCTTGACGAGGTTATCGAGCAGGGCTTTACGGTCGAGGTCGAGCTGGTTGTAGACGACGCCGGCGGCACGTGCCGCGAAGAGGGAGTCATCTTCAGCGGGGGCACCGGTGGGGATGATGTTGCGGCTGGTTCCGGTGTGCTTCATCTGCCCTTCGAAGAGTGCCACGGTGGATTCGATGGCACGCACCTGGTGCTTCTGTGAAGGGTCGAAGATAAAGCCTTGGCGGCGCGAGGATGTAGAACCGGGGGCGCTAGTGCCCTGGGCGGAGTTACCCTGGAATGGCTGCGGTGTGGGAGACTGCGGCGCCGGTACTTGGGGATTGGGATGAGGCATAGTAGAAATCTTTCGGGGGTCGTTATGAGTGTAGTAGCTGAGTTAGCTCTGTGCGGAAGATTCTTTGCGGAGGGCTCTTAGAAGAACCACGGCGGCGGTATGTACGCTGTGTGGTCTTACCGCCGCCGTGCCGTTCAGCTACGTTCGGTTGAGGGGTTGACTCAACCGTATACTGGTGCTTCTAGGCGAAGAGTACGTCTTCGCGGTTGATGCCGTGCTGCTTGGCAAGCTGCACCAGGTTCAGTTTGAGGCTGTCTACGTTGGCGTAGTTGTTCTCGTTGGAGAGCGCGTCTTCAATCATGAGCAGCTGGACGGGTTCGTAGCCGTAGATTTCGCGGAATTTGCTGATGGCCTTTTCCCAGTCTTCGAGGCTGGGGATGGTTGCAGCGTCTTCAGTGGGCGGGGTCGTGAATGCCAGCATGCCGGCCGCGATGGCGAAGAATTCCTTGTACCCGAAGGAGAAGGGGACGATGGTTTCATCCAGGCGGTAGCCTGCCTTGAGCAGGAGCTCGAAAAGTACCTGGTAGGCTTCGGCACCGGGCTTGAGGCTGTCACCCATATCTTCGAAAAGCATGTCGAGCTGCTTACCATCGATACTGCTCTTGACCTTCCACGTCTTGAACTGACTCTCTCCCAGGGTGAAGGCACGGAATCCGGTGTCGAGGGGGTTGCCTGCAGGACGCTGAGCGATCTGCTCGGCGTATTCTTCGCGTACCTGCTGACCCGCGCGGCGGATGCGTTCGCGCGTAATCTCTGAAATTGTCGAGAATTTATTGCCCTCAGAACCCTTAGTGGATTTCACCTGTTCAGGGATCTGAATAGAAATAGTCCTCCTATTTTCGCCATCCTGGGCGTTAACAATCATTGCCGCATGCGCCAAAGAACCTGACCCTGCGAAGAAATCAATAATCAAATCATTGCCAGAGGTAATCATTCGAATAAATTCAGCAAGGACAGTTTCATCCTTCGGATAATCAAAAACCTTACCCCCCATCAAATCATTAAGGCGCTTAGTTGCGGCTCGCCCATCCTGGTACATGACACTGTAAATCGCTTCAAACTCAGTGTCTTTTAGATACCTCTTTACCTTGGGGACAGTGGTTTCATCCGGGCCGAAATGAATCCCTCCTTGTTCTTGCCTCCTACTGAATTCACTTTCCTGAAACCTCCAGCCGCCAGATGGGACCTTTACAGGCTTTCCTGTCACAGGGTGCAGGACTTCGTACTTGGGACCTCCGCCATTAGGCCACGAAATATTATCGCCAAAGTAGATGCCATTTTCATCCAGCGAGTTATAGTGCTTATGGCGCTTAGCCTCATCCCCATCGGGGAGAGACTTATACCATTTACGGATTTCTTTAGCCTGAGTTTCGAAATCTCCAGGGTGCATCTTTTGAAGGATTTCTACCTTCTTATAAATTTCGTCAAGCCCCTTTTTCTTAACTCTCCAAACAATATTATTGCTCTTCAGATACGACAGGTTCCTTGCATAGCAAAGAATATACTCATGGGACTGCGAAATATATTTTGAATCGTTCTTACGTCCGGCAGCCCACACAAAATCACCAATGAAATTATATTCACCAAAAATTTCATCAATAACCTGTCGAAGATGTGCGACCTCGCCACTATCGATAGAAACGAAAATTGCTCCATCCTCAGCGAGCAGCTCACGTGCCAGCACCAGGCGCGGGTACATCATGGTCAACCAATTCGAGTGGAATGCGCCCGAAGTCGCCGCGTTCTTCTCAAAAGCCGTACCAGCCTTCAGCGCGCCTTCAGCATCACGAGCACCGGTCTCCATCTCATGCTCACGCACTGTCTGCGCAAAACGATCAGAATACACAAAATCGTTACCCGTGTTATACGGCGGATCAATGTACACCATCTTCACCTTGCCCCGGTACGCCGCACGCATAGCCTTCAACGTCTCCAGGTTCTCACCCTCAATAAACACGTTGCGGGTCGATTCCCAATCCACCGAATCCGAAATCTGCGGGTGAATAGCGGCAGACGTCGGCAACTGCGCTACACGCTGAGCCTCACGCTTACCCGGCCACGTCAAACCAAACTTCTCAGCCCCCCCCCCCGCCAGATTCTCATCACCCAGAAGGTTCTGCAGAGCCTCCACATTCAGCTTGCCATCGGCAAAAACTTCCGGAGCAGAAGCCTGCAGCTGCTCCCACAGCTTCGCCCTCATATCCGGAGAAGACAACGGCACACTGCCGAATTCAGATACTTCACTCATCGTTGATAAGCCTTCCATCACATATGCCTCAAACCATAAAAACACGGCGCCTACTCACTGCCGCCCAGTCTCAACATTGACTAGCCGACTACCACAGGAACAACTCTATCCCCATGCCAGAGCCCTAAAACTCCTCGATTCAGCACACTACAAAGATAGGCCAATACAAAGATTTAGGTTTGAGACATACCGTCTAAAATGTACCCTTCTAGTTTCCGCCATAACCGTCACGCTGTCCAACGAAACCGTCAAAAAGGCGGCCCGGCATGGTCACCCACACCGAGCCGCCTTCCAGCCCGCAAAGAGCCTACTTACTGCTCAACACGCCAACGAATCGTGAACAGGTCCTGAACCGAACTCGTCGCGTCCTTAGACTTCTTCATGCGATCCAGAGTGTCCTCCATGTACACATCAAGATCAGCAAGCCTCTGCTGCATCTTACGCTCCACTTCACTCACCTGCTTATTCAGCTTTCGACCCTCAATACGCATCTGCATGCGCTTCGACAGGTCAGCCTCACGCCTAGAAGCAACAGCCAGCTGACGTTCCTTCCTCAGCAGCTCCAGCTTCTCCGCTTCAGCCTCCGCACGAATATCCTGTGCACGAGCATCCTGAATCTGCCACAAATCCTCCAAGAAACGGCCATTACGCTCATTCACTTCAGCAGCCAGGCGTTCCATCTGCTCCTGAATCTGAGACTCCATACGATCCGCAAACATCATGCCAGCAACCGGGCTCTCACTCACGCAACGCAAAGACATCAAATCATTCACATCATCAGCAGACAGCGGCTCACCCGAATCAGTAAAGCCACCAGCAACCAGATACGACTCCTGCACCAACTGACCCTCAACCGATGCCGTATAGGTCGCCTGACGCAGGCTCAACTCACCCGAAGTACCCACCAACGACTGCGCATACTTCGAAGGACGCTCCGAAGCAGACACCGAGAACACCAGCTCACGCTGCGGAGTCTCACGGTTCAACGCCGAATCCACCACAAAACGACCCAGCGGCGAATCAAAACGATACTGGCGAGTATGATTATCCGAATCCTCCTTGAGCGCATACGTGCCCGGAACAATATCGCCGTTCTCCGCATCATCATGAGCAGGCACTTCACGCAGAACAAAACGACGTGAATCATCCGCAAAATCAGCCAAGTCACCCAGCTCGTGCTTCGTCACTTCCATCAGCAGACGCTCAAAAACACCCAACAGCTCACGCGAACCCTCATCGTAATGCTTGAGCTTATCCTGAACATTCGCGTCCAGGTTCTCAAACACCTTAGAGCTCGTCTCACGCATACCCTCAGCAATCAGTTCGGCGTTCTCTTCCTCAAGCTCACGGAATGCCTCCTCAATCTCCTCAGCGGTCTTAGCGTTCGCAAAAATAGCACCAATCTTCCTATCAAAATCAGCACCATAGGCAATAGCACCAAGGATCTCATTGCTTGCGCCAAAAACACCCGTGAAAATCTGGAACTTATCAGTCAACAGAGACAGCACGCGTGATTCCGCCACATTCTCAGTGTTCAAGAAGTTAATCACCAAAACATCATGCTTCTGGCCATAACGATGAACACGACCAATACGCTGCTCCACACGCTGCGGGTTCCACGGCAAATCATAATTCACCAACAAGGAACAGAACTGCAGGTTAATACCCTCACCCGCAGCCTCCGTCGCAATCATAATGCGAGCCGAATTACGGAACTTATCAACCAGAGCCTTACGCATATCAGCAGCCTGAACACCGGTGACAAGGTCACTACCCTCATGCTCCTTCAGCCACTCACGGTAAATCTTGCGCTGCTCCTTCGAAGCATTCGAACCGTTGAACAGCACCAGCTCATCACCATAACCAGCCGTAGTCAGAACCTGCTTCAAGTAATCCTGAGTGCGGGTCGACTCCGTGAAGATAATAGCCTTCTCCGGAGCACCAATAGCACGCATACTCTCGAAGCCGCGCTCCAACGCCTCCAGCAACTTGTAGGCCTTCGCATTCTCCCTAATAGACGCCGCAAACTTCGCCACACGCGACAATTCTGCGGACTCCTTACGAAGCTCCTCCATCTCATGCTCCGTCAGAACGCGGTCCGAGAAGCTATCCGAATCATCCGACAACTTCAACAGCCAATCATCATCCGAAGGGCCACTGTCCGCGTCAGGTGCGGTACACACAAAACTGGTACCAGTAGGACCGGTAGCAGTGGAATCGGCGCCAGCAGAGTCGGTACCAACAACCTCAGCGCCATCAGCATCAGCCCCAACAGCCGCAAACGAACGAGAAGCCGCAGCAACCTCCTTCTCCGTCAAAACATCAGCCGAAGCAATACTCTGCAAACGCTTAGCCATAGAATCAAGAGTCGTCGCTGCCGCAAACGTCGAAGAACCCAAACGCTTAAACAGCTGGATAGTCATCAGACTACGCGCCGGCGACATACGCATAAACGTAGAGTTATGAACAAACGACTGCACCATCTCGTACAGCTGCTTCTCCTGCTCCGTCGGCTCAAACTTAAACGTCTCAGTACCACGGTTCGTATAACGCACATACAGATTCACGTCCTGACGCAGATGACGCTTCAACAGCATATTCAAACGCTCACGCAAATCTTCCATTGCCTCTTCATAAGACAACTCATCAGATACGTTAGTGTAGCGAGCACGGAACGCCTTCAAGCTATCAAAGAACTCAGGATCGATCACAGACACCAAGCCGTACAGCTCCTCCAGCTTATTGTGCAAAGGAGTAGCCGTCAGCAGAAGAACCTTCTGCGCAGACTTAGCAACCTTCGAAGCCGCCAAAGCAGTCTTCGGCTGCTTCTTACCCGGCAAGTAGAAATTCCTCAGGTAGTGAGCTTCATCCAGCACCATCAGATTCCACGGCAACAAAGCCAGACGCTTCTCAAAGCTCTTCATAAACTGGTACGAGCAGACCAAGACAGACGGCTCACCATGACGAGCCTCATCAATCACAGTCTTCGCGTTCTTAGAATCCACCAAAGTCGCAGGAATCATGAACTTATCCCACAACTCCTGCTTCCACTGCTGACGCAACGACGCCGGCGCCACAATCAAAATATTGCGGCGACGCTCAGACCAAAACTGAGTAATCACAATGCCAGCCTCAATGGTCTTACCCAGACCAACCTCATCAGCGAGGATAGCGCCCTTCATATGGGGAGACTGCAAAGCAAAAAGAGCAGCATCAATCTGATGCGGCTTAGGCTCAACCTGCGCATCGAACAGCAGGCTCGTCAGCTTACCCAGCTCATTATCGGCATAGCTACGGCGCAACTCATGCGCATAAAACTTAGCCTGATAATCGTTAATGGTCGTCACAACAGTACCTTTCGGGTCGCCAGAAGCGGATAGAAAACAGAAAATATACGAAGCCTACAGCCCCATAAAGAAAGAAAAACAAACGCTAGACTCAGCTCTGAATCTAGAAAGAGCAAGGTTCAAGCAGTCAGGGTTCAGACAGCCAGAGTATAGGTATCTCGGAGGGCGTCCTCGGCCTCATCCAAAGCGTAACCGCTCTGACACAACGCCGCGCAAGAATCACAGAAACGAATCTGAGCCAAAGCCTCACGCTCCGTCAGCTCAGGAAGCCGATCCATCAAAAACTCACCGTTCTCAGTGAAGAAATCGTCAATATTCGAGGCGTCCTGCCCAGCGTAGAACTCGCGAAAATCATCACCGGTGTAGTAACCGCTCAGGTCCATGAGTATCTCTCCTTCGGTTCACTCAGATAACAGACCCCATGGAGCTATGCCCTTGCTCCATACACTCAAAATATATGGAACCCCTGACAAGATAAGCGCGAGAACACAGCTATTGCGATAAATTTTGCAACGATTCTGGGAACACGTATTTCTGTCTACGCCCTACACGCTGACCACCCGTCAGGCTGATTACTTCCCTGCCTAGCTACTTCATTAGAGAGTGTCTCCTCAGATAGCTGCACCCGTGACTCAAGAAATTCGGGAAACCGGAAGTATAAAAATTGACCATACATAAACCTTTTCGTGTATGTGGCGGCAGCTCTTGCCGTTACATCCATTATGCCCAAGAGGAGAAAGACGCGTACTCCGGTTCGTCATCGAGGAGAATCCCCGCAGAAACCCACCGATAAACCGCGCTCCCCCGCCTGCCGAACTCCACCGCGCAGAAATTCAGTCATGAGTTACGGACTTCGACCATGGGTTAGTGACTCTGGGCTGGGGTTTTAACCATCGCTGAAGTCACTAAGTCATTACCAAAAATCGGTGCTGTGCAGAGGGGCTAATCAGTAGCGTAGAGCTGGGTCGATGCCGCCCGCCCCTCCCCTAAACGGCGAAAAGCCACATGTGTTTCGAGAAGCCACCAAAGAAGTGGCTTTTCGAAACACATGTGGCTTCTCGGCGGAATACCGCGCTACATTCGGGTCTACTCACCCCTCAGGAATGACGCGATCTTACCCCAGAAACCCTTCTGATTTCCGGTGTAGCGGGCACCCGTGGGGGTCGGCTGGAAAACCGGACGCTGCTGGTTCGGCGCATCCTGCTGGTATGCAGGGTTCTGCTGGTACTGGGGAGGCACCTGCTGGTACGGGTAGTTCGCCTGCGGGTTCTGCTGGTAGCCCTGTGCCTGATAGTTCGGATCCTGATAACCCTGCCCCTGGTACGCACCTGCCTGAGGCTGAGCACCCGGATGGTACTGCGCATCGGGGCGGTACGGGGCGTCTGCGTAACCCTGGTTCTGGTACCCCTGCGGGTTCGGGCGGTACTCGGGGCTCGGCTGCGGAGCCTGCTGGTATGCGGGCTCCGCCTGATGTGCCGCCGCCTGGTTCGCTGCGGGACGCGGCGGGTTAGAGTACGCGGGGCGCGGGTTCGGCTGCTGCGGCTGGGCAGGCACCGGGCGCTGTGCGGGAGCCGGACGGGACGCCGGTGCCGGGCGCGCCTCCTGAGCGGGACGAGTAGCGGGTGCAGGCTGAACGGCAGGAGCCGGATGCTCCGGGCGGGCCTGCGGTGTACGCTGTCGCGGCTGGCCACCAGGCACCTGCAAATGCGATCCCTCAGGAAGGCCACTCTGCTCGGCAAGGTCTTGAGCAACGAACGCTGAACTGAACAGCATGTCTTCCATGGTCCACTCAAGCGGCGGCTGTGCGTTCGGTGCCAGCTGCAGCTTGTCCAGTTCGCGCAGGTGCAGGGCGAGCACATCCACCATGTAGCTGATGACGGCGAGGTTCGGCTGCTCCCCCAGGTTCTCCGGGTAGGCGAAGTGGTAGATGTAGGTGTTGATGTTCTGCCGCTTTTCCAGGGCTTTTGCCACCTTCTCAACGGGGACGCCGCCGCAGGTAAGATCCGAGAGGCTGTCGAAGGTTGCGGGGCCTTCAGAGGCACGCACGGTCAGCGGCCGCGAGGGGTCTACGGCGGACTGCTTCGGCCAGAAGATGCCGGGGCGGAATGCCGTCTGCAGGCTGTTGTTGACGACGATTTCCTTCTCGGGTCGCCAGGGCTTCTCATGGTCCACAATGTACTTGCGCGGCATGGCGTACGTGGTGAAGGAGCACGCGAAGCTCTGCAGCTCCTCCCCCGCCGGCGAGGAGCTCAGGATGTACGCCTTGGCGCGGTTCCAGGTTTCGCTGTTGCGGACCTTGTTTGCGAACATGGACAGCTTGGTCATGAACCCGTCGACCTTGACGGTGGGTGCGTCGGCGGTAATCAGGTAGATGCGGGCGGTGCCGTACAGCGAGGAGAGCGCGTACTTCTTATTCGATTCGCCGAAGTTGGTGCCCATGATGAGGTGGCAGGTGGGCGGGTTGACCGGTTCGCCGTTGTAGTAGGGCGTGTAGTCGAAGCCCATGTCGATGACCTGGCAGGCTTCTGCGGCGGCGTGGATGCTGTCGAGGGTGAGGGTTTCGTTAGTGGGCGTGCCGTCCGCGTTGTTGAAGGCGATGAAGACGGCGGTATAGCCGTATGCGGCGCTCTTGGGCTTGTCCAGGGCGAAAGTGTTACATTGCGGGTGGTGTGCGGCGTACTGCTGCTGGATGTGTGATACGGCGTTGTGCGGCATGGTCACTCCTTGGGGTGTGGTTGTTTATCGGATTCGACTGTGTGGGTGCGTGATGTGTTTTACTGTACGCTACTCCCCTGACAGGCTAAGCGGGCAGGGGCGCATTTTTCGCGAAAAATCACAATGCGGCGGAGGCTGTACTCCCACCGGCGAGCGCGCTCTCAGCGGCGAACATGGCGGCGGGCGGAGAGGGCGGCGCATCCAACTGTGCGGGTGTGCCAACCCCTCCTCTTGATGGTGTACAGCAAGTACCGTTAGCGCTACGCGGTCTTCTTCAGCGTGTGCTTCACCATTTCGGGTACCAGACGGGGCTCCTCTACCTGGTAAGATGCCACATCCACCGCGTCAGTGTTCAGAGTCCACCAGTCATCAGGCAGCGAGTCAATCCACGCTTCCCAGTCCTTCGTGCGCCAATCGTACGAACGATCCTGAAATTCAGCCCAGCTATCGCCACCAAGAGCCCTCGGGAGGACCGACACATCTACCGAAGGGTCCGGCTCATAGCCTTCCGGGCGGCCTTCATCCCAGAACTTGATGAACTGACGCCAGTTCTTCTTCGTGATGATGAACGACTCTTCGCCATCAGGACCGAAGCGTTCCTGATCTGCCACGTAGGAAGAATCCTGCACACGCTTCCAGAACGTCGGCACATCAATCTCACCACGCTGCAGCAAATCTGCCAGGTACTCGATACGGTCATGCTTCGGGCCAAAAGCACCACGCGGAAAACCATCACCGAAGGGCAGCAGACGGCCAGCACGGTAGTCCTCCATGTTGATGGTCTCCCACGAGAAGCCGCCCTCCTCCTCGTACTGATCAGGCTCCAGGCAGGGGTACCAGTCGCTGTCGTACACCATGCGCATCAGCTCAGCTGAACCGTCTTCACCTTCACGGGTGTAACGATCCACCAGACCAGCACGCACGTACTGCTCCTGTGCCTCATTCAGATGGTACTGGCCACCCTTGCGGCGGAAACCCAGCTTCTCGGTCTCGATACCAAGCTTCAGACGGCTCTTGTGCACTGCCACAGCAGCTTCAATCGTCTTCTGGCTCAACGGCATAATATCCACCAGACGGGTCATCGTCTCGTACGGAGTGACAAGATTCAGAGTGCGCAGCGTCTCTTCACACCCGCTGGGATCCTCCTTGTACATTTCTTCCTCAAGCAAGTCGAGCTTCTGATCCAGCGACATGGTCGGAACCTCTTCACGCAGCGTATTAAGCCAGTCATTAGCAGATTCAGAATCAGGCGCATCATCCACACGGTACTGAGCCATCTTCAGCAGCCACGCCATGTACTCATCCACGTTGAAACGCTCCGTGTACATCGGCTCCATGGCGTCGCAGCGTTCCTTGTTGATCTGGCGGCGCTTCTCTTCCAGGGCCTGGTAGTATTCGAGGTCGTCCAGGGTCTTCTGCTGCTCTTCGGGGGTGAGGCTATTCCAGTACTCTTCCTCGGCGATGCGATCCTGCTCATCCTCATCAGGGGCAGGCTGCTGCGGCAGGCGGAGTTCGCCGGGGCGGCCGTACTGGCCGGTACCGAAGGCGTCCAGGGTGATGGCGCCGTGCTTTTCTTCGCGCAGCGGGTGGTCGCTGTTCAGCCACGCGCGGGCCTCACTGATGCTGATGGGCTTGGTCAGGCGGTACAGGCGCACCTCCTGGTTCAAATCATCCAGGCGCAGCTTCTGACGGTCGTAGGAGGTGCGGGCTTCCTTCTCGTTCAGGTAGACGTAGATGTAGTCGCCGCATTCCTGCCACCAGGGCGCATCCAGGCGCGGATCCTCCCAGACCAGCTCCTTGCCGTCCTTACGCTTGTAGCGCGGGCGGCCCTTAGGAGGGTTGTTCACCTCCTTGCGTCCTCGGTTCACGTGCACGAGGTAGCCATACACACCGGGCTCGCCCTCCAACTCGTTCTTGAGGGTGATGTCAGTATCCAGCTTCTCGACGACCCAGTGCTTCTCGTCGTTGAAGTAGGCGATTTCTTCGTCGGTCATGTTGTCGAAGAGGGTGCAGTCAAAGAGCATGCGCGGGTCGGTGAAGGATTTGTAAGGGGCTGCATCACCGAACGCGTTGCTCACGTAGCTGGGGAGGTCCTTGGGCATGCCCTGGCGGCGCCACTTGTAGGGGTGGACGGTCAGGTCTTTGTCCCAGGGGGTTTCGCCGGTGATGCCGGGGGCGCGGCGTTGCATGAGTTCGGCGGAGAGGTCCTTGCCGTTGACGATGACGCGGTGTGCCTTTTCGAGCCGCTCGTAGGAGTAGCGGGCGCGGGCGTTGCGTTCGGCGTGGTACTTCTTCTGGTAGGCCTTGTAGCGGGCTTCGGCTTCAGGGCTGCGTGCCATGGTGACGGTCCTTTCTCGCGGGGTGCGCTGGGAGGCTGCGGTGCTCTCGGCGCGTGGGCTTCGGTGCTTCTGATTACAGAATAGGAGGGACCCCTGACACGATAAGCGCGGCGGGATTTACCCGGGGGTAAAGCGCGGGCTGACCTACGGGAACAGCGAAAAGCCACATGTGTTTCGAGAAGCCACCAAAGAAGTGGCTTTTCGAAACAC
>ENA-OWLM01000869-OWLM01000869.1-metagenome-genome-assembly--contig:-NODE-869-length-11378-cov-3.129471_pt1 | contig 11378 bp, 9 predicted proteins | sample MGYA00245349_ERZ651102 | MGnify/ENA primary metagenome ERZ651102 (study PRJEB26857, sample SAMEA4031759) | metagenome | biome: human; feature: oral; material: saliva | place: Philippines | collected 2014 | study... | reverse complement strand
CCGCCGCGATACGGCACGTGCAGCACGTCCACGCCCGCCTGCTGGCGCAGTTGCTCGCCCGCCAGGTGCGGTCCGCTGCCGACACCCGCCGATCCGTACGACAGCGTGCCCGGCTGCGCCTTGGCCAGCGCCAGGAACGACGCCAGGTCCGTCGCCTTGACGGACGGGTGCACCACCATGACGAAAGGCGCCGTCGCCATCAGCGAAACAGGCGCGAAATCCTTGATCGCATCGTAGGGCTGGCGGTCGCCCAGCAGCGCGGGATTGATGGTGAATGTGGAATCGACCATGCCGATGGTGTAGCCGTCCGGCGCCGACACGGCCAGCGCGCGCGTGCCAATGGTGGTGCCGCCGCCGCCGCGGTTTTCCACGACGAAGGGCTGGCCCAGGGCCTGGGCATAGACCTGGCCCGCCATGCGCCCGAGGGTGTCGGTGGCCGCCCCCGGCGGATACGGAATGAACAGGCGCACGGCCTTGTCCGGATACTGCGCGGCCCGGGCCGTGATGGCCCAGGGCAGCGCGGCCGCGCCCAGGGCCATGGCCGTGCCGTTGATCAGGAACGATCTGCGGGATTGATGCATGTCTTTGTCTCCGTGTTTATGTTCTATGCGGCCGCAAGGCCCTGCGCCGCCATGGCGCATCAATGTCATGCGCTATAGCGGCCCTCGGCAAGTTCGGCTTCGGGGTCCGCGCCCAGCCCGGGCCCGTCCGGAACTTGCACCCAGCCGTCCACGATCGGCACGCTGCGCCCGTACGGCACGTGCGCCAGCTCGACGTATAGGCGCTCCAGCGATACCTCCGCCTGCTGGGCCGCAATCAGATGCAGGCTGGCAAGATAGCCCGGGCCGAAGAACGCGACCTGGGGCGCGCAGGTCACGGCCGTACCGGCGCACTTCTGCGCGATGCGCCATGCGGCGGTCAAACCCAGCTTGATGACGCTGGGTTGCACATACTGCGCCGCCTCGTCGTCCACCAGCCGCTCCAGGTCGGTAGCGCTGCCGGCGTTCTCGCCCACCGCCAAAGGAATGCCGCAGGCGCGCTTCAGCCTGGCCAGCGCGCGGGCGTCCTCCGGCGGCCAGAGCGGCTCTTCGATCCAGTACGGATCATGCGGACGCATGGCGTCGATGGCGGCTTCGGCTTCGCCAGGCAGCCACGCGCAATTCGTGTCCACCATGATGGGCACGCCCGGCCCCGTGCTGCGGCGCACGGCGGCCAGCGCATCGGCGGTGCGCTCGTGCAGCTTGATTTCGGTATAGCCCTCGTTCAGCGCGCGCGTGGTCACCGCGTCCAGGCGTTCCGCGTTGCCGTAGTACTGCAGCAGCGACGCATAGACGCGCACGCGCTCCCGGCGCTTGCCGCCCAGCAATTCATACAGGGGCACGCCGGCGCGCTTGGCGCGCAGGTCCCATAGCGCGATGTCCAGTCCTGCCAGCGCATGCACCACCGGGCCGGACCGCCCCAGGTTGTGCAGCGTGCGCTGCATGCCGGGCAGCAGCGTGGCGTCGTCCGCGTCGCGGCCGCAGGCCAGCGGCGCGATCAGGGTTTCGAAGATGGCCTGCAGGGCGCGCGGCTCCACACAGTACGACTCGCCCCACGCCACCGCGCCGTCTTCGGTCTGCACGCGCACCAGCGCGCTGTCCAGCTTGTCGCGCGGACGGCCGGCGAACAGCGGCGACGGGCTCCAGTGATGAAACGGCAGACGCAGCGGAATGCAGGCGACGGAAACAATGGTGTTGGCGGGCATAACGGTTACGCGGCTCCAGGGTTCAATGCCGGTTATTCTGGCGGCCGCGCATTCATATGGTCAAATAGATGAATTGACTATTTCCATATGAATTTCATATGTTCAATCGCCGAGAACTCCTGCTGCTGCGCGCGATGTACCGGCACGACACCGTCACGGCCGCCGCCGCATCGGTCAACATGACACAGCCCGCCGCCAGCGCGCTGCTGCGCGACATGGAAACGCGCCTGGGCTTCGCGCTGTTCAGCCGGGAGAACCGGCGGCTGCATCTCACCAGCCAGGGCCGTTCACTGATACCCGAAGTGCTCAACGCGCTGGCCGGCATCGAGGCCGTCGACCGGCTTGCCGTCGATATCCGGCAGGGCGCCATGACGCGCCTGGACGTGGGCGCGGTCGCCATCGCCGCATCCAGCCTGCTGCCCGCGGCCCTGGCCGGCATGCGCCCGGCGCACCCCGGCGTCGCCGTCACGATCCGGGCCGGCACTGCGCTGGAAATCATCGAAATGGCGGTGGACCACCGCATCGACTTGGGCATCATCATCGGATCGCCTTCCGACATCGACCGCGTGGACAGCCTGCGGCTCGCGCCCCTGGGCCTGCATGCGGTCATGCGCCAGGACCACCCCTGGGCGCGGCAGCCGACGCTGACGCTGGACGAGGTGGCGGCGGCCGGCCCCATCGTGCTGGCGACCGCCCTGCCCGCAGGCCGCGCCACCAGCCAGGCCCTGGAGGCGCGCGGCCTGCCCTGCCGCCCCATCATCGAAGCGGCGCAGTCCTCGGCCGCCTGCGCGCTGGCCGCGCAAGGGCTGGGCGTCGCCATCGTCGAAAGCCTGGGCGCGCACTACGCCGAACGGCAAGGCCTGGCCGTGCGCCATCTGCTGGCGCTGGAAGATCCCGTGCTGGCGGTCGTGTGGTCGCGCGACCGGGCGATGAGCGCGCCGGCCCAACGGCTGCGCGAGGAATTGGCGGAACAGGCGCGGACCTGGCTGGTGCGCACCCCTGCAGCAACCGCGCGGCGCAAGCGCGCGCGTTCGCTCGCTTACCAGGACGTCGTGTAGGCGCCGGGGAACTGCTTGGCGACGAAGGCCTTCACCTCGTCGGACTGGTAAGCCTTGATGAAGCGGGCGATGCGCGGATCGTTCTTGTTGTCTTCACGCGCGGCGATCACCACCGCCGCGAACGGCGCATCCTTGCTTTCCAGCGCCAGCGCGTCCTTGGCGGGCGACAGGCCTGCCGGGATGGCGTAGGCCGAATTCACCGCGGCGGCGTCCACGTCCTTGAGCGAATGCGGCAGTTGCGCGGCCTCGATCTCGACGAACTTCAGGTTTTTGGGGTTCTCGACAATGTCGAAAATCGACGCCGTCACCGTAACGCCGTCCTTCAGCTTGATCAGCTTGGCGGCCTGCAGCACCAGCAGCGCGCGCGCACCGTTGGTCGGATCGTTCGGGATGGCCACCTTGCCGCCCTGCGGCAGCTCGTCCAGCGACTTCACGCGTTTGGAATAGATGCCCATCTGCTGCACCACGGCGGTCGCCACCGGCACCAGCTTGTAGCCGCGCGCCTTGTTCTGCGATTCCAGGAAAGGCTTGTGCTGATAGATGTTCAGGTCCAGTTCCTTCGCATCCAGCGCGGCGTTCGGCTGGATGAAGTCGCTGAATTCGACAAGCTTGACCTTCAGGCCGTCCTTCGCGGCGACCTGCTGCACGACTTCGCCGATCTGCGCGTGCGGACCGACGGTCACCCCCACCTTGAGTTCGGCGTCCTGCGCCATCGCCTGCGTGCTGGCGAAACCGATCAGGGTGGCAAGGACAGCCAGGGAATGGCGAAGGCGCATGGGAATCTCTACAGGCAAGTAAGAATGACCCAGGATTCTAGAGACCATGCTTCAAAACCGGAAGCGATGAATATTCATATTGATATGCGGATTTCCATATGAAGCGCGCGATGACAGCGCCGCCGCATGCGGACACAATAGAGCCCTGCCTTTCATTTACGCATCCTCAAGCCATGTCCACCACCACAGAACTGCATCCGCACGCGCGCGCGCTGCTGGCCGACCACTACGCCGCCGTGGACCCCGACCTGCCCGTCCTGCTGGACCTGCTGTTCGCGCGCAGCGCCGGCGAAGACTGGCACAAGGCCGGCACGTTCAAACATCACCTGCTGGGCGTCTACCGCACGCTCGCGCTCTGGAATCAGCCGCGCGAAGTACGCCTGCTTGGCCTGTTCCACAGCGTCTACGGCAACGAATACGTGGACCTCACCCTGTTCGACCGCGAACGCGAGCGCAACACGCTGCGCGAAGCGCTGGGCGAAGAAGCCGAGGAATGGGTCAGCCTCTTCTGCGCCATGCCGCGCACGAAGTTCGTGCAGGCCATCCTGCAAGGCCAGGGCGCCGGCGCCGACGGCCTGACGCTGGAAGGCGCGGACGGACAGACCTACACGTTCACGCCGCGCCAGGTCGCCGCCTTCACCGTCGTGTCGGCCGCCGACATCGGCGAACAATGGCATAGCTGGCAGGACGAGATCTTCGCGGGCTACCCGCAGCAGCAGCGCCGCGACCTGAAAACGAATTGGGCGTCGTCGCTGTGGCCCGGGCCGCTCAAGCCGCCGTCGAACATCCTGTCGATGCTGTCGCACCTGCTGGCCCCGCTGTCGCGCATGCCGCAAGACACCGGCATCCCCATTCCGCCCGCGTTCGACGCCTGCCGCGCCACGCTCAGCCCGCGCGACGAGGCCGCGGCCAGCGCGCTCTACTGGCAGGTCATCACCCGCATGCACCCCCTGACCGAAATGGACAGCGCCCGCCACATGCTGGAAGCGGCGGTCGAACACAATCCATGGGTGGGCGAACCGCGCCTGCTGCTCGCGCAGCTGGCGCTGACGACGGGCGATTTCGACGCCGCCGAACGGCACGCCGCAGCCGGTCTTGCCGCGCTGCAGGCCTGGGGCACGGCGTGGGACAAGCGCATCGAATGGGCCGGCTGGATGGCGTGGGCGCGGATCGAACTGCAGAACGCGCGCGCCCGCAAATGGCCGGAAAACCTGGGCGCGCTGAACGGCCTGGGGCTGGTGGAGTAAGCGCGGCCGCGATCAGCAGCGCCCCGCTCGCGGGGCGCGCCTGCAACGGCGGGCATGCTTGCGGGCGGGCTTACGGAATGCTCATGGCGGCGCTTGCAGGGCTGCTTGCGCAAGCCGGTCCGAGCGGGCTCGCCGTCCGCAGTTGCCTGCGCCGGTCCTAAGTGCCTTCCCAGTGCGGGCCGGGCACGACGATGTCGAAAAGCTCCAGCACGCGCGCCACAGTATGGTCCACCATCTCTTCGATGGACGCGGGACGGTGATAGAACGCAGGCAGCGGCGGGAAGACGATGCCGCCCATTTCGGTCACCGCCGTCATGTTGCGCAGGTGGGCCAGGTTGAAGGGCGTCTCGCGCACCATCAGGACCAGACGCCGGCGCTCCTTGAGCGTGACGTCGGCGGCGCGCGTAATGAGGTTGTCGGACAGGCCATGGGCCACGGCCGCCAGCGTGCGCATCGAACACGGCACGATCACCATGCCCGCGGTCTGGAACGCGCCGCTGGCCAACGTGGCGCCCACGTCGCGCACGCTGTGGACGTGATCCGCCAGCGCGTAGACGTCCTGGCGGCTGACGTCCAGTTCGTGCTTGATGTTCAGCACGCCCGACGCGGACACCACCAGATGGGTTTCGACATCGTCCACGCCGCGCAGCGCCTGCAGCATGCGCACCGCGTAGAGGGCGCCGGTTGCACCCGTGATGCCGATGACCAGCCGCCGCATGATGGCCTTAAGCCGTGGCGCCGGATTGCTCCAGCAGCGTCTTCAGTTCGCCGGACTCGTTCATCTCATTCATGATGTCCGAACCGCCGATGAACTCGCCGGACACATACAGCTGCGGAATGGTCGGCCAGCTGGAGAACTCTTTGATGCCCTGGCGGACTTCGTCGTCCTCCAGCACATTGACCGTGACCAGCTTCTTCACGCCACAGCTCTTGAGGATCTGGATGGCCTTGCCGGAAAAGCCGCATTGCGGAAACTGGGCGGTGCCCTTCATGAACAGCACGACGGGGTGCTGGGTCACGGTTTCGCGGATGAATTCTTGAACGTCGCTCATGGTGGTCTCTTGGACAGGCAAATCGGAATATGCCAATTATAGGTACAGCCGGGAAATCGCCCCCGATTACCCCGGCGCGGCGCCGGTTTATCAGGAAAATTCAAGTGCTGCCGGGGTGTAACGGATACCGCCCCCCCGATATCCGCTCAATCCCCGCCAGATCCTTCCGGCTGCATACATCCTGGAATCCGGCCTGCGCCAGCATGTCCCGCACAGCCTGCGCCTGGTCCCAGCCGTGCTCCATCCACAGCGCGCCCCCGGGCTTCAGGTGGCTCGCCGCCCCCTGCACGATCCGCCGCAGGTCATCCAGCCCGCCCGCCCCGTCGGTAAGCGCCCCGCGCGGCTCGAAGCGCAGGTCGCCCTGATCCAGGTGCGGATCGTCGCTGGACACATAGGGCGGATTGGACACGATCAGGTCAAAGCCTTCACCCGCAGGCACGGCCTCGTACCAGCTGCCTTCCACGAAACGCACCGCCGCCGTCAGGTCCCAGGCATTGGCGGCCGCCACGGCCAGCGCAGCCGCGCTGACGTCGGACGCCATCACCCGCGCATCGCGGCGCGCCAGCGCGATGGATATCGCGATCGCCCCGCTGCCTGTCCCCAGGTCCAGCACGGCGGGGCCCGCAATGGCCGCCACGCACTCCAGCGCGGTCTCAACCAGCACCTCGGTATCCGGGCGCGGGATCAGCACATCGGGCGTCACCCGGAACATGTGCCCCATGAACTCCCGGCTGCCAAGCAGATACGCCATGGGCTCGCCGGCGATGCGGCGCTGCGCCAGGGCCTCGTACGCCGCCGCGACCTCGGGCGCCAACGGATCAGTGTCATGCGCCAGCAGCCACGCGCGCGGTTTGGCCAGCACATGCTCCAGCAGCATCCGCACCTCCAGGCGCGGCAGGCGGGCGTCCAACAGCAGGCTCTTGAGCTGGGGCTCGCTCATCGCGCCGGCCTCAGATGTCGTCGCCCAGGGCCGCAAGCTGCTCGGCCTGGTGTTCCGCGATCAGCGCGCCGGTCAGTTCTTCCAGGTCGCCTTCCATGATCTGCTGCAGCTTGTACAGCGTCAGGTTGATGCGGTGGTCGGTCACCCGGCCCTGCGGGAAGTTGTACGTGCGGATGCGCTCGGAGCGGTCGCCCGTGCCGATCAGGCTCTTGCGCTCGGCGGCTTCCTTGCTCTGGCGTTCGCGCTCTTCCTTGTCTTTCAGGCGAGCCGCCAGCACCTGCATGGCCTTGTCCTTGTTGCGGTGCTGCGAGCGGTCGTCCTGGCATTCCACCACCAGCCCGGTCGGCAGGTGGGTGATGCGCACCGCCGAATCCGTCTTGTTGATGTGCTGGCCGCCCGCGCCGCTAGCGCGGAAGGTGTCGATGCGCAGATCGCTGGGATTGATGACGATTTCGGACATCGCATCGGCCTCGGCCATGATCGCCACCGTGCAGGCCGACGTATGGATCCGGCCCTGCGCCTCGGTGGCGGGCACGCGCTGCACGCGGTGCGCGCCCGACTCGAACTTCAGTCGGCCATAGGCGCCGTCGCCGTCGATGCGCGCGATCACTTCCTTGTAGCCGCCCAGCTCGGACGGGCTCTCGGACATCAGCTCCACGCGCCAGCCGCGCTGCTCCGCGTAGCGCGTGTACATGCGCAGCAGGTCGCCGGAAAACAGCGCGCTTTCGTCGCCGCCCGTGCCCGCGCGGATTTCCAGGAACACGCTGCGCCCGTCGTTGGGATCGCGCGGCAGCAGCAGAAGCTGCAGCGCGGATTCCAGCGATTCCAGCTTGCCGCGGCCGGCCTTGATCTCGTCCTCGGCCATGGCCTTCAATTCAGGATCGGACAGCATCTCCTGGGCGGCAGCCAGGTCTTCTTCAGTGCGGGCGAAGGCGGTGAACGCCTCAACCACCGGCTCCAGTTCGGCACGTTCGCGGGAGAGCTTGCGGAAGCGGTCCATGTCGGACGCGGTTTCCGGTTCGGCGAGCAGCGCGTCAACCTCGATCAGGCGGTGGCACAGATGCTCCAGCCGGCTGCGCATGGAAGATTTCATGGGGGGATGACCAAAGAGAAAACAGGAACAGCGGGCGCCCAGAAAACGAACGCCCGCCAGGAGGCGGGACGTGGGGCAGAGCCGCTAACGGCGGGAGTCGCGGCCGGGGAAGAGGCGCGGCATCCAGGCAAGCAACTGCTTGCGGTCGTCGCCTTCGCTGCGGTTCAGCGCCGCCAGTGGGCCGTGCAGGTATTTCTGGGTCAGGCCGTGGGCCAGTTGCTCAAGCACGGCCTCGGGCGATTCGCCCCGCGCCAGCAGGCGGCGCGCGCGTTCCAGTTCGGCGGCGCGGACGTCTTCGGCGGCCTGATGCAGGTCGCGGATGACGGGCACCACTTCGCGGGACTGCATCCAGTGCATGAAGCCCTGGACGCGGGTTTCGATGATGGCCTCGGCCTGCACCACCGCGGCGCGGCGGGCGTCGGTGCCGGTCTGCACCAGGCGGCCCAGGTCGTCCACCGAATACAGATAGACGTCGTCCAGGCGGCCGACTTCGGGTTCGATGTCGCGCGGCACGGCCAGGTCAATCATGACCATCGGGCGGTGACGGCGCAGGCGCGTAGCCCGTTCCACCATCCCCAGGCCGAGGATGGGCAGGGAGCTTGCCGTACAGGAAACGATGACGTCGAACTCGGACAGGCGGTCGGTCAGATCCGACAGTTTCATCGTGCTGGCCGAAAAGCGGTTGGCCAGGAGTTCGGCGCGCTCGGCCGTGCGATTGGCCACCACCATGCTGCGCGGACGTTGCGCGGCAAAGTGCGTGGCGCACAATTCGATCATTTCGCCCGCGCCGATGAACAGCGTGCGGGCCTGGTCCAGGTTGCCGAACACGCGTTCGGCCAGACGCACGGCGGCGGCGGCCATGGACACCGACTCCGCGCCGATGGCGGTCTGCGACCGCACTTCCTTGGCCACCGAGAAGGTGCGCTGGAACATCTGGTGCAGCAGCGTGCCCAGCGAACCGGCTTCGCCGGCGGCGCGCACGGCGTCCTTCATCTGGCCCACGATCTGGGTTTCGCCCAGCACCATGGAATCCAGGCCGCTGGCGACGCGGAACGCGTGGCGGACGGCGTCGTCCTGGTGATGGCGATAGAGGTGCGGGCGCAGCGTGCCGGCGTCCAGGCGGTTGTGTTCGGCCAGCCAGGCGGGCAATTGATCCGCCACGTGGCCGTCGGCCGCGCAATAGATCTCGGTGCGATTACAGGTGGACAGGATGGCGGCTTCGCGGACCGAGCCGCCGAACGCCGAACGCAGGCCTTCCAGTGCGGGCTTGACCAGATCGACGGGCATGGACACGCGTTCGCGAACCGAAACCGGCGCGGACGTGTGATTCAGACCGAAGGCAAGGACAGCTACCGACATATGAGAGAGATGGCCAAGGCCACCCGCGGCTAAGCGTTAAGTACTGCCACTATAAGAACAATGCATCACAGCCGGCTTGTGCCGCGTCAAACGCGCGCGGCCAACCGCCTGTAACAACAAACCGCTAAGGATTATACCCCTGCGGGTTATCCCCAGGCCATCCCCGGCCCCAACCGCGACCTTATGCCGCAGCTTCCGTGCCGTGGACCCAACACTCGGACGCCTCGCCCACCCCCGGACGCCCCCGCAATTCCGTCCAGATCCCAAAAAAGTGGCCTTTTCCCCCGCAGCTGGCACAAGTCGAAAAAATTGTGTATAGTTGCGGACTTCGTTGGCCTGGTAGCTCAGTCGGTAGAGCAGAGGATTGAAAATCCTTGTGTCGGTGGTTCGATTCCGCCCCAGGCCACCAGAATCTGGAAAGCCCAGCCCATTCAAAATGGCTGGGCTTTCTGCTTTGCGGCATCCCATCCGCATCCCCTTCAAGCGCAAGGCATTTCGCGATATCGTGAGATGCCGCCGTCCCCGCCTCACATTCCTGCACCTAGCCGCAAGTCCATAGCCCGCAGTCCGCAGTCCGCAGCCCCAACGGAGTCGCGATATGCGCGCCCGCGCACGAATCTTCTTCTGCTTCTTTGGACTGGCCCTTTCGGTGTGGGCGCGCCTGGCGCTTGGGGCTGACACGCCCGCAACTGCCGAGCACGAGGCGCCGATAGCCGCCATCCAGATGGCCGATATCCCCCTGCGCGCGGATACCGACCTGCGCTACGCCGAAGGCGTGCTGCAGCGCGCCGCCACGGCGGATCCCGTTGCCGCGTTCATGCCCGCGCTGGATGTGATCGCCAGGTCCGCCGACGAAAAGCTCTACGAGTTCCAGCCTGCCCAGCTGCGCAACTTTCCCATCATGCGGCTGGAAAGCCTGGAGCGGCATTGGCTGTTCGACGCCCGCCGGCTGGCGCGCTGGCGCTCCGACACGCGGCAGGCGATCGCCTGGTACGCCAGCGACGCGGCGGAATTGCTGCGGCGGCGCACTGCGTGGCAGGCGATTAAGGACGGGCCAGGCGCCTCCAGCCTGCCGGCCGCCCTGGCCGATCGCGTCGACGCGGTGATTACGCAACTGACTGCGGCAGGCCAGGCGCTTTCCGGCCCGCTGTCGCGCCAGGTCGAGCTTGAACAGCGCGCCAGCGCCATCGAGGAGCAGATCAAGGCGGGACAGCGACAGGTGACCGAAGCGATCGAATACGTCGACGCCCGATTGATGCGCGTGGACTCGCCCCCGCTGTGGGCGCTGGCCGGGACGGCGGAGTCGAACGAACACACGCTGACCGTTCTGCGGCAAGGGCTGGACATCGAATTGCGCTTTGCGCGCGACTACAACGCGGCGGGCACCGGAAACCAGCGGGCCCTGCACACCCTGCAGTTGCTGCTGCTGCCCTTGCTGCTCTGGCTTGCCCGGAAAAGCCGCAACGCGATCCGCACCGGCGTGATGAGCGAAACAGCCGCCGGCGTGCTGGGCCGCCCCCTGTCCACCTGGCTGCTGCTATCCATGCTGGGCGTACTGGCGCTGGAGCCGGACGCGCCGCTGATGGTGCAGCAGATCGCCCTGGTGCTGGCGGCCCTGCCGGTGATGCGCCTGCTGCCGCCTTCGAGCCGCCGCCACCTGGATTACTGGCCGCGCGTCATCACCCTGCTTTTCCTGGCGGAACGCCTGGGCTTCCTGTTTCTGGCCAACACGCTGTTCTACCGCGTCTCCACCGTCGTCATGGCCACGCTGGCGCTGGCATCCATCCTGTGGCTCCTGGCGCGCGGAAAACGCCAGGAATACCCGGCTGGATCCGAACGGCTAGTGCGCGCGTTGCGCGCCGTGGCCTGGGGCGCCGCCGCCCTGCTGTGCGTGTCGCTGGCAGCCAATCTGGTCGGCAACGTGTCGCTGTCCGAAATGCTGACCAGCGGCATCATCGGCAGCGGCTATTTCGGCCTGGTGCTGTATGCCGGCGTCACGGTCATCATTACCCTGCTGCAACTGCTGCTGGCGCGCCAGGGCGTCTCCCGCTTCCGGCTGGCGCGGGAACATGCGCCGCCGCTGGTGCAGCTGCTGATCCGACTGCTGAT
>ENA-OWLM01000868-OWLM01000868.1-metagenome-genome-assembly--contig:-NODE-868-length-11379-cov-3.286560_pt1 | contig 11379 bp, 10 predicted proteins | sample MGYA00245349_ERZ651102 | MGnify/ENA primary metagenome ERZ651102 (study PRJEB26857, sample SAMEA4031759) | metagenome | biome: human; feature: oral; material: saliva | place: Philippines | collected 2014... | reverse complement strand
TCAAGCTTCGGACCGTGGTCTGCATCGGTGCCGGCATCAACCAGGTGTTTACCAACCAGGAGATGTTTGCCCGCTGCCCGCGCATGATGCGGGACGGGCTGGCGAACCGTCTGGGGGCAGATGCGGCCCAGTGGGATCTGCTGCGCACCAAGTGCCAGGTCTTCTCCCTCAAGACCCAGGGGTTGCTGGGGAGCCGCACTTCCGTGCCGATATTGAGTATCGGGCACAAGAAAGATTTTATTTGTCCCGAGCAGGATGTCCGGGCTCTGGCCGCCGCCAGCCGCAATGGCAAGGCGGTGGTGTTTGACAAGCAACCGCTGCTCGAGGTCTATGACGAGGCGCTCAAGGAGACGGTTGATTGGCTCAAGAAGCACTTATGTACATGATATAAAACTAAAAATGTAACATCATCGTGTGATGGTATGGCTTGTTCAACAGGGAGGTTAGCATGTCAGAGAGAGTGACCTACAAGCGATTGCTGCGGCAATTCGCGGCCATTGGCCCCTATTTGCGGGAAGACCTGTGCGAAGAGGGGCGCTACCGCTTCGACTGTCTTTCCGTCTGCGTCAGCGCCAAGCCGGCGCCTGACAAGCGGGAATTCTGGGGCTGGTGGCTGGTGCTGGAGCAGGAGGATCACCGCTTCAGCTATCACTATCAGGTCGGCTTCTACAATTCGGAAGGGGAGTGCCTCAACAAGCCGCTACCCAAGAAGCACCAGGCAGAAGTCGAGCGCACCCTCCATCACTTCTACAAGCTCATCAGCGGCAAGCTGGCCCAGCTGGAGTGTACCCTGTCGCCGGCCGAGCAGGTGACCGCCGAGCTGAGCGTGACGGCGGCCTGACCCCTGGCCCCGCGCGCACGTTGCGCGGGGCTGCTTCTTCCCTGTCCCGACCACCTTGCACAAGGCTTAATTGCCTTGCAGGGCAACAGGGCCGTGGGTATAAAGGGACTCCTTACTTTTCTGACCCCTTTGTTCCCATGGAAAACAGAACCATAGTCGTCAAACTGGGCACCAGCGTGCTCACCGGGGGATCTGCCCGGCTCAACCGTGCCCACATGGTAGAGCTGGTCAGGCAGTGTGCCGCCTTGCATCGACACGGACACCGCGTCGTGCTGGTCACGTCTGGGGCCATCGCCGCCGGTCGTGAACACCTGGGCCACCCTCCACTGGCGCCTACCCTGCCGAACAAGCAGATGCTGGCGGCGATTGGCCAGACCCAGCTCATCCGGGTGTGGCAGGACCTGTTCAATCTCTACGGGCTGCACATCGGCCAGATGCTGCTGACCCGTGCCGATCTGGAGGACAGGGAGCGCTACCTCAACGCCCGCGACACCCTGCGTACCCTGCTCGATCACCGCATCATCCCCGTCATCAACGAGAACGATGCGGTAGCAACCGCCGAGATCAAGGTGGGGGACAATGACAACCTCTCCGCTCGCGCCGCCATTCTGGCGGATGCCGACCTGCTGATCCTGCTGACCGACCAGAAGGGGCTCTTCACCGCGGATCCGCGTACCAACCCGGATGCCCAGCTCATCGAAGAGGTGCAGACCATAGATGACACCCTGAGGTCCCTTGCCGGCGACAGCGTCAGCGGCCTTGGCACCGGCGGCATGGCCACCAAGCTGCAGGCGGCCGACGTGGCACGCCGGGCCGGGGTGGACGTGGTGATCGCCACCGGCCAGATCCCGGAAGTGATCGGTCGCCTCGCCGCAGGGGAGCGGGTGGGTACCCTGTTCCCGGCGCTGGCGTCACCCCTGGAAGGGCGCAAGAGCTGGATCCTGGCAGGCCCGCCCCCCCATGGGGAGGTGCATGTGGATCAGGGCGCCGTGGCCGCCATGCAGGAGAAAGGCTCCAGCCTGCTGCCCAAGGGCATAGTGGCGGTCAAGGGGGATTTCGTGCGCGGCGACGTGGTGCGCATCCTGGATCCCAAGGGGAGCGAGCTGGCGCGCGGCATCTGCCGCTATGACCACCTCGAGCTCGACCGCTTGCGCGGCGTCCATTCGGACAATATCGAACAGGTCTTGGGTTACGGCTATGGCGCCGTGGCCATTCACCGGGATGATATGGTGCTGCTGTAAGCCGCATCGATGAAAGAGAAAAAGGATGACGTTATGAGTCTGGAGAAAATGGGGCTGGCGGCCCGCGAGGCGGCCTATCAGCTGGCCACCGTCAGCACGGCGCAGAAGAACCGGGCGCTGGCCGCCATCGCCGACGAACTGGAGGCGCGCAGTCACCAGATCCTGGCGGCCAACGAGAAAGACATCGCCGCAGGGCGCGAGGCGGGGCTGACTGATGCCATGCTGGATCGCCTGCTGCTCAACCCGGCCCGGCTGGCCGGTATCGTCGCGGATGTGCGCAAGGTGATCACCCTGGACGATCCGGTCGGTGCCGAAATCGACAGCCGGGTGCTGGAGAACGGCCTGCGCCTCTCCCGCCGCCGGGTGCCCATCGGCGTCATCGGCGTCATCTACGAGGCGCGCCCCAATGTCACCATCGACATCGCCAGCCTCTGCCTCAAGACCGGCAACGCCAGCATACTGCGCGGTGGCCGGGAGACCTTCCACTCCAATCTGGAGCTGGTGCGGGTGATCCAGCATGCGCTGGCCGCCTCCGGCCTGCCCGAGGCGGCGGTGCAATACATCGACAACCCGGATCGGGCGCTGGTCGGCGAGCTGCTGCGTCTGGATCGCTACGTGGACATGATCATCCCCCGCGGCGGCGCAGGCCTGCACAAGATGTGCAAGGAGAACAGCTCCATTCCTGTCATCATCGGCGGCTTCGGCATCAGTCACATCTTCGTGGACGAGAGCGCCGATCTGGTGCGCTCCCTGGCGGTCATCGACAACGCCAAGGTGCAGCGCCCCTCCGCCTGCAACGCCCTCGATACCCTGCTGGTTCACGAGAAGGTGGCGGAGCACTTCCTGCCGCAGCTGGTTGAGCTCATGAACGAGCGCAAGGTGACCCTGGTGGCCGCCCCCAATGCCATGACGCTGCTGGCCGGGGCCGACAACCTGTGCGAGGCGGGGCCGGAAGACTTCGACACCGAGTGGCTGGGGCTGACCCTGGGGGGCAAGCTGGTGGCCGACGTCAACGAGGCGCTCGCCCACATGCGCGAGCACAACGCGGGTCACTCCGACGCCATCCTGACCAACTCCCTCGTCAACGCCGAACGCTTCGTCAACGGCGCTGGTTCGGCGGCCGTCTATGTCAACGCCTCCACCCGTTTCACCGACGGCGGCCAGTTTGGCCTCGGCGCCGAGGTGGCGGTCTCGACCCAGATGCTGCATGCGCGTGGCCCCATGGGGCTGACCGAGCTCACCAGCTACAAGTGGGTCGGCCAGGCGGATTACCTGAGCCGTGCCTGATCCGTTGTTTCGCCATGCCGCTCTGAATGCCGACCCTGGTCGGCATTTTTATGGTTTTTTATTGCGCGCAATCAGTGGCTTGCATATAACTATCCAGCGAGAGGTGGCGTCTTTCAGGGCGCCGGACTATCGGCTGAACGGGGAGCGACTTCAAGGATGAAGCGACACTATGTAAGCGGATGGCTGGGCCGTCTCTGGCTGAGCCTGCCCTTGCTGCTGGGGGCGCTCTGGTTCAGCAGCGCCAGTCACGCCAGCTGGGATCAGGATCTCTATCGCCAGCTCGGGCTGGCGGGCAAGCTGGACAAGAAGGTGTTTCGCCAGGCCCTCGATGGTTATCAGAGCGTGCGCCACAAGCGAAAGCCCATCCTCACCATCATCGACTACAGCAAACCCTCGACCATGCGCCGGCTGTTCGTCATCGACGTCAAGCGCCACAAGCTGCTCTATCACACCTGGGTCAGCCACGGGCGCAACTCGGGGGAGCTGGCGGCCCGCCAGTTTTCCAACCAGATGAACTCCCGGCAGAGCTCCCTCGGGGTCTATCGCACCGCCGAGACCTACCAGGGCAAGCACGGCTACTCCCTGCGTCTGGACGGCCTCAGCCCGGGCAAGAACAGCAATGCCCGCAAGCGGGCCATCGTGGTACACGGGGCGGACTATGCGAGCCCCAAACACCTGCGCAAGTTTGACAAGCTGGGCCGCAGCTGGGGTTGTCCCGCCCTGCCGCGGGAGCAGTCCAGGGCCATCATCGACACCATCAAGGGGGGGAGCGTCATCTACGCCCACGGCTGAGAAGCACTCCACGATCTGACTGCACGGTCTCTCGTCACCACTCTTGAACCGGTGCTGAGGCAAGCGCTCCGACCAGCAAAGAGCAAAAAGGCCAGCATATGCTGGCCTTCGCGTCTCGGGTGGGGGTTACTTGCGCACCACCAGCACCGGGCAGGGGGCGTGGCGTACCACGGATTCGGCCACGCTGCCCACCAGCAGATGGCTGATGCCGGAGCGGCCGTGGCTGCCCATGACCAGCAGGTCCACCTTGTCCTCTTTCGCCTGGATAACGATCTCGTCGGCGGCGCGACCGAAGCGCACCTCGAAGGTGGCCGGAATGGGCAGGCAGGCCACCAGCTCCTTGAGCTGGCTCTTGGCCTGGCGCTCCATCTCGTGGGTGATCTCGATGGCCGTCATGTGCAGGATCTTGTAGCTGTCGAAACCGTGCAGCTGATCGACCACGTGAACCAGCTTGAGCTCGGCCTGGTGGCTGGTGGCCATGAAGACGGCGTAGTCGAGCACGGCCTTGGACATCTCGGAAAAGTCGACGGGGCAGAGCAGGGATTTGATGGTTGGCATGAAAATCTCCCTTCAGGTTGGGCTGCTAATGAATCTTGTTTTCATCATACCGAACGAGGGGACAATAACCCTCGACCCGCTCGCAAAATGAGGAAAATCTCCGGTGGTACCGGCAATTTTCTATGCTATCTGTAAACCTGAATGTGCCGTCTGGCGTTTGGCGCCCGCCACACCACCGAGGAAACACATGGTTCGTCTGCTCCTGTTGTGCTGTCTGTTGTTCGTCTTGCCCGTCCGGGCCGATACCATACACGTCTATTGCGATGACTGGCCCGGCTTCTGTCAGCAGGATGGCGAGGGGGTCTATCTGGACGTGGTACGCGCCATCTATGAACCCCGGGGTTATGTCGTGGTATCCCATCTGGTGCCCTACAAGCGGGCGCTGGCGCTGGTCTCCCAGAAGGGAGGGGACATGGCGATGGGGGTCTATCGGGGCGAGGTGTCTGGGGTCCATCAACCGGATTACCCCGACTCGGCCGATCATGTGACCGTGCTGATGCAGAAGCGCTGGCTGCCGCACTGGACTGGGGTGCAAAGCCTGAAAGGGCAGGAAGTGCTCTGGCTGCGGGGCTGGGCCTTCGACAAGTTCATCCCGGTCACCATGAACTGGCACGAGATAGACAACCACGACATGGCGCTGCAACTGCTGATGAAAGGGCGCTACCGCTACTACCTGACCGACGACGCCCTCTATCCCAAGGGGGCCCTCCCTCCCGAGCTGGCGCAGGTCTTCCTGCACTGGATCCCGACTTACCCCATCTTTGCCGACACCGAGAAAGGCAGGCTGTTGAAAGCGCTCTGGGATCCCGCCATGCATGCCCTGCTGACCGGGGGGAAACTGGCGGAGATCTACCGGGAGAACCGGCTCTACGACTATTACCGGGACTTTATCCGGGAGCAGGAGGCGAGGGCGCGCAAGGCGCCGCCGCCGGGCAGATGACCCCTGCACGGCTGGCCGGGCTGGTTCACTCTCCTGGTCAGCCCTCGGCGTTCAGCTCCCGGCCCTGGGCTCTCAGCCCCTTGGCCAGGCGATCGTAGAGGATGACGTTGACCGAGGCCGCCAGGTTCATGCACCCCTTTGTGGGCACATAGATCACCTCCTTCACCGCCGCGAAACGGGCGGGCTCCAGGGTGCCATCCTCCGGGCCGAAGATGTAGAAGGCCCTCGCCGGGTGCACATAGTCCGGCAGGGAGGTGGCCCCCTCGATGAGATCCACCAGCACCGGGGTACACCCCTCGGGCACGAAGTCCAGCAGCTCCTCGACCCCGAGCAGGGGGATCTTCTCCACCATCTGCTTGGTATCAGTGACAAAACGCCTCGCCAGCTCGAAGCGCTGCCCCGTGTAGTAGACCTCGTCCGCCCCGTAGCAGCCGGCGGCCCGCATCACGGCGCCCACGTTCTCCGGGGACTTGGGATTGACCAGCCCGATGGCGCAATAGTCGCGTCCCTCCCGATCATCGGTCCTGAGCTGCCCGGCTTCGACCTTCTCTGACACTTTCATCTCGCTCTCCTCTGTGGCGGCGCATTATACCCCCGCCGCGCCCCTTGCCCAGCGCGTGGCGCTCTCTCCCGCCGGACGGGCCCAACAAGGGAGCAGTTGCACCGTCCCGGCGCAGGCCAGCGCCTCTGTGCCCCGTGGAGAGCGGCCCTGCATCCTGGCGCAGTGTTTGCAGTCATCCCTGGACAAGATGAATAAGGCTTATCCGGACAAAGGCGTCCGTCCCCGCAGGGGGGCGGACGCTTTTTTATGGGCCATGGCAATGAGGCAGCCCCGGAGGTTGTCGGTGACAAGGAGCAAGGGAATGAAGACCACCTGTGCCTATTGTGGAGTGGGGTGCGGCATCCGGCTGAACCGGGAGGGGGATGAGTGGCAACTGCAGGGGGATGAGCAGCATCCGGCCAATGGCGGCGCCCTGTGCGTCAAGGGGGCCAGCCTGCTGGAGAGCCTGGCGTTCCCGGATCGCCTGCTCTATCCGCGCTGGATGGGGCAGCGCATTGGCTGGGAAGAGGCCCTGGACACCCTGGCGGCGCGCCTGGCCACCATAGCGAAGGAGTCGGGGCCCGAAACCATCGGCCTCTATCTGTCGGGTCAGCTCACCACGGAGGACTACTACGTCGCCAACAAGCTGATGAAGGGGTATCTCGGCAGTGCCAACGTGGACACCAACTCCCGGCTCTGCATGTCCTCGGCGGTGGTGGCCCATCAGCGCGCCTTCGGGGAGGATCTGGTGCCCGCCTGCTACGAGGATCTGGAGCTCGCCGATCTGGTGGTGCTGACCGGGGCCAACACCGCCTGGACACACCCCGTGCTGTTCCGTCGCCGGCAGCAGGCGCGGGCGCGCCGCCCCGGGCTCAGACTGGTGGTGCTGGATCCCCGTCGTACCATGACGGCGGAGCAGGGGGATCTCCACCTGGCGCTCAAGCCCGGCAGCGATGTGACGCTCTGGAACGGACTGTGCCGCTACCTGCTCGAAGTCGACGGCTGGGACAAGGATTATGTGGCGCAGCACGTGAGCGGCTTCGAGGGGCTGGCGGCGGCGCTGGACGACCCCGCCTGGCAACTGGACGAGGTGGCTCGCAGCTGCGGCCTCTCCCGCAGCGATCTGCTCGGTTTCTACCAGCTGTTTGCCCGCACCCCCAAGACCGTCACCCTGTTCTGCCAGGGGATCAACCAGTCCAACCAGGGGGTGGACAAGGCCAACGCCATCCTCAATGCCCACCTGATGTGCGGCCGCATCGGCAAGCCGGGGGCGGCCCCCTTCTCCATGACGGGGCAGCCCAACGCCATGGGAGGGCGCGAGGTGGGGGGGCTCGCGACCCAGCTCGCGGCCCACATGGGCTTTGGCGAGGCCGAGTGCGACCGGGTGCAGCGTTTCTGGCAGAGCCCGACCATAGTGCGCGGGCCGGGGCACAAGGCGGTCGAGCTGTTCGAGGCGGTGCACCGGGGGGAGATCCGTGCGCTCTGGGTGCTCGGCACCAATCCGGCGGTCTCCCTGCCGGACGGCAACCGGGTGCGTGAAGCCCTGAGCCGCTGCGAGCTGCTGGTGGTCTCCGAGGTGACGGCCAACACCGACACGGCGCGACTCGCCCACCTGCTGCTGCCCGCCGCCGCCTGGGGGGAGAAGAGTGGCACCGTCACCAACTCCGAGCGCACCATCAGCCGCCAGCGCGCCTTCCTGCCCCTGCCGGGGGAGGCCAGGCCCGACTGGTGGGCGCTGACCCAGATTGCCCGCCGGCTCGGCTTTGGGGAGGGGTTCGCCTATGAGCACGAGCACGAGATCTTCTGCGAGCACGCCGCCCTGTCGGGGTTCGAGAACGCGGGGGAGCGTCAGTTCGACATCTCGGGCCTGGCGGGGCTCACCCGCGCCGAATTCGAGGCCCTGGAGCCCCTGCGCTGGCCCGTCAACGCCCGCTGGCCCAAGGGGCGTGATCGCCTGTTCGAGGATGGCCGCTTCGCCACCCCGGATGGCCGGGCCCGCCTGCTGCCCCTGGCCCAGCACTTCCCGCCGCAGCAGGGCGCCGGGCTGGAGGAGGAGCTCCCCCTGCTCCTCAACAGCGGCCGGTTGCGGGATCAGTGGCACACCATGACCCGCACCGGCCATGTGCCCCGGTTGCAGGAGGCCGAGCCCTGGCCCCGGGTGCGGATGGGGGCGGCCAGCCTGCTGGCGCTCGGCGTGCGGGAGGGGGATCTGGTGCGCCTTGGCAACGGGCTCGGGGAGGCCCTGCTGCTGGCGGGTCTGGACGAGGGGCTCAGGGAAGGGGAAGCCTTCCTGCCCATGCACTGGACCGACAGCCAGTGCAGCCAGGGGGCGGTCAACCGCCTCATCGCCCCCGTGGTGGATCCCCTCTCCGGCCAGCCCATGTTCAAGCAGGGGCGGGTGCAGGCCAGGGCGCAGCCTACCCGCTGGGAGGGGCTCTGGTGCGGCCGCCATGAGTGGCGCGAGCCGGTGGACTGGTGGGCCAGGCGCCCCCTGCCCGAGGGCAACTGTACCCTGCTGGCCTCCTGGTCAGAGAGCCCGGCGATCCTGTGGCAACGGCTGGGAGAGCAGGGGCGCTGGCTCAGGCTACCCCTGAAAGAGGGCTGGCTGGCCGTGGCCCTGGCGGGGGATCGCATCGAGGGGATCCTGCTGGTGGCGGCGCGGCGCCCCTCGATCAAGGTCGATCTGCTGGCGAGCCTGCTCGGTACCCCGCTGCAGGCGGGGGGGCTGAGCCAGACCCTGAGCCAGGCCCTGGCGGGAGAGAGCCGCCTGGTCTGCTCCTGCCTGCGGGTATCGGAGGAGCGCATCGTCGATGCCATCACCCGGCAGGGGGTGAGCGAGCTCCCGGGGCTGCAGGCCCTGCTCGGCTGCGGCAGCAACTGCGGCACCTGCCTGCCTGAAATCGACAAGCTGTTGATCAAACATGTTTTCCTGGCATCCGCTTAGTGCGGTACCAGAACACAAGGAGCGTGAAATGAGCCAAATCAGTCTGGTGGGAGCGGGGCCCGGCCCCCTCGAGTTGTTGACCCTGCGCGCCCTGCAACGTCTGGAGGCGGCGGAGGTGGTGGTCTATGACCGCCTGGTGGGGAGCGAGATCCTGGCCCGCATCCCCCGGGGGGCGGCCCGTTTCGACGTGGGCAAGCGCTGCGGGGAGCCGAGCCCGACCCAGGAGGAGATCAACGCCCTGCTGCTGGCCCTGGCCCGCACCGGCAAGCGGGTGGTGCGCCTCAAGGGAGGGGACCCCCTGGTGTTCGGCCGGGGCGGCGAGGAGGCGCTGCACCTGGCCCACCACGGCATCGAGGCCGAGCTGGTGCCCGGCATCACCGCGGCCCTGGGGTGCGCCGCCAGCACCTTCATTCCCCTGACCCACAGGGGGCTGGCCCGCTCCCTGACCCTGGTGACGGGCCACCAGATGGACGAGCGGGACTACCAGGGCTGGCAGGGGCTGACCCGGGCCGGCCATACCCTGGTCTTCTACATGGGGCTGGAGCGGGCGGCCCGGATCCGGCAGGGGCTGCTGGGGGCGGGGGCCTGCGGGGATCTGCCGGTGGCGCTGGTGGTCGCCGGTTGCAGTGCGCGCCAGCAGGTGCATCACACCCGGCTGGAGGCGCTGGAAGAGGCGGCAAGTGCCCTGCTGGGCCAGAGCCCGGTGCTGATCATCATGGGGGAGGTGGTGCGGCTGCGCACCGAGCTGCAGGCCCTGCTGAACCAGGCACTGGAACGGGTGGCCTGAGGGCCCTGTCCCCTCTACCCCCACTACCTCCAGATAGATAAAAAAGAGGTAGATTCAAAGAGTTGGCCCTCATGTTGCGGCATTTTTGCCAGATGAATCGCAATAGCCGTTGGCAAGGAGTGCCATGACTACTTTTTCCCCCCGGGGCCAGGATGGCCCCGCTTCCCGCCTGCTGATCCACGCCGACGAACCGGGTCAGGCCAACCGCCTGGCCCTGCTGGTCAGCCATTACGGCCATCAGCCCAGGATCCTCGACAGTCGCCAGTTGCTGACGCCGACGGATCAGGGGGACGCCCTCATCATCAGTTGCCGCCAATTCGGCGCCGAGGTGCGCCTCGGCCTCTCCCTCTGGCCCGGCCTGCCGCGCCTGCTGTTCTGCGAGCGGCTCGGGGGCGACACCCAGCTCGCCCTGTTGCAGCAAGGAGTGCTGCTGGTGCCCCACCCTTGCGGTGAGCGGGAGCCGGTGGAGCAGTGGCTGCGCCTCGCCCGCAGCCAGCTTGCCATGGTACAGGCCCTGCAGCAGACCGAGAGCGAGCTGCGCCAGAAGCTGGTGGAGCGGCGGCTCATCGAGCAGGCCAAGGGGCGCCTGATGCGCCATCAGGGGCTGGACGAGGAGCAGGCCTACCGCCTGATGCGCAGCACCGCCATGAACCGCCACCTGAGCCTGGGGGAGCTCGCGCAGCAACTGCTGCAGGCGCTGCCCGCCTGAACGTTCCGGTGCCCAACCGTTTTGGTGCAGTTGCGCCTAATTGAGGCAAATTCGGGGTGGCGAGGGCGAGATGGGAGGGGCGAAAGCCCGTCTGGCGGGCCCTGGCAGAGCTGGCACGGAAAGTGAATAACCGAATACACGATAGCAAGTGAAGAGACAGCGGGCAGGAAAGGGCCATCCGGCCATTCCTCCGCAACAGGGCAAAGAAGCCCCACCGATCCCGGATCGGTGGGGCTTTTTTTTGGTCGCGACTCGCCTGACGGGTCGCAGCGCTGCAACGAGGTGGCGCTGCTACCCCTAAGAGCGCGGCGCGACCGCCGGGAAGAGTGAACCGAGCGAGGGACTGGAATGAACGGACGACAAGGATGTGCGGGATTGCTGCTGGTGGCGCTGTCGCTGCCGGCGCTGGCCGCGGTGGGTGCCCCCGAGCAGGAGGAGCTCAGGCTCGGCTTCATCAAGCTGACCGACATGGCGCCGCTGGCGGTGGCCTACGAGCGGGGATATTTCGAGGACGAGGGGCTCTATGTCACCCTGGAGGCCCAGGCAAACTGGAAGATCCTGCTGGATCGGGTGATAGACGGCGAGCTGGATGGCGCCCAGATGCTGGCGGGCCAGCCCCTGGCCGCCCACATCGGCATCGGCACCCAGGCCGAGCTGGTGACGGCCTTCGCCATGGATCTCAATGGCAACGCCATCACGGTGGCCAACAGCGTCTGGGCCGCCATGGCGCCCCAGCTGC
>ENA-OWLM01000865-OWLM01000865.1-metagenome-genome-assembly--contig:-NODE-865-length-11385-cov-3.129479_pt1 | contig 11385 bp, 11 predicted proteins | sample MGYA00245349_ERZ651102 | MGnify/ENA primary metagenome ERZ651102 (study PRJEB26857, sample SAMEA4031759) | metagenome | biome: human; feature: oral; material: saliva | place: Philippines | collected 2014... | reverse complement strand
CTTTGGGGGCTTACGCGGTGTCTTGCGTCGGGGGGATGGCGCTGCGCGTGTGGCTGGGCGGTGGTACATCGCCAGTGCCTGACCGACTTCAATTCACCTTCGCGCCCGAGACCTCCACGGCCTGCTTCCAAGCCGCCAATTCCCGCTCGATGTGCGCGCCGAACTCCGCCGGGGTGGAGCCTGTCACCTCGTAGCCGTATCCGGCCAACTGCTGCTTCAGCGCCGGCGTCGATACCGCCTCTGCAATCCCCTTGCTCAGCGTGTCCACCACCGCCCCTGGCGTGCCCGCCGGCGCCAGCACTCCGTACCAGCCGTTCACCACGAAGCCGGGCACGCTTTCCGCGACGGTGGGGACGTCGGGCAGCAGCGGCGAACGGCGTTCGCCGGTGACTGCGATGGCTTTCAGCTTTCCCGCCTGCACTTGCGGCAGCGACGTGGAAATGCTGTCGAACATCAGCGACACCTCGCCGCCCAGCAAGGCGACGACTGCCGGGCCGCTGCCTTTGTAGGGGACATGCATCATGTCGGCGCCGGTCTGGTTCTTGAACATCTCGGCGGCCAGATGGCTGGTGTTGCCGTTGCCGGCCGAGGCGAAGCTGAGTTTGCCGGGATGGCTTTTGCCGTAGGCGATCAGTTCTGGAATGGTGTTGGCGGGCGTGGACAACGGCGCGGCCACGAGCATAGGCAAGGTGGCGACCAGCGATACCGGCGCGAAGTCCTTGCGCGTGTCGTACGGCAGCGATGGGTACAGGCTGGGGTTGATGGTGTGCGCGGCCAGCACCATCAGCAGCGTGTAGCCGTCGGGCTTGGCGCGCGCCAATTGAGCGGAGGCGATGGCGCCGCCCGCGCCCGGCTTGTATTCCAGCACCACCGGCTGGCCCCACTTTTTCTGCAGCTCCGCGCCCAGCGGGCGCGCCAGCATGTCGGCGCTGCCGCCCGGCGGATACGGGATCAGCAGCGTGATGGGCTTGTCGGGATAGGTCTGCGCGGCGTGCGCCGCGCCCAGGCTGAGCAGGCCTGCCGACAGGGCGGCCAGGATCGGGCGGATCATCGGGAACTCCTTTGCCCGGCATCGGGCGCAAGCCTTCATTCGTAGCGGGGTACGCCGGCGCCATCCAGCACGATAGTGCGCGGCGTCTGCGGGAAATGCAGCGGCGCATCGGTGACCGAGCGCAGGAAGGTTGCGCTGACGCCCTGCTTCATGGCGTGCACGCACAGGCCCTCCGGCGCGACGTCGATGACGGCCAGGTCGGTGTAGATGCGCGACACCACGCCCTTGCCGGTCAGCGGATAGGTGCATTGCCTGAGCACCTTGGGCGTTCCGTCGCGGCCGCGGTGCTCCATGGTGACCAGCACCTGTTTGGCGCCGACGGCCAGGTCCATTGCGCCGCCCACCGCCGGGATCGCGTCGGCCGCGTCGGTTTTCCAGTTGGCCAGGTCGCCCTGCTCGGAGACCTGGAACGCGCCCAGCACGGCATAGTCCAGGTGGCCGCCGCGCATCATGGCGAACGATATGGTGTGTTCCGTGATGGACGCGCCTTGCAACAGCGTGATGGGCTGGCGGCTGGCGTTGATGAGGTCCGGGTCGACCTGTTCTCCCGCCGCGGCGGGGCCCATGCCAAGGATGCCGTTTTCGCTGTGCAGCAGAATTTCGCGGCCGGGCGGCAGGTAGTCGCCGACCAGCGTCGGCATGCCGATGCCCAGATTGACGATGGAGCCGTCGGGAATATCGCTGGCCAGCAGTTGCGCGATCTGCTGCCGGGTCAAGCCGATGATGTCTTGCATGTCAGGCCTCCACCCGCACCACGGACTTCACGAAGATGCCCTGCGTCATGATCTGTTCCGGCGCCAGCGCGCCCAGCGGCACGATCTCGTCGACCTGCGCGATTGCGTGGCCCGCCGCCATGCACATCACCGGGTTGAAGTTGCGCGCGGCGTGCCGGTACATCAGGTTGCCCCAGCGGTCGCCCAGGTGTGCGCGTATCAGCGCGTAGTCGGCCCGCAAGGGCTGCTCAAGCACATAACCGATACCGTCGATGACTTCCTGGCGCCGGCCCTGCGCCAGTTCGGTGCCGTAGCCGGTAGGCGTGTAGAACGGCCCCAGGCCCGCGCCGGCGGCGCGCAGCCGTTCCGCCAGGGTGCCCTGAGGCACGCATTCCAGTTCGACCTCGCCGGCGCGATAGGCCCGGGCGAAGGCTTCAGAATTGGGCGGGCGGGGATGCGAGCAGATGATCTTCCTGACCTGCTTGCGTATCAGGAGCGCGGCGATGCCGCGATCGAACGTGCCGGCGTTGTTGGAGATGATGGTGAGGTTGCGCTGCCCCGATTCCGCCAGGCATTGCAGCAGTTCATAGGGCACGCCCGCTTCGCCGAAACCGCCCACCAGCACCGATGCGCCGTCCGGTATCACCGCTACGGCCTGCTTCAGGGATGCCTGTATCTTGTCAATCACTTATTGCTCCTGCACAAGGCCCGCCGCGTCCACGATGGCTTTCCAGCGGGCGCGTTCCTGGTCGATGAAGGCGGCGAATTCGGCGGGCGTGTTGCCGCCGGCCTGCCCGCCCATGGCCCGGAAGCGTTCGCTGATCTCCGGGCTGCGCACGACGTCGCGCGTGGCGGCGTACAGCTTGTCGATCGCTTCCGGCGGCGTGCCCGCGGGCGCGACCAGGCCGAACCACGCGGTGACCACCATGTCCTTCACGCCGGCCTCGGCCATCGTGGGCACGTCCGGCAATTCGGCCAGGCGCTTGTCGCTGGTGACGGCCAGCGCGCGAAGCTTTCCGGACTGGATATACGGCATGGAGCTGGGCAGGTTGTCGATCATGAAGGTGAACTGCTGGCCCAGCAGCGCGGCCACGGCGGGGCCCGCGCCCTTGTAGGCGACATGGGTGCCGGCGATGTCCGCGCGCTGCTTGAACAGTTCGGCGGACAGGTGCGGGGACTGGCCCGCGCCCGAGCTGCCGAAGGACACCTTGGCCGGCTCCCGCCTGGCCTGCGCCAGCAGGTCGTTCACCGAACGCGCCGGCGAGGCTTCGTTCACGACCAGCACGTTGGGCACCGAGATCACCAGCGTCACCGGCGCGAAGTCGGACGGCTTGTAGGGCAGCGTCTTGTAGAGCGCGTAGTTGATGGCGTTGGGGCCGATGTTGCCCATCAGCAGCGTGTAGCCGTCGGGCTTGGCGCGCGCCAGCGCCTGCGCGCCGATGATGCCTGCCGCGCCCGCGCGGTTTTCCACGACGACCTGCTGTCCGAGCCTGGCGGACAGCTTGTCCGCGATCAGGCGCGCCGAGATGTCGGTGGTGCCGCCGGGCGCGGCGGGAATGATGAGGGTGATGGGCCGTTCAGGCCAGGCTGCCTGCGCCGGGTTCGCGATGGCGAAGGCCATCGCGCCGGCCGCCAGCCAGCGATGCGCGCAACTCATGCTTGTCTCCGTACGTGACCATTGATTGGTCAACTTGTGAACATGAGTGTGGGCGCGGCGCGGTCAAATGCCTATTCTGGAATCCGGAGGTGAGACTTCGCCTGGGCTTAAGAGCGCGGGCAGGCGCGCGCGTCCGGTCAGCGCGTTGAAAAGCCGCCCGCTTCCTGCTGAAGCAGCCCCCACAGCCGGGCCAGCACGGGTCCGTGGGGCCGGTCGGTTCGGCGCGCCGCCACCAGTTCCTCGGTGCTGCCCGGCAGGCGGCGGCCGGCGATGGAGCGCAGACGGCCGTCGCGCAATTCTTCTTCGACCAGAAAGCGCGGCAGGTGTCCCCAGCCCATCCCCTGCAGGATGATCTCTTTCTTCATGAGCTGGTCGGGCACCGTGCACTGCGGCGCACCGTCGATCATGAAATAGTCGGGCGACGGAGTATGCCGGGCGGTGTCGCGCATGACGCACTGCGTGTAGGCGCGCAGCGCGCGCGGGTCGATGCCTTTTGCGCCGGCGTCGGGCAGGTAGCCGGGCGCCGCGACCGGAATGAACGGCACCCTGGCCAGGTCCAGCCATTCGATGCGCGGATCGCGCTTGTCCACGCGGTGCAGGATCAGGTCGGCGTCGCCGTCCAGCAAACGCTCTTGCGGACCGCCGACAGCCTCGAAATGCAGGTGCAGCCGCGTGGCCGGACAATCCGCGAAAAAGCGGCTGAGCAGCCCCAGCGTCTGCGGCCTCGGGCAGAAGTCGCCGACCACCACGTGCAGTTCGCTTTCTTCGCCCATCGCCAGTTGCTCTGCATGGGCGCGCAGGCCAGCGAATTCTTGCAGCAGCGCTTGCGCGCGGCGGTGAAACGACGTCCCCGCGGGCGTGGGCCGCACGCGGTAGCCGCTGCGGTCCAGCAGCGCCAGGCCCAGTTGCCGCTCGAGCTTGGCGACGGCTGCGAACACGGCCGGATGCGAGCGGTGCAGCGACGCGGCCGCCGCCTGGAAGCCGCCGGCGCGCACCACGGCGTCAAAGCACTGCAGATCGTGCAGCGTGAATTCGCTCATTTCAGCTTTTCCTACAAAGACTGTGCGAACTTTGTAATTTTTTCCTGGGCGCCGCGCAACTACGCTGCAAGTCATCCCAACCCGGAGACTTGCCATGGAAACCCTTTCTTCCTTCACCACCGGCGACGGCGTTCGCATCGCCTACCGCTACGACGGCGACGCCGCGCTGCCCACGCTGATCCTGTCGAACTCCATCGGCACCACGCTGCACATGTGGGACGCCCAGATCCCCGCCCTGTCGCGCACGTACCGCGTGCTGCGCTACGACACGCGCGGACACGGCGCATCCGGCGCGCCGCAAGGCGCGTATTCGCTTGACCGGCTGGGGCGCGACGTCGTCGAGCTCATGGACGCGCTGAGCATCGGCCGCGCAAATTTCCTGGGCCTGTCGCTGGGCGGCATCATCGGGCAGTGGCTGGGCGTGCATGCGCCCGACCGGATCGACCGCCTGGTGCTGGCCAATACGTCGGGCTACCTGGGCCCGGCCCCGCAATGGGACGAACGCATTGCCGCCACGCTGCAGGCGCCCGATATGACGGATACCGCGGCGACATTCCTGGGCAACTGGTTCCCCGCCGCCATGCTGCAGGCGGGCGGCCCCGTCATCGACACCTTTCGCGCAATGCTGCTGGCCACCGACCGCCATGGTCTGGCCGGCGCGTTCGCGGCGGTGCGCGACATGGACCTGCGGCGCACGGCCGCGCTGATCGACCGGCCGACGCTGGTGATCGCCGGCCGCGACGACACGGTGACGGCGCCCAGCCACGGCGAGCGCATCGCGGCCACCGTGCCGGGCGCAAAGCTTGTGGTCCTGCCGGCGGTGCACTTGTCCAACGTCGAACGGCCCGCGGAGTTCCTGGACGCGGTGCTGACGTTCCTGGCGCAACGGGACCGGTAGCGGCCCTGCGGGGGCTATTCCCCCGCCCGCTCCCAGCGCCGCTGGATGGCCTTGGCCGCCACCACGCCGTCCGCCATCGACGTCACCACGCAGGGATGCATGCGGTGCGCGACCTCGCCGATCGCGTAGATGTCGGGCACGCTGGTTTCGGCGGTGGCGAAATCGGTGCGGATATAGCCGCGTTCGTCGCGGGCCAGCCTGAGGTCGTCGGCGAACGCGGCCTGGGGTTCCCAGCCGTAGAAGACCAGGATCAGGTCGTATTGCCTGCCGTCCACGCTGCGGGACGCCGGATCCACCTTGTAGGGTCCGATGCGCACGCCCTCGCGGCCCGCGCGCGTGACCCACTGCTGCTGGGCCCGGACGCTGCGGGCGTACAGGTGAACGGTGCGCGCGCCGCGGTTGCGCACGTAGACGTAGTTTTCGAAGGCGTTGTCGCCTCCGCCCAGCACCGCCACCGACAGGCCGGAATAGTCCTGCGCGACGATGGGCGAACCCGGGCCGATCAGCACGCCGGGCCAGGAAGAGCCGGGCGGGTTCTCGGGCAGGCCCTTGGCGCGCACGCCCGAGGCGATGACCAGTGTGCGGGCGCGGACCAGGGATTCGTCCCCCGCCGGGCCGGCCAGCGTGGCCTCGATGCCGCCTTTGCAGGGCCTGACGCCCGTCACACGGGTTTCCAGGCGCAGCGGCACGTTCGCGGTGCGCACGCTGGTGTCGATGTTGGCCGCCACCTGCTGCCCGGTCACCCCTGGCAGGACGGCGATCCAGTCGTCGGCGAACGGATTGTCATTGCCCAGGCCGCCCAGGCGGGGGCCGGTCTCGACCAGCAGCGGGGACAGACCCAGGCGCGCCAGCCAGAGGGCGCAGGAAGCGCCGGCCGGGCCGCCGCCTACAATGACCGAATCGTGCATCTGTTGCATTTCACCCCTTAATGACAGCGCCGGCGCCTCGCGGGCGCCCGGACATGGCCGGATTGTAGCCAGCGCGCCCCCCTGTTCCGCCGCCGCCTTACAATTCCGGCTATTCCACCCAGGTTTTCATCATGCCCACTCGCCGCATCATTCTTTCCGGGCTTGCGCTCGACGCCCGCATCGGCATCCTCGAACACGAGCGCCGCGCCACCCAGCCCCTGCATGTCGACGCCGACTTCGACGTGGACATCCAACGCTCGGTCGACGACCACGACATCCACAGCGTGCTGGACTATCGCCGCCTGCGCGAGGCCATCGTCGAAGAATGCACCCAGGCGCACGTGAACCTGATCGAAACCCTGTCCGAACAGGTCGCGGCGCGCCTGCTTGCCGACTTCCAGGAAATCCGCGCGCTGCGCCTGCGCATCAGCAAGCCCATGGCCTTCTCCGACTGTGCGGCGGTGGGCGTGGAAATCCAGATCACCCGTTGACCATGAACGATATCGCTCCCCCCGGCGTGCAATTCCGCACGCCCGCCGACGAAAAGGCGCGCCACGAAGGCAACAAGCTGACCAAGCGCCTGGCGCGCGAGACCACCCGCGCCCTGTCCGACTACAACATGATCGAAGAAGGCGACCGCGTCATGGTCTGCCTGTCGGGCGGCAAGGATTCGTACGCCATGCTGGACATCCTGCTCCAGCTGCAAAAGCGTGCTCCGTTCAAGTTCGAGCTGATCGCGGTCAACCTGGATCAGAAGCAGCCGGGCTTTCCCGACCACATCCTGCCGCAGTACCTGAAAGAGCTGGGCGTGCCCTTCCACATCGAGACGCAGGATACGTATTCCATCGTCACGCGCGTGCTGGAAGAAGGCAAGACGATGTGCTCGCTCTGTTCACGGCTGCGCCGCGGCATCCTGTACCGCGTCGCATCCGAACTCGGCGCCACCAAGATCGCGCTGGGCCACCACCGCGACGACATCCTGGCCACGTTCTTCCTGAACCTGTTCTACGGCGGCAAGGCCAAGGGCATGCCCCCCAAGCTGGTGTCCGACGACGGCCGCCACACGGTGATCCGTCCGCTGGCCTACATCGCCGAAACCGACCTGATCGCCTACGCGGAACTCAAGCAGTTCCCCATCATTCCCTGCAATCTCTGCGGTTCGCAAGAGAACCTGAAGCGCAAGGAAGTGGGCCGCATGATCAAGGAATGGGACAAGCAGCATCCCGGCCGTTCCTGGAACGTCTTCAACGCGCTGTCGCGCGTGGTGCCGTCGCACCTGATGGACCGCGACCTGTTCGACTTCGTGGGCCTCAAACCCACGGGCGTGCCGGACGCCAACGGCGACACGGCGTTCGACACGGTCGATCCCGACGAGGATGCGGACGAGGCCTGCGGCGATACGCCGCAAGCGCTGGAGCCGGGCGGCATCGTTGAGAAGAAGGTGATGTTTTCGCGCGGGTGATGGCGCCGGAAGGCGAAAAAATGGGGCTGCGCATGCAGCCCCTTTTTCTTGCCTGTGTCTGGCACCCAAGTGAGACGGGCTTCATGCAGTCAAGGCCGCATTCCATAGTATTCAAAGGGCTGGCACTCGGCGGGTATTTGGCGGGTTCTCAAGTAGTCGCTCAGACATGCGATGTTTGCTTCGACCTGCATTTTTTCCCGCTCGGACAAGGTGTCGAGGACACTGTCTGCGGCCATCACAGACCGATACTGCAACAGCGCATAGTCCATATCCCGATCCACCCCAAGCGTCGTATCCCCGCGCCTGGCTCGGATTTCACCGAGCATGCGCAGACTTGCGGTCACATACTCCGTCAACACTTGCGGACTTGGATAGCGAATAGCGCTCTCGCCGAATGATTTTGCGGCCGCTGACCAGTCCTTCTTGCTTTTGTACTTCAGCCCCTCGCCGTAAGAGAACGCGGCTTCCTTTTTTTCGAGGCCGCCGGGATTTTTCCGAAGCCATTCAGAGACTGTGTCTGGCTCGGACAAATTCTCCTGCGTCAAGACTTCGGCGGTCGGCACGGGCCCGGCATTGGCGCAGCCCATCAACGCCACGAACGCGCCCTTAATCAACCACAGCGACCGTACCGACTGTTTTCCCATCATTGCCTCTGCTCAGGATTAGATGAAGATAAAGTTGTGTCCAGCGATTTGCATCGACGGTAATACACCCCGCACTGGCCGCTCCTGGATGCAAATAGCGGTCATTGTTAAGCGCTACCGCATTTCCTCTTCCCAAGTAAAACCAGCTCTTGGCGAACTCGGAGCGACTCACATAGTTAGCGCCACCAGAGTGCGGAAAATCTGGAATTTGGATCGGATGCGTGCCCACCGGTATGACGTTTATTCTTGACGTGATAGCCGCAACTTCCTGGCCTGCCCAGGTGAGCAATTTGCGACTTAAGCTAAATTTCAGCCGAGCCGCAGGCTTGTATCCAGGATTGCCAGTCCTGAGATATCCAGCCACCACGGAACATTTTCTTCCTGCGTGAACCCCCTCTCGCACGGTAAAAAAGTCTCGCCCACCCGCCGAGCTTTCGTAATTGACTCTCAGATATTCCGGTAGCGAAATTTGTGTGCCCGATGGCTCCAACTTGACCCTCAGCCATCCAGACGTTCCGTTGGCGACATACCGTTCCCGAGACATCAAGAGCCCCCTACTTGTCCAGTTGATCGACCATGCAACATGGTTCGTTAATTACGGCGAAGGAAGCTAATAAACTTCCGGCGCCGTCACACTAGAGGACTGTATAGGGACGCTCAAATAAAGCTATAGGCGTTGTCTGATAGCGGATCAACTATCGACCCAATCTGTTCGTTCCGGCATTCCTTTCAATGACTCCAGGGTGTTCGCCCTGCATGTCATCTCGAAAAGGCCGAAACGCACAAGCGCATCACGTCCGGCCACCGGATGTCGGCGGTACGCAGCTGCCATTTACCCCGCGTTCAACACACGGATCGGCTTGCCCGCCGCCCACGCCTTCACCGCCTCCAGGCAGTTCTGGTAGAACGCCTCGAAGTTTTCGCGGCTGACGTAGCCCAGGTGCGGCGTGAGGATCACGTTGTCCAGGTCGCGCATGTTGTCGGTGGGGGACAGCGGTTCCTCGGCGTAGACGTCCAGGCCCGCGCCCGCGATGCGGAACTTCACCAGCGCGTCCGTCAGCGCGTCCTGGTCGACCAGGCCGGCGCGCGACGTGTTGACCAGGTAGGCGGTGGGCTTCATCGCGGCCAGCGCTGCGGCGTCCACCACGTTGCGGGTGCGTTCGGACAAGATCAGGTGCAGGCTGACGACGTCGGACGTGGAGAAGAGTTCGTGCTTGTCCACGCGCTTGACGCCGGCGGCCTGGGCGCGCTCGTCGGTCAGGTTGGGGCTCCAGGCCACGACGTCCATACCGAAGGCCAGGCCGACCTTGGCCACCGCCGCGCCCAGCTTGCCCAGGCCCACCACGCCCAGGCGCTTGCCGGCCAGCGGCTCGGGCATGCCCGTCTGCCACATGCCGCGGCGCATGGCGGCGTCCTCGGCGGGCAGGTGCTTGAACAGCCCGAGGATGTGGGCCCAGGCCAGTTCGGCCGTGGCGGTGTTGGCGTCGGCGCTGCCGGGCGCGCCGGACACGGTGACGCCCTGCTCGGCGCAGGCCTGCATGTCGATGGCGTTGTTGCGCATGCCCGTGGTGACCAGCAGGCGCAGCTTGGGCAGGGCGCGGATGCGGGCGGCCGGGAACGGGGTGCGCTCGCGCATGGCGACGATCACGTCGAAGGATTCGAGCGCGGCCTCGACCTGGTCGTCGGGAATGAAGCTGTTGAAGATCTGCACCTCGGCGTCGCCGCCCAGCGAGGTCCAATCCGCATAGCGCCGGGCTACGTCGTGGTAATCGTCGAGAATTGCGATTTTCAAGTCTTGTCTCCGGGTGGTGTGGCGCAATCCGCGCCACCCACCCGGGCCGGCGCGACGTGCGCCGGTCAGTTCAAACGGGCCTTGAGCTGGTCCAGCGGCAGCGCGCCGCTGATGCGCGAGCCGTCGGCAAAGAACAGGGTCGGCGTGCCGCGGACCATCAACTGCTGGCCCAGGGCCAGCAGCTTGTCCTCGGGCACGTCGCAATTGGCGGAGGGCGGCGTCTTGCCGCGCAGCATCCAGTCGTCCCAGGCCTTGCCCTGGTCCTTGGCGCACCAGACATTGCGCACCTTGACCTTGGAATCGGGCGAGAGGATGGGATACAGGAAGGTGTAGACGGTCAGGTTGTCCACGTCTTCGAGCGTCTTGCGCAACTGCTTGCAGTAGCCGCAGTTGGGGTCTTCGAAGATCGCGACCTTGCGCGAGCCGTCGCCCTTGACCTGCTTGATGGCCAGGTCCAGGGGCAGTTGGTCGAACGTGACGGCGCTGAGCTTTTCCTGGGATTCGCGGGTGACGTCGCGGCGGGTCATGGCGTCGATCAGCGGTCCTTCCATGACCCAGGTGACGCCTTCGTCGGTGTAGATCAGGTCCATACCCAGCTGCACTTCGAACAGGCCATAAGGCGTGCGGCGGACGGTCGTGACGTTCATGCCGGAGAACCGCTGCTGAAAGCGATCTTTGACGGCGGCCGACTGCGGATCCAGTTCGGTGGTGGAGACGCTTTTCTGGCCCTTGTCCGCCTGTCCCACGGAGGTCGTGGACACGGACTTGCCGTCCTGGGCGGAGGCCGTCCCGGACAGACCCAGGCCGGCGGCCAGAAAACCTGCCGCCAGCGTGGCGGAAATGCGGAATTTCATCAGTGCTCCTGAACTTGTCTTTCGTGTTCTCTGGCGGAAAGCGTAACCGATCCGGCCTTGCGTCCCCGGTGTGCAGCCGGGACGGCGATGCCTATCAGACGGCCGGCCGCCCCCCAAGGTTCCGCCAGGCGCCCCAAGGGCGTTCCTAGTTGGTGGACGCCCCGGAGATCAGGCGGCGTTTGATCAGCGGCGCCCGCTCGACCCAATGCATGCCGGCGTTGCGCAGCCAGACCAGCGGCGTGGCCTTGGACCCGAACAGCTTGTGCAGGCCATCGGTGGCCAAGCGCATGGCCAGTACCGGCTCGGCCCGCGCCCGCTGGTAGCGGTGCAGAACGCGCAGGTCGCCTGCCTCGCGGAAGGGCTCGC
>ENA-OWLM01000864-OWLM01000864.1-metagenome-genome-assembly--contig:-NODE-864-length-11405-cov-3.102026_pt1 | contig 11405 bp, 10 predicted proteins | sample MGYA00245349_ERZ651102 | MGnify/ENA primary metagenome ERZ651102 (study PRJEB26857, sample SAMEA4031759) | metagenome | biome: human; feature: oral; material: saliva | place: Philippines | collected 2014... | reverse complement strand
CGGTGGCCGAGAACGCGTCGGACAGGCGCTTGAGCACGGTCTCGTACACACCGCGCTGGATCAGCACGCGGCTGCCGGCCGAGCAGGTCTGGCCGGCGTTCTGGATGATGGCGGCCAGCAGCACCGGCATTGCGGCGTCCAGGTCGGCGTCGTCAAACACGATCTGCGGCGACTTGCCGCCCAGTTCCAGCGTGACGGGCACGTGGTTTTCGGCGGCGGCGTGCGCAACCATCTTGCCCGTCTGCGGCGAACCGGTGAACGAGATGTGGTCGATGCCGGGATGCGCGGACAGCGCGGCGCCCGCTTCGTGGCCGTAGCCCGTGACGATGTTCAGCGCGCCGGCGGGCAGGCCCACTTCGGCGGCGATCTCGGCCAGCTTCAGCAGCGACAGGCAGGCGTCCTCGGCGGGCTTGACTACGCAGGCGTTGCCCGCGGCCAGCGCGGCGCCGACACTGCGGCCGAAAATTTGCAGCGGGTAGTTCCAGGGCACGATGTGGCCGGTCACGCCATGCGCTTCGCGCACGGTCAGCACGGTGAAGCCCGGGGTGTACGGAATGGTCTCGCCGTGCAGCTTGTCCACCGCGCCGGCGTAGAACTCGAAATAGCGCGCCACGGCGGCGGCGTCGGCGCGGGCCTGCTTGATGGGCTTGCCGGTGTCGGCCGACTCCAGCTGCGCCAGTTCTTCCTGACGGTCCAGCAGGGCAAACGCGATGCGCATCAACAGGCGGCTGCGCGCCGCCGGCGCCATCTGCCCCCACTCGCCTTCGAAGGCGGCTCGGGCGGCCTGCACGGCGCTGTCCACGTCGGCTTCGTTCGAACGGGCGATCGCCTCGAAAGGCTTGCCATCGGACGGGTTCAGGACGGGAATGGTTTCACCGGTGGCCGCGGCCACCCATTGGTTGGCGATAAAGTTCTTCTGAGTCACGATGTGCGGAGTAAAGTAGCGGCCGGACGGCCGGTTGCGGGAATTGGGGTGGTCTCCAGGCGCTCGCGGCGGCTGGGCCGGTTGCGCCGCCGGCGCGTCGTGCGCGCGGGCGTTGTGGTTTGCCTGCCAAGGTACGGGAGCCCGCCAGAACTTGTCAATTGGATTGACAGCTTTTGTCCCAAGCTTCAGGATATTTTTTTGGATGATGGGGTTATCCCTAATATTTCAGGGGCTTATTGCCCCGCCGGGTTTGTACGGTCTGATGACAACCCTGCCCATAATGACTAGGAGCGCGCCTCATGAGCAATGTGCGTGACCCGCAGCTTGAATCGCTGCTGGCCGCGGCCACCCGCCCCCGTCCGGAACTGGACGTGCTGGCCGAGGTGGCTTCCGGCCTGGGCTATGTGCGCGCCGAGCGCTTCGCCGAGCGCGTCTACGAAAGCCTGTTCTACGCCATCGCCACCGGCAAGATCGCCCCGGGCAACAAGCTGCCGACGGAACTGGAACTGGCCGCGCTGTTCGAGGTGTCGCGCCCCGTCGTGCGCCAGGCGCTGGACCGCCTGCGCGAAGACCAACTGGTGGATTCCATCCGCGGCTCCGGCACCTACGTCAAATCCAAGCCCGACCTGATGGGCGGCATGCCAGCGGTGGATCCCGCGCGCCGGGTCGGCCACATCCTGGAAGGCCTGGAATTGCGGATGGTGATCGAACCCGAATGCGCGCACCTGGCTGCCCTACGCCGCAGCAGCGACGACCTGCAGGAAATGGACCGCATGCTGACCGGCTACGAAGAGGCCGACGCGTCCGGCGCCATCGCGCATCACCACGACTACGGCTTTCACCGCGCCATCGCCGCCGCCACCGGCAACCAGCGCTTCGTCCAGGTGCTCAAGTCGCTGGAATACGACGTCAGCCACGCCGTGAACGTCATGCGCCACCTGGTCCACAGCGAACCCTGGAAACGCACGCGCGCCGCCATCGACGAACACCGCCATATCTACAGACTGATCCGCGATCAGGACGCCGAGGGCGCGCGCAACGTCATGCGCGCCCACATCGAGAAAGCCCGCAGCCGCATGCTCAACAGCGGCACGGAACACTAAGCAGGAAGCCGTACCCTCATGTCTACGCAACGCCCCCAACTGAACCTGGACCAGCAGCTCGTCATCGTCACCGGCGCCAGCCGCGGCCTGGGCGCCGCCATCGCGCGGGCCTTTCTGCGCGAAGGCGCGAAGGTCGTCGTCAACTACCTGAACAGCGCCGACCGCGCAGAGGCGCTGGCCGCCGCCGCCCCGGACCGCGCGCTGGCCGTGCAGGCCGACGTGCGCGACCCCGCCGCCGTCGCCGCCATGGTCGCCCGCGCCAGCCAGCACTTCGGCCAGCCGGTAAGCACCATCGTCAACAACGCCCTGCCCGCCTTCCAGTTCAACGGCGACGCCCGCCCCCACGCCGATACGCTCGACTGGGCCCAGATGAACGCCCAGATCGAAGGCAGCGTGCGCGCGGCGCTCAACACCACGCAAGCCGCCCTGCCCGGCATGCGCGCAGCCGGCGGCGGCCGCATCATCAACGTGGGCACCAACCTGGTCCAGAACCCGGTGGTGCCCTACCACGACTACACCGCCGCCAAGGCCGCGCTGCTGGCCTTCACTCGCACCCTGTCGCACGAACTGGGCGCGGACGGCATCACCGTCAACATGGTGTCGGGCGGCCTGCTGCGCACCACCGACGCGTCGGCGGCCACGCCCGACGCGGTCTTCGACATGATCGCCGCCGGCACGCCGCTGCGCGAAGTCACCACCCCGGAACAGTTCGCCGACGCGGTGCTGTTCTTCGCCAGCCCCTGGTCGCGCGCCGTGACGGGGCAGAACCTGATCGTCGATGGGGGGCTGGTCAAAGGCTGACCTGCTCATCCGGATTAAGCCCGGCATAAACGGCCAGCCTCTCGTGTTACGGTTGAAAAGCGGATCGACCGCAAGTCAGGAGGCATGATGAAGACGCACATCACCTACCGTAAGCTCGACGGCAGCGAAGGCGTGGCGCTCGTCGATGGCGGAATTTCGGACACGCTGCAAGCCAAGCGCGAACTGGCAAACTGGCTGGATCTGCCCGAAGTGAATGATCCCGCCGCCGACCGCGAGGATATCGACGGCAGATTGCGGCACGGCGGCATCGTGCCGGATTCTGTCGAGTTCAATCACATCAGCGAATAGCTCGGCAGGAAGGCCCCGACGCAGCCGCGGGGGCTTTTTCTTCAAAGGGCTGGCGCCGATCCAACGCGGCGCCGGGCAGAAGGCCGCACGGGTGCGCGGTATCATTCCGCATCAGTCCTCGTGGGCGCCCGCCGCACCGGCACGGACTCTGCAGCCGTTCGATCGCTGTCGCGGCACGATGGCCCGGGATCCGCATTAATAAACCATCTAGAACAACCATGAAACTCGCCACCTGGAACGTCAACTCCCTGAACGTGCGCCTGCAACAAGTCCTGGACTGGCTGGCCGCCAATCCCGTCGACGTGCTGTGTATCCAGGAGCTCAAGCTCACCGACGACAAGTTCCCCGAGGCCGCCTTCAAGGAAGCCGGCTATCACGCCGTCTGGGCCGGCCAGAAGACCTACAACGGCGTGGCCATCATCTCGCGCGTGCCGGGCACGACCATGGTGCGCAACATTCCCGGTTACGAAGACCCCCAGCAGCGCGTGCTGGCCCTGACCTTCCCCAGCCCCGAGGGCGATGTGCGCGTCGTGTGCGCGTACTGTCCCAACGGCCAGTCGGTGGGGTCGGACAAGTACGCCTACAAGCTGGAGTGGTTCGAGGCCATGCGCAAGTGGCTGGCCGAAGAGATCAAGCAGTACCCCCGGCTGGCGGTGCTGGGCGACTATAACGTCGCCCCCGCCGACGAAGACGTGCACAATCCCGAAAAATGGGAAGGCCAGGTGCTGGTGTCCGAGCCCGAGCGCCGCGCCCTGCGCGACCTGATCGACCTGGGCCTGACCGACTCTTTCCGCCTGTTCGAGCAGCCCGAGAAATCCTTCAGCTGGTGGGACTACCGCCAGTTCGCGTTCCGCCGCAACGCCGGCCTGCGCATCGACCATGTCCTGCTGTCCGCCCCGCTGGTCAAGCGCTGCGTGGCCTGCGTCATCGACAAGGAACCGCGCCGCAACGAGCAGCCCTCGGACCACGCGCCGGTCATCGCCACCCTGGAATTCGCCTGAAAAAATATTGCGGCCAGACGTGTTGCGCGGACCGGGCGGATTCTGTATATTTGCGGTCTTGCTTGATTTGGGGCGGTAGCTCAGCTGGGAGAGCGTCGCGTTCGCAATGCGAAGGTCGGGAGTTCGATCCTCCTCCGCTCCACCAAATTCCAGACGGAAAAGCCTTGGACCACGAAAGTGCTCCAAGGCTTTTTTGTTTCTGCGGGCCTGCGAACAGGCCCGCGCCCCGCGTCAAACCCGCTCCTGATCCAGCCTGCGAACCGCGGTGCTCAAGGTCGAAAAGTCGAATTCCTGCCTGCCCCGCATGACGCACCGGATCAGCACCGTCGTCACGACCGGCACGAACGCCGCCAGCAGGAAGGATTCCAGCAGGTAGGTCGGCTTGTCGCCCGGCGCGGGGAAGAAGAACAGGCCGGCGATCAGACCCGAGATCGTCGCGGCAGTGGCAGTGAAGCCGTCGTGCTTGCGGCTGAAGAGGCCGTAGAACACCGGGAAGGCGGCTGCCGAGCACAGCAGGTCGGCAAGCAGGAACAGATACAGCACGCTGTAGCCCTGCGAGGCCACGATCATGACCGGGATCGCCATCAGCAGCACCAGCCAGCGCGCCAGGCGCTTCATGGTCACGGCCCGGGCGTCGGGCATCAGGCGGCGCAGGTCGACCGCGATGATGCTGGTCACTGCGCTGATCGCGGTGTCGGCGGTGCTCATAACCAGGGACAGGCCCAGCGGGATCAGGGCGATCACGAACCAGGCGGGCGCATGCGGCATGATGACGCCGAACAGCGCGATCGAGCTGTCGCCCCCGGGCGCCAGCGCGACAAAAGCCAGGCCGAACAGCCCCATCAGGAAAATGAATGGCGCCACCAGCGCGCCTCCCAGCAAAAAGCCGTTGCGCATGGTGCGCGCATCGCGCGCAGCGTAGATGCGTTGCCAGTTGCCCTGGTGGAAGATGCCAGTCAAGAGGATGGCCACAAAGAAGGTCAGCCCCGCCTTCACCCCGACCGGATCGGTCAGGTTCAGGAGCTGCGGCGCCTTGGCCTGCAGCGCCTCGACGGTGGGCAGCACGCCGCCGGTCGCCTGCCAGCCGACGAAGCACAGCACCACCAGCAGCGGCACGATGATCATCATCTGCACCTGGTCCGTGAAGATGGACGAACGCAGCCCGCCGTAGGTGGTGTAGAGCAGGGTCGTGCCCATCACGATGGCGGCGGTAGCCCACAGCGGCACGGGCGCCAGCATGGCGACCAGCTTGGCGATGGCGGTGATTTCGGCCGACAGCGCGATGAACAGATAGAACAGCATGATGAAGAGCGCCAGCCCGTACATGGGCCGACCGTAGCGCGCCATCAGGAACTCGGTCAGCGTGTGTCCGTGCGGAATCAGTTCGCGCATGCGCCGTCCCAGCGGAATCATGACCAGGCGCGGCGACATCGAGCCCAGCGCGTAGCCGATCACGGCCGCCAGGCCGCCCCAGGTGGCGGCCTGCGCGGGCGAGAACAGGATCCATGCGCCCAGCGTGGACGCCATCAGGGTCAGGATCGTGCCGATCGAGCCCTGGCTGTTGCGCGCCACGATGTAGTCTTCCAGCGTGCTGCGCTTGCGCCGCGTGTAGAACACGCTGGCTGCGGCGAACCCGCCGGAAAACAGCAGCAGCCATATCAGGGCGGTGGATTGGGTCAGCATGCGGGTCGGTCCTCCCGCGTACGGCATGCGGCCGGACGCGCTACGCGGCGGCCCCGGTCTTGGGGCCGCAAGATGAATGAAATCCAGGGAGGTCGCGCGAGACTTGCGTTGTCCTTCCCTTCGCCGGCATTACCCGGATCAGGTTCAAAGGGTTACCGCGGCGATGCGGAATCTCAGCCCGTAAAGGGCTCCCCCAGGAATTGCCGCAAGGTTAGGAGAGCGGCGCGCCAATGTCAACGCGCGGCGGATCGGGGCCGCCGCGCCGGTTTATGCTAAGTTCGCCCGCTTCCGGCACCCGAGTGCGTGCCCGCTGTCGCAACTCTTGAGGCAACCGACGAGCTGATCGCCATGATGCACCTGAACCTGTTCATTTTCGGCTGCGGCCACCACCGCGCCGCCTGGCGCCATCCGCAGTCGGCGGCCGAGCGCCTGGGCGACATCGGCTACTACGAGGAACTGGCCCGCACCGCCGAACGCGGCAAGCTCGACGCCATCTTCTTTGCCGACGGCCAGTCGATGGACAACATCGGCGACGGGCCGCGCTGGCATCTGGAGCCGCTGACCACCATGGCGGCGATCGCGCGCGCCACCACCCGCATCGGCCTGATCAGCACGGTCTCCAGCACGTTCTTCACGCCTTTCCACGCGGCGCGCATGGTCGCCTCGCTGGACCACATCTCGGGCGGCCGCATGGGTTGGAACGTGGTCACGTCGATGTTCGACGCCGAGGCGCGCAATCACGGCTACGAGGCCATGCCCGGCCACGACTGGCGCTACGCCCGCGCCGAGGAATTCGTCGACGTCGCGCTGCGGCTGTTCGATTCCTGGGAAGACGACGCGCTCGCCATCGACCGCGGCGGCTTCTACGGCGTCCCCGAGCGTCTGCACAAGATCAACCACCACGGCGACCACTTCCTGGTGGACGGCCCCCTGACGGTGCCCCGCCCTCCACAGGGCCATCCGGTGCTGTTCCAGGCCGGCGCCTCGGACCAGGGCCGCGACCTGGCGGCCCGGCGCGCCGAGGCCATTTACGCGGTGGCCTACGACCTGGCCGCGGCGCAGTCCTATTACCGCGACATCAAGCAGCGCGTGCGCGCCGCCGGCCGCGACGCCTTCGTGCCCATCATGCCGGGGCTGGTCACGTATGTGGGATCGACCGAAGCCGAAGCCCGCGCCAAGCAGCGCGAACTGGACGAACTGCTGCCCAGCGACGCTTCGCTGCGGCAATTGGGGATGTTCGTGCTGCAGGACTGCTCGGGCTGGGATCTGGACGCGCCCGTGCCGCCCCTGCCCCCCTTGTCCGAGTTCACCGGCCCCAAGGGCCGGTACGCGACCATTCTGCGCATCATCGAAACCGAGCAGCCCACCGTGCGCCAGCTGCTGGGCCGGCTGGCCGCGGGCGGCGGCCATTGCACGATGGTCGGAACGCCCGAGCAGATCGCGGACCGGATGGAGCACTGGTTCAGGAACGAAGGCGCCGACGGCTTCAACCTGATGCCGCCGTCGCTGCCGGGCGGGATCGACGACTTCGTCGAGCACGTGATTCCGGTGCTGCAAAAGCGCGGGCTGTTTCGCACAGACTACGAGCACCACACGCTGCGCGGCCATCTGGGACTGGAAAGACCGAGGCGCTAAGCCGGCCGCCAGGGCGGCATTGTTGCCATTCCAGCAATAGACCTACCCGGCCTGCCGGGTATTTGTATCGCCGCGCGCGCCCTAGAATCGTCCGGGCGGCGACGCGGGGTTCGGCCCAGGCGTTGCGTCCGCTACGTCTACAGTCGTATCCCCGGTTTTTTTGAATGCAACCCTTCCTGGAATTTCTTGCGCACGGCCTGTTTCACTTCAGCATCTGGCAGATCGTCCTGATCACGCTGGCCGCCACGCACATCACCATCGCCGGCACCACCCTTTATCTGCATCGCAGCCAGACCCACCGCGGGGTGGATTTCCATCCCGCCGTGGCCCATTTCTTCCGTTTCTGGCTCTGGCTGACCAGCGGCATGAAGACGCGCGAATGGGTGGCGGTACACCGCAAGCACCACGCCAAGTGCGAACGCGAAGGCGATCCGCATTCGCCGGCCGTCTATGGCGTGATGCGCGTGTTCCTGCGCGGCGCCGACCTGTACCGCATCGAGGCGTCGATGGCGGACACGCTGGAACGCTATGGCCGCGGCACGCCCGACGACTGGCTGGAGCGCAAGGTGTATACCCCGCACAGCACCTGGGGCATCCTGATCATGCTGGCCGTGGACGTGCTGGCGTTCGGCGCGCTGGGCCTGACCGTGTGGGCCATACAGATGGCGTGGATTCCCTTCTGGGCGGCCGGCGTCGTCAATGGGCTGGGGCACTTCGTGGGCTACCGCAATTTTTCGAGTCCTGACGCCAGCACCAATCTGTCCCCCCTGGGCCTGGTGATCGGCGGCGAAGAGCTGCACAACAACCACCACGCGCACGCGACATCAGCCAAATTTTCGAGCAAATGGTACGAATTCGACCTGGGCTGGCTGTATATCCGCTTGCTGCAGACGCTGGGCCTGGCCAAGGTGCGCCGCGTGGCGCCCAAGCGCGTGCTGCGCGACCGCGCGCACGCTGGCCGACCGGCGGACCTGCGCACCCTGGAAGCGGTGCAAACCCATCGCTACGACGTCATGCGCCGTTTTGGCGCCCTGCTCAAGCAGACCGCCTTGCGCGAACTGCGCGCACGCAAGGCCTTGGAAAAGCGCGCCACGCTGAAATGGCGGCGGTCGGTGCTGCGCAAGTTCCTGTTGCGCCAGGACGCCCTGCTTAGCGAACCCCAGCGCAGTCAGCTCAACTCCGCCCTGAGCGGGATGGAACAGGTACAGCGCCTGGTGGACATGCGGCAGGCCCTGGCCCGCCTGTGGGAAAGCTCGTCCGACAGCAGCGAACAGCTATTGCAGCAATTGCGCGCCTGGCTGGCGCAGGCCAGCGGAAGCGGCATCAATGGTCTGTCCCGCTTTGCGCGGGATCTGGCGCGCTACGCCTGAACGCCGCCGCGGCCGGGCGAAGATCCGCCCGCCGCGGCAGACCGACGCGGACATCAGCCGAACTGATTGACGGGCTGGTGCTTCTTTTCCGCACGCGGTTTCATGGATGCCGGCGCCGGTGTGCGGGCGCGTGTTGCCAGCCAGTCGTAGAGCACCGCGCCGGGGTGTCGCATCAGCACCGTGACAACACCCGCAACCGCCAGCGCGACGAAGCTCCAGATCAGCCAGCCAGTCATGCCGACCTCCCGCGCCCGCGGCCAGGTCCACCGCCGAACACGGCAGCCGGTATGGCGCGGCAAGGGAGCAACCCGGACGAATTCGCCAAGTCGAGGGGCAACGCCGGCCAGGGGATGGACCCCGTGCGCGACTGAACCAGGTAATCGTTCATAGCTTGGTGTTACGCAAAAACTGAAACGCGCGGGCGTGACGCATAGCACCCGCGCGTCGAATATTCAATAGTGTAATGTACTCTACATTACATTGTTACAACCAACTACATTAGGCCCCTTGGACTGGAAATAAGACCATTCGCAAAGGAGAGCCGAGTTGACCGATTCCGCCGATCCGACGCCGCGGCCGCTGACGCACAAGGGAGAGGCCCGGCGGCTGCGGCTGCTCGACGCGGCGACGCAATCGCTGCTGGAGCACGGGTATGCGCAGACTTCGATCCAGCGCATCGTGCAGCAGGCCGGCGGTTCGGCGGCCACGGCCTATCAACTGTTCGGCAACAAGGAAGGCCTGCTGGCGGCGGTGCTGCAGCACGAATTGGACAAGATGCAGGCGGCGGTGTTTCCCGCCGCCCTGCCCGATCAGCCGGTCGGCCCCGCCCTCCACGACCTGGCCGTGCGGCTGCTGACGTATGCGGTCCAGCCCCAAGCCGTCGCGCTGCACCGCCTGCTGGTGGCCGAGTGCCATCGCATGCCGCAGCTTGCGGCATCCCTGCAGCAGGCGGTGGACAAGCAGGTGCACGAGCCCCTGGAACAATGCCTGCGGCAGGCCTGCGACCGGGGCGAACTGAAAATCGACGACCTGCGCCAGGCCGCGCTGACGCTGGGCCACCTGATCAACGGCGCCGCGTTCCAGGCGCGCCTGGACGGCGGTCATGCCGGCCCCGCGCCGGCCAGCCTGCTGGCCACCTGCCGCTATGGGGTGGACATGCTGCTGCGCGCCTACGCGGCTTGATGTTCAGAGATTCGGGTACTTGCCGATGAGTTCGAACACGCCGTTGATGACGAACTGCACGCCCATGCACACCAGCAAAAAGCCCATGACGCGCGCGATCGCCTCGACGCCGCTCTTGCCGATCACGGCCACGATGCGGCCCGCCCAGTGCAGGCACACCCAGAACAGCACGCCCAGCAGCGAAAACACAATGACGGGCGCCACGGCCACGACCCAGCGCGCGTAGTCAGGTTCGATCGCGCTATCCACCGACGCCGCGCCGCTGATGATCATCGCGATCGTGCCCGGCCCCGCCGTGCCCGGCAGCGCCAGGGGCACGAAGGCGATATTCGGGCTCTCGCGCTCCAGCGCGTCGGCTGTCGCCTCCGCCTCCAGCGCGCGCGGCTGGTCCGATGGAAACAGCATGCTGAAGCCGATGGTCACCACGATAAGGCCGCCCGCGATGCGCAGCCCGGGAATCGAGATGCCGAAGGTATGCATCAGCAGCGCGCCGGCGTAATAGGTCACCAGCATGATGCCGACTACATAGAACGCGGCCTGGGTTACCTGGCGCTGCCGTTCCCGGAATGGAATCTGCTGGCCCAGCGACAGCAGCAGCGTCATGGAAGTCAGCGGATTGGCCAGCGGCAGCATCAGGGCCAGGCCCAGGCTGACTAGCTTGCCCAGTTGGATCAATTCGTCGGTCATGGAGGCTCGCTAGAGGGGTCGCGGCAGGCGGCCCGCACAGAGGGACCTGCCTGAAGCGCCGGTCGGTCGCCGGCCCGCGCAAGGCACTCTACCTTACCAAGCTTTGCGGTTCATGCCCGGCTGGCGGCGGCGCAGCGGCCGCTTGAACCCGCAAGACACGCCGTTGAGCCGCCGGATGATTGCCCGACCGAAGCCGGAGACTGACGGCTTACCACACGGAAATCGTAGAGGAGGAGGCGCAACCGTCTGGTGGGTAGCCATCGAGATTGTGTGGGCACTGCTTGCGCGCTGGTATCCAAAGCTCAAGCGTCTGAACCGCATCAAACCCCTCCGAGACTATTAGGGCAAGTCTTAGCAATCGCTCGATAGATCGGGACTAGTCCCATATACGAGAAGCCAGCGATTGCGCAGGATTGAGCGCTAAGTCCAAGCGCGTCCACCGCAATTCGTCGTTGCAAACGGACGTCTGTTCACAGGCGTGACTATCCACCCAGACCCGGAGGAAGAGGCCTGTTATTGCACGGAGCAAGCATGCCTTCCCAATCCGACCTGCGCTTCACCTTCGACCTCATCGGCAGCGAAGCGCCGCACGACGTATTCGAGGTCATCGAATTCGAACTGCGCGAAGCGCTGTCCCAGACTTATCTGCTTTCCATCGACCTGGCCTGCGCCAATCCCGCCGTGGACTTCGGCCAGGTGCTGGACCGCC
>ENA-OWLM01000863-OWLM01000863.1-metagenome-genome-assembly--contig:-NODE-863-length-11405-cov-3.877269_pt1 | contig 11405 bp, 8 predicted proteins | sample MGYA00245349_ERZ651102 | MGnify/ENA primary metagenome ERZ651102 (study PRJEB26857, sample SAMEA4031759) | metagenome | biome: human; feature: oral; material: saliva | place: Philippines | collected 2014 | study... | reverse complement strand
GAGTCGTGGATCTCTCAAATATTGAACGTCAGCGTAAGCTGATGGCTGCACTTTCGGTTGATGAAGTCTGGGGCATCGGACGCCGTATCGGCAAGAAACTGGACGCCATGGGTATCAAAACGGTCCTCGATCTGGCGGATACCGATATTCGCTTTATTCGTAAACATTTCAACGTCGTGCTTGAGCGCACCGTACGGGAATTGCGCGGTGAGCCTTGCCTGGCGCTGGAAGAGTTTGCGCCGGTTAAGCAGGAAATTATCTGCTCAAGATCGTTTGGTGAGAAACTTACGGATTACAACGCCATGAGGGAGGCCATTTGTACCTATGCTTCACGAGCGGCGGAAAAGCTGCGCAGAGAACACCAGTACTGCCGGTTTATCTCTACGTTTATCAAAACCAGCCCGTTTGCACTGAGTGAACCCTATTACGGCAACAGCGCATCGATAAAACTGCTGACGCCAACTCAGGACAGTCGGGAAATAATTGGTGCAGCAACGCGTAGTCTGGATGCAATATGGCGAGATGGGCTGCGTTATCAAAAAGCCGGAGTCATGCTGGGAGATTTTTTTAGCTCTGGCGTTGCCCAACTGAATCTTTTTGATGACAACGCCCCGCGGTGTAACAGCGATAAACTAATGGATGTACTGGATACGCTGAATGCTGAAAAGGGGAAAGGAACGATCTATTTTGCCGGACAAGGTATACAGCAACCGTGGGCGATGAAGCGAGATATGCTTTCGCCACGTTACACCACGAGATACAGTGACTTACTGCGGGTTGGGTAGTGATTTCACTCACTTCCCCTACCACTCTCCTCAATTTGGTGGTTTTTTTTGTGTAAAAGACACATAAATAATAACACAAGAAATAGCCACCACATAAAATAGCCACAGCAGGGATGTGATGAGCGTATCTCTTAAATCAAATTCAATGTCATGTATTTTATCTCCGCGGATTAACAGCGCAAACATGATGACAACCCCTACGAAGTATATAGCTAAATAATGATAAAAAGTCATATTTACTCTTGTTATTTTAATTATTGGATCTCCCCTAATTTTACGCACTATATCCACATAATTAAAGTTAGTATTACAGAACTATTCATCTATGATTCGTCTGTTCAAAACACTCATCACCCCTGTAAAACGGGCGTTATACTCATTAGCTAATATGAGTAAACCTAATGTTTTACATATATACAAAATCACTGATACTATAGGGGGGTATAGTTTTTGGAGGGCGTATGCCGCATTCACCCGAAGATAAAAAACGCATTCTCACCCGCGTACGCCGTATTCGCGGCCAGGTTGATGCGCTTGAGCGCGCGCTGGAATCCGGCGAGCCGTGCCTGGCTATCCTGCAGCAAATTGCCGCCGTGCGCGGCGCGTCCAATGGCCTGATGGGCGAAATGGTTGAGATCCACCTGAAAGACGAACTGGTCAGCGGGGAAACTACGCCAGACCAGCGTGCCGTGCGCATGGCTGAAATCGGCCATCTTCTGCGTGCTTATCTAAAATAACACCATCACCTCGCAATAATGGGAAGAGACAAATGAAATCACGTGCAGCAGTTGCATTCGGCCCCGGCCAACCGTTAAAAATTGTCGAAATCGACGTCGCACCGCCAAAGAAAGGTGAAGTGCTGGTTAAAATTACCCACACTGGCGTGTGTCATACTGACGCTTTCACGCTCTCTGGCGACGATCCGGAAGGTGTGTTCCCGGCGGTACTTGGCCATGAAGGCGGCGGCGTTGTGGTTGAAGTGGGTGAAGGCGTCACCAGCCTGAAGCCGGGCGATCATGTTATTCCTCTTTACACCGCAGAATGCGGCGAGTGTAAGTTCTGTAAATCTGGCAAAACCAACCTCTGTCAGGCCGTTCGCGCCACCCAGGGCAAAGGCCTGATGCCGGACGGTACTACGCGTTTCTCCTACAACGGCGAGCCGATTAATCACTACATGGGCACCAGCACGTTTAGCGAGTACACCGTCTGTGCGGAAATTTCACTGGCGAAGGTAAACCCGCAGGCGCCGCTGGATAAAGTCTGCCTGCTGGGCTGCGGCGTGACCACCGGCATCGGTGCGGTACACAACACGGCGAAAGTGAAAGAAGGCGATACCGTTGCGGTGTTCGGTCTCGGTGGGATTGGTCTGGCGGTTATTCAGGGCGCAGTGCAGGCGAAAGCAGGCCGTATCATTGCGGTTGACACCAACCCGGAGAAATTCAAGCTGGCGGGTGAAATGGGCGCGACCGATTTCGTGAACCCGAAAGATCACGAAAAGCCGGTGCAGGACGTGATTGTTGAGCTCACCGACGGCGGCGTTGATTTTAGCTTCGAGTGTATCGGCAACGTGAACGTCATGCGTTCCGCGCTGGAGTGCTGCCACAAAGGCTGGGGTGAAAGCATCATCATCGGCGTGGCGGGTGCGGGTCAGGAGATCAAAACGCGTCCATTCCAGCTGGTGACCGGTCGCGTATGGCGCGGTTCGGCGTTTGGCGGCGTGAAAGGACGTACCCAACTGCCGGGAATGGTTGAAGATGCGATGGTCGGCAAAATTCAGCTGGATCCGTTCATTACGCACCGTTTGCCGCTGGAGCAGATCAACGAAGCCTTCGATCTGATGCATGAAGGTAAATCCATCCGTACCGTCATTCATTTCGGCGACAAGTAACTCTTCTGCCAGCGGTTTTTCGCCGCTGGCATTTCTTTAATAATCTTCTCTAAAGTGTGACCAGTGCGGCGTTTTTAGCCGTAATCTAAATCCCTGCCGTGCCGATGACTATCTAACAGGCGTGTTTTTACGCATCTTACCTATAAGAGAGTCGACGGTCATGGACAACACAACTTCGATGCAGGCGCAGCGCAAGCTGGGCTTCTTGCATCACATCAGGCTGGTTCCGCTGTTTTCCTCCATTCTCGGTGGCATTATTCTTCTGTTTGCCTTGAGCGCAGGTCTGGCGGGGTATTTCCTGTTGCAGGCTGATACCGATCAGCAGGATGTCACAGCAGAAATTCAGGTGCGTATGGGGCTTTCGAACAGCTCCAACCATTTACGTACCGCGCGAATCAATATGATCCATGCCGGTGCGGCGAGCCGTATCGCGGAAATGGAGGCGATGAAGCAAAACATCAGCGAGGCGGAAACACGCATCAAGCAGTCTCAGTCAAGCTTTACTGCCTATATGAATCGCGCCGTGCGCACCTCCGCGGACGAAGCGCTGGATGCTGAGCTGAAAGCACGCTACGACGCCTATATTGCGGGGCTGCAGCCGATGGTCAAATTTGCCAAAAACGGCATGTTTGAGGCGATCATCAATCATGAAAACGAAACCGCGCGTCCGCTGGATGACGCCTACAACGCCGTCCTGCTGAAGGCCATCAAAATCCGTACCGATCGTGCCAGCGCGCTGACCGCTCAGGCCCACACCCGTACACAGCTTGGGCTGATGTTTATGGTCGGCGCGTTTGCGCTGGCGCTGGTGTTGACGGCCATGACCTTTGTGGTGCTGCGCCGGACGGTGATTAACCCGCTTCAGCGTGCTGCCACCCGCATTGAGAATATCGCGAAAGGTGATTTAACCCTGCCGGACGATCCGACAAGCCGGAGCGAGATCGGTCGCCTGACGCGGGATCTGCAAACCATGCAGCACTCGCTGGTGACCACCGTAGGCACCGTGCGCCAGGGGGCAGAAGAGATTTATCGCGGCACCAGCGAGATCTCTGCGGGGAATACCGATCTCTCTTCTCGTACCGAGCAGCAGGCAGCCGCGATTGAGCAGACCGCTGCCAGCATGGAGCAGTTGACCGCAACGGTGAAACAGAACGCCGATAACGCGCACCATGCCAGCAAACTGGCGGAAGATGCCTCCGGTAAAGCCAGCCGCGGCGGCCAGATGGTGTCCGGCGTGGTGAAAACCATGGGCAATATCTCGACCAGTTCGAAGAAAATTTCAGAAATTACCGCCGTGATTAACAGCATTGCCTTCCAGACCAACATTCTGGCGCTGAACGCTGCCGTTGAAGCGGCGCGTGCAGGCGAACAGGGGCGAGGCTTTGCGGTGGTGGCGAGTGAAGTGCGCACGCTGGCAAGCCGCAGCGCCAACGCCGCGAAAGAGATTGAAAGCCTGATCAACGAGTCGGTGACCCTGATAGACCAGGGGTCGGGTGAAGTGGTTGCGGCGGGGAACACCATGAATGAAATCGTCGAGGCGGTGAAGCGCGTCACCGATATCATGCTGGAAATTGCTGCCGCGTCCGACGAGCAGAGCCGCGGCATTGTCCAGGTGAGCCAGGCCATTTCTGAGATGGATAAAGTCACCCAGCAAAACGCCTCGCTGGTGGAAGAAGCCTCAGCGGCCGCGGCATCGCTGGAAGAACAGGGGGCGCGTCTGACAGAAGCAGTAGGGGCATTTCGGCTGAACGGGGCAACGGCAGGGCGTGCGATAGCGTCTGCGCCAGTGGCGAAGGGCGTGCCGTTGCGCCAGGCGGCTACGGTTTCCGGGGATAACTGGGAGACGTTCTGAGTGGCGTGTTGTGTCGGGTGGCGGCTTCGCCTTACCCGACCTACTTGTAGTTGTAGGCCCGCGTAAGCGAAGCGCCACCGGGCATAAAAAAGGGACCTTTCGGTCCCTTTTTCATCTGTTACTTCTTATCGGGTAACGCATACGCGATAACGTAATCACCGCGATCCGGCGACTGACGTGCTCCGCCTGCATTAATGATGATGTACTGTTTACCGGTTTTCGGTGAAACGTAGGTCATCGGCCCGGACTGGCTGCCTACCGGCAGACGGTCTTTCCAGATCTCTTTCCCGGTGGCTGTATCAAACGCGCGCAGGTAGAAATCCTGAGTGCCGGCGAAGAACAGCAGGCCAGACTGGGTGGAAAGCGATGCGCCAAGGGTTGGCATGCCGATGGGGATTGGCATATGCATACGAATGCCCAGCGGACCGGTATCTTCCACGGTGCCGACAGGAACCTGCCACACCAGCTTGCCGGATTTCAGATCGACCGCTGACATGGTGCCAAACGGCGGTTTCTGGCACGGAATGCCCAGCGGCGACAGGAAGCGCTCACGCATCGCGCCGAACGGCGTGCCGTCCATGGGGACAATCCCCATCTCAATGCCGCTTGCGTTTTTGGCAACATTCGCGCGAGGAACCATATAGTTCGCCAGACCCAGACGCATATCGTTGACGAACATCAGGCCGTTGTTCGGGTCAACCGACACGCTGCCCCAGTTCATCCCGCCGAGAGAGCCAGGGAACTGCAGGGAACGGTCGAGGCCCGGTGGGGTGAAGACGCCCTGATGACGCATCTCTTTAAACTGAATACGGCACAGCAGCAGGTCAACAGGCGTCGCCCCCCACATGTCGGATTCGGTCAGCGTCTGGTTGCCAATCATCGGCATGCCTACGGAATACGGCTGGGTCGGAGAGTAGCGTTCACCCTCAACGTTACCCGCCGGAACGGGACGTTCTTCTACCTTCGCCACCGGCTTACCGGTTTCGCGGTTAAGCATGAAGATCATGCCCTGCTTGCTGGTCTGCACCAGCACTGGCGTGGTGCCGCCTTTACCGTCGGGGAGATCGTACAGCAGCGGCTGAGAAGGCAGGTCAAAGTCCCACAGATCGTGATGGGTGGTCTGGAAATGCCAGCGTACCTGACCGGTCGTAGCGTCGACGGCCACGACGGAGGAGCTGTATTTGTCGTCCAACTCTGTGCGTTCACCCGCCCAGAAGTCCGGGGTGGCGTTGCCGGTTGGCAGATAAATCAGATTGAGTTTTGCATCGTAAGACATGGCTGACCAGACGTTCGGGGTACCGCGCGTGTAGGTCTGGCCTTCCGGCGGCAGGCCGGTCAGGTTCGGATTACCCGGATCCCACGCCCAGGCCAGCTTGCCGGTGTGAACGTCGTAAGCGCGCACCACGCCCGGCGGTTCGCCGGTGGAGAAGTTATCCGCGACGCGACCGCCGACGACAACCACATTCCCGGCCACCAGCGGCGTGGAGGTCTGCTGATAATACCCGGGCTTAATTTCGCCCATGCCGACGCTCAGATCCACGGTGCCGTGGTCGCCGAAGTCTTCGCAGACCTTGCCGTTATCCGCATTGATGGCAATCAGGCGGGCATCGGTAGTCGGCAGGAACAGGCGGCGAGGGCATGCCGCAGGCTGTGTTTCCGTCTGTGAGGCCGTCACGCTTGAGCGATCTTCAAAATAGCCCAGACCGCGGCAGCGCTGCCAGTTAGGGGCCGTCGCTTTGGCATCGTAACGCCATTTTTCTTTACCGGAATCGACGTCCAGCGCCAGCACTTTGCTGTACGGCGTACAGACATACAGCGTGTCGCCAATCTGTAGCGGGGTGTTCTGATCTTCCGCGCCCGAGCCGTTGCTCTGCGGGATATCCCCGGTGTGCGCAACCCAGGCGACCTTCAGATCGCTGACGTTTTGCTTATTAATCTGGTCCAGCGCGGCGAAACGGTCACCGTGGGTCGTGTTCCCCCAATGCGCCCAGTTTTTCTGCTGCTCGCCTTCGGCGACAGGTTTTACCGGCACTGATTCATTCGCGGCAACCAGCGTCTGCGGCTTAAACATCCAGCCCAGGCTGACCAGCATGACCACGGCCAGCACGGCGGCGATGCCAAAAGCGGGCGCTTTGTTAACCGGCGCAGGGGTATTCGCGGCGCGCAGGAAGGGCCACACGATGGCGCACAGGAAGGCCAGCACGGCGAAGGTGAAGAGGCGGGAAAAGAGCGGCCAAAAATCCCAGCCTGCATCGCTTACGGCCCAGAATACCGAGGCGATAAACGCGATACCATACAGCACCATGCCGCTGGTGCGGTTGGTGAAGATCAGGATGGCAGAAATTACCATCACCGCGCCCATGATCAGGAAGTACAGGCTTCCACCCACTGTCGCGAGCTTAAAGCCCAGCCCGCCGACTGCCAGACCGATGAGCATCATCAGTCCGACAAGGAGCCACTGCAGGATACGAGGTAACCCGCGTGGCGCGCTGCCAAATGCCATGTCTATCTCCTTAAATACGCCCGCCCGTCTGGTGTGCTGTACGCATCTGTACCAATTGGGTCATGCAGGGCGGGCGTTATGATGTTTTTACCGTTTAAATAGCGTGAAACTCACTCGTGAAAATTCGTGTGCGAACCATTTGGTGAATTCGCGGCTATGATAAAACTGTTAAATTGTTTTACGCAATTGTTAATGAATGATTTCGCATTATTTGCCCAGGAAAAGGTAAACCCGCCTTTACGGCGGGTCAGGGCAGGGACATCAGGCTGGCATGGACTTGCGGATCGCGCTTAACAGCGCTTGTGCGCCCGGGGAGAGCGGGGCATCAATACGGGTCAGGATCCCAATAGGTTCTCCGGCTCCCGGCGAGGTCACCGGGAGTGCGGTCAGGGTGCCACGGCGTAAATCGTCTTTGACAGCGCCTGAGGGGACGAACCAGACGTAGTCATAGTCCACGGTAAGCTGGCGCGAAAGGGAGGCTGACAGGGTTTCAATGCAGCCCGACGGGAGCGTGCACCCCTGCATTTCGAGTAGCGTTTCGGCACTCTGACGCGGGACCGTACCTTTTGGTGACACGACAACCGGCCACTCCATGACGCGGCTCAGGGTCACGGTGTCCTGCAACAGCGGGTGATCGGGACGAACCACCAGCTTGAGTGATTCCAGGAACAACAGTTCGTAATTGAGGCCGCTCATCAGTTCCGGGTCGGACATTCTGCCAATACCCAGATCCAGCTCGCCCGCTTTCAGCCCGGCAAGCAGCATGGTGTTATTCATGGTAGCGACCTGAATCGTGGCGTGCTTTTGCAGCTTGTGAAACTGACCAATCACCGCGGGCAAAATACCCAGCGCCGCGGTCGGAAGCGCGCCCACGCGCACGATATCGCTGGCAGGTTCCTCTTTCCGGTTCAGCGCCTGGCCTGCGGTGTTGAGGGCATCCAGCACTTTTACCGCGTGCGTCAGAAACTGCTCACCCACGATCGTGAGCTGTGCGCCCAGACGACCGCGATCGAAGAGCCGCGTTCCGGTAAGCTGTTCCAGCTCGTTCAGGGTTTTTGAAAGTGCAGGTTGACTCAGGTTAAGGGTTTCAGCCGCTCGCCCCAGCGTTCCCTGTTGAGCGACGGCCACAAATGTATGCAAATGGCGCAAGCGTATGCGCTGACTGAACAGACCATTTTTTTCCATAGGCGATGTTAAAAACAGAGCGATGCGGGTGACAAGTTAAGTTGTTTAATTTTGATAACCTGATAGCAAAATATTTTTAACATTTGATCTGTTTGAGTTACAACCTGTTTTTGGTCATGCACAGGCTTTGACCACTCGTCTGCCTGGATCACAATTCGTAAATTCTTCCCGCCGGAAGGAACGGGCTTCTCTACACTCCAGGTAATATTCACTGGAGGCATGACATCATGGCGAACACCATCACGGCTGATGATATTCGGGAACACTTTTCGCAGGCTATGTCGGCGATGTACCAGCAGGAAGTTCCGCAGTACGGCACCTTGCTGGAACTGGTGGCGGACGTTAACCTGGCGGTTCTTGAAAATAATCCACTCTTACATGAACAGCTGGCGAATGCGGATGAACTCGCGCGCCTGAATGTCGAACGTCACGGCGCAATTCGCGTCGGCACCGCGCGGGAACTGTCCACCCTGCGCCGCATGTTCGCCATTATGGGAATGTATCCGGTCAGCTATTACGATCTCTCGCAGGCGGCGGTGCCTGTCCATTCCACGGCGTTCCGCCCGGTGGACGATGCGGCGCTGTGTCGCAATCCGTTTCGTATTTTTACCTCGCTGCTGCGCCTGGAGCTGATTGAAAATGTCGAGCTGCGCGAGCGTGCCGCCGGGATCCTCACCCAGCGGAACATTTTCACGCCGCGTTGTCTGGAACTGATCGCGCTACATGAGTCAGAAGGCGCATTCACTGAAACGCAGGCGCGCGAGTTTGTTCAGGAAGCGCTGGAAACATTCCGCTGGCATAGCCACGCAACGGTCGACCAGGAAACCTATCTGGCACTGAGCAAAGAACATAAGCTGATTGCCGACGTGGTGTGCTTCCCCGGCTGCCACATTAACCATCTGACCCCACGCACGCTGGATATCGACCGGGTGCAGGAGCTGATGCCGAAGTACGGCATTGAGCCAAAAATCCTGATTGAAGGGCCACCGCGCCGCGAGGTGCCGATCCTGCTGCGTCAGACCAGCTTTAAGGCGCTGGAAGAACCGGTGCTTTTCGCCGGGGAGCATAAGGGAACGCACACCGCTCGCTTCGGTGAAATTGAACAGCGTGGCGTTGCGCTGACGCCGAAAGGCCGGGAGCTGTACGACAGCCTGTTAAGCCAGGCCGGTACCGGTAAAGATAACCTGACGCACCAGCTGCATTTGCGCGAGGTGTTTAGCGCATTTCCGGACAGCGAAATGTTCCTGAGACGTCAGGAGCTGGCCTATTTCCGCTATCGCCTGACGCCAGCGGGTGAAGCGCATCGCCACGCGTTTCGTCCGGGAGACGATCCGCAGCCGCTGATTGAACGCGGCTGGGTGGTTGCCCAACCTATTACTTATGAAGATTTTCTGCCGGTCAGCGCGGCGGGTATTTTCCAGTCCAACCTCGGAAACGAAACGCAGGCGCGCAGTCAGGGAAATGCCAGCCGCGAGGCCTTTGAAGCGGCGCTGGGCTGTACGGTGTATGACGAATTCACGCTGTACCAGGAGGCGGAAGCGCGCAGCAAACAGCGTTGCGGTTTGCTCTGAAATCGTTACTCTGCAGGGGTGTGATGGAAAAAGAAGGTGGTTATGCAAAATCCCTCCGCCCCTGTGGTTGAAACGCGCCAGGGCGCACTGACTGGTTTCACGGACAATAATATTCATGCGTGGTTTGGGATCCCCTACGCTGCCCCCCCGGTGGGCGACTGGCGCTGGCGCTCTCCGCGTCCGCCGGAAAGCTGGGAGGGCGAACGGCAGGCAACGACGTTTTCGCCCTCAAGCTGGCAAAGCATTGAGTACTGCAAAGAGTTGGGCGGCGGCGATCCCGGCCAGTTCTCGGAAGATTGTCTCTATCTTAACGTCTGGTCTCCCGTCGATCGCGCCGGGCCGCTTCCGGTCATGGTCTGGCTGCACGGCGGCGGGTTCACGATTGGCGCGGGTAGCCTGCCGCCATACGACGGTAAAGCGCTGGCATCGCGCGGCGTGGTGGTTGTGACGATCAACTATCGTCTGGGTCATCTCGGCTTTTTCGCGCATCCGGCGCTGGAAGGTGAAGAAAGCCGCGTGGTGCATAACTTTGCGCTACTTGACCAGATCGCGGCGCTGGAGTGGGTGCGGGATAACATTGCCGCGTTTGGCGGTGATCCGAACTGCGTGACGCTGTTTGGTGAATCTGCGGGCGCGCGCAGCGTGTTGTCGCTGATGGCATCGCCGCTGGCGGAAGGATTGTTCCATAAAGCGATCGTGCAAAGCGGGTACACCTTACCGGATACGCCGCGCGAGAAAGCCCTGCAAAAAGGGGAAGCGATAGCCGCCCATTTCGGGCTGGAGAACGCCACCGCCGGGCAGCTGCGCGCGCTGCCGCCTGAGGCCTTCTGGCCGCTCGCGTCGCCGCTGAACGTTGCGCCTGCGCCTATCGTCGGGGATTGCGTCCTGCCGGAAGCGATGCTGGATGTGTTCTTTGCCGCGCGACAGCATCCCGTTCCGCTAATGATGGGTTCGAACAGCGATGAAGCCAGCGTGATGGCGGTGTTTGGCGTGGATCTTGCCGGGCAAATTCAGAAGCTTCGCCAGGAACGACGCTTTGGCCTGGGGCTGATTAAGCTGCTCTATCCGGGCGTGAAGGGGGACGAAGAGCTGGGCAGACAGGTGTGCCGTGATATGGCCTTTACCACGATGGGCTATGTGGCGATGCAGGCTCAGCAGCGTGTGGGCGGGCTGTGCTGGCGTTACTGGTTTGATTATGTGGCGGAAGCGGAACATGCCACCTATATCAACGGTGCCTGGCACGGCAATGAAGTGCCTTACGTATTCGATACCCTGGGCCAGGTGGAACCTTCTCGTCAGTACGTGAACGAACGCGATCTGCAGTTTGCTGCCCAGGTCGCGGATTACTGGGTGAGCTTCGCGCGTGAGGCCGGGGCGCAGGACGGCTTATCCGGCCCGGTGCACTGGCCCGCCTGTCGCAAAGGGCGCGACGTATTGTTGCGCATTGGAGTGAATAAACATGCAGGTTTCAGGCTTGAAAACCGCTTTATGCGCGCCCGCATGAGTCTCTTCAAACGGGTGATGAAGCACCACGTCAGCCTCGATTAAGCAAACAGGCGCGAAACGCCGCCAGACCATTTTCCTCGCCTGGCGTTTCGCGCAGCACCAGCCGGCAGCTCGC
>ENA-OWLM01000862-OWLM01000862.1-metagenome-genome-assembly--contig:-NODE-862-length-11406-cov-3.203859_pt1 | contig 11406 bp, 11 predicted proteins | sample MGYA00245349_ERZ651102 | MGnify/ENA primary metagenome ERZ651102 (study PRJEB26857, sample SAMEA4031759) | metagenome | biome: human; feature: oral; material: saliva | place: Philippines | collected 2014... | reverse complement strand
CCGGCGGCCAGGCAGATGATGGCCGACGCCTGCAGGATTGCCGCAACGGCCAGGAAGCCCGGCAGGGACAATCCTGATGGCTGCAACAACGTCCGCAGCAGGCCGAACAGCGCTGGCGCAAACGCGTAGGCGCCCTGCGACAGCGCGACGATCAACGGCACTACCCGCGCCGCGTCCTCTCGCGCGAACTCCGATTGCGCGATTAAAGGCGGCAGGGATGTCGCGTTGCCGATGCCCGAACCGAACAGCACCACGCCCGCCCACACGGCCCAGGCGTGGTCGGCCGCCAGCATCAGCGTCAGCGATCCTCCGATTTGCACGGCATAGGCCACGCCGGCGACCATGCGCCGGTCCGCGTCCGGCGGCATCAGCAAGCCGACCAGCGTGCGGCCCGCGATGGCGCTGGCCGTAGCCAGACCCATCGCCAGTCCCGCGGTCTGCGCGCCCAGCAGCGGAGCCAGCAGCGAAAGCAGGTGCGCAATCAGGCCGATCTGGGCGAAGAGCCCCAGCGCCATGCCCGCAGCCAGGGTGAGAAAGGCGCGGTCCCGCCACAGATTTCCGACCCGGGCGGGGGGCGATGCGCCGAGGCTTGCGGATTCCGCTGGCGCATCGCCGTCGGGCGCCTGCCCCAGTTGCTGCGGCGTCACCGCAAACACCTTGCGCGACAACACCGCGATCACCACCACCATCGCCAGGCCGACCCACAGGGCCGCCTGCGCGAAGCCGGCGTGCGCGATCAGGAACACCCACAGCGGCGAGAACACGATGCCGCCGACGCTGGCGCCGTTATAGGCCATGCCCAGGGCGGCTGGCCGCCGGCGGACGAACCAGGGCGCGATCAGCGCATTCACGGCCGCCGCGCCCAGGGTGACCCAGCCCATGCCGCTGAACAACGCCGCGGCGTACAGCTGCCACGGCGACTGCGCGACGGCCCATCCGGCCACGCCCAGCGCCAGCAGCGCCGCGCCGCCCAGGGTCGTGCGGGGGATGCCGGCCCGCCGGTACAGGCGCGGCAGGTTGGCCACGACCAGCGTGCCCGCCAGGAAGTGGAGCGTGACGGCCCCGGATACCAGCGCGACGCTCCAGCCGGTGCGCTGCGCCACGGCGTGCAGGAACACGGGCGGGCCGTAAAAACCCACGCCCCAGCCGAAGACGGCCAGGATGAACGTGGCGTAAAGGACTTTCCAGCCGAAGAATGGGGGGGAGGAGGGCATGGCGCCGGATGTCTCGTTGCGATGACTCGCAGTATGCTTACGGTTTGCACACAACACTTTGGCCGATAGCGAATCATGGAATCCGAATTCGCCGACATCAACCTGTCCGCCGTGGCCGGCGCCATCGCCGATCCGGCGCGGGCGCGCATGCTTTGCCTGCTGCTGGATGGCCGGGCGCGCACCGCCACCGAGCTGGCCGCGGCCGCCGACATCGGCGCGTCCACGGCCAGCAGCCATTTCCAGCGCCTGCGCGAGCAGGGCCTGGTTGAAATGGCCGTGCAGGGCAAGCACCGCTATTACCGGCTGGCCAACGGCGAGGTCGGCCATGCGCTAGAGGCCTTGCTGGTGGTCGCCGGCGCAGAACGCGCGCCGTTCAAGCCCAGCACGCCGTCGGCTCTGCGCGAAGCCCGGACCTGCTATGACCACATGGCGGGCACGCTGGCCGTGCGCATTCACGACGCCATGGTCGCGCGCCGCTGGCTGGCGCCCGACGCGCGCGACTACGTGCTTACGCCGCTGGGCGAGGCGTCGCTGGCCCAGGTAGGGGTGGACGTTGCGCGGGCGCGCCATCGACGCCGCCGCTTTGCGTGCGCCTGCCTGGACTGGAGCGAGCGCCGCTCGCATCTTGGCGGAGCCCTGGGCGCGGCGCTGCTTGATGCGCTGCTCGAGCGCGGCTGGATCAGCAAAGACCTGGATTCGCGGGCGTTGAGCGTGACGCGCAAGGGCGAGCGGCAGTTTCCCGCCTTCTTTGGCCCGGCCGGCGAGCAGCCCGCCGCGCAAAGGGACTCGCATGCCGCGGCATAGCCTTTTCCTCGCCGCAACGCCCAGCGCTCGCCACACCCTCAGGCGGCGGATCCGCACACAACCATTCGAGCCGCGAATGCGGCTTTTTTTTCGTCTTTCCGTCCTACGTGGACGATTTTCTCAACCCTGTACAGGAGGTGGCCTTGCCTACGCTGGCCTTGCACGCGTTCCGTCATGTCATGCAGATCGTGACGGAATTGCGCATCGACGTTAACCATTGTCCGCAAGAGGTGGACAAGGAACTCGATGCCATCCATAACCGTATGAATCGTCCGCTGGACCGCTTGCATGGATTGCCGGAGGTCAAGACCGACATCCCTGGCATCGTGCTTCGCTATCGCGAAGCGGACGGCGAGTATTACGTGTATGTGGTGGACGTGCGCCGCGGCAGGCTGGCGGGCTATACCGTGTTCAATCGGCTGATCGAAGTGGGCCGGCGCGCGGATCCCCACGTGCGCGCGCCGCATTCCAAATACGCTCAGCCCTACCAGGGTATGGGGCTGGCCACGGCGGTCTATCGCTGGGGGCTGGACGCGGGGCTGTGCATCATCAGCGGCGCGCGCCAGTCGGTCGGAGCGCACCGGCTCTGGATGGGTCTGGCGCGCGACTACGAGCTTGGCTACGTGGACCTGCGGGGCAAGCAATTGAGCTATCTGGGCCAGACGGTCTGTCCGGGCCTGCAGGAGGACCTGCACACGCGGATGATCCTGCTGGGCAGGGGATGGTCTTTGGCCGATTACATGAGGGCGACAGGCATGAATCCGCGCAAGGATGCGCTTTCGCAACAGGCCTTAGGGTAATCCCCGCAGAACGGCGCCGGGCGGCGTGGCGCGCCCGTCCGGTGCTTGGCTCAGGCCGCGCCAGCGTTGGCTATCCGCCGGATGGCGGATTGCTTTCCCGGTATTTGAGAAACGGGGACGCTATTCTTTTGATGCAACAGTGTTTCCAGTTTCTGCTTGAGTTACAAAACTTATCCTAATTGTCATGGAATCAGGGAGTATGCTCGACAGCAGATAGAGGACTTCCGAAGTGCATCAGAACAATTTGATCTACAAGGGATACCGGCTAACGGCCAAGGTCTCCCGGGCCGGTGGCGCTATCCAGCTTGAGGCGCAGCCCAGCGGCCCCGTCTTCACCGCATCAATCACGGTGGTTCAGGCCGGCGCCGTCCAGGAAGGCGGCGACGAATATCCGGTTCCCCAGTTTGCCGAGGGCGGGTTTGTCTACAGCCCGCGCGAAGCCGTGCATGCGGCGATCCTGCATGGGCGCGAGATCGTCGACGGCCTGACGAACACGCCGTCCTGACGCGCGTCAGGCCGAAAAGACTTCCCGCCAGTCGCGGGTCTTGGCCAGCGTCTGCACCGTGGCCGACTGCTCCAGGATGGTCACGGCCTTCTTGAATTCCTCGGCCGACGCGCCGTCTTCCAGGATGACCATGCGCGAGTTTCGCGCGTCCGCCATCTTCACGTCGGACATCTTCCCGTGGGTCTGGTAGACCTGCGTCCAGTCCATTTTCTTGCCGGCCTTCAGGGCGATCGGTTCGATGTAGGTCAGCGCCGTGCTGCCGGCCGCACGCACCGCGAACGCAAAGTCCGCCGTATGGCCGCTGCTGCCCTTGGCGCGCGCGCCCTTGACCATGCGGTTCACGCCCACGCCTTCCGCCAGCGCGCGGCCCACCTGGGCGCGGAACCGCAACTGGCTGAACCTGGGCATCCATTTCGCGCATTGGAACGACAGCGCCATCGCCAGTTTCACGGCGTCCCAGAGCGCTTCCTGCAACTGTTCGTTCGGACCCGACGCCACAATGGCGCCGGTCCGGTCGAAGTGCGCCAGGCTGACGCCGGGCGTCTCGTTCAGGATGTCGATGCGCTTGGCCGCCAGGTCGATGCCGAAGCTGGACGCGTGCATCGCGGTCTCACAGGCGTCGGTCAGGTAGAACGTCGTTTCGTCGGGGTGCGCGATGAAGAAGGCGGCGTGTTGGCCGTCCAGGCCCAGCGTCATCGGCGACACCGCGCGAATGGCATGCTCGCCGGCGGGAACGACGGTCCAGCCGGAGGCTTCCAGAAAATTGCTCATAGGATTAGTTCGATTTGGCGGCCTTTGAGGGGATGCGCAAAACCGCCTGCAAGCGTCAGGTTCGCTCGCGGCAGGAAATACTGCATCAGCGCGCCGATGGTTTCCAGGGCCGGCACGATGGGCTCGGCATAGCCTTCGCCTTCGTCCACCCAGATGTGTTCGTGGCTGCGGTCCGCGAGCGGCTTGCGGAACTGCGGCCGGCCCAAGCCCACCAGGCTGGTGTGGAAGGCGTCGTCGGTATCCACGCCGAACACGCGATGCGGGCCGACGAAAAGGCTGGCGCAGAAGGCCTCGGTCAGAAAGATGGTGGCCTGGCCGTGCACCGCAGTGCGCGCGCCCCGGTAGATCGTGCGGAAGATCACGTCTTCGCGGACTTCGCCCTTGATCCGGCAGGGACTGGTGAATTCCATCCATTGGCTGGCCGCCGCGGCGGGCTTTGGCGTCCAGAGGACCGGCTTCACGGTTTCCTTGGGTTCGGCAAGAATTTCTTGCACCTCATCAACGGTGATTAACGGTTCGAACTTATTGGCCATGGAAACTATCTAGGGTCTTGGGTGTGCGCGCGGGTAATGCTTGCGCTTTGCAGGCGCTGCGGCCTGCCTCGGGGCGGGCGCGGCACGCGCGCGCTGCACTGCGAGGGGGCGTAATCTTACAAGATGAAGACGGCGCAGGCTTGGTTGCTGTATGGATATACAGCTTATGGCTATTGAAGGGCACGCGTCAGAGCGTAGCGGCGCCAAACGTGTCGCATTGCTTGAGGCTGCCGCTTTCGAGGCCGCGCTTGAACCACCGAACGCGCTGGGCCGACGTCCCGTGGGTGAAGGCGTCGGGCACCACGTAGCCCTGCGTTTGCTTCTGCAGGCGGTCGTCGCCGATGGCCGTGGCGGCCGCCAGCGCTTCTTCGATGTCGCCGCCTTCCAGGATGTTGCGCGCCGCGTTGGCCCGCTGGGCCCATACGCCGGCAAAGCAGTCCGCCTGCAGCTCAAGGCGCACCGACAGCGCGTTGGCCTGCGACGGATTGCGGCGGCGCAGATTGTCCACCTGATCCGAAATGCCCAGCAGATGCTGCACATGATGGCCGACTTCGTGGGCGATCACGTAGGCCTGCGCGAAATCGCCGGGGGCCTTGAAGCGGTTCTGCAATTCATCGAAGAAGGCCAGGTCGATATACACCTTGCTGTCGCCGGGGCAATAGAACGGCCCCATCGCGGCCTGGCCGGTGCCGCATGCCGTGGGGGTGGCGCCGCGGAACAGCACGAGCTTGGGCGCCGCGTACTGGCGGTTGAGTTCTTTCTGGAAAACGGCCGACCAGACGTCTTCGGTTTCGCCCAGCACCTTCGACACGAAGACGGCCTGGGGGTCATTGGCCGGCGGGCGCGTGGCGGGCGCCTCTTGCTGTTCGGTGGCGGGCCCTTCCGCCATCTGCAGGACCACATTCGGGTCCACGCCGAAATACATGGCCACCAGCGCAAGTACTATCGTACCGATGCCGATGGTGCCGCGTCCGCCGATGCGCGGGCCACTGGAACGGCGGCCTTCCACATTGTCGCTTTGGCGCGAGTTATCGAGGCGCATGTTGTTTCTCCCGGCGGTTCGGCATTACCGCCATTTTGCATCGCCGCCCTATTGAGCGGCCTTCAAGAGTGTTAGGATAAACCCATGGCCCTGTTTCTCTCCATCCATCCCGCGAATCCCCAGCCCCGCCTGCTCAAGCAGGCCGCGCAATGGCTCAACGACGGGGGCCTGGTCGCGGTGCCCACCGACTCCAGCTACGCCGTCGTCGCACGCCTTGACGACAAGAGCGCCGCCGACGGGCTGCGCCGTCTGCGCGGACTGGATGAACGCCATCACCTTACGCTGCTGTGCCGCGACCTGGCCGAAATCGGCCACTTCGCGCGCGTCGACAACAAGCAGTACCGCCTGCTCAAGGCCGCTACGCCCGGTCCCTGGACCTTCATTCTTGAAGCCACCAAGGAAGTGCCGCGGCGCGTGTCCCATCCGTCGCGCAAGACCATCGGGATCCGCGTGCCGGACAACAGCGTCATCCTGGGGCTGCTGGAGCAGGCCGGGGCGCCGTTGCTGTCCACGACGCTCATTCCCAAGGACGAAACCGAGGCGCTGAACGACGCCGAGGACATCCGCGAACGCTATGACCACGACCTGGCGGCCATCATCGACGCGGGCGCCTGCCCACAATCGCCGACCACGGTCATCGACCTCACCGGCGATGATCCGGTTGTGGTGCGCGTCGGTCGCGGCGATCCCGCCACGCTCGGACTTGTCTGATTCCTATCTTGTCTCCGCGTTGCGTGCCGGCGTGTGCCGGCGCGTCGCTCGTCTACAATCCGGTTCGCCATGAATGACATCATCCAAACCATTGCGGTCTACGCGATACCGGTCATCTTCGCCATCACCCTGCACGAAGCCGCGCACGGCTACGTGGCGCGCATGCTGGGCGATCCGACCGCCTATCAGGCGGGCCGAGTCAGCCTGAACCCGGCGCGGCATATCGACCCGATCGGCACGCTGCTCGTGCCGGTCGCCATTCTGCTGGCCTCCAAGCTGATGGGCAGCCCCGGCATGCTGTTCGGCTGGGCCAAGCCGGTGCCGGTGGATTTCGGACGCCTGCGCCGTCCCAAGAAGGACATGGCGTGGGTGGCGCTGGCGGGGCCGGCGGCCAACCTTTTCATGGCGATCCTGTGGGCGCTGTCGCTGCGCTTGTTCATCGAAAGCGGCCTGCAGGAAAGCTTTTGGTTCGAAATGGCCGTGGCCGGCGTCAACGTCAATCTGGTGCTGATGGCGCTGAATCTGCTGCCCATCCTGCCGCTGGATGGGGGACGCATCCTTTTCAGCCTGCTGCCCAACCGCCTGGCCTGGCAGTATTCAAAAATTGAGCCGTATGGGCTGGTGATCGTCATCGTCCTGCTGGTCACCGATGTGCTTTGGCTTCTGATGCGGCCGGTGCTGGGGCTGGGGACGACGATCGTCCAGTGGTTTCTGTAGGATTTCGGCCAATATCCGTTAAACTCAGCGGTTTCACTGATTCTGGCCCTGAGGCATCCCGCCGCGGGGCGCTGGAGCCCTATATTTATGGCATCCCCTGCAACCGCCGCAGGCGTTAATTTCCAGGGCAGCATGGTGGCCCTGGTCACCCCAATGCAGCCCGATGGCAGCCTTGACTACGCTGCCTACCGGTCGTTGATCGACTGGCATGTCCAGGAAGGCACCGACGCACTTGTGGTGGTGGGCACCACCGGGGAGTCGCCTACGGTCTCCATGGAAGAGCACGCGGAACTCATCCGCGTCGCCGTCGAACACGCGGCGGGCCGCATCCCGGTTATCGCCGGCGTGGGCGCCAACTCCACCGACGAAGCCATCCACCTGACCCGCCACGCCAAGGCTGTGGGCGCGCAGGCCGGCCTGTCGGTCGTTCCGTACTACAACAAGCCCTCGCAAGAAGGCCTGTACCGCCACTTCCGCACCATCGCGGAAGCCGTCGACCTGCCCACGATCCTGTACAACGTGCCCGGCCGCACCGTTGCCGACATGAGCAACGAAACGGTCCTGCGCCTGGCGCAGGTGCCGGGCATCATCGGCATCAAGGACGCAACCGGCGACATCGCCCGCGGCGGCCTGCTGCTGCGCGAAGCGCCGGCCAGCTTCCAGGTCTTCAGCGGCGACGACCCCACCGCCGCCGCCCTGATCCTGCTGGGCGCGCGCGGCAATATTTCGGTCACCGCCAACGTAGCGCCCAAGCTCATGCGCGACCTCTGTGCCGCCGCCCTGGCCGGCAACGTGCCGAAGGTCCGTGAACTTAATGCGTTCCTGGCGCGTCTGAACAAGGCTTTGTTCGTTGAAGCCAATCCTATCCCCGTCAAGTGGGCTCTGGCCGAAATGGGCCGCAGCGCACTGGGCTACCGGCTCCCGCTGGTCGAACTGGGGGCGCAGCATCACGCAACGGTGCGCGGCGCGCTCCAGGAAACGGGACTGCTTTAAATATCGTGAGGATACGTATGAACAAACGTCATGCCGGTTTGTCGGCATTGATGTCTCTGGTGTTGTTGGCCGGCTGCTCCGAGGTCAACCAATTCCTGGGCAATGAAGAATCCGTCAATTACAAGAGCGCCGTCACGCAACGCGGGGAACCGCTGAGCATCCCGCCGGATCTCACCCAGGCCAACGCCGACCCGCGCTATCGCGCGCCGGCGTCGGGCTCCACCACCTACTCGCAGTTCCAGCAGCAGGGCCAGGCCCAGGCCTCCGCCCCGAAGAGCAGCAATGTGCTTCCCGGCCGCCAGGACATGCGCGTCGAGCGCGATGGCGACCTGCGCTGGCTGGTCGTGGACCGTCCGCCCGAAGACATCTTCCCGCGCCTGGTCGACTTCTGGACCGAAAACGGCTTCACCGTGGCCAGCAACAATCCCGCCGCCGGCCTGATCGAAACGGACTGGGCCGAAAACCGCGCCAAGATCCCGGAAAGCTGGCTGCGCCAGGCGCTGGGCGCCGTGCTGGAATCGGCCTGGGATAGCGGCGAACGCGAGAAATTCCGCACCCGCGTCGAACGCGTCAACGGTCACACCGAAATCTACGTCAGCCACCGCCAGATGCTCGAGAAGCGCGTCGGCGCGGACGGCGGCCAGGTCCAATGGCAAAACGGCAAGGAAGATCCCGGCCTGAACGCCGCCATGCTCGCCCGCATGATGGTCTACCTGGGTTCCGACGTCGACAACGCCCGCAAACTGGTCCAGCAGGCTGAAGCCTCCCCGCAAAAGCCCGCCGTGCAGCAGGACGTACGCACGCAGGGCGCCGCGCTCATCGTCAGCGAACCCTTCGACCGCGCATGGCGCCGTGTTGGCGTGGCGCTGGACGGCGGCGGTTTCGCCGTCGAAGACCGCGACCGCTCCGCTGGCGACTACTTCGTGCGCTACGTCGATACCGACACGGGCGAAAAGATGGAACAGCCGGGCTTCTTCAGCCGCATGTTCTCGGGCGACAAGAAGGCCCAGGCGCCGCAGTACCGTATCCACCTCGTCAGCAGCGGCGATCAGACGACGGTTTCGGTGCTGGACGCCAATGGCGCGCCCGACAGCAGCGCCACCGCCCAGCGTCTGCTGAGCGTGCTGAAGGACAAGATGTAGCAGTCGAAGCCCGCGCTCCGGCGCGGGCTTTCCCGGTCTCGGCCGGGCTCATCGAACCAACGAAAAAGGCCCGTAAGGGCCTTTTTCATGCGCGTTCGATATCCGGGGGGGCCACGGCGTCCGCCGAGCCTTCCTGGCAGACCGTGTACCCGGGGCACGCACAATAAAAAACCCTGGCATATGCCAGGGTTCTTCACGTCTTCAAGGCGGGGGTTCGTGCCTGATTGATTACGACGCGGGGGTGGTCGATCCGCCCGGGGTGGTCGAGCCGCCTCCAGGCGTGGTGCCCGGCGTGGGAGCCGGTGCAGGGGACGTGGCCGGCGGCGTGGTGGACGGTGCAGGCGTGCTGGCGCCCGGGGCGGGGGTGGTCGCGGGCGCCGGGGCATCTTCCTTCTTGTTGCAGGCGCTGAGCGCGACGGCCAGCACCGAGGCAATAATCAAGGTTTTGCTCATCATTATTTGAACTCCTATAGATGACGACTCTTGAAACCCCGTTAGGGGAAACCAGAATTCAGGCTACAGGAAGGTTCAGCGCCATCACGTATGAAAGTTAAAAAGGTGGCATCCCAAAGGCAACAAACCTTTCAGCTTCGTGTTATGTCTTTCTTGATGTGACCCGGCTTACAGACCTGATTTCTTTCTGTGCGACACGGATACGCCCAGGTTTCCAGATACTACTCAGGCCGATAATGGATCCATCCCGCATCCAGCCAGTCGGCCAGGCACGAACGGGCATCGTCAGATAGCCGCGCGCAGGCGGGGTCGGCGCAATCCAGGCTGCGCGCATCCGCCAGCTTGCGCAAGGCGGCATCGGCGGGAACCATGGCCGTTTCGCCGTTGATGAAGAGCTGCTTGCCGCGGTACAGCATGCGGCTGCGCCGATCGAGCATCAGGCGGCCGGACGCGGGCCAGTCTTCTTCCAGGTCCACATCCATGCCCTCGGGCGCATCGAACACGCTGAGGTTGCTGGGCTCGGTCAGCCAGCAGCCCAGGAAGCGCGAGGCCAGGGCGTCGTCAAAGCGCAGCTTTTCCACCGTTTCCAGCGTGGCGGCGACCAGGCCGTCGGGCAGGGCCGCAGGCGTGTCCACGGCCGGCTGGGCCGGGTCGCGGTAGATGGCGGTCAGCTTGGGGCCGGGCAGGGCGGGTTCGCCGTAGGGGCCGCCCAGGAGGTCGACGCGCGCCATGACCTGGTCGGCGGCCGCTTCCAGCAGGCCGCGCGCCAGCGTCGCCTGCGTGGGCGCCCGGAAACCGATGGAGATGGTCATGCAGCCGTCGCCGACCGCAATGCCGTCGTGGGCGGCCTGCGGGGGCAGGTAGAGCATATCGCCCGGGACCAGCACCGCCGTTTCCTCGGGCTGGAAGTTGCTCAGGATCTTCAGCGGCAGGTCGGGCGTGAGCGACAGGTCTTTTTGGCGGCCGTAGCGCCATTCGCGTTCGCCGGCGGCCTGCAGCAGGAACACGTCGTAGCTGTCGAAGTGCGGCCCCACGCCGCCGCCGTGGCTGGCGACGCTGATCATCACATCGTCCAGGCGGGCGTCGGGAATGAATCGAAAGAGCCCCATCAGCTCGGACGCCGCGTCGCTATGCAGGTCCACGCTTTGCACCAGGAGGGTCCAGTCGCCTTCGTTGTCCTTGGGCAGGCGCGCGAAGGGGCCGTTTTCCATCTGCCATTCGCCGTTCTCGCGCCAGATCAGGCGCGACTCCACGTCGTCGCGGCGCGCCAGCTTCTTGATGGCCGCAATGGTGAGCGGCGGCTTGAACGCGGGAATGGCCTGACGGATCAGCAGCGGCTTCTTTTGCCAGTAACGGCGCATGAAGTCGTTCGGGCTTTGGTCGCCCAGCAGCGGCAAGGGTTGGTCGAGGTTCATTGGAGGTGCTTCTTCAGGCGGTAAAGGGCATCCAGCGCTTCGCGCGGGGTGAGGCTGTCGGGGTCGATGCCGGCGAGTTCCTCGCGCAGCGTGTCCAGCGCTTCGATGGCGTCCGAGCGTTCGGCCTGGGCGTAGGCCTGGGCATCGGCTTCGGCCGCGGCCGAGAACAGGCCGAGCTGCGGCGTGGGCGCGCCCTGGGCTTCCAGGCGTTCCAGTTCGCGCGTGGCCTGGCGGATCACGGCGGCGGGCACGCCCGCGCGCTGCGCCACCTGGCCCCACTGGCACGTGGCGTCGCCGGTACCGGGG
>ENA-OWLM01000861-OWLM01000861.1-metagenome-genome-assembly--contig:-NODE-861-length-11410-cov-3.608102_pt1 | contig 11410 bp, 5 predicted proteins | sample MGYA00245349_ERZ651102 | MGnify/ENA primary metagenome ERZ651102 (study PRJEB26857, sample SAMEA4031759) | metagenome | biome: human; feature: oral; material: saliva | place: Philippines | collected 2014 | study... | reverse complement strand
TCTGCACCACCGATTCATACGCTGCGGCGCGTGGCGCGTCGGCCATGCGTGCAGATGACGCCCGGACCGGCCCTGCAGGCGCCGGCTTAGAGCAACGTAAACAGTAGCTTCGACAGGGTGCTTTTCAAAGGCCACTGCATCGCCACGACCAGCAGCAATGGGATTGCAGCGGGAGCAAGAATCATCAAAAGGACGGACTTGCTAATCAGGGCTGTCCTCATGGATTCAACCGCTTGGTAAATGGCTTGTACGTCGGCAACAGGACCCAACTCTGGCGCGTCCAGCATGGGGTAATCCGGGACGCTTTTATCCTGTATCCACCGTTCGTCAACCGCTCGGCCATGTTTTGCGGCAAACACGCCATAGTCCAAAAGCGCCTGTTTTTTCACCCGTATAAGCAACGGTGTGAATACAAGGAGGGGCGCCAAACCGATCAAGGTAAGCACAGCTAGCAGTGCCGCGATCTGGCCATAGAGTTCAGGAACGGCCAGGTCGTGATAAAGCACCTGATGGGCCCAAAGGCCTGCCATGACCGCAGACACGGAAAAAATAAACGGACTGTAGATTGCCGGTAGCCGAGCCAGGAAACCTAGCCCTCCCAGCCTGTCGGGATGCGAGGGTACAAGTTTTAGAGGCAACGCCGAAATTCGATACAGGAGCAGGCTTAATAGAACCAGCCGCCATACCCACGCCAGCAGAAGAATGGAGAAAAGCGGCCTCGTAACAAGCAATAGCCACCAAGCGCCGAATTGCAGGCTACTGCTACCGGGGCCAGTCCAGCGAATCTCGTCAGAGTTGGGCGAGAAAAACAGAACCGTTGCCCAGGTCACGATAAGGACGGCGATGATCAGCCAGGGCAGACTGCGGTTGCGCAATCGGAGTATGTCTATCAGAACCGACTCAAATCTGGGCTGCAGATTCTCGTCAACGAGTCCGGAGCGACGAAATTCGCGAAGCGTCAGAGGAATGAGCTTCTGTGCAATGCCCTCGGCCAATACAAGCAACGGGATTGCAATGAGACAACGAACATGAATGCCAATGTGGCTCAGCAACGGCTCTTCACCCGCTTTGGCTTCAAGGGCAGTTCCCGCAAGCCAGGCTGCCAAGACCAGCGGCAGCCACGCAATGGCCGCATAGGCGATGGCCCGCCGCTTGAATCCGCCTCCTGATGCCGGTATCAAGCCCAGCTTTTGCTGGAAGCGATAAAAGATGTCACCCCGGGTGAGATAGAACTTCTCGACCTCGATGGCGGGTCTGTGCTCTGTATTCATTCTTGCTCCCTATTGAATGGTATGGGAGAAATGTTCAGTGCTCGCGGATCGGTAACGTCGGTAAAGGATCACGGCTCTACCCTTCCTGTCAAGTAATCAATGGTTGACCTGCCATGTCCCGGCACGCGCGGCAGACAAGCAGGCATTCCCCCTCCAGCCACTGTCCTGGCATATATCCATTGATACACAGGAGAATTGGGGTTAGGCTCTCAGCCAAATGAAAGCTCGTCGCGATGGTGCCCATCGCTGGTTTCCGACTACCGCCTTATCCGCCCTGCGGGCCGAATAGTTGGCTCTCAGGCTGTTGAACCTGTGTTTGTTCGGGGAATGGGATGAAGAGATTTCTGCTTGCCGTGGTTGGCTGGATTCTTGTTCTTGGGGGCACAGCCGCCATGGCGGCTGACGCCAAGAAGCCAAATATCCTGGTCATATGGGGCGATGACGTTGGCATGTACAACATCAGTGCTTACCACCGCGGGCTGATGGGCGGCTCTACACCCAACATAGACAAAATCGCCAAGCAGGGCATGCTGTTTATGGATCACTACGGCCAGGCGTCGTGCACGGCTGGCCGGGCGGCCTTTATCACGGGTCAGTACCCCATTCGTGTAGGCCTGGCCACTGTTGGCCTGCCCGGGGCCGAGCAAGGGATGTCGCCCAAGGATCCCACCTTGGCCAGCCTGCTCAAACCGTATGGTTATGCCACCGGTCAATTCGGCAAGAATCACCTGGGCGACCGCGACGAGCATCTGCCAACCAACAACGGTTTCGATGAATTCTTCGGCATTCTCTATCACCTGAATGCAGGCGAATACATGGAGGAATATGACTTTCCTAAAGACCCCCAGGTTGCCAAGCAATTTGCGCAGCGTGGCATGATTCATTCCTGGGCGCTCCCGGACGGAAAGCAAAAAATCGAAGATAAGGGCCCGTTCGGTCGAGAGCGTCAGCGCAACCTGGAATGGGAAATTCTTGCCGAGTCCAAGCGATTCATCACCGATGCGGTAAAGGCGGATAAGCCATTTTTCGTGTGGCATAACACGACACGGATGCACTACCGGACGAATCTTTCAGACAAGTATCTCGGAAAGAGCGGTTATGGCGTCTATGCAGATGGAATGATGGAGCTCGATGATGTGGTGGGCGAGCTTATGAAGCTGCTTGAGGAGCTGGGCGTCGCAGACAATACCGTGATCATGTTCTCGACTGACAACGGTGCGGCGTCAAACAGCTGGCCCGACGGCGGCAATCAGCCTTTTCGAGGCGAGAAGGGCGTAGGGGGTTACGAAGGCGGGTTCAAGGTGCCGATGATGGTGAAGTGGCCTGGCGTAATTCCTCCCGGATCGACGACCGCAGAATTCATGACGATGGAAGACTGGCTGCCAACGATCATGGCGCAGCTGGGCGAACCGGAACTGAAAAAGAAGCTGCTGACGAGCTTCCCTGCCGGGAACAAGCGTTACGAGAAAATCCATCTGGACGGATATGATCAAACAGCCATGATCACGGGTAAAGGCCCGTCGCAACGCAAGGAGTTTTACTACTTCACTGAAACCACACTGCATGGTGTCCGGTACGGTGACTGGAAGTTCCTGTTCAAGAAGCAAGACAAGTGGTTCAACGGCGTACAGCAAAGCATGGTTACGCCGCTAGTCACGAATCTGAAGGTAGATCCGTTCGAGCGATTCCATGAAGCACGCGGCTTCGACGAGTGGCAGGAAAACAGGGCGTGGACCTATGCGCCGGCTTTCAACAAGGTGGGAGATCTTGTCCAGTCCTTGAAGGACTACCCACCGCGCTCAGCAAGTATTGATTTCAATATCGACGATGCATTGAAGGCCCTGACGCCGACCGGGCAGTAGGCTCGAGCCCGCTCGCGATAGGGAGTCTGCGAGCGGGCCTGGCAGGCCGTTGAAAGGGGATGTTGGTGAAGAGAAAGACAGCAATTGTTTCGGCGTTGGTGCTTGCCTTGGCTGCCTCTGCCACAGGGGCCTACGCTGTGCTTGGCTGGCACAACGAGCCAAAGCCGCACGAGGTGCGGATTGGCGATGGCAAGTCCGGGCCCGCCGCAATGGCGTGGATTCCGGGCGGCCAGTTCCTGATGGGTAGCGACCATAAGCTTGCACAGGCGAACGAGAGACCGGCGCATCCCGTCAGGGTGGATGGTTTCTGGATGAAATCCCATGACATCACGAACGCGGAATTCGGTCGGTTTGTAGCCGAGACAGGGTACGTTACTACCGCGGAACGCAAACCACGCTGGGAAGATCTGCGCGATCAATTACCGCCAGGAACGCCCAAGCCAGACGACAGTTTGCTTGTCGCCGGCGCGATGGTGTTTGTCGGCGTGGATCGAGAGGTGTCGCTCAGGGATCACAGCAGATGGTGGCGATTCGTGCCTGGAGCGAATTGGCGTCATCCGCAAGGGCCGGGCAGCACCATTGCGGGCAAGGCGGATCATCCGGTCGTGCAGGTCTCATACGAAGATGCGGTTGCCTACGCCTCCTGGGCGGGAGGCCGGCTGCCCACGGAGGCCGAATGGGAATTCGCCGCGCGAGGCGGACTAGAGCAGGCCACCTATGCGTGGGGCAATGAGCTGGAGCCGCAAGGCCAGGCAATGGCCAACATCTGGGATACACAGCAGGACCGACCTTTCCCGGTCGTCACGGACGAAAAAATATCGGTCGGAACGCAGCCTGTCGGCGCATTTTCGGCCAATGGATACGGTCTATATGACATGGCGGGCAATGTCTGGCAGTGGACGTCCGACTGGTACCGCCAGGATGCGTTCACATTGCAGGCTCAGTATCGGGCGCCTCCCAGCAATCCAGTGGGTCCGAAGGACAGCCTGGACACCGAAGATCGCTCAGCGCCGCCCAATGCGCCAAGGCGTGTCATCCGCGGCGGGTCGTTTCTCTGCAGCGACACCTATTGCATCAGCTATCGCACCAGCGCGCGTCGGGGCAATGACCCGATGAACGGTATGTCCCACATCGGCTTCAGGATTGTGATGACAACGGATCAGTGGCAGAAGCTGCGGGAACGGACGACAGTGGCGGTGCGTCAGTAGGCACGCGATTACCAGCATTGACACGCTGACCACAGAGGCCAGATCCAGAGGATTCGCATTGCATAAACTTCGCAGAGAACTTCTATTTGCCGGTTGGAGCGCTCTTTCTACCTTGCCTGTCAGCGCGATTGCCGCGGGCGACGCAGATTTGGCAAAGCAGCTCAACAACCCTGTCGCCTCCTTGATCAGCGTTCCATTCCAATACAACTACGATCATTCCATCGGAGACTACGATGGGCGCCGCAGTACGCTGAATGTGCAGCCTGTCATTCCTTTCTCCTTGAGCCAGGATTGGAACCTGATCACTCGCACAATCGTGCCCTTGATCAGCCAGCACGACGTGGGCCAGGCAGGGAGTTCCGCGCATGGCGTGGGCGATATCGTGCAGAGTATTTTTCTGTCTCCCGTGGAACCTGGCGCTGGCGGCACCATCTGGGGTGTTGGACCTGTATTTCTGTTGCCAACGGCCAGCCGTAGCGCGCTCGGCGCGAAGGCCTGGGGCGCTGGTCCGACGGCGGTGGCGCTGAAGCAGGATGGACCGTGGACTTACGGCCTCTTGGCAAACCATATCTGGGGAATTGGAGACAAGGGAAGGGATGTCAGCAGCACGTTCGCGCAGCCGTTTGTGAATTACACCACTGCCAGTGCTTGGACCACGGCCCTGAATACGGAATCTACCTATGACTGGAAGCGCGGCCAGTGGAGCGTGCCAGTGCATTTGAACCTGACGAAGGTTATGCGAATTGGGGATCAGCCATTCAGCATCGGCGGCGGCCTTCGATACTGGGCGACCTCGCCGGACGGAGGACCTTCCGGCCTAGGTTTCCGACTGCAATTTACCCTGCTGTTTCCTAAGTAGGTTCTTTGAGTCCTGGCGTCGGCTGCTGTGCTGCAGAGCCCTGGACCGCTTCTGAGTCGCGGAGCCGCAGGGCATATCGCTGCGTCAGGAACGGCGCGCCCAGCGACGTGACCACAACCAACATCAAGATGACATTCAGCAATGGCTTGTCTATGAGCGGTTGGCCTTGGTCATTGAGCGTGCGATACGCGACTGTCGCTGCGGCGAGCGTAGCGGCGACTTGCGGCAAGGTCAGGCTCCAGACCAATTTGATTTCGTCTCGGCCGTACCCGAACACCAGGCCAATACCGTAGGCCGCGGCGGCTTTTGCCAGCAGCAGCGCGAAAAGCAAGCCCAACGCAAGCACGGGATTCATGAAAATAGTCTGCAGCGCCTCGAGCGGTTGCAGCATCATCCCCGTTGCCATAAAGAAAGCGGGGATGAGAAAGGTATCGCTGATCAGCTTCATGACACCGGCGTTGCGGGATTCAGGAGCCGCCTGGCGCACCGCAATACCTGCGAGAAACGCGCCCACGATGCCGTCCAGGCCAAACAGCTTGGCGGTTTGGGCTGCGAAGGCGACCGCCAGAAAGAAAACGATGATTCGAGTTTCATCGCGGTGAGCGTGCACCAGGATCTTTCGAATGCACCACGGTCCGCCCAGAACGATGAGGGAAATGAAGATTGCTATCTGAAGCAGTTGAAGCTCGACGGCCGCCAGGGAGAAACCCTTTTCATGCGTAATCAGGCAAATCGCCAGGACCAGCATGGCGGCGATATCGGTGAAAACCGTAGCGCCGCTGGCCGCCATGATGCTGATACGGCGCGCCAAACCGTGCCTGAGTATCATGGGATACGCCAGCAGCGTATGCGACGCGATTAGCGAACCGATCAGCAAAGAGGCGTTGGTCGAGTAACCGCAGACGCTCGCGACGGCGAACCCAGCGCCAAAAGTCATGAAAAAAGTGAGCAGCCCGAAGCAGATCACCTGGGCCTTCGCTTGCTTGAGCAGCGAGAAGTCAATGTCGTAGCCGACAAAGAAAAGCAGCAGGCAGACGCCAAGCTCGGAGGCAAGCTCGGTAACCGGCGCTTCGGGCTCCAACAGTCCAAGGCCGGCAGGTCCAAGCAAGAACCCCATGATCAGAAAACCGATCACTGGCGGAATACGGCCACGTTCGCACAACAGAGGCACGGTCAAAAAGAACAGCAGCCACAAGACGAACCGTGTGAATGGCGCCAGATGGACGAAATATTCGACTGCAGTCTGTGTCCACGACATGGAGATCCTTGACTAATCAGGTAGATCAAGACCAGAAGAGGGCATCCGGCAACCCGGTTCAGCGGTTGCAGCCAGGCTCAGTTTAAGAGAACCGGATGGCGCGTCAAGGCCTTTCCTTGCTTGCCGTGAGTTATCTCATTTTGATGTTCTCTTTGCCCGATGCTCCTGTTGGAATTCGCCCGGCGATCAATACGCCCAGCGCACACGCACCTGCGCCGAATGGTCCCGGTTGCCGCTGCCGAACTCGCCGTTATAGCCCAGCACCAGCGCGCTGCTGCGGCTAAGCTCCATCCCGGCTTCCAATCCCGCCACGGCGGTGTTGCGCGCCAGCGGCACGCCGGCCACGGTGAAATTCGGCCCCCCTTCGAAAGCCATGGTGGTCTGGGTGCTCACGTCGCCGAATGCATGGCGCCAACCCAGCGTGGCCCGCAGGCGTCCTTCGGTGCGGCCCAGCAGAAAGTCGCTGTGTGCACGCACGCCCAGCATGGAGCTGGCCAGATCGTCGTTGCTGCTGTCGGCTCCCAATGCTGCGAATCCGCCACTTTCCTGGAAACCGCGCGTGCGCTGCTGGCCCAGGCTGAATCCTGCAAACGGTTCGATGCCTACCTTATCGTGCTGGCCCATGGCGTAGCCCACCTCTGCGAACACCTGTGCGGTGCTGGCGTGGTAGTCGGCCTTCAGGTTCTGGCCCAGCCCAGCAACGTTGCGTTGGGAGTTGATGTCGTGCCAGGTATAGGCCATGCCGCCCATCACGTTCAGGTTGGCAGAGCCCAGCCCGAAGGACTTGCCTGTGTAGATTGAGGCGCTGTAGCTGTCCACGGAGGCCTTGGCGCTGCGGTCGGAAACGCGAGAGTCGGCGTTGGTGTAGCCGAGCGATCCGCCCACGCGCCAGCCGCTGGACGCCACTTCCGCATCGCCGCCCAGGAACAGGCCGCCCGTCGTCTGTTTCATGCGTGCGGCGTTGCCGTCGCCCGAGTAGGTTTGCCAGTGGCCCACGACCTCGGCCCACAGGGGCAGGGCGCGGGAACTGGGCAGGGCCGAGGCGGGCAGCGAGCCGCCGAATTGGGCGACAGGGTCGCCCTGGCGCAGGTTGGACGTCAGATTGGCATGCAGGTGATTGAGCGCATTCGCGCTGAACAGGTTCGCGCCGTTGCGCATGCTGCCCTGCACGGAGGCGTGGCTTTCGCCGGACAGGCTTTCGAATACGTTTTGCGGGGCGCCGTCGGGCAGGTTCTGCACGAACTTGTGCAGGGCGCTGCTGGCGGACATGCGTTCGACGGCGTTGGCCACCGCACGCTGGTTGCCTGTAGCGGCAAGGTCGGCGAACGCAATGGGACGCGTGTCGGGGGGGACCGGCTTGCCCGGATCGACCGGAGTGACCGGAGTGACCGGCACCTGCTTGCGCTGCAGCTGCAGCAAGACATCGGCGTCGCGGTACTGCAGCGTCGGGGTGAGATAGGCGTAGTTGGACGCCACGCTGTCGAACGTCTGGCTTACGTGGCCAGCCGACAGAATGGTGTAGGCCTTGGCCACATCGAAGCCTGACTCGGGCCCGACGTGCAGCACCCCGCCTGCGAGGCGGGCCGTGCCTGAGACGACGATGCGATCGCTGGCGCTGGATGCGGGATCGGCATGGACCAGATAGGTGGATCCGGGCTGGAACGTCAGGTCACCGCCGATATTCAAGGTGCCGAGGACGTGGCCCGACGCGCTGGCACTGCCCGGGGCAATCGTGGCGCCGCTGGCCAGCGTGGTGGTTCCGACTGCGCCCGCGCCTGTCAGGGTTGCGCCGTTGCCCACGGCCAGGGTGCCGCCCAGCACGGCGCCCGAGCCCATGGCAAGCGTACCCGCCGAAAGCTGCGTGTTACCGCTGAACGCGTGGCTGTCGGCGGTTAGCGTCAAGATGCCCGCACCCGTCTTGGTCAGCGTGCCGTTGCCGCTGATGGCCTGGGCCAGCGTGGCGTCGGTCTTCTGGTTCAGGTCGAGCGCAGCGTTGTTGATGATGGCGCCGCTGCCCAGGGTGGCCACGGAGGCGACCAGACGGCCCCCGCTGATGGTGGTGGCGCCGGTCGAGGTGTTAGCGCCTGCCAGCGTGAGCGTGCCTGCCCCGGTCTTCGTCAGGTTGCCGATGCCGCCCAGGGTCTGCAGTAGCGTGGCGTCTGCCGCCTGGTCCAGTTCGAGTTCGGCATTGTTGATGATGGCGCCGCCGCCCAGGCCAGCGACGCTGGTCACCAGCCGGCCGGCATTGACGGTCGTGCCGCCCTGGTAGCTATTGGCGCCGAGCAGCCGCAGCGTGCCCGCGCCGTTCTTGGCGATACCGCCTGCACCGCTGACATCGCCGCTCAGCGTCATCGTGGCGCCGCTGTCGGCATCCAGGCTTGCCTGGCCGCCGTCGAGTATGACGCCGTTCTGCAATTGCACGTCGTGCGTGTCGGCCAATAGGCGCGCCCCGTTCGCGATGTTCAGGCCGCCGCTGCCGAGCGCGCGGTCGTGGCGGACGACCAGCGTGCCCTCGCCGAGCAGGGAGCCTCCGGAGTAGGAGTTATCGCCGGTCAGGATCAGGGCGCCGGCGGCGCTCTTCTGCAGCCTTCCCAGTCCGCTGACCGGTGCGTCGATCAACGCCGTCACCCCTGCGTCGGTGATGAAGTTGGCCGAACCGCCGATGCTGTTCACCAGATTCAGCCCGCCCGCCGTGCCCGCCGTCAGCCGGTAGCCATCGGTCTTGAAGTCCGCGCCGGTAAGGGCTTGCGTGCCCTCGATGACAACAGTGCCGGCCATGCCGCCGAATGCCGCCTTGGCCGAGCGCCAGACGTTGGCGGCGGAGCCGGTCGAGTTCTCCCAGTTGGTGTTGGTGCTGTTCCAGACGCCGTTGCCATTCCAGTGTTGGTACTCCAGCGATGCCGACTGGATGACGACGTTGATGCCGCCCGAAACGTGATAGAAGGTGATGTCGCTCGCCTGCACATCGTCGGGCAAGGGGCCGAGGGTGAATCCGGTGTTATTGAACCCGCCGCCGAAACTGAACAGCCTGTAGGTCCCATTGCCCAACCCGCCTGCATCCCTGAAGTTGAACGTGGGGTTGAAGAACTGCAGCAGGTTATTGGCGCTCGCCAGCGGCGTCGACGACGGCGCACCCAGGGCCACGTTTATACGGCTGCCGGGGTTCAGCGTCAGGTTGCCAGCGGTCAGAGTGCGACCGCTTTCCAGGTCCAGGGCGCCGTTCCCGTCGATGTTCAGCTTGCCGGCCAGCGTGCCGCTTCCGCTCAGGCTGGCGCCGCTGGCCACAGTGACCTGTCCGCCGGCCAGGCGGCTGCCGGCATTCAGGTGCAGGCGACCGGCGTCGACCTGCGTGTTGCCGGTATAGGTGTTGATGCCGCTGAGGATCAAGGTGCCAGTGCCCGCCTTGGTCAGGCTGCCCGCGCCGCTGATGACGCCGGCGAACATGGAGCTGCCATTGCCGTTGCCCACGGTGAGGGTCATGCCCGAATTGGTTTCGACCGCGCCGCTGCCGGTCAAAATGCCGATGGCGGTCTGAAAGCCCAGATTGACCCTTGCGCCGGTGCCGACATTGAGATCGGGATTGACGCCCAGCCCATTGGGGACAGCCGTGAACAGCGCGCCTTGGCGCACATCAACCAGGCCTGTAAAGGTGTTGTTGCCGCTGACAAATCTGAGGTCGCCGGCGCCGGTTTTGGCAAGGGCGCCACTGCCGGATACCCCACCCATGAGAAGGATCGAATCGGCGGTCGAAACTTCCAATGTGGCGCCATTGCCGATGGCGATCGCGTTGCCGATGACCTGGCCCGAACCGAATCCCAGGCGGCTGTCGCCGTTGGCGGTCAACGTGCCGGCGCCCAGGGCGCCGCCATTGCGCAAGTTCAGCGTGCCGCTGTTGAGGACGATGCCGCCGGAGAAGGAATTGTTGGCACCCAGCGTGAGATTGCCGTTGCCCGTCTTGGTCAACGTGTTGCCTGTGCCGCCGCTGATCAGGCCGTTGAGGGTGAGATCGTTGGGGCCGCCGATGGTCAGGCCGGTATTCAGCTGCACGTCGTTGCCCAAGGCTACCGATTGCGTGCTGGCCAGGGTGCTGGCGCCAGCGACGGTCAAGTTGCCCGAACCCAGCGCCAAGTCGTGGCCGACCTGCAACGTGCCGGATGCCAACGTGGTGCCGCCCATATAGCCGTTGGCATTGGCCAGCGTAAGCTGGCCAGAGCCCACTTTGGTCAGGCTACTACCGCCGAAGCCGCTGATGAGCCCACCCAGCGTCAGGCTGCCGGAGCCGCCAACCGCGATGTTCCCCTCCAGGTTGATATCGTTATTTACAGTAATGCTGCCGGCGCCATCAATACGCGCGCCCGAGGCGCCGATGACGACACGGCCGGTGCCAAAGGCACCGTCCGTGCTAACGACGGTCGTCCCGGCATTGAGCCGGGTGCCACCGGCGTAAGTATTGGCGCCGTTGAGCCGCAGGATGCCTGTGCCGTTCTTGGTCAGCGTTCCATTGGTACCGCCGGAGATTGTGCCGTTTAACGTGATGTCGCCATTGCCGGCGATCGTCAGTCCATGGACGGCAGTGCTGTAGTTCGGTTGCAGGTCAATGTTGTTGCCCAGGGCCACGCTGCCTGTCTGGACGCCAAGCGCTCCGCCGCGGGCGGTCAGGGAGCCGGCGCCGAATACGTTGTCGTTGTTCACCAACAAGGTGCCGCCGCTCAGTGTCGTGCTGGTGGAAGCCCCGGTTAGCAGAGCGCCGTAGACCTGCCAGGTGCCGCTTTGCACCGACAGGTTGCGGAAATTGATGTAGTTGGCCGCCGAAATCACACCAGAGCCGGCACTACCCGAACCACCGCCGATCGCGTTCTTCAATGCCAAAGTGTTATTGCCGCCGGCGCCGCCGTCCACGATGCCGGGCGCGACGAACACAAGATTGGGGTGCGAGTCGACGCTGACGGACG
>ENA-OWLM01000860-OWLM01000860.1-metagenome-genome-assembly--contig:-NODE-860-length-11415-cov-3.682218_pt1 | contig 11415 bp, 9 predicted proteins | sample MGYA00245349_ERZ651102 | MGnify/ENA primary metagenome ERZ651102 (study PRJEB26857, sample SAMEA4031759) | metagenome | biome: human; feature: oral; material: saliva | place: Philippines | collected 2014 | study... | reverse complement strand
GCTCGTATATATCGGAGAACCTGCTAACAGCGGCGAGAATCATGAAAATGGTGACAAGCACCGCGAGGAGAAACACGAGGAAAACAGTGGCGACGAACATAGGGGAGAAAATCATGAAACTGAAGGAACTCCAGCTCCATCTGAACCCGCTACCAACGGTGCGACACCAGGAGCTCCAACCCCTGTCGTTCCCGCTCCAGGAGAAACTGGTGACCAGGAGAAACCAAAGGAAAACGAGGATCCAACTCCATCCGATCCAGTCCCATCGGAACCCAAGGAAAAGGAACCAGTCGAACCCGCGCCAGTCGATCCAGCTCCAACGGAACCCGTCACCAACGGTGCGACTGAGGGAGCTCCCGCTCCCAAGCGTAAAATCACATTGAAGTTGATCCCAGATAGTTTTACGTTTGAAGATGTTGTCATCAAACCTATCGAAGGTGATTATACCTATGATTCTACGGAATGGCTTGTTGTCGGGAATGAAGGAGAACCATACAAATTCAGTTATACTCTGAAGGATCGTGAACAATTCGTTAAACCATCTGAAATCATCGAAGGTGTGTTTACCGAAAACAAGCGTATTCCTGTTCACCTCGAATGGAAAGACACTGAATTGACGTTCAATGTTTCTGAGGAGCTCAAGAAGCCTCTGGAATTCGTTAATTTCAAGTTGACTCGTACTCCCATCATGTTCAAGGGTGTATCGGAATCTGAAATTCAACAGACCACGATCAAGATCGGAGAGAAGATTGCACATAAGTATATCGGTGATAACATTACGATTACATTCCGTAGATTTGGATTCGATCAGGTTACGATTGAAACAATTGCTAAGCCCGAACCGTATGAAATTCTGTTCGATGGTACTTTGAATCCTAAGCTGAATAATGGTTTAACTAAGTTCGGTGTTTCTACGTTTGAACTGAATCTTCCCGAATTGCGCGAATACAATTTCAAGCAGGTTAATGTTATTTCGACCACTCCTGGAGGTGTTGTAAACACCCAAAATTGGTATACGAGTAAGAAGTCATTCGAAGTCCAAACGGGTTCAACAGTTCGTTTCGAAATTAACGATCCTCTGATTATTGGTGGTAGCTTTGTATCGGAAGATTATCGAGTTGACGAAAGTGGATTGGTTGTCAGCTTCACTCAGGATGAACTGCCACTCAAATACATTCCAATTCCTACTTGGGATCTTACGATTCCAGCGGTAGAACTTTGGGTACCCAAATCGATCGAAGGTCTCTCGTACATCAATGCTCGCACAACCGTAAATGATAAACCAGTTGAATTCGAAGGCAATTCGGTAACTCTTCAAATCGAAAAGGGAACAGAAGTAGTTGTAAGATTCACGAATCCTTACTACACCGAATATGTAAAGGAATTTACAATCGAAGGTGATACGGTACTGTCTCTTGCTGAAATTCGTGAAGCTATCAAGTTGATTCGATTTAGCGTAAATGTTTCGTTATCTCCTGAAACAGCAAAGCTTGAACTCCTCGGAACTAAGATCAATGGGAAGTCAGTATTCCAGAATGGTGACGTACTCGAATGCGAACCGGGTGCAGAATATTCCATGATTATCACAGCAGGTAATGATTACGAAGGGAAAACGTTGAAATTCTTTGCATCACACAATGGTAAGCAAATCGAAGAAACGTTGAAACCAATTGATCGTGAGAAGAAGGTCGAAACCAATTACCCACCAACATCATTGCGTGCGACGTTATCCGAAGCAGAGAAGGAAGAATTCTTCGACAAGGTGTACGATCTGATGGCTAAGCGCCACATGTACAAGCACCTTCGAATCCATCGTTATCTGAATCTTTACGGTGTTAACGATAAGGGTTGCGAACTCTTCTTCAAGCAATTCGCGAAGTACTGCGTACATCGTCTGGACTTCAAGATCTACAACATGCTGCGAGATTATTACGTCGGCACCGAGAAGTAGAAGCAAGGTCAATGCGGTCGAGTTGGTGGTTCATTAGAGAACCACCAACTCGTCATCATCCCATTTGCATGGCGATCTTCGGATAATATAAATACATTGGGGACAATCGGGATTCGACTTAACGTCGCACAAGCAAATATCCTTCGGTGTCGCCAAACAAACCAAATAATTATAAATACACTCTTATGTCTCAGGTTGAAAAAGTTGTCAGAATCAACGGCATTAAGTTAACCGTTTTCCGATCACTGATTGGGCAATCTTTGCTCGTCAATAAGCAGCTAATGCTTGAAATCTCTCGTGACTATTTCCGAAGCTTTAGTTACACGAACACCAATTCGTGCTTGAAGCTATGGATGATGAATAGTTCGGAGCTGATCAATATCGATTCTGATGGGTTATTCCCCGAAAAATTCGATCTTGAAACTTCATTCGATATGTTCGTTCTGCGTGGTGATATTTTCTTCAAGTATCTCTCGGTATATGCGGGTGAACAGATCGACTTCGAATACACACTGTTGCAGAGCAACAACCGTTGGATTGCTTCTAATCTGAAGATGATCGGTATTGCAGATACCGGTAACAAGCTGGAAACGGATTTCCGATTGACGACCGAAGATATGATTGTCAATAAGATTGACGATTATAACGACGTCATCAAGCGTTGTACTCCCGAAGCTGATATGTTGTCACTTATTCTTGGTAACGATAAGGTCCAGGAAATCAAGCGACTCATCAAGAAGTTGCATAAGACACTATCCGACAACCAGCTGTATCTTACGTTTACGATTAAGGCGAATACTCGTGAATTGGTCGTAAATGATACGGTATTCAATATCTCGTTCGACCTGACTTCGGAAGAGATGAATGTCGTTCCAGCTCAGGATATTGTCTTCAACATCTTGAAGTCGGATTTCATCGTTTCCGGTAATAATACGTTTACGATCTACTTCGGTAACAGCTCGCCTCAGATCATCTTCAATGGTGTCTATCAGAGTGCAATCATGATTTGTATGTTTACGAAGGTAAGCGAAATCGATAACAATGAGTTTACAGCGTCTGTTACAGATTCTACACTTGACACTCTCGACATCGATGATTTTATAGATTCAATCTAACCACGATTTAGCGAATTCTCCCAATTATGCCCGAACATAAAAGAACAGAATTCACTAGTCGATATGATATTTTCCGAGATAGATGGGATTCCATTATCTCGGAAAATTCATTATCGATGATGTCTGAACAAGAGCTTCTCGCATTGCTGCACGAAGCCAACGAAATCGAATCGGAATACAACAACTTCCAGTTGGTGGTGAAAGCGAACTGTAACTCAATTTATGGTTCGTCCGGTTCTCGATTCTTTTCATTATACTCACCTCGAACGGCAGAAGATATTACGAGAACTGGTAAGCATTTTACCGTTCTCATCGACCGAGCAATCAACAACTATTTCAAGACTTGGAATGCAGATCCCACTAATTTGGAGAAGATTCAAGCATTCTATCCGGAGGTGGTAAGTCTACGTAATTTCGAAGAGTACGTTCCCGATTCAGCTAATGACCTATGTTGTTACGGTGATACGGACTCACGTTACATTCGAATCGACTTAATCTATAAATTGTTGATATTGTCGGATGGGAAGAGTAAACCAATTCCCGAAGATGATAAGGACTTTACGGATTTCGTCTGTTTCTTGGATAGCGAATATTTCTCGAAGATAATCAAATCCACGATTGCACAGGATTGCTCCGAACGAAATGCAACCTCTGGATTCATGAAAATGGCACATGAGGTTACAGCTCGAAAATCCGCATTCATCAAAAAGAAGAAATACATAATGAATGTGGTTTGGTCCGACGGTAAACTATTTGATCATTCCAAACTGAAATTCCGCGGTATCGAATTGAAGAAGGGTTCGATGTCTGACAACGCTAAGAAACTACTCGAAAAGTTAGTGGTTAAGTTCATCCAGAAAAATGCGTCTACCGAGGAAATTCGAAAGGATTGTATCAAAATAATGCAGTTCATCCGAACCAAGAAAGATAAGGAATTGATATATCAGTTATCAACCGTTTCGGGGATTAACGAAATTCGATTGGAAAACGACGTCTACGTTTCGGATCGTACACACATCCAAATCCAAATCGCTTTGAGCTGGATGAATTTCATTCGTTCAAACCATTTGGAAGGTGAGTACCAACCACCATTCGAAGGTCAAAAGATGCAATATTACTATTGTAACCCTTCCAGCGGTTATAAGGTAATTGGTGTTCCAGACAATATCGATATTTCAACTGTCAAAAATCTTCCGGAACCAGATTGGAACAGAATGGCAATTGTGAATATCGTGAAACCCCTGTGCAGGTATATATTGGAAAAAAGTGATGTATCTGATTCGGATGTTGAAAATTTCTTAATCGGATTAAAAACAATAAACTCATTATTTTAACAATTTATGAATATTCTAGAATCACCCAATTCATATAATTCGGTTGTTAAGAAGCTCTCCGAATATCTGAATGCGATCCAACCCGAAACATTCGAAGGATCTGCATTACTCGACAGAACTATCTCCGAATTAGAATCGACAGATACGCCGTTGTTTGCCATTCGAGAATTCCTCCGATCGGCAAATGAAGACGGCATCAACGACGCTGCGATTTCGAAGGCTGTTAAGTATATTAAGTCAGTACTTAAATACAACAGCAACATGAATTTCCAGCTCGGGATTTGCAAGGAAGAACACCTGACGTACTTGAAGCAAATGATGGTTATGAATCCATCGGCAGCTCTTGAAGCTCAAATTCCAGCCGAAGAATTCAATCGAACTGAAATCGAATTGCGTCAAATGGTACGTGATGGTGTTTTCGATTCGCTCCAATCCGAAACGCTTCAATCAATCAAAAATGATTTGGGCATTCAACCTTTGGAGGTTGTAATGACTGAAAACGGTTACAACACGATTATCACGAAGTTGTCGGAAATCTTCGCAAATGCAACCGCCAATACGGCGCAGGGTCAAGAGCTTATTGATTACACGCAACGAGCTCTCTTCGAATCTAAGACTCCAATGTTCGAACTGCGTGAATTCCTTAGCGGAGCACAAAAGATCGCTAAACAAGACACGAAGCTGTTGGATGTCATCAAATTCTGTAAGAAAACAACCGATACCGATTCGTTGAATTTCCTTATCAATCTCTGTAAGGAAGAACACTTTGCTGCAATGACGAAGGCAGGTCATCCCAATCCCGAAGAGACGATCGAAAAGATCAAGGATCAATTCAATCTCCCAGATAACGAAATCAAGAAGCAAATCGAAGCAGGTGTGTTCGATGGTTTGCAATCAAAGCTCCTCGGTGATATCAAGAATTCATTATCTATCGAAGTTCATGAAGCTCCCAAACCAGCCGATGTTCTTAAGATCGGAGGTCGTTTGAATGAATCTATCGAATGTATCAAGCCTGTTGGATTCGCATTCCCCACTAAGGAAGGTAAAACCAAATTCTTGTTGGAAAGTAAGGTTTACGACTATGATACGGAAACGCAACAACTCATTCCAGATAATGGTTACGTTCCTTCCGAAAAGATCCAGACGCTTCAAGAAGCAATGGAACACCTTATTTTCGATTCTGAACAGAATGCATACGTTTTGAATCTTAACGATCTCAACAATTACATCTACTTCTTGGATGGTGAAAAACTCCAACAATTCATTGAAGAGGATGGTGAATTTGAAACGATCGAACCCCAAGAACTTGAAGAAAATATCAAGCTCCTTGCTCAGACGAATCCACATCTGATCGAGCAGTACAAGAACGAAATCAATGCGTTCCGTCGCATGGTTGCAAACCGTTCGAGACTCATTCAGTACGATAACATTACGATGATCAAGAATCTTCATAATGGTAATACAGTGCTGGTTGAAGTTGGTGAAGTACCTCGTATCATCGGATCTGAAATCAGTGTTTACGATAACTTCAAGAAACTCGTTACCGATCTGAATTCGAAGTTGAATCCTGACAACCATTTCAACGTAACCCAATCAATTCAGCAGTTATACGATTTGGAACTGATCGAAGAAGGTATTGAATCTGAAAACATTCGTTCACTTCGCGAAGAACTTGAAACCAGCTTGAAGTCGGTATCATCTGAACTCACCAAGATTAAGACGATGCTTGATATTGTCGATAAGGATTCACCTGTGTATGACGATCTGACACGACAATACAATGAACTCGAATCCAAATCGAATGACATCATCGCCGAACTGAAGGGCCTCGTCTAGCACAAGTTGGTGTAGAAAATAATCGAGAAATCATGGAAACCTCCAAGCAATCAAAGGGTGCTCCCAAGGTTTATTTAACCAAGGAACAGCTGTTTGAAGAATACAACAAATGTTTGGAAGTTGGCTACTGTACTGAGAAAATGACGAGCTATTTCGAGAAAATAGCTCGTCGTTTTTCGACAGTATATAAAAACAACTTCGGGAACACATCGGACTGGAATGCGATTGTAAACTTTGCAGTTGCTGAAGCCTGGCAGAAATGGAATCTATTCGATCCAAACAAAACAGATAACATCTTCAGCTTCTACACAACAATGATCGCCAATGATATGCGAACACACTACCGCCAGCTAAATCGTGGTAAGGGTATAAACATATCAATTGACGTTTTGATGGCTCCCAAAAAAGAATAGCGTTCTAGTTGCTTAAGATATGCTGAATCCAACATTATCAAACATACTCGTTCAATTTAGCTCCGAAATGTTTCCAAAGGAGCTGACTTGTAAGTACGATAACTTTTTGAGGGGGAAGAATCACCCCCTCAAAACACTTGACAAAATTATTGTCGAATCGATTAAGAATATTGTCGTTCCTGGATTGGCTATTCCAGTGTTGGAAGTATTGAATCTCGCTAATCATGGTCCGAATTTCAAGGATAACGATCCCAATTTCTTCCCTCATTCGACGATGATTCGAACTTATGAAGGTAACGAACCATGGGGTAATGTGTTTGAATCGAAACTCATTACTTTTACGTTTCGTAATTACGTCTACAATTGGACGTACCTCTATGAATTGTTGTATTTGCGATTCCAGCGAAGAGATCGAGTTGGACAATTTTCGATTCTCATAACTGTAATGGATCCCGCTGAAATCCCGATAATGACTCTTCGATTTGGTGATTGTTTTATCGAACAATTACCGGCACTCGAATTCAGCTTCGATTCAGCATTCGGTGAAACAAAAACATTCGACTGCGCGATTCGATTCAATAACTTCAGTGTTGAAATGGCAATACCAGAGTTCGACATGAAACCGGTTACGCTCTAATTACCAAATGATGATTGATGACATAAAAACCATTGTTATTAGGGATCGTGACACGATACCTATTTTAGACAGTGTGATAATAACGGATTTGACTTGGGGTCGCTTAGATTTGATAGTCTTAAAGCACTATGCTGGACTATTACAAGCAGCTCCAGCAGATTCGTTATTTTCGTTTTACCAGATATTGCTCGATTTCAATAACATCACAGACCCCACAAATGTGAAGATCGGTCAGGTTATAGATATTCCTGATTTGGTCACACTCCTGCAATATATTGAAACACCACTCGCTGAAGACGACCAAAAAATACCGGGATTGGTGTCTGTCCAAAAGTATCATAACGCAACCAACGAATTAGGGGAACACATTCCAGTCCGACAAAATGTAATCTATGGGATTCCGAAACTCAAAACACACACGCAGAAGAAAGTCACGTACGATCCAGAAACGGGGAAAGCAATCTTCTGATAAGAAACGATTCAAATCATCTCTGATTGACAGTGGTCGTAGATCCCGCGAACTTTGTTCGCTCCCAAATTACGCTAAGATATTTACAGAATGGTTCGAAAGGACCATCAATCGAAAATAGACAACTCCGAATCAACGATTCGTAACAACGTCGAATCAACGATTCGTAATCAACAACGTTCCAAATAATGGCTGTTCAGGTAAAACCGAATATCAAAGAACCAAACATCGAAATACAGTTCGATAAGAAATCGCAAACAGAAGTAGATCGAATACTTAATGAATGGCCAACTTCAATTCCCCTCGTTAAGATCGGAGATTACGTTTTACAAATTGGTGATGTCATTTCGTGTTCGGTGAATTTCAGTATCAACAAATTGCCAGTATTCAATTTAACGATTACGGATCAGTTCTTCAAAATCAGAGAGGCATTGAAATCCGAAATCGATAAGATTGTAATTGTTTTTGGTTATCGAAATTGGACTGTAAAGATTGCGGGCTTGATTACACAAATCAATTCAGATTCGATAAACAATAATTTTCTGTATTTGTCTGGGATTGCATTTTACAATGAAAAGCTGTACGAATGCGAACAGAAGGTTTACGTAGACAAAACAATCGCAGAGATATTGAAAGAGATATGTACCGAATGTGATCTGGGGTTGTTCACCTATGATAATGAGACACTGAGTACCTTCAAATTCGAAGATTCACACAAATCGAAAAATAATCGAATCATCAATCCTGGTCTGCGCAGAATTGATTTCATTACTGAACTGATCGAAAAGTATACGGACAACATCTGGATGCTTGATAGTTTGGGGTATCTGCACGTTGGTGATATTGAAACAATCTTAAAATCACCGATAGACAAATATTCGATAGATTACAAGACAGGTGAAAGCATATCGGAAACGGATTTGATATTCACCACAAACCGCACGACAGAATACGAGGAGAAGAAAATCTATGTAGACTCTTTAACTATCGATTCTAACTTTTCGCTGAGTTATCTACATACCCACAAAAACTATAAAGTTCTCGACGAACAGAAGAAAGAACGAAAACTGAAAACCTACGAAAAGTATGGAATCGGAGATATATTACACAATACATTTTCAGACTGGTTAGAACACAAAAATCCCGAATACAGACAGAGGGTAAATAAGTTATTACTGGGGAACTTGATTAAGCTGAATCTCCGAAATATCATTTACGAAATAATACCGTTTACGCTCGTCGGACTTGAATTGTATTTGGATTACAATGCAGAAGATAACAAACCTGTTCGCTTAGACGAAGAACATTCAGGAAAGCACATGGTGATTGGATATTCTTACAATTACCAAAAACCTGATGATGACTCAGCGAGTTACGTTTCCCAAGAATTACAAATAATCTAGGCTTTGCCTACCGGAGGTCGACATCGCCAACAAAAGGTCGAATCAAATAAAATAACGATATGATACGAACAAATGAATATGAACTGTTTACGACAACCAAAGATTATTTGAATGTCGTAAAGAATTGGATGAAAAGAGCTGGCGTCCAATCTGGTTTTGAATTAGGTTATCGTGAAGATCAAAACCCCGATAGTGCTCTGCACCACAAAAACTGGTTCAATATGGGTGACGCACTGGTTACAACCGGCTTCTGTGTTTCAGTGTCCAATGCCCTGTTGAATTCAGATGTATTCCAAACATTATTGAATTATCGTGGTGCACGAGCAAAATTGATTTCCATCGATATTAAGGAGCAATTTTATGGTGTATGTAAACCCTCGTATTCAAAGAACAAATGGCACACAGCCATCTACGTAGAAGAATCGAATGGTCTATTTTTCATCATCGACCCGACTTGTGCACAGTTTGGTAATCCTTATGTTGGTAAACTGGTTTGGGACTTCCAAACCTGGGTGAATACATTCAGATCGCCTATTGACCGACACGAATTGACGTCATTCGACGGAACTCCATTGTCTTATGTAAATACGTATCACATGGAAACCGGATATGATAAGGCGAAAAAGAATAGTGTCAAGAAATACTGTGAAAACTTCATCGCGCTGACTGAAGAAGAACAGGATATGTTGGTAGAGTTCATTCAGAACGGCTTCGAACTGTTTAATCGTAAGGTTCGCAATGGTTTGCAACCTAATGATTTACAGTATCAAAAACATATCGTAAGTATCTTGGCACGCACTTACAAGCTGAACAATATCTATCGACCACTTTACGGTGCACTTGAATTCCATTCAAAAGAAGAATTACGTGGATATGTCGAACGTTTCATGAAAACGACAAACATTCCCGAATTCTTGCAACTTACGGATGACCTCCATAAGCTGGAAGGTAGATTCAATTACAATTTGAACAAGAACCAAACATCGGCATTCCGTCGAAACTACTATCTTCTGTTCCAGTTCGATAATTGTACGTGTATCAAATTCGATGATTTCAGCGATGTTCTGAAAGATGGTATTGGTGGATTCGGGATTGGAGAGATTTCCGATAAGGACTTGATCTTTACGATTTCCAATCACCCCGTCGAAATGCGAGAAATCAATGCCGTCGAAGGTACGAATACAATTGTCGTAAATTGTTCGGGAATCTTCAATATCGGAGGTAAAGTCGAATAGTGTTTACGAAATTCAATTGAAATCGAAAAACTATGGATTTATTTGAACACCGCGGTAAACCTGATCCGAAGAAAGCTCGACAACGAGAAGAAGCACATAAACGTGGTTTAGCTCGTTCGAAGCATGCTCGAGAGGTTGAAAAGGAACGCGACGCTGCGCGGCGACAACGCGACGCGGCACGACGACAACGCGACGCAGCACGAAGAAAACGCGAACTCGAACTTAAGCTGGAACAGAAACGACAACAGCGACAGCTGGAGCCTCAGCTACCGTCTGAACAGCAGAAGCAATCTTCTCAGCAGAAGCAACAGCAGTCGGCAATTCAGCGACAGCAGGCCGAAATCGAAGCCAAGAAGAAAGCCAATAATACTCTGAGAACTGTGCATTCCAATAATGAACAGGTTGCTCAAAGTATTATTGAACTCGAACAGAAAGCACCATCTGAATCTGCGCAGGAAGTTGGAAAACAGTTAAGTAGCGAAATCAAGCAATTCAAACAACAATTGGATAATGATATTGCTCGGTCTGTAAACGATGAAGATGCACAACAGATTGATATCGAACAGACAAAAACGAAAACAAAGAGGCTATTCAAACAGATTGAAACCAAGCACACAAAGGATAAGAAACTGAGTAAATCGGATTCTAACTGGTTGAAATCCGCTCTGAAGAAGACTGAAAATTCACTTATCGGTATTCTAACGGGTGTCGGTTCATTGATGGGATATACTGATGTTTACAATGCTGGTAAAGACGGTCTGTCCAGTATTTTCACAAATAAACACTAATTTGTAGGGGTCCGAAATGTCTAGAGATATAAAGCAATTAAAACCCAATCCAAGGTCGAAATTCAAGCAAGAGTATTTTAGGGGCGCAAAAAAGTATTTCGGACCCCAACCGATCATCTACCGTTCATCATACGAATACAAATTCATGATTCGATTGGAGATGAATCCTAATGTAATCGCGTGGAGTTCGGAGAATCTTAAAATTCCATATTATCTTCTCCATCGGCAAAAAGA
>ENA-OWLM01000859-OWLM01000859.1-metagenome-genome-assembly--contig:-NODE-859-length-11418-cov-7.461322_pt1 | contig 11418 bp, 8 predicted proteins | sample MGYA00245349_ERZ651102 | MGnify/ENA primary metagenome ERZ651102 (study PRJEB26857, sample SAMEA4031759) | metagenome | biome: human; feature: oral; material: saliva | place: Philippines | collected 2014 | study... | reverse complement strand
TCATATATTTCTTGTGGAAAGCTTATTGGTCTATAGGACAAAGATAGCGATATCTGAGGGGAAGCCCACGGAGGAGAGAGGACAGCTCCCCACGATCTGTAAAAACGAAGCAGTACTGGTCGGTGAGTTGACCAGTACTGGTCACGAAGCGAAGTAGTACTGGTCACTATAGCTTACCAGTACTGGTCCGATCAGTGACCAGTACTGGTTGCATTTCTCCCTCCATACAGGCAGCTGATTTCATGCTCATACAGAGGGAATAAACGCATTCGGCTCCTCCACCCTACGTTGGGTGAAGGAGCCGAATGACTCGTTTGGGGAGGAGGGACGTAGCCCTAAGGACTATTCCTCTTCGTTGGTGCGGGGCACGGAGGGCGTAGCGGGCTTCGCTGCGGACTCCTGGGCTTCACGCTGACGGGCAACAGCCTCTTCGTAGCTCATAGGACGAGCAGGACGCTCGGCAGGCTGAGCCACGGGGCGCTGCTCCTGCACTACGGGAGCGGGAGTAGTCGCTGGTGCAGGCGTGGGCTGTGGAGCTGGAGCAGGGGTAGCTGCGGGGGCTTCGGCAGGACGAGCTACGGGCGTCGCCTCCTGCTGGGGGCGCTGCTGGCGCTCCTGCTGACGGGGACGGCGGTCCTCACGCTGCTGACCTTCGGCGGGCTGCTGGCTACGCTCGGGGCGATCATTGCGTTCTGCACGCTCTGCACGGGGCTGTCGCTCAGCGGGTGCTTCGGCAGGCGTCGTAGCTGCAGGCGCTACCTCAGAGGCAGACTGCTGAGTAGCTTCGCTATTGCGCTCGGGACGCTCCTGACGCTCGGGGCGCTGACGGCGGTTATTGCCGTTGTTATTGCCTCCGTTGCCGTTATTGTTATTGCCACCATTACCATTGTTGTTACCGCCGTTGTTGCCATTGCCACGACCTTCGCGAGCGGGGCGCTCGGACTGATCATTGCTACGCTCTTGGCGATTCTGCTCACGACGCTCGCCGCGTTCCTGGCGGTCATTACGGTCTTGACGCTGCTCACCGCGTTCGTTACGCTCGTTGCGCTCGCCACGCTCCTGACGGGGCTGACGACCACCACCCTGCTGACCTTGGTTGGGCTGCTTCTCCTGAGGCTGAGCAGGAGCTGCGGGCTGGGAAGAAGCTTCCTTGACCTCCTTATTGTCGCGATTCTTCTTGCGCTTGCTGCGAGACTTCTCTCGCTGGAGGGTCTCATCATCGGGGCGCTGACGAAGTGAGCCACTGCGCTCACGACGGATGGACTGTAGGCTCAGGTTGAGGGCCTTCACCGAGATCTGGATCTCCCAGATGCAGACACAGAGCGAGAGCGCCAGAAGGACCATACCGACGCCGAAGACGACGCCACCAGCGACGTTCCACTCCAAGTAGTAGAGGAACATAGCTACGAGCGAGACCAGCAGGCTCGATGCACCGAGCACCTGCATCCAGCGGATGAGGTCGAGACGGCGGTAGAGGTTCTCGATCTGCTTGAGGGAGGTAGGCTCACCTTCGGGGTTATTCTCATAGCGCTCCTTGAGGCTGCGCACCGTGGAGGCATAGGAGAGGAAGCGATTGGTATAAGCCAGGAGGATGAGAGAGATCGCCGAGAAAAGGAGCGGTGGTGTGGAGAGATTGAACTCAGTAGTCATAGGATATGATGTGAGTGATGGGGATGTAAAAGGGAGGGATTGGGGGGATTAGAAACGCGGGGGAAGGAGGGCCGCAAGACGACGATGGAGGATCGAAGCTAAGAGATGCTTAGCCACGGTGAAGTCCACCTCGTGGCCCACTTCGCCAGCGATAGAGGCGACCTTGCCTTCCTTGAAGCCACAGGGATTGATGAGCTGGAAGGGAGCGAGGTCGGTGTTGACATTGAGGGCGAAGCCGTGCATCGTGACGTAGCGGCTGCTCTTCACACCGATAGCACAGATCTTACGCTCGCGCTGGGGATCGCCGACATCGAGCCACACGCCCGTAGCGCCGTCCTTCAGCCCCGACTCGATCTTGAAGAAGGCGAGAAGCTCGATGACCGACTGCTCCAGCAGCTCGATATAAGCCTTCAGCCCGAGACCGAAGCGCTCCAGATCGAGGATGGGATAGCCGGTGATCTGCCCAGGGCCGTGGTAGGTGACATCCCCCCCGCGCTCGACGGAGAAGAAGTCGTAGCCATTCTCACGGAGGAAGTCCTCGCTCATCAGCATATTCGTCGCATCGGCATGGAGGCCCATGGTGAAGACGGGATTGTGCTCACAGAAGAGGAGGAAGGACTCCGTGGGGCGGTGCTCGTGCTTAGCCTTCAGCTGGGCTTCGAAGAGCTCCTTCTGCAGTGCCCACGCATCAGCATAGGCGATACGGCCCATATCGCGGTAGCTATAGGGCTCTACATACTCTGGGAGAGGGAGGATACGGGGACCCGCTTCGTCGACCACGATATACTCTTGGTCGTAAGCAGGCTGCAGATCTTCGGGGAGCATAGCCTCCAGCTGGGCATGCGAAGGGGCATGGTGCGAGAGGTGCGTGAGAAGGGTCAGCTTGGGGCGAACGGCAAGCTCAGGTAGCAGGCGCTCGACATCCTCCACCGACTGGTGGCTGGGGTGCGGACGCTGATAGCGCAGGGCATTGATGACGAGGAGCTGTGAGCCACTGACCTTAGCCCATTCGCTGGGCTCGATGGTCTTCATATCGGTGATGTAGCTCACCTCGCCGATACGATAGCCTACGATAGGTAGCGAGCCGTGCGCCAGCGAGATGGGCGTGACACGCTCACCGAAGAGCTCGAAGGAAGCATCACTCCCCTCCTCTATCGGACAGAGGGTGAAGCGAGGCGTCCCTGGGTAAGGATGGTCACTGAAGACGTAGTGCATACGAGCACGCACCGAGTCGAGGACGCGCTGCTGCCCGTAGATGGGGATATCCTGACGCCACGCGATGGTACGCACATCGTCCAGACCGAACGTGTGGTCGTAGTGCTCGTGAGTCAAGAGGATCGCATCGATACGATCGATACCGAGACGTGTGGCTTGGTAGTGGAAGTCAGGGCCACAGTCGATGAGGATACGCTTCCCACCCTCGGTGATGATGAGGGCAGAGGTGCGCAGACGACGGTCACGAGCATCCGAGCTATGGCACACAGGGCAGCCACAGCCTACCTCGGGGATACCAGTGCTGGTGCCCGTACCGAGAAGAATTACCTTCATGTAAGTAGGAGGGAGAGCTACCACGGCAAAGAGATGCCTTCTCTATCGAGTGAGAGAGGGTGCGTGGTAGAGCGAGTAGTTAGGTGAATAAGCAGCGAGGTGAAGGGTGGCTATCTAAGAGATGTACCTCACCTCAGGGGTGATCTGTAGGCCAAAGCGCTCTGCGACCTGCTCCTGCACATACTCAGCCAAGCGAGCGATATCCTGCCCCGTAGCTTCGCCATCAGCATTGACGAGGACAAGTGCCTGACGCTCATAGACGGCGGCATGTCCGAGACGATAGCCCTTGAGACCACAGCGGTCGATGAGCCAGCCTGCGGGGACCTTCACTTGTCCGTCGGGGAGATCGTAGTGTGGCGCTTCGGGATAAGCCTCACGAAGGCGCTCAAAAGCCTCGGCCGAGATGATGGGGTTCATAAAGAAGCTACCAGCGTTGCCCAAGACCTTCGGGTCGGGGAGCTTCTCTTGGCGTATGCGGATGACCTCGTCACGTACATCGCGGGCAGTAGGCGTCGCCGTGCGAGCCTCCACGCGCTGACGGAGGTCAGCATAGTCGAGCTTCAGATGGGGGTGCTTGGAGAGGCGAAGGAGGACGTGCGTGACGATGTAGTCAGCCGCCTCGGGCTCCTTGAAGAAGCTATGGCGATAGCTGTAGTTGCACTCCTCGACAGCGAAGTGACGCACCTCACCCGTACGACGATGCACCGTATGCACCTCGCGGATGACCTCGCAGATCTCAGCGCCATAGGCCCCGATATTCTGCACAGCGGCAGCACCGACTTCGCCTGGGATAAGGGAGAGGTTCTCGACGCCGTAGAGCTCGGCTTCGGCCATCTGGGCTACGAAGTCGTCCCACTTGACGCCCGAGCCGACGAGGAGGTCGACCGTATCGGCCGTCTCAGCGAGACGCTCAATGCTTTGGATCACCGAGTGTAGTACGATCCCATGAAAATTGGTGAGGAAGAGCAGGTTGCTTCCCTCACCAATAGTGATACAGCGACACTCTTGGAAGTACTCGTCACGGCTCAATAGCTGTAGATCCTCGATGCTGGCGAAGGGGATGAACCAGTCAGCCTGGGCATCGATACCGAAGGTATTGTGCTCACGTAGCGAGTAGCTCTGTAGTATCTCCATATAGATATAGGTAGCCCCGCCCCAGGGATTGGGGCGGGGGCTATAAAGTCTGATTAGTTATCGTTTTCCAGGAGCCATGCATCCTTGAAGTCAGGAGCAAAGCGAGCCTTGATAGCGTCACGGCTTGCAACAGCTTCTTCGCGCGTATCGAAGCTGGCTACGATGACACGCAGCATACCTACGTCGTTGGTAGCGAGGACGGCGCTGTAGCCAGCCTGGACCATACGATCCTTGAGATTGCGAGCATTCGTAGGATTCTGGAAGCTACCTACGACTACGCTATAGCGCTTCAGACGGGTAGCATCTTCGCCCTGGTAAGTAGTGACACGCTCCTTGCGTACGGTCACGGGGACAGCAGGAGCAGCTGCAGGAGCTTCATACTGTACGGCTGGCGTGGTGCTCTGAGTAGCGACCTCACGCTGCTTAGCCTGCTCGTAGGCCTTACGATAAGCGCTCTTCTTCGCACCGCAGGAGCTCAGCGAAGCAACTGCCACAAGTGCCAGAGAGGCCAAGATGATCTTCTTCATAATTCTCATTCTATGATTATGGACGTGATACAATGTATTGTAGACCAATGGCTACAAAGATAACAATTTGTCAGGACTGGGTGGCGGGACGACGCAGCACATAGTGGCGCACGAGACCCCACACATAGAGGTAGTCTTCACGGGCAAAGAGGTAGACCAAGAGGAGATAGGTCAGCCCTAATACTGTACTCCCAATAGATAAACGCCAAAAGTCGGCAAGTGATGATAATGCATAGGTATCAAGTGCCCAAAGGACGCCACCAGCCGCAGCACTCATCAGCGCAAAGGGGAAGAGTTCACCGAGCTGCTGACCGAGGGGATAGTCAATGAATCGCCCCGAGTAATGGCTATTGATGAAGAGGAAGATCACCTGCGTGATCGCCGTACTCCACAGTAGCCCGTAGATACCGAACTGCAAGCCGATGAAGGCTGCAGCGACCCCGATGATACGCCGGATAATCTCCAGACGGAGGTGCAGATCACTGCGGCCCTTGGCCTCAAGGAGATTGATATTATAGGAGTTGATAGGGAAGAGAATCCCGCAGATACAGAGGATCTGGAAGTAAGGTGCAGCAGCCATCCACTTATCCCCGTAGAGGAAGTGATAGAGGGGATTAGCCAGCACGACCAGCGCCATCATCAGCGGACAAGAGAGCTGGAATAGGAGGCGCATCACACGGCGATAGCCTGCACGCAGGCGCTCCTTGTCATTCTGGAAGCGCACAAAGACGGGGAAGGTCACCTTGTTGATGGGGTCAGCGATGACCGAGACAGGGACGATATATAGGGCGTTAGCATTGCCATAGAGCCCGAGGGTCGACAGCGAGAAGTAGCGCCCGATGAGGATCGTCATCAGGTTGTTGTACAGCGTGGTGATCATCCCTGCACCGACCATACGCGAGCCATAGCCAAAGTGAAGCTTGAGCTTCTCCATGCTGAAGATCAGCTTAGGCCGCCAAGGAGAGGAGCACCAGTAGCCGATGAGGCGCACGATCGAGTTGGCAAGTCCCATACCTACCAGCGCCCAGTAGCCATAGCCGAAGTAAGCCATCACGATACCCGTCAGCCCAGACAGCACGCCCGTAGCGAGCTGGATAAGCATATCCTTGCGGAACTCCATCTGCCTCCAGACCAAGATCGCCTGGATACTGCACAGCGAATTGATGACCACGCTCAGCGAGATCACACGCAGGACAGACACTAAGATGGGATTGCGGAAGTAGTCTGCGATCCACGGTGCTGCGATGAAGAGGATGAGGTAGAGCAGGCTACTCATCCCGATATTGTAGTAGAAGATCGTCGAGAGGTCGGCATCATCGACACGCTCCGAGCGCGTCAGCGAGCTCCCGAAGCCGATATCAGCGAGCTGGGCGGAAATAGCCAGGAAGATCCCCAGTACGGCGAGTGTACCGAAGTCCTCCGGCACGAGAAGGCGTGCCAGAGCGAGGTTCACCACGAAGGTGGTCACACGCCCGACGATCTGCTGGATCGTCGACCAGCCAAAGCCCGAGACGGACTTCGCCTTGAGCTCGGCAACGTCGTCTGTGAGTTGGCCTATAGCCTCAGGCTCGGGAGTGGGTATATTCTCTTCCATCTATTAATTAGGATATACTATTCTTCGGAATGGGTGGAGTCGGGGGCTTCGGGGAGAAGGGTCACCCCATAGAGTTGCTCCAGACGGGAGCGTAGCTCGGCAGCACAGCCCTGACGCTGCTCAAGCTCGAGGAAGCAGGACTCTCGGAAGTCCTGCACGACGACGCGGGCCTCGGTCTCCTTGACTATACGCATCACGGGCCCCATCAGCTCATAGCTGAAGGTCAGGCAAAGGCGCTCGGTGAGGATGCACTCACGGCGGGGCGCATCGGTGAGAGCCGCCAAGGCTGCTTCGCGATACGCCTCGATGAGGCCACTCGTGCCGAGCTTCACGCCACCGAAGTAGCGCACGACAAGGACGATGACCTCCGTCAGCCCCAGCGAGACGAGGATACCATGAATGGGCTTACCAGCCGTCCCCGAGGGCTCGCCATCGTCATTCGCACGATAGGGCTCACCCGTAGGGCCCAGACGATAAGCCCAGCACACGTGGCGGGCATCGTAGTAGCGGGCACGCACTTCGCGCACACGCTCCAGCGCCTCCTCCTCGGTCGTCACGGGATAGGCGTAGGCGAGGAACTTACTTCTCTTCTCTGAGTACTCGCCTTCGCTGGGCTCGGCGAGCGTCCAATAGCTGTCGCTGATCTCTGTCGTCGGGCTCACTTAGGCAAAGAGGTGGGAGGCGTAGATATCGAGGGCCTTGCGTGTAGCGTCGAGGCGCTCGGAGAGCTCGGGGCTCGCAGCGACCAAGGGCAGGCGCAGGCTATTGCTGTCGATGAGACGCATGAGGTAGAGCAGGGCCTTGATCCCGACGGGATTGCCCTCCTGGAAGAGCTGGGTATTGATGGCACGCATCTCCGTCTGGATCATGTCGGCCTCATTGATATGCCCCTCCATAGCCAGGTGCGTCAGGTGGGAGAAGAGACGGGGATAGGCGTTGCCCACGACGGAGATCACGCCCACAGCACCATTCTGGATGAAGGGCACGGTGAGCGCATCATCGCCCGAGAGGACGACGAAGTCCTCGGGGAGCTCGCATGCGGTGATCTGAGCAGCCTGCTGAGGGTAGCCCGACGCCTCCTTGATCCCGATGATATTATCGAAGTCACGCGCCAAGCGCACGACAGTGTCGGGAGCCATATTCACCCCGACACGCCCCGGCACATTGTAGAGCACCAGCGGAAGCGGGCTCGCCTCTGCCAAGTGTGCGAAGTGGCGGTACATCCCCTCCTGCGAAGGCTTGTTGTAGTAGGGCACTACAGAGAGGACACCCGAGAGACCGCGGGGGTCAAGCTCACGAAGGCGCTCTGCCGTCTCACGGGTATTATTGCCCCCAAGGCCGACCATCAGCGGACAGCGACCTGCGACCTGCTCGATGATGTGGTCGGTGACCCGCTGGCGCTCCTCACGCGTGAGGCAGGGCGACTCACCCGTCGTCCCGTGGATGACGATGAAGTCCGTAGCCCCATCACGGAGCAGATGTTCGAGGAGGCGCTCCAGGCTCTTATAGTCGACCTCTTGCGATTCGGTGAAGGGTGTGACCAGCGCCACACCCATCCCGCGGAAGGGATGCTTACTCATAGCTTATCGTTCTATGATCAATACGTTGGGAGGGGGAATCCCCTCACACAAAGTTAAGTATTTTACCTATCTACTCATATGCATCAGTCCCCACACCCTAAGGAAGGGTGCGGGGACTGACATCTTATACCTTATATATAAGGGGAATTATTGGGGAGAAGCGATAGGACTCTGCTTCAACCCATCATTACCCTGATACTTCGTAGAGTAACCGCGCAGAGGCTGATAGGTGAGGTTACGGAAGACACCACGCTTATCGTCATTGCCCAGGGCAGGATTACGCCAGAGAGCGAGGATACCACCATTGTAGCCATTGTATCCGTAGAAGCGGTTGACGCGAGAGAGTCTGGTGACGTTGTTGAAGACGTTGTTACCGTAGTCTACGACAGCCTGACGGTTGTTGCCGAGGTTCATCACAGCCTTTTCCCACTCACCATCGATTGCACCCCAGTGGAGGAGCTGGATACCCTGGTTCGTAGCGTGACCAACCACAGTGGTATAGGGCTGCAGGACCAGAGACTCCGAGATATTGTTCATCGTCTTGGCATTGAGCAGTACACGGGTGACGAGGTCACGCGTAGCCTCAGCGTTGGCGAAGAAGCTACTGCCCTCTTGGATGTAGGTGAAGGGGCGTGCAGCACCACGAGTCACGAGCAGAGGCGTCGTCATCACATTACCATAGAAGTACTTTCCGAGATAGATAGATTCCATGACGAGAGAACCTACATAGATGTTACCATCACCGCCCTTGATAGCGCGGGTGAGGTAGCGCATGACCGTCTGGTACTTGCTACGGGGCTGAGCACCGGTAGCATTGCGAGGAGCGATGTAGAGCTGACGATAAGCCTGGCCAATCTTACCCTCTTGTCTAGGCTGATCCTTCTGGACATAGTCAGCACCGATGAATTCAGCGTTCGAGAAGTCTGACGTATCGTCATTCGCAGCCTTGTAGGGAAGGACTTCCTTGTAGACGTGGGCACGATAGTCGACCCCCGAAGCCCCCTTATCAAACGCATCGCTGAAGTCCTTGAAGCGATGGCTACTTGCGTCTTCACTGAACTCAATAGGATTGAGGAGGCTGGTCAGGTTGAGCCAAGCCTTATCCATCACGAACATCTTACCCTTGAAGGTCGTCACATTGCCGTTGAGCACTTCTGCAGCCTCAGCAGAGGACACCAGAGGTACATCGGTAATATCATTGTAGATGGTAGGATTATTCGTAGAGCCATTGAAGCCAAAGTGCGTCCACGTGCCATCCTTATAGAGATACCCCTTATCGAGATAGCCGAGAGCCTGACGAGGCTGCGTGTAGAATTCGCAGTTCAGCGTGTAAGCCTTACCATCGGCAGGAGCGAAGTTAGCACCACCGATAGGAGCGACGCTATAGTTAGGACGAGCGATGACCTCACCACCAGCCTGAGCATTCTGGGCGTAAATGTGGATCAGACCCGTAGCTGCGTTGAGGAGCAGACCGTTGTCATCGAGTCTATTAGCCGATGCAGGAGCTACGGGGAGAGCATCCCCCTTATACCCCCAGAAGACCACAGCCTTATCAGAGCGAGCACCACCACGAGCGACGGTGAAGCCAGTCGAAGCGAAGTCCTTATAGAAGTAGGTGTAAGCCTTAGCCCTATTACCCGTAGCCGTGCTGTACTCACTGGTGTACTTGGCAGCTTCCGTAGTCAGCTCCGTAGCAGAGTTCTTCGAGCCCTTGAGCTTGAGGAGTGCAGGCTTCGAATCGTTGTTGGGACCGAAGTAGTTGTTCGTAACCGCGGTGATACCATCAAAGGTAACATCCTGGTCCATATTGTTACGGAAGGTCACCAGGAGGAGTGAGCCCTGAGGCTTCAGCTGGCTGGTGGTGGTAGAGACGGGGAGGAGCTTACCATTAGTGATCTTAACCTGAATACCCGTAGAGGCATAGAGGACAGGGATGTTGACAGGAGTAGATGCAGCCGAAGAGAGGCTGATTTCCTCCATCACGGGGTCAACAGTGAAGCTTTCCTTCGTCTCGTCGTAGCTCGTACCACCGGTGTAGACCGTGACCGTACCGTTAGCAGAAGCCAGAGCAGTAGCCAGACCTGCGGGCAGGGCAACATTCGTATTGTGGCGATAGCGACCGAGAGCAGCGTCGTAGGTCATCGTAGACTCTACATTAGCAACATGCGAACCGCACTCGATGTGCAGGACGACGTCGATCGTGGGGTGAGCTGCGATGAAGTTGGCACGCAGAGCAGAGAGGACCTTCTGCTTCGTAGCCGTCGTATTGAGATCATCGTCGAGCTCGCCATTAGCACCGTCCTTCACAGTGACAGGGCTCTGAGGGCCATTGAATGCGCGAGCACTCTTAGCCGTCTGAGGATCGACGAATTCACTTACCTCAGCATCGAGCTGGAGAGGTACATTGACACGGGGGCCATTATCGACTGCCTCCGTATTGATCTTGCTTGACTGGGGTTCGTCCTTGGCGCAAGAGCCGAGAAGGAAGAGACCACAGAGAAGAGAAGTAACAGTGAGTAGATTAAACTTCATTTAGTAGTCTGGGTTAAGAGGGTTTTAATTCAAAAATACAATGAAGAGAGGCGCCTTACTAGAGAGCTTCGCCTTCCTCGAAGTCAGCAAAGTCTGCATCACCAGAGAACTGGACACAGATATCCATAGGAGCTGCAGAGAGCTTGAAAGGATCAGCCACAGGGGCTTCGTAGGGGAGTTTGTTTACGTTCATATGATCTAATTTAGTTGAGCTAAAATTTGGTATTCGGAGCCTTCTCGTCTGCACTCGGCAAGCCTATAGAGTAGACCACTTGCCAGGAGGGCAGAGACTTTATACAGCATACATGGCCGAGAAAGCATCCTGCAAAATTCGGTGCAAAGATAGTAAAAAATAATAAATCATAATACCTGTGTAAATAAATTCGTTGTGCGCACTCTGCAGAGCTATTTTCTCCACGTGTAGAGGGTTTGAGCACCTAATAACAAGCACCGAATAGCCCACCGAGAGGACATCGCAATGACTCTCGCCACTCCGCGACTTACGCCACGGAGTATATCTACAATTTCACACAGACAAATCCCCCTTATATAGCTACCCGATTCACCCCTTTATGGTGGGGAAAAGTAACCTACATTGGTTCGCGTCGTGACCTATATTGGTTCGTGCTGCGACCTATATTGGTCCACGCATCGACCTATATAGCTTCGCCCAGCGACCAATATAGGTCGCAATACCCCCTTCCGAAGCATCCTCCTATCCACCTCACAAAGAGCTCGATGCAAAGGGTAGAAAAGGCAGGCAAATAGTGCGTATAGCAGAAAACCCGTCGAGGCGAGCTTAGCCCCCAGCATAAAGCAAGGGAATCCAGCATAGAATCGTTATATTTGTAAC
>ENA-OWLM01000856-OWLM01000856.1-metagenome-genome-assembly--contig:-NODE-856-length-11444-cov-3.069980_pt1 | contig 11444 bp, 15 predicted proteins | sample MGYA00245349_ERZ651102 | MGnify/ENA primary metagenome ERZ651102 (study PRJEB26857, sample SAMEA4031759) | metagenome | biome: human; feature: oral; material: saliva | place: Philippines | collected 2014... | reverse complement strand
CATCAGGCTTAGGCACAGCGCCTAACGCGCAAATACCCATGATGTTAATTTCCTCTTCGTCACCAGAGGCGTTTACCGGCATATAGTACCCCAAGGCAATATATGAGAGTAGCATCCATAGCGCTGTTGCCGCGACAGCAAACGAACCATTTAGTGCCGCCGCCACAGTTGCTATCAGAAGTATCGCCGCGCCAAGCTTATGAGTCACCGTATAGAGGCGATAGTAACCCTTATCGTTAAGCTCCTTACCTTTGCGAGTCAGGTAATAATTAGCAATGAAACTGAATCCGACGATAATGAATACGCCTGCAAAAATTGAGGTTAGTCCAGATGTGGAAAGCATAGGGGTAATCATTGAAACTCCTTATATGGCTGAAAGCAATTACCTTAACCATTATATCCACACGTAGCGACGTTAATCTAACCGGGTACACATTGTGCCAGGTAAACCATGTAGGCAACCTGGCACAATGTGTTAATTTCTCAATGTTTAGAAAGCAAATTCACCTTCGAAGAAACGCTCACCGTTTACGCAATCAACGTAAAGCTCGATACCATGAAGCTTGTTGTATGCAAGGGAACCTTCTATGTATTCTGCCTGCTCAGCGGTGATAGGCTCGGTTGCGGTGAAGGTTGCAGTTCGAAGGGTTGCGCCCTCTACGGGGTTTTCCCATTCGTCAAGGTCGTGGGTCTGAGTTTCGATGATGGTTACAGTCATGCGCTTCATGCCGGTACCTGCATCCTCAGCCTTGTAGGAGTCAATGTAAAACTCGTCATTATCCTCCCAGATGGTAGTTTCTTCATTGCGTGCGTCAGCCTTAGTGTCGGTGACGGAAACAAGGTTGAACTTGAGGTTGATGGTGGTGAAATCCATGATTGCGCTCCCTTTCTAGAAGAACTGTCTATACCTATAGTGTAGCACAGATTCTCCGTATGCACAACACTAGGTTTTAGAGCAAAGAAAATGTGCCTGCGAGTTACTATTCCAGTAACCCACAGGCACATTTGAAGTCCACTTAATCCCTGTTTAGGCTGGCACTAAAACCACCGCCAATAACCAGGGCAACATACGAAGCTAGAATTAGGTACTGGTCAGTATAACCCCATAGACCCAACCACCAAGGGTAATTAAAGAACAGCACGATAGTTCCAGCAACGCAACCCACAGGGACAATGATGTCACTCAAAAAGTCAGACATCCAATCCCAACCCAAAGCACTACCAATCAGATACAGGACGAATGAAGCCAAAAACGAAGCGCCAATCACAATAAGCCCCGGCAGGAACAACCCAAGAAACAGCCACTTGATAACCTCAATGGCATCAAAAACATTAATCATCGCAAACTTCCTAAACAATAAAGGGAAACTAACATCTATAGTGTACCACAAGATAGTTTAAGCAGGGAGCTTTGTCATAGGTTCTGGCTAATGCAGGCAAATTAGAATCCGCCTCACCCATCCCACACAAAGAGGTTACGACTGGCTTAGGACCCACTGGCTATATGAACCTCGCGGGATATGCACAACAGCTTCATCCCCCTTACTCCAAGCGTTACGGTCAGAACAAGGCGCAGTCGAAAAGTCAGAGGTGCTACTAGTCAAACCGTTCCCTGTACAAACCTCACTGTCCATGTACCCGTTCAATACATTAAACGTGTGGTAGTGGATAACATAAGGGGCTTCCCCCTCAGTAAGGTCATCCATGACACGAACCTGTTTAGCCGTATCACTCTGATGGTAGGAGTCATACGTGTGCTTCACGTTGTTCGAATCAACCTCAGCCCAAGAATAATTGACATCATCCACACCCTGCTTAGACACCGTACCATCCAGCCGCATCTTAGCAGGTTCACCAACACCGTATGTGCCGTCTGTCTGCTTCGCGAGCTTCACAGTGCGAGTCTGTGCAACCCAACCAGGCGGCGGGTTAGTAGTAGCCGCCGCAGACACAGGAATTAGTATCGCGGCAACTATGGCGGCGGCGGCAATACTTGCAGGAATGTGCCACAGCCATACAGGTCCGTATTCAGAATCGCTATCAAAAATGAAGAAGCCTGTCGTAAATAAGAACGCGAAGAAAGCGAGAATTGCCACGCCCCATAGCCCCACCACCATCAGCATAAACAGCAGAAGAGCCACCAAAATGAAACCAGTCATAAAATACATGTTGTGAATAAACGACAGGTTCTCATACTTGCGGGTTTCAGTGGCAGACAGCTCATCCCCAATATATTTTGTAGGGTTAGCCTCATAGTCATCCCACATCTGTACGTTCTTATCCCAGATAGCTTGCTTATCCGGGTAATCTGCATCAAGGTACTCCTCATGGTACTTATGGCTACGTGTCCACAGGCGGCTCTCAGCCCTATCCTTAGCCTCACAAACGCGGTCAAGAGCGGCTTCAACTTCCTTAGCGTCACCACGATAACGCAACCAAAAAAACAGTGATGACGGAAGTGCTACGGCACTCAACACCAAGAACCCAATAATCGGGTATGTGTACACCCCATCAGCCACAGTCAGCATCAAAACCATACCACTTACCTCCTAAGAAGAAACTTTCACATATTCGTTATAGGAACCTTCGGGGATATGGATAGTTGCTTTCGACCCAGCACCCTTGGCGTTCACAGAACATTTACTCCGGTCAGAATGGTACCTAGTGCATATTGGAGTCTTACCATCATATGACTTGGGTACTTCGAAACTAATCTGATGCACCACATACGGTGCCTCACCAGGCTTCAAATCGGGAACCACCTCAACATCACTCACCCAAGTATTGACAGGGGTTTCATCTGTACTATCTAACAGGAAAACGGAACTAGGTTTCCTGTACATTGAGCGAACCTCACCGTCACCAGTTCGCTCAACCCACTCATAAGCAGGGTCATTCGTCGTTTCATACCTGCCAGAGGTCTTCACATTCACAGTACCCACGAGAGGATTCTTCACCTCACTCTCTAGTGGGCTATACCCGTCACCACGATAAAAGGTGATTACCTTAGTGCCGTCAGCACTATAGAAAAAGACCTTCGGCAAAGATGGTGAAAATATCATTGTGAAACCACCCAGCAGGGCGGCGTTCACCGACAAGAAGATAGCCCAAGCACGTAAAGTCGCAAAACCTTGAAGCTCATCACTATCATCCTTAGATGGGGCACCATCCGCATAGATAACAGCCGCAAAGATGGCGGCAAAGGTGATACCGATAGCCGTAAGTGGAATGAGTAAACTGTGTGACAAAATGACTGTAACAATCATAGAGGCAAGCCCGCCAGCCAAGAAATACAGCGTGGAGATAATACCGAAAAGGTCAGCTTTACCGCTTGCCGCATCCACGTCCTCAATCCGCTTCGCGCGGAAAGACATAACCAGCGCAACAACAGCACACACAGCCAACCCAACAACATATAGTATGACGGGCCAAGTAGCATCAAAATTAGGAATCATGAAAAACTATTCTTTCACTAAACTTTAACTGCCCGCCGGGGAAGAAGTGACATACTTATCACGTTCACCAGAAGGAACATGGATAACACTAACAGCACTAGCTTTACCTGCATCAAGCTCATCATGGCTATGGCTACAAAACAGCGTATTCACATTGTCCTGAACAGGGCAAAGAGTGGTACGGGCAGAAACACCAACATGCTCACCAATATCAATTTTGCGAACAACATACGGAGCTTCACCGGGACTCAAATCCTCAACAATCTCAACACGCCTCAACGCATCTACGGTATTGCCAGCATTAGGCATCAGAATGTTTCCGCCCTGAGCACTCTGCTCACCCCACTGATATTCAACCACTCCATCAGCTTTGCGACTCTCAATAACCTTACCCACAAGAAGGTTACGCTGAATAGAGTCATGGTAGCCGCCAGAAGCGTCTTGATAATAGGTAGTTGCAGGAGTCGGCTGGTTCATGAAATATGCGTCCAAACCAACAGGGACAGCAACAGAACCGAGGATGATAGCTGATAGTAAATAGTTACACTTGTCGGAACGCGACAAAAGCCCATCTTTACTTTTCGATAAGAAGAACTTAACTACTGGGAGCAAAATAAGCACCGCAGGCATAGATAAGAGCCACATCAAAGACCCGCTAAAGGCACCCAGAATATTAACCAAGAAAAGCACCGTAAAAGCCAGCGTAAACGCAACCTCAGAGTCGGCAAGCTCTTCTTTAAACTCGCCCCACCAGCCAATACTGCCTTCAACATCAGTGGTACTAGTTTTTTCAGGCTTCCGATTCTGCCGCTTACGTAGCAAATAGGATGCAAACGCACCAACTCCAGCTACCACCACAAGAAACGCAATGACATCATAATAACGATTCAGAAAGCCAGCAGGTAATAACGGGTAATGAAGCACAGTAAGCCTTTCTTGAGGTACATTACGTCACCTATCAGGATACCATCACCAACATCTTACGCCCCTTCTAAACCTATAGAAGCTATAAAATGTGGTGAGCGCAACATTAACTACCGCTACAGCAAACAATCTCACAAAACACAAATCTGTGATACACTATCAATGTGAGATTATTTTATTTCTAACTTTCTATACGACAAGAGAGCGTTAATTTTATGTCCAACCGTGACGGCAAATACAACCACTGGCATTGGAAAGGCGGCAAGCGGTACACCTTAGAGGAAAACGAGAAACGCAAGGTGTATTACCCGTGGCGCAACAGTGAAGACCTTGCCAATATCGCTAAGGTATACAATACGACTGGCGCAGTTGATGAGGACTATGAAGACCGCGCATCACGCCGCCACCACCGACCCCACCCGGAAGGGTGTGAGTCCAAGTCGTGCGACTCCTGCTGGAGTATCGTACTGGATAAGAGCCTCCTCTAGCATTACGAGATGCGCCAGGCGACTGCGCCTGGACATGCCAGGGGCGCTGAGTGGGAATGTGCCTCCACTCAGCGCCCCTGTTCTGCACCTACTGCGAATAGTTTACGAGAAACGTCGCTACAGCCGTCCACAGCATCACTAATTAAGGTCTTGTAGGTACTGGTAGTCAATTAAGGATTCATCTTCATATGGCTCGTACCACTCCGGTTCCCTGTGCTGATTCTTGGCAAGATGCCTCCGAATTAGTTCGGGGTTTTCTTGCGCCCTGTAGATTCTCCACACGATTTGCCTAGCAATGGATTTGACGTATCGCAGGTAAGCTTTATCAGGATTTGGAGGGCGCATGACGCTTCCGTGACTGTACGCAATTTCTCTCATGATATATTTGAATCCAAAATCGCCAAAGATAGCCCGTTCTAGCGCCTCACTGATACTGACTTCCATGACTGAGTATCTTATCTGTTCGGGGGTTGCGTCTAGTTGCTGGGCACCCGGCGTAGCTTGAATAGCTTCCACCATTTCATCAACCTCAACGGTAGACACATTTAGCATTGGGTTATTCTTGCCAATATCGTCAATAACCTCATGCACTGCCTCAGCATTCATGTAATCCACGTTGAAAAATGGCAACGTGTCCCACATGTCTTTCCCTAGAGTGGACTCACAGCTTGCGGTGAGTGCTACAATAACGTCGCGCATGAACGCATCTAGCATGACGTTGCGCTGCACCTTCTCTGGGTTGCGGTTTCTGAACCACCCTAGCGGATTAAACATCTAAAAAGTTCCTTCCAGTAGCTGTGAAGTGATGCTACGAAATATTCTACAGTATTAATGCCGCTAAACAGCTATCTGTACGCAAAACAGGCAATATGTGGTACAATGCTTCCTGTAAGGAACTTTATTAACTAGGAGAAAATCATCATGACCACGGCTGACGTATTTACTCGTAAGTACACTTCGGAAGAGGCACGCGCCCTCAAGGAAGTGGGCTATGGGCTTCACTCCACTACGCCGGAAACCGCGAAGAAGTACCTCAACGCAGGAGGCATTCTGGCTATCCAGTGGAACCACAGCAACAGCATGTACTACTCAGAACATGACGAAACCTACGTGCCCGTCTGTGTACTAAAGCTTGTAGCGTTCAACATTGAAGACGATACGGCGACCCGTGAATACGACCTTCGCGACGGGGGCGACACCATCGAAATTGACACCGACGTACTGCTACTCAGTTCAGCAATTAACGCCGAAGACCCCGAACCGTACAAAGCACTAGAAGATGTCATGCTAAAGGTTGCCGGACTAACCCGCAACGACCTCGCAGGCATCATCAACCACCTCTAACACCACTTCTTTATCCAATCCCCACTGAAAGGAGCCATAGATGAGCACCATCGGTAACTACCATGAAAAGCACGCAGAAACCCTCAAGAAATGCCTCAACGCCATCGAGAAAGAAGTTGCCGACGCAACCTCACTACAGGATACCGAGGTCAATAAGGTAAACAATGCTGGTGAGGCACACTACATCGCCCGTAGAATGTTCCGCCATGCTCAGCGTCTCAGCCGCCTGGCAGAAACCCTCACCGTAATCTCTGCACACCAGATGAGCATGAACCAGCTAGAGCTAACTGGTGAGTCCCAGGAAAACATTGAGGCGATTGACAGTAAGTACTACTGGGAACTTGGCAACATTGAACCGCTGTTGTTTGACTATGACGCGCCTGCCTCCCGCATCCAGATTGACATGCTTATCAAACTGTCTGACGCGGACGCGGTAAGGATTTTTGACACACCCCGACACCTTGTATCTGTCACCTTCCGACAGGTAGAAACGGGCGCATTCTATGTTGATTTCATGTGTGGCGATGAGGATGTTGTTACCGCGTCCTCAGCTTTAGGAATGGATTCTCTCACCCGTGAGATTGTTACTAACGCGGCTTTGAACCATTTGCACGGATTGACGTAGCCGAAATCAGCCCTCAGACTCTAATCCTGAGACGACTGCACATGGTTAGTTACATCCCTGTCCTGCTGTTTATTTGGAATGCCGCCCATAATGCACATGTCGGTGATTGGCAGATTATTGGCATGGCTTTAGCCGCTGTTGTATCACACATGCTCATTGGTTTAGGTATCGCATACCTGACCCTCCAGCTACTCAACATCCTAACCTACATAATTATGATACCTGTTGTATTCATTAAGGTTGCCATTAATTTCGAGGAGTATTCTGAGAAGTACCGCATGGAAATGAAACACGCACCTGACACTGAGGACGCTGACGCTACTAGCGAGAATGAACATGATGCGTTGTACTCTAAGAAGCTGTCAAAGCGTCGCTACCGAAACAGCGCCGAAGAAAGGTCTGAATAATGAGCGCCCTCATTCATAATTACCCCGCGCTATTCCCCGTCTTAGGTGGTTTACTTTTTGCTATCGGCTTTGGTGTACTGTTGGGTTTGCTGGTGGTGCAAGATAAGCCTGACCAGCTGTTACGAAACGTAACCTTAGAATACAAGAGTATCTTCTACTTTATTGGTTCACTACTTGCTGTAGGGACAATTATTCACGGCGGCATCACTGCGCCAACTAGCGGATTAGGTGACTCACTCACCAATGCGGGCGGTGTGGTAGCTGGTATCATCCTCTACTTCACGCTAACACCTATCATTATGGCAGTGGTTAGCGGCATCATTCAGCTACTTGTTATTGCACCTGTCTGCTGGCTGTATCGGGTCTGCAAAGAAGCCATACAGGATGAAAAGAGGGCGAAACCCCTTGCAAGTAAACTCACAGAGCCACGGAAGCCCCTAATGGAGACGTGGGTTGGAAATGTCGTGAAAGGTGTTTTAAAAGCCCTTTCTGCGTTTTGTAGCTTCACTTACAAATGCATGACTTTCAATATTAACCGTCGATACTAGTCGAACCCATGCTACAATTGGGGTGAATGAAGAGCATCAGTCAGTTCTTCATTCACCCCAATTATTTTTCCTACTTTAAGGAGTGAATCTATGGGAAATATCCCCAATATTGGCGAAAGTTATACCAACCGTGCAGATGGTTGCGCAAAGTATATTGAGAGGAAACTTAGGTCGCACGGGAACACTCGCAACGACCTTAAAGAATATCTCACTAAGGACGGCTGGGTTCATGACATTGAGGAAGCGAATAATGTGTGCCGCCACCCGCAGGCACATGCAGAGTTTGGTGGCGACGAAACTCTCACCGCCGCCCACAAAGCTTTTGAAACCACCGACATTATCGGCAAGCTTGACGATTACCTTACCCGCAACAACGACACACTAAGCGAGAACAGTTTGGCGTTGCTTGCGACCCATTTCGCATACTCCATCATTGGCGCTATTGACCGAGTGGACAATAGGCGCTACATGAAGATGCTGAACGAAGTATCTAAGAGCAACACTAACCAGTGCGTAGAGAAACGACCAGCTAAAGGATTCTTTTCTCGCATTTTCGGGCTTTAACGGTATTGGCTGGTATGCAACTATCAGCATCAAGTAGATGGGGGCAAAATTTGTAAACCATAAAGGAGGAGACGCGATGCTTAAATCCGAGAATCGCAATGAACTACAAGCAATTTTAGAGAACCACGGGCTAGAAAATTATTTCGTCCGCATCAAAGATGGCGTAAATGATTCACCGCCAACCTTAATCTTCAATGTGCCTTCACCCATTACCGCAAACTATTTCGAACGACTTTTAAAACACCATCTACCTGACAGCGTTCAGGTTATTTCCGGGTTTAACGCAGTGGGGGCAGTTCGAACGTTTACACGGCGCGAAAAACAGAAATGGCGTGACGTGCTGTGTGTCATACTTCCTGACGGCGAACAATACTTTCTCGGTATTCACAGTCAAGGCGCTTCCAATAGCCGCAACCTAAGCATCTTCCAGGAGGAACCTTGCGCACCGAAGATGACTACCGCCACCCATCTCGACCCATGCGGCTATCCCGGTGCATTCCTGGAGAGCGACATAGGGTGCGGAGTCCTCAACGCCATATCAGCCGCCGAAGACATTATCAGCATCCCTAACACACCACGGTCACCTGAACAAGTTTGGGATGCCGCTATCCATGATTGGCTGAATAATCGACACTAAGTACTGCTAACATTTTTCCGTTAGACAACCCTCACATATCCTTAAGGAGAGCTACTTACATGAAGAATTTTGAAGAGTTTACACCAACCCACTTTTTTATCCCAAAAGAAGAGGGTGATGAGTCGGGAGTTTTTGGTATTGGTCTAGGTCCTGCACCTGTTGAGCCAAAGGAAGATGGCAGTAAGTCGAAGGGTGAAGAGCCTTTCGCTGAACTCATTAAAAGCTGTTTGAAGAAGGCGGCATTTTGGAAGAAAGAGGAAGCGGGGGATAAGCCTGACCCGCAAGATGGCGACAAAAAAGTTCAAGTGATTTATGTGAACATGAATGGTTCTGCTTCCGCATACTTGCCAGCCGAGACACCACCAACACCTGCGGAACTCCTGGGTATGACCTGCACGGGTACTGGTAAAAACAAATACCGCCACCCCCAGCTTGTAGATTTAACACCGCCTATCTCCGATGAAGAGCGGGCGGCTATCGAGGCTGAGAAGCTTGAGAAAGCGCGTCTACACGAAGAATCTGCTAAGCTATCTGGCATCCCCATCACAGACGAAGAAGTTGAAGCGTACATTCGGAGGCGCTGGAATCCAGACCTTGTGCGAAGCTTTGACCACGAAGGTGGTAAAGGCGAAGAACATTATGTATCCGTGTGGGTGCATTGTCACCCGAGTAAGCGTTTCGGCAAGAAGGGTTTCACTAGGGCACTTGAAGCACTTAACCCTAACCTGTTTCACGAAATCATTATTGATGATGAAGACGGCTATTGGGGCTGGGATGACACCCGCATCTATTTCAAAGGCACATCTGGCACAATCTTTAAAGTGACCTGCTACAAGGTGAGGCGCGGCGACTTCTATGTAGATATGGGGGCTGGGCTACATGGTGGCGAAACCCCCATTACAGCGGAAAACCTTGCGGAACTGGAAGCAGTGATTGAGGTATTTAAATATTTCAATTCATTGCCGCCGACACTTCTTAGCGCCGACGATGATGACGAATAATGACTCATATCCAACGCATGTACAGGCACCATTAGAAGGATAAGTAATGGCTTCTCAAAGCCCTTACTTATCCGCCGTACAGCCACATTTAAATGCTCGATATATAGAATGATGAGTAGGTAAGCGTTTTATACTGCCCCTCTGTATCCCGATAAGTGGCATACAGAGGGGCAGTAATATATAATTATCCTGTGACACACCATGTCACATACCTTTTTCACCAGTCCACATAAGGAGTACACACATGAACCCGGCACCTTCGCCACACAATGACCTCTCAGAAGTTCAGGAAGCCGCGCAGAACGCACTACACGAATGGAATGACCAATCTATCACCATCGACAAGAACCCGCGTTCTAGTCGCGTTCTAAAGGCTATCGCTACCGCTGGTGTTGGCGCACTACTCATCTCTGGCTGTAGCGTACCCGAAACCAACACTCAGCCCACGCCTACAGAAACTCCATTCAGCACTCAGGGCATCGAGTATGTTCGCGTATGCCAGAAGGTTGAAGATGGAACCCGCGTCGAGGACACCAGTTGTGAAGCGACCGAAACTGCTTCCCCCTCCGCCTCGCCCACGGCTTCCCCATCTGCTTCCGAGTCGGCAACCGCAACCGCTTCGCCCTCTGAATCCACTAGCGCAAGTCCCTCACCATCGCCTACCGACAGCCCATCGAACAATAACGGCGCAAATAACATCACCATCAACAACGGCGGTAACGGTGGCGGTGGCGACACTCATAGTGGGCACAGCGGAACCAACATGTTCATCTGGTACTACATTGGGTACATGATGGGGCAGAACGGCTCCAATGGAACCACTTACGTCAATAACTACAATAACGGTAACGTGCCCGCCGTAGGCTCGCCTCTACACGGCGGCAGTACTAGTATGCCCAATAAGGGTACCGTCTATCAGGGTGTGCCCTCTACAGGTGGCTCTTTCGCTGATTCGTACCGCGCCGCAAAAGCTAAGGCAGGTGTGAAAGACGGCAAGGTCGTAACCACTGAACGTTACAGCTACAAATCAAATACCAATAACAGCAGTAAGTCGAACACTACCACGAACAGCAGTGGTGCTTCGTCCAACAATAGTAACTCCAATACTGGCACTAATAATAGTGGTAGCAATGCGGCGGCGGCTGGAGCAGGTGCGGCGGCTGGAGCGGCGGCAGGTGCAGTAGCCGCAAACAAGTCCGGTAATAGCGGTAACACTAGCAAGGACAGTAACGCCGGTAAGGACGCTAATAACAGTAAGCCTAACACTGACAATAACTCCGCCAACAAGAGTAATAGTGGTAGCGGCTCCAATAGTAGTGGTAGCAACTCTTCCAACAGTTCTAAGAGCGATAGCAAGTCTGGTAGCAACAGCGGCTCTTCCTCCAATAGTGGCAGTAACTCCAACTCTGGCTCCAAGAGTGGCGGTTCCTCTAGCGGTGGCTCGAAGGGCG
>ENA-OWLM01000855-OWLM01000855.1-metagenome-genome-assembly--contig:-NODE-855-length-11454-cov-3.352838_pt1 | contig 11454 bp, 11 predicted proteins | sample MGYA00245349_ERZ651102 | MGnify/ENA primary metagenome ERZ651102 (study PRJEB26857, sample SAMEA4031759) | metagenome | biome: human; feature: oral; material: saliva | place: Philippines | collected 2014... | reverse complement strand
CAGGCCCCAGCGTTCGCGCGCCGCGGCCATGTGCACGTCCACGATGGCGCGCAGGTCGTCTGGCGTGGTGCGGAAGGCGCCGCTGTTGCTGAGCTTGCCGTTGTTGCCCACGTTGACGATGAAGGGCGTCAGCTCGCGGTCGCGCAGCACCTTGCCCGCGGCCAGTGTCACCTTCTTGCCCTCGGTGCGCAGGCTGATGCTGTTGGAAATCCGTTCGTGCTCGTTGGTGACGACGCCCAGCTGCACGACCCAGCAGTCCATGGCGTTGCGCAGCCAGTCGTCGTAGGTCAGCACGGCCATGCCGTGCGTGCCCCATTCCTCGCCCCATGAGTTCTGGATCAGGAAGCCGTCCTGGGTGTAGCCCACGATGACAAAGGCGTGCCCCATGATGGCCGTGTCATGCTCGCTGGAAGGGATGACCCAGAACGGCTGCGTGATGGGCGTGGGCGCGGCCTCGCTGGGCGTCACGCCGTGGCCCGCGTCCCAGCCGTCGTGGCACCCGGCGCTGGCGTAGAGGATGCCGACCTCGTTCAGCGCCGCGTGCATCTCGACGATGCGGCGCGTGTCGATGCGGTAATAGGCGCCCAGCGGGCGCTTGACGGCGTCCAGCCACCAGTCGTCTTCCGTCCGCTTGGCCGCCGGGGGCATATCCAGGGTGGGGAACAGGGCCTGGACGCAGGCGCCGTGGCGGAACCAGCCCTTGAGCGCGCCGCGCAGGCTGGAGCCGCTGTCGTCCACCGACCCGGGAAACTCGTCGTAGCGCCGGGCCATGGAATACAGCATGTAGGGGGAGATCGCGGGCCGCGCATCGCGTTCCGACTTGCGCAGCAGGAACTCGACCACGCTGGACAGCGCAAATCCCGTGCAGGCTGATGTTTCACCCTGGTGCTTCACCGTCAGCCCCATCACCGGGATCATCTCCGCCTTGGGCGTGACGGAGATGTTGGGGCGGAACAGGATGTCGCGCGCGTCGAAGGCGTCGGGCTTGGCGGAGCGCTCGAACGCATGCGTGATCGGGCCTTCATCCTGCGACCGGCGTTTGCGCGCCTTGGGGCGCGGATCCTCCGGCGCGGCGGCCGCGGCGGTAGAGGCGGCCGTCTTAGCGGATCGCTTCGCCTTTTTCGAGGGGGCGGATTTTGCGGCCGTGCGCACTGCGGCTTTTCGGGTTGCCATGTCGCTCTCCCATCATTGGCTGCCTGCTAGGACGCCAGCTTCAGGCTGGCGATATAGCGGGGCGCGTCCGCGGCCAGCTTGGCCTGGACATCGTCGCGCAACTGCCCGTAGAGGGCGGCGTTCAGGGTCAGCCGTTGCGCGCAGGCCCAGAAGTTCACCTGGCGGGAGCCCCACCGGGAAAACAGGAAGCGCTTTCGGCTGTCGAGAGCGCGGAAGTAATAGGCGCCCAGCGCCATCGTCAGGCCGCCGTTGCGTTCGCGCTGCACCGCGCCCAGCTGGAAATTGCCGCCCGACTGGGACGAGGCATGGAAGTCGAAGAGCCGCACGGTGGCGTCGTCTTCCGCCAGCTTGCCCAGCGCGGCGACGGCCTGCTGCAGCACGGCGAGCTGGTCGCGCCGGGCCACCGCCAGCAGCAGGTCGACGGCGACCTCGTCCATTCGGAACTCGCTTTCGTCTTCGTCGTAATGCGTGAACGACATCTGGCTGCTGGTCCAGCCCAGGTTGTCCAGCACTTCCACGTATGTCTGATACCAGGACTGCGTATTCGTATAGCGGTCATGGGCGGCGCTGGCGGCACGCTGCGCCAGTTGCAGGGAATAGAGGACATCCCCCCGTTCCGCTTCGTTCAACCCCGCCGCGAACGACATCAGGCTGCCAGCGTTGACGCTGGCCTGCGCCGCCGCGGCCTGCCGGCCGGCCTTGGCCGGCTTGCCCGCGCGCAGCACCGCGCCCGTGCCCTTGGCCGGCGCGCGGCGCCTGGCCACGGCCATGCCGGGCGGTTCCAGCGTCTGCACCGGCAGGTCGCCCAGATAGGCGTGGATACCGATAGCGTTGACGCCATGGTCCGGCATGGTGGACAGGGTCGCGGCGGCCTTGGCGGCTCGCTTTGCGGCCGGCCTGGGCGGCGGCGCCGGCGACAGCAGCGCGCCATCGTCGGAGAAGGTCGCGGCCAGGATGAAGTCCGCTTCCGCGGCCGAGTAGGCGGGGTCCCAGTGCGTGTTTTCCGGCACGTGGCAGTGGCCGAAGTGCCCGCTGTTCGCATCCCAGGTTGCGGCATCCCGGTTATGTCCCCCGGGATCCCTGCCGTTCTTTGCCGGCAAGGGACGGCCGGATGGCCATTTGCGCGGGATGTCGTGCTGCGCTTCGATCCAGCGGCACAGCCGCGCCAGGTTCGTGAGCGCGCGGCTGTCCTTCGGCAGGTGCGCAAAGCCGACCAGCTCGATCTGCACCGCGGAGTCGCGGTTGGTCTGCGCGCCGCCGGGGTCGTTGCGCAGCGCGCGCGCGCCCTCGGCAGTGTCTATGTGCTGGAAGATCGTGGTCGCGTCGACCGTGAAATGCGGGTCGGACCGGTTCCGGCGGAAAGCGTCCATCGCGCCCTGCGCGGTGCTGCCTTCCGTGGTGTGGTGGACGATCTTGAAGGGGCCGCCCAGATGAGGTCCGGACGAGCCGGAAATGGGGCGCCAGGTCGCGAACGGGCATCGTGCCATCGGTGGTCTCCTCGGAACGGGCGGGATGTTCTTGGCAGACGACATGACGACGATGATGCGGCGCCCGTTGGAGGGATATATATTGCGGACCTCATCCGCCTTGCTATTAGCCGAAAGTATTAATCCTTGAATCTGCAATGGTGCATTCGCATCATTCCCCGGATTTTGCGGTCATCCATGCGGATGAGGCCTGCCCGACAGGCCGTCTTTGGCGCCAGGCTGCGCCCCGCCCGAAAGCCCTATCCATTAGTCCGGCGCTCATTCTTGAAATCCTTGTGAACCGTCAAAGTAGAGATAAATTCGACTCTATTTCAAATAGTATCCAAGTAATTCATTCTATATAATCGCCGTTCAATTTAATGGCGACAGATGCCGTCCAACGCATTGGTGGCGGGGCCGGCTGGAGAAGACGATGTTGAACAAAGTGGTGAAAATCGGGGCGTTGGCATTCCTGTCGACGATTATTGCGGGCTGCGCGACGGAGCGTTCGCAAGCCGTGGCCGTGCCGGCCGTTGCGGCGGCCAGCAAGCCGTACGCAGGCGTGCGCAGTCCTATTTCGGTCGGCAAGTTCGATAACCGCACCAACTATCTGCGCGGCGTGTTCTCGGACGGCGTCGACCGTCTGGGCGGCCAGGCCAAGACCATCCTGATGAGCCATCTGCAGCGCAGCGGCCGCTTCCAGGTGATGGATCGCGACAATCTGTCCGAGATCGCCCAGGAAGCCGCCTTCAACAAGAAGGCCGCCCAGATCAAGGGCGCGCGCTACGTCGTCACGGGCGACGTGACGGCCTTCGGCCGCAAAGTGACCGGCGACCAGCAGCTGTTCGGCATCCTCGGCCGCGGCAAGGAACAAGTGGCCTATGCCAAGGTGGACCTGAACGTGGTGGACGCCACGACGTCCGAAGTGGTCTATTCCGCGTCCGGCGCCGGCGAATACAGCCTGTCCAACCGCGAAGTGGTCGGCTTTGGCGGCACCGCCGGCTACGACTCCACGCTCAACGGCAAGGCCCTGGACCTGGCGATCCGCGAGGCGGTCGACCGCCTGGTTGACGGCATCGAACAAGGCGCCTGGCAACCCGCCAAGAATTGATAGGGAAATTCCATGTCGAATCACTCGGAAAAACGCCGTCCGGCCGCGCTTGCGCGCGTGGGCCGCGGACTGGCGATCGCGGCGCTGGCCGGCCTGCTGTCGGCCTGCGTCCAGCAGCCCAAGTCCATGTATAGCTGGCAGTCCTACCAGGGCTCGGTGTATGCCTACCTCAAGGACGACGGCGCGGATTACGCAACCCAGACCCTGGCGCTGGAAAAGAACATCGAGACCGCTCGCGCCTCCAACACGGAGCTGCCGCCGGGATTCCGCGCGCATCTGGGCATGCTGTACATGAAGATGGGCAACGGCGACAAGGGCGCCGAGCAGATGCTGGGCGAGAAAGAGGCATTCCCCGAATCGGCCCCGTTCATGGACTTCCTGTTGCGCAACGCCGGCAAGCCGGCGGCGCAGCAGGCCGCGGTCGGCACGCCGGGCGTCGCCACGCCGGGCGCCGCCGCGTCGAATGTGGACCAAGCGGCGCCCGCACAGGCGGCCGAATCGAAGAAGGGATCGTGATGCTGAACAAACTCTTGCGTGCCGGCCTGCTGGCCGCCGCCGCACTGCTCGCCGGTTGCGTGGCGCCGCCCCAAAAGAACGTGGACTACACGGCCTTCCGCGAAAGCAAGCCGGCGTCGATCCTGGTGCTGCCGCCCCTGAACACCTCGGTGGACGTGGCCGCATCCGCGGCGGTGCTGGCGCAGGCCACGCTGCCGCTGGCGGAATCGGGCTACTACGTGATTCCGGTGAGCGTCATGGACGAGACCTTCAAGCAGAACGGCCTGACCTCGCCCGACGACATCCATGAACTGCCGGCCGCCAAGCTGCGCGAGATCTTCGGCGCGGACGCCGCGCTGTACATGACGGTCAAGCAGTACGGCGCCAGCTATGCGGTGCTGGCCAGCACGGTCACGGTGTCGATCGACGCGGAACTGCTGGACCTGCGCAACGGCGCCAAGCTGTGGAGCGGCACCAAGCAGGTGGTGCATGCAAACAACAACAGCGGCGGCGGCCTGCTGGGCATGCTGGTCCAGGCCATGGTCGACCAGGTCGTCAACACCCTGTCGGACCGCAGCTACAGCGTGGCGGGCATGACGAACAACATGCTGCTCAGCGCCGGCACCGCCGGCGGCATCCTGTACGGTCCGCGCTCGCCGCGCTACGAAACGCAGTAAGCAGGTCCGGCCAAGATCCGGCTCTTCCGCCCGCGCGCCGCAATGTCGGCGCGCGGGCGGTTTCGTTTTGGCGCGGCGGTAGCGCCGGCGTCGCTGGCGTGCAAGCGGCTCAGGTAGCGGGATCTACGCCTTAGGGCCGGTGATACGGAAACGATATCGAATTTCACATAAATAATATTGGACGCATGGGGGGGCTGTTCCTAAGCTGAACGGCAGAAAAAAACGAGGAGACCGGGGCGATGAAGACGGCGCTTGGGCATATCAAGGTGCTGGACCTGACGCGCATTCTGGCGGGCCCTTGGGCCACCCAGAACCTCGCGGACCTGGGCGCCGAGGTCATCAAGGTTGAACGTCCCCAAGTAGGGGACGACACGCGAGCATGGGGCCCCCCGTTCCTGAAGGACGGGCAGGATTGCGAAACAACCGATTCCTCATACTTTCTGGCGGCCAATCGAGGCAAGAAATCCATCACTGTCGACCTTGCCAACCCGGATGGCCAGGCGTTGATCCGCAAGCTGGCGGCTCAGGCGGATGTCGTGGTGGAGAACTACAAGGTGGGGACGCTGGCTCGTTATGGGCTGGACTACGAGAGCCTGAAGACCGTCAATCCTCGTCTGGTGTACTGCTCTATTACCGGCTTCGGGCAGGACGGACCCTATGCGGCGCTTCCCGGCTATGACTTCGTGTTCCAGGGCATGGGCGGGTTGATGAGCATCACCGGCCAGCCGGAGAACTCTCCTGGCGATGAGCCCATGAAGGTCGGTATTGCAATCAGCGATCTGCTTACCGGCATGTATGCCACGACCGCCATATTGGCTGCGCTCGAGCACCGCAACGTCAGCGGGCAGGGGCAGTACATCGACATGTCGCTGCTTGACTGCGTGGTGAGCATCAGCTCGTACCAGGCTATCAATCATTTCCTGTCAGGCAAGATTCCGAGCCGCATGGGAAACGCGCACTCGAACATGGTTCCCTACCAGGTTTTTCGCTGCAAAGAAGGCAGCGTGATCGTCGCCGTGGGCAACGATAGCCAGTTTCGCGCCTTTTGCCGCGTTATCGGGCGGGAAGACCTGGCCGCCGACGAGCGTTACGCCACGCCGGGCCAGCGCAACCGCAATCGCGACGCGCTGATACCGGAGATCGCGCAAGCCATGCTGGCGCGCACCATGCAGGAGTGGGTGGAACGCATGGAGGCGGCGAATGTGCCCTGCGGGCCGATCTACAACATGAAGCAGGTGTTTGAAGATCCTCAGGTCCGGCACCGGGGGATGCGGCTCACGTTGCCGCATGGCGCCGGCGTGGAGGCGCCGGCGGTCGCCAGCCCGATCCGCATGTCCGAAACACCGATCCAATACGGCCGCTCCGCGCCGTTACTCGGAGAGCATACCGACCGCGTGCTGACCGAGCTTCTTGAGCTGCCGCCGGAGCGGATTGCCGAGCTTCGCGCTGCTGGAGCAATTTGACGCGACGACGGCTTAGGCGGCTCATTCTTCTTGCCATAAAAATACAGGAGACAAATCCATGCCGCGTCGCTCCCTTTTCAAAAGTGTTTTGGCATTAGGCCTGGCGGCCTGCTGCGCAGGCGGCCTTGCACAGGCCAAACCGTCCTCCATCCGCTACGTCGTTCCGTATCCCGCCGGGGGCGCGGCCGATCAAATCACGCGGCTGGTGGCTAACGATGCTTCGGCCGTCCTGGGTATACCCATCGTCGTCGAGAACAAGGGCGGCGCAGCCGGCATGATCGCCGCCGAGGCTGTGCTGCAGGCCGCGCCCGACGGCTCCATCTTCTACGTGGGCGCGAATGCGCCCATCGTGATCAACCAGGCCATTTACTCCAAAATGTCTTACGACCCGGTCAAGGATTTCATTCCTGTGGCGGGCATGGGCAAGGCGCCGCTGTTGCTGGTGACTCAGAAAGAACTGGGCGTCAAGGATGTTCCTGCGCTGATCGCGCAGGGCCGGAAGGAGGACGGCAAGCTCACCATGGGGTCGGCCAGCAGCGGCAACATTACGCACCTGGCGGGCGAGTATGCGGTCAACAAAATGGGCTTCAAAGTGACGCATGTGCCGTTCGCGGGCAGCGCGCCGGCGATTGTCAGCATGATGGGAGGGAACATCGACATCATGTTCGACGCCCTGCCTTCGTGCATGCAGCAGGCGAAGGCCGGACGCATCGTGCCCTTGGCCATTCTGGACAATCAGCGATTCCCTCAGTTGCCCGACGTGCCTACCGCCAAGGAGCTAGGGTACCCGGGACTCGAAGCCGCAGCCTGGTTCGGCGTGATGGCGCGCGCGGGAACGCCGCAGCCCGCCATTGACGCCATGAACCAGGCGATCAACGAGGCGTTGAAAAAGCCGGAGCTTGTGGAGAAATTGCGGCGCATCGGTGCGCAGCCCATGCCTGGATCGCAGCAGCAGTTCGCCCAGTTCATTGATGGCGAACGCAAGCAATGGATGCCTCTGGCGAAGTCGCTTGGCGTGAAGGCGGATTGACCGGCATGGAGAAGAAAAGCTTCGATTCGATTGGCGCCCTCAGGGATTTCGTGGCCCAGTGGCTGATGCAGATCCGTTACTCGTCGCCCGCCACCGGCGCCGCCCGTGGCTTCGGAGCCGGTGGTGCGGCAACGTTTACCAGGAGGGATGATGTCCGTACTTGAATTAACCCGCGTGGGCGCTTGTGCCGTGCTCACGCTGAACCGGCCCGAGGCGCGTAACGCCCTGAGCCTGGAATTGCGCAACGCGCTGGCTGAAACCCTGCCCAAGCTGCGGGACGACGAGACTATCCGCGCGGTCGTGCTTACGGGCTCAGGAGGGCATTTCTGCGCCGGAGGTGATCTGCGTGCAATGGCCGCCGGGCAGGGAAATACCGACGTCTTCGAGGGCCGCAGCCGCATCATCGGCATGCAGCGCTGGTTCGATGACCTGGTCGACCTGGAAAAGCCGGTCATCGCTGCCGTAGAGGGCGTAGCCTATGGCGCGGGACTTTCATTGGCGCTGGCCGCCGACTTCGTGCTGGCCTCCCCTGGCGCCACGTTCTGTGCCGTTTTCGCGCGGATCGGATACGTTCCCGACCTGGGCGGCATGTACTTGCTGCCGCGCGCCGTGGGCCTGGCGCGGGCCAAGGCGCTCGCGTTCTCGGCTCGCGTCGTGAGTGCGGAAGAGGCGCTCACGCTGGGAATCGCGCACCAGATAGAAAAGGAGCGGCCGGTGCTGGACGCGGCCCTGGACTTCGCCGCGCGATTCGAACACGCGCCCGCCGGCGCGCTGGGCATCATGAAATCGGTGATGAATCGCGCCTTTGAGTCCGACCGCAAGACCGTCTACATGCAGGAGGCCATGGCGCAGTCGTTGTGTCGTGAAAGCCAGTTTCACCAAGAGGCTGCGCGCCGCTTCATGGAAAAGCAGCCTCCCCTGTATCAATGGCCGCAGGAGGGGAAATAACCGCGCATCCCAACTATCCAGTCAGGCCACACTGGTTCCGGGCACCGCAGAAGCGATTTGAATACACACTGGGCGTAATCTCATGCAAAAGAACTTGGTCTCACTGCAAGATCAAAAAGTTATTGTCACGGGGGCCGGCCAGGGCATCGGCCGCGCACTGGCCACCGCAATTGCGGATCTGGGCGGCCGCGTGGTGGCCGTTGATCTCAATGCCGAGGCCTTGGCGGCGTTGCGCGAGTCATTGGGCTCCGAGCGATGCGTAACGGTGGTGGGCAATGTGGCTGACCCGGCTTTGGCCTCGCAAGCGATAGATGCGGGCGTAGAGGCGTTTGGCGGGGTAAACGCCTTGGTCAACAACGCGGGTGTCACGCGCACGGCCATGATCGAAAAAATGTCGGCGGCCGACTGGCAACAGGTGATCGACGTTCACCTTACGGGGGCCTTTTTTTTCCTCCAGGCCCTGGGCCGACACCTGCTGGCTAGCGCCAGGTCAGGCGGCGACGCTGCGGGTTCCATCGTGAATATCTCGTCCGACGCGGGCCGGCGTGGCACCATCGGGCAGATCAATTACGGCGCGGCCAAGGCAGGCGTCCTGGGCCTCACGATGTGTGCGGCGCGCGAATGGGCAAGATATGGCATCCGCGTCAACACGGTGGGCTTTGGCGTGGTGGAAACACCCATGACCGAAACCATACGCGGCGAAAAATTCCGCGATAACTATCTTGCCCAGATTCCGCTGGGACGGTGGGGAGAGGCCGACGAGGTCGTCCGACCGGTGTGCTTCCTGCTTTCGGACGCTGCTTCTTATGTCACCGGTCAGCACTTGTCCGTCAATGGGGGCTACACGATCGGGCTGTAGGCGGTGGGCTGCGTGTGTACGCCTTGCCCTCAATCCCACTCGGCCGCCAGGCCTTGCGGGCTGACTTCGCGGCCATTGCGTTCCAGCGCGGCGATCTGCGCCATGTCTTCATCGGTCAGGCGCAGTTGCTGCGCGAGCAGGTTGCTGGCCAGATTTTCGCGTTTGGTCGACGACGGAATCACGGCATAGCCCAGCTGCAGCGCCCAGGCCAGCGCGACTTGCGCGGGCGTGGCGTCATGGCGCCGGGCGATCTGGCCGATGACCGGATCCTTCAGCACCTTGCCGTAGGCCAGCGTCATGTAGGACGTGACGTGGATGTCCTGTTCCTTCAGGAAAGCGACCAGCTTGTGGTTCTGCAGATAGGGGCTGAGCTCGATCTGGTTGGTGGCGATCTGCTCGCGGCCCACGGCGGCGATGGCGGCTCGGGTTTGGGCGATGGGGAAGTTCGAGATGCCGATCTGGCGGGTCAGGCCTTGCGCCTTGGCGTCGGCCAGCGCAGTCATGAATTCGTCGACGGACACGCCGTTGTCCGGCGCGGGCCAGTGGATCAGGGTCAGGTCCACGTAGTCGGTGCGCAGCCTGGCCAGGCTGTCCTTCAGGCTCGGCGCCAGCTTGTCCTTCGCATAGTTGGGCACCCAGATCTTGGTGGTAAGGAACAGGTCTTCACGCGCCACGCCCGATTCGGCGATGGCCTGGCCGACGTCGGCCTCGTTCTCGTAGATCTGGGCGGTGTCGATGGCGCGGTAGCCGACTTCCAGCGCGTTGCGCACCGAGTCGATGACGACCTGACCCTGCAGGCGGAAGGTGCCGACGCCAAAGGCGGGAATGCTCATGTAAAACTCCTGGTGGATATGCGGAGCCAGACGCACGTGTCTGGGGATGGACGTAGTGTGCCTGCCGGATACTTGATGAAAAAGCCGGGTATAGGCGAAATACTTTTGATATAAATTCAAGTATGAAAACCACCCTCGACGAAATGCAGGTCTTCATTGCCATCGTGGACAGCGGGTCGATCACTGCCGCCGCCGATGTGCTGGGCCAGACCATCTCGGCCACCAGCCGGACCATGAGCCGGCTGGAGGAAAAGCTGCAGACCACGCTGATGCGGCGCACGACCCGGCGCCTGGAACTGACCGAAGAGGGCAATGCGTACCTGGAGCAGGCGCGGCGCATCATTGCGTCGGTGGAAGAGGCCGAAGAACTCATGCGCCTGCGCCGCAACCAGCCGGCCGGGCTGCTGCGCGTGGATGCGGCTTCGCCGTTCATGTTGCATGTGATCGCGCCGCTGGTGCCGGGCTACCGCAAGCGCTATCCGCAGGTGGAGCTGGAGCTCAACAGCAATGAAGGCAACATTGATCTGCTGGAGCGGCGCACCGACCTGGCTATTCGCATCGGGCGCCTGAAGGATTCGTCGCTGCATGCGGTGCCGCTGGGCAGCAGCCGGGTGCGGGTGCTGGCCAGTCCCGGTTACCTGGCGCAGCATGGCAAGCCCCGGCGCGTGGCCGACCTGGCGTCGCATGTGCTGCTGGGATTCAGCCAGCTGGAAGCGCTGAACGAATGGCCGCTGCTCGACGCCGACGGCCAGCCGCTGCACATCAAGCCGCAGATCCGGTCTTACAGCGGCGAAACCTTGCGCCAGCTGGCGCTCAACGACGGGGGCATCGTCTGCCTGTCGGATTTCATGACGCGTGCCGACCGCAAGGCCGGCACACTGCAGCCCCTGTTCGTGAAGCAGACCCTGGAGGTGCGGCAGCCGATCAACGCGGTCTACTACCGCAACACGGCGATCTCTGCGCGCATCAAGTCCTTCATTGATTACCTGGTCGAGGCGGTGGGGCCGGACGGCTTTGCGGAATAGGCGCTGTGTCCTGAGAAGACCGGGACGGCCGCGCGCCGGGCGGGACCTTATACTGTCCCCGTTTTATTCCATTTCCCGGACACCCATGAGCATTTTTTCCCGTTTCTTTGGCCGCAAGGAAGAATCCACGGATACGACGGCCCTGGCGGCCAACCCCGATATTGATCAGCCGCTGAGCCTGCAGGTGCTGTTCGCAGCGCCGCTGGCGATCACCGAGGCGGCGCTGACCGCCGCGCTGCGCGCCTACCACCCGTCGATGGGCCAGGCGCGCGCCGAGATCGCGCCGGATCTGCCCGAGTTTTTTGGTCTGGCCGGCTGGGACAAGCACGTCGTGCGGCTGGTGGGCTTCGATGCGCCCTACCCGAAGGACGCGC
>ENA-OWLM01000854-OWLM01000854.1-metagenome-genome-assembly--contig:-NODE-854-length-11458-cov-2.699377_pt1 | contig 11458 bp, 10 predicted proteins | sample MGYA00245349_ERZ651102 | MGnify/ENA primary metagenome ERZ651102 (study PRJEB26857, sample SAMEA4031759) | metagenome | biome: human; feature: oral; material: saliva | place: Philippines | collected 2014... | reverse complement strand
CGGCCCGCGCCTTCGAGGAGCTGCTGGCGGGACTGTAACCGGCCAATGTAGAGCCGGGCTTGCCCGGCTTGAACGTGCCGGTAAAGCTTCAGCGGGTCGTAGAGCCGGGCTTGCCCGGCTGGGACGTGCCGGTAAAGCTTCAGCGGGGCAAGCCCCGCTCTACGGGGATGGGCCGCCGGTAAGGCTTCAGCGGTCCAACCCCGCGCGTTGCCGGGCGCTTGCCGCCGGGTCACGTACAATGCGCGGTCCGTTGACCTGTGTACCCCCATCCGTGAAATTCTTTGTTTCCTGCGCCAAAGGCCTGGAGTATCTGCTCGCCGACGAACTGCTGGCGCTCGGCCTGCCCAAGGCCACCGCCACCATTTCCGGCGTGAACGCCGAAGGCGAGCTGGCGCAGGCACAGCGGGTGGTGCTGTGGTCGCGGCTGGCCAGCCGGGTGCTGTGGCCGATCGGCGAGTTTGACTGCCCCGACGAAGCCTCCCTGTACCAGGGCGTCAGCGCCATGCCCTGGGAGCAGCACATCGCCCCCGAGCTGACCCTGGCGGTGGACGCCCACGTGTCCGGCACCGAGATCACCCACGCGCGCTTTGCCGCGCAGCGGGTCAAGGACGGCGTGGTCGACAGCCTGCGCGCGCAGGGCCTGGAGCGACCGTCGGTGAACGTGGAGTTCCCGGACGTGCGCCTGAACCTGTCGCTGCGCAAGGGCCGCGCCACGATCTCCATCGACCTCGGCGGCGGCCCGATGCACCGCCGTGGCTGGCGCATGGCGCAGAACGATGCGCCGCTGAAGGAAAACCTGGCCGCCGCCGTGCTGCTGCGTGCGAACTGGCCGAAGATCCACGCCCAGGGCGGTGGCCTGCTCGATCCGATGTGCGGCAGCGGCACGCTGCTGATCGAAGGCGCGCTGATGGCCGCCGACGTCGCCCCCGGCCTGCAGCGCCACGGCAGCATTCCACCCAGCCGCTGGCTCGGTTTCGACCGGGACAGCTGGAAGGCGCTGCTGACCGAAGCCCGCGAACGCGAGCAGGTCGGGCGCGCCGCGCTCAAGCAGGTCATCCACGGCAGCGACATCGACCCGCTGGCGATCCGCGCGGCCAAGGAAAATGCCGAAGTGGCCGGTGTCTCCGAGGCCATCTGGTTCGGCGTGCGCGACGTCGCCGATGTGCAGGTGCCGCCGCAGGAAACCGGCTGCGTGGTCTGCAATCCGCCTTACGACGAACGCCTGGCCGCCGACGCGGTGCTGTATCGCCGCATTGGCGATGCGCTCAAGCGCGCGGTGCCGCAGTGGCGTGCCAGCCTGCTGTGCGGCAGTGCCGACCTGGCCTTCGCCACCGGCCTGCGGGCCAGCAAGAAGTACCAGCTGTTCAACGGCGCGATCGAGTGCGCGCTGATCGTCTGCGACCCGATCGCGGTGCCGCAGCGCGAGAACAGCGGCGAGCCGCGTGAGCTCAGCGAAGGCGCGCAGATGGTGGCCAACCGCCTGCGCAAGAACATCCGCAAGTACAAGACCTGGCGCAGCAAGGCCCAGGTCACCTGCTACCGGGTGTACGACGCCGACCTGCCCGAGTATGCCGCCGCCATCGACGTCTACCAGGAAGACGGCGGTGCCGGTCGCACCTTCCTGCATGTGCAGGAGTACGCCGCGCCGGCCACCATCCCGGATGTGGATGTGCGTCGTCGCCGCAACGAACTGCTGTCCGCCGCGCGCGAAGTGTTCCAGGTGCCGGCCGAGCAGGTCGCGCTGAAGTCGCGCGAACGCGGCAAGGGTGGCAGCAAGTACGGCCGTTTCGAGCAGCGCGGTGAATTCATCATGGTCCGCGAGAACGATGCGCTGCTGCGGGTGAACCTGTTCGATTACCTCGATACCGGCTTGTTCCTTGACCACCGCCCGTTGCGTTGGCACATGGGCCAGGTGGCCGAGGGCCAGCGTTTCCTCAACCTGTTCTGCTACACCGGCGTGGCCAGCGTGCAGGCCGCCGTGGCCGGTGCTGCTTCGACCACCAGCGTGGATCTGTCCGGCACCTACCTGCAATGGTGTGCCGACAACCTGGCGTTGAATGGCAAGGGCGGCAGCCAGCACACCCTGGTCCAGGCCGACGCCTTGGCCTGGCTGGAAGCCGAACGTCACCGTTTCGATGTGATCTTCTGCGACCCGCCGACCTTCTCGAACTCGGCCCGTGCTGACGACTTCGATGTGCAGCGCGAACATGTGCGCCTGCTGCGGGCGGCGGTCAACCGGCTGACTCCGGAAGGCGTGCTGTACTTCTCCAACAACTTCCGTCGTTTCAAGCTGGACGAGGAAGCGGTGAAGGAGTTCGCGCAGTGCAAGGAAATCACCGCCGATACCATCGACGAGGATTTCCAGCGCAATCCGCGCATCCACCGCGCGTGGGAGTTGCGCCGCTACGGGGCGTGATGCCCGTTCGCCACGACCAACGGTCGTGGCCTACCGTTGAATCACATTGCGCGGGTAGGGCACGACCGTTGGTCGTGCCGTCGGTTACATCACCGCGGCCACCAACCCCAGCAACGGTAACCCGCACGCCAGCGGCTTCAACCAGCGCTGCCGCCAGGGATACAACCCGAACGCAATCGGCAGCCCGGCAATCGTCAGCGTGCCCAGCCACAGCACCGGGCCCGCAGCCCAGCCGTGGTCCACCACGCTCAGGGCGAACGACACGGACAGCAGCGCCCAGCCCAGCACGCGCCAGCGCGTGCGCACGCTGGCGCTCGCAGCGGCCTTGCCGTGCAGGTCCAGCTGATGCTTTTCCATCGCCAGCGACAGCGCGGTGAACGCGGCGAAACTCAACGTCACGGCGAGCAGCATCATGCGCTGGCCTCCGCCGGCACTGCCGGTTTGGCCGCAGCGGCTGCAACCGCCTGCCGCTTCTTCTTCTCGGCCGCGCTCAGGGCTGGTTGCCAGCGCTGCATGCGCAGGCCGCAGTAGGCCAGCATCGCGCCGAACGCCAGCATCATCAGGTCGAACCCAGCCAGCACCCAGTCGCCGGCAAGCAGGGTGACCCCGAGATGCGCGCGCGTGGTCAGTGCGTTCACCACCGGAATCAGCGCGAACAAGACCGCACCCACGTAAAGCTGCGCCGACCACATAAGCCGCTTCGGCCAGATGAACGCGGCCAGCAGCGCTGCGCCCCACGCATAGAAGAACACGTTGGCCTCAGCGGCCGGGCGTTCGGCCAGCTCCAGCGGCAACAGCCGGTTACCCCAGAAGTAGGCCGCAAAGGCGATCGGCAGGCCGGCCACCGCACCTATGTTCAGTGCATCCACCAGGCGCAGACCGAAACCGATCCGACCCGACTTGGCATGCTTGGGTCGTTCCTTGACCGCCCACAGCACCACACCGCTGGCCACCATCAGGCAGCCGACCAGTCCCGACAGGAAGAACAGCGCACGCAGCCCCCAGTCGGCAAAGTGGGCCAGGTGCAGGCCGTACATCACGCCGCGGGTCTGGGTCGCACCGCCGGGTACCGGGCTGGCCTGCAGCAGCTCGCCGTTAACCGCATTGAAGCGCAGCGAGGGCGCGTCACTGGACAGACGGCGGCCATCACGCTGGTACACGTCGACCACCGCATTGGCGGCACCGGGGCGGGACACGACGAAGCTGCCCACGTCCGCCCCCTTCCATTCGCGCCGCGCGCTGTCGAGCAACTGCTGGATCGGCACTGGCGTGGCGCTGCCTTCGCCGGGGCCTTCCACATCGGCCATGCGCGCGAAGGCTTCGCTGTAGAACGCGGCTTCGTCGTTCGGGTAGGCCTTGTTCATGCCCCAGGGCAGGTACATGAACATCAGGGTGACGATGCCGGTGTAGGTGATCATGGCGTGGTAGGGCAGGGCCATCACCGCGCTGACGTTGTGGAAATCCAGCCACGACCGCAGGCCCTTGTCTGGCCGGAAGGTGAAGAAGTCCTTGAAGATTTTCTTGTGGGTGATCACCCCGGTGATGATCGCCACCAGCATGAACATCGCGCAGAAGCCGACCAGGTAGCGCGCCCACAGCACCGGGATGTAATGCAGGTCGAAATGCAGGCGGTAGAAGAAGTCGCCGCCACGGGTCTCTCGCGCGCTGACTTCGTTGCCGGTGTTCGGGTCCACGGTGGCATCGCCGAAGCGACCGCCACCGCGGCGGCGCTTCTCGCCTTCGGCCGGCGGCTTCACCATCGACTCAGGATTGCGCCAGAACATGCGCATGGCCGGATTGCGCGGGCTGGGCAGGGTCACATTCCACGACTCGGCCTGCGGGGCCTTGTGCTGCAGGAAGGTGAGCGCGCGCTGCGCTGCCACGTCACTGCTGACCGTGCTGCGCGGCAGCTCCGGGCGCATCCAGCGGCTGATCTCGTCGCGGTAATAGCTGGCGGTGCCGGCCATGAAGATCAGCAGCAGCAGCCAGCCGACCAGCAGGCCGGTCCAGGTGTGCAGCCAGGCCATCGACTGTCGGAAACCGTTCTTCATGCGCGGCCCTCCAGCAGCAGCGTGCCCAGCCAGAACAGCGCGGTGGGCAGCGCGATGCCGATCCAGGCGCGCAGCGCGGTGCGGGTGGCGAAGGCCCACAGCGCGGCACAGGCGCACAGCACGATGCCGACCAGCATGCCGGTCAGCACCGCCTGCGAGCGCGCGCCGGGCATGGCCACGGCGAAGAACATCGAACAGGTGGCCGCCAACGCGTAGCCACCGAAGATCGCGGCCAGACTGCGGGAAAGCACGCCCAGCCAGGGGCGGGCGAAGAAGCGGCCCACAGGGGCGAGCCAGTGTGCGTCGGGCGTGCTGTCCACGAAATCCTGCAAAGTCGATGTTCCAACGGCAATCGCCCACCGCGAAGCGCAGCAGGCAGCAAGGGCGGCCATCCTTGGCCCAGCCACTGTTTGTTGCAGCGGTATCCCTGGAGCTCGTCCCGGCATGTCGTATTCGACACGCCAGATCGCGGCGAATGATAGTCATTATCATTTCGTTCTTCAAGCGCGGCGTCACACCTGTCATGTGATCTGCGCCACAGCGTCACGCCCATGACATGCCACCTGAACAGACTGCGCCCCGCGACGGAGCGGGAGGTCCGTACGCGTCCCCCTATCGTGTTGACCTGGAGTTGCTGGTGAAGCGTTGTGCGTTGGCCGTTGCCGTTGTGTCCGTTGTTTCTCTCGTCATGGCTGCCGAAGGGCGCGCCCAGACCGCTCCGGCAGGGACTGCCGCAGCTCCCACCAATCTGGACACGATGGTCGTCACCGGCACCCGCGGCAGCAACCGCACCCAGTTCGATACCCTGGCTCCGGTGGATGTGTTCTCTCAGGAAGAGATCCAGGCGATCGAGTCGAGCGACCTTAATGACGTGCTGGCGCAGCTGGTGCCGTCGTTCGTGGTACAGCGCATGCCGATGAACGACGGCCTGGTGTTCGTGCGTCCGGCCACACTGCGCGGACTGTCGCCCGACCAGACCCTGGTGCTGGTCAACGGTCGTCGTTTCCACCGCTCGGCGCTGCTCGGCGCGCGCGGCGCGCAAGGCCCGGACCTCGCGCAGATTCCCGTGCATGCCATCCAGCGCATCGAGGTGCTGCGTGACGGCGCATCGGCGCAATACGGCTCCGACGCCATTGCCGGCGTGATCAACATCATTCTCGATGACCGCGTCGGTGGCGAGGTCTCACTGGGTCTGTCCGAGTACAGCGAAGGCGACGGTCGTGGTCGCAAGGTCGGTGCCCGTCATGGCTTCGCGCTGGGCGACGCCGGCAGCCTGTCGCTGTTTGCCGACTGGGACAAGTCCGACGCCACCTCGCGCAGCCGCCAGCGCGCCGATGCCATCGCCTTCCAGAACGCGCATCCGGAACTGGACGTGCCCGATCCGGTGCAGCGCTGGGGCCAGCCGGATCTGGAGAACCGGCACGCCGGCTTCAACCTCAACCTGGCGCTCAACGACAGCCTGGACCTGTACGGCTTCGGCCTGTTCGGTCACAGCGAAGGCATGAGTGACTTCAACTGGCGCAACCCGGACGGCACTGCGTCGGTCTACAACCCCAGCAGCGTGTTCCCCGGCTGGGACGCGCGTTCGCTGTATCCCACCGGCTTCAGCCCGAAGTATGGCAACGAGCAGGACGACCTGCAGGCCGTGCTCGGTCTGCGCGGTTACCTCGGCGAGCGCTGGCGCTGGGACGTGAGCGCATCGTACGGGCGCAACGAGATCGACTACACCCTGGACAATGCGATCAATGCCTCGCTGGGTCCGGACAGCCCGACCTCGTTCTATCTGGGGCGCTTGTCGCAGACCGAGAAGAACGTCAACGCCGATGTGGTCTATTCGCTGCCGGTGGCGGCGCTGGAAGGGCCGATCAACATCGCCTTCGGTGCCGAAGCACGTGAGGAGACCTACGCGGTCAAGGCCGGTGATCCGGCCTCCTACGCGATTGGCCCGGGCGCGGCGACCGGTCTGGCCGGCGGTGCCAACGGCGCTCCCGGTTTCAGTGACACCAACGCCGGCAGCTGGAGCCAGCGCAGCCGTGCCGCCTACATCGACGTCGAAGCGCCGATCACCGCGCGCTGGACCGTCGGTGCCGCGACCCGCTACGAACACTTCTCCGCATTCGGCGAGAGCATCGACGGCAAGCTCTCGACCCGCTTCGCGTTTACTCCGGATGTCGCCATCCGCGGTTCGGTCTCCACCGGCTTCCGCGCGCCGACCCCAGGCCAGCTGTACACCCAGAGCACCCAGCAGGGGCTGGATACGGTGACCCTGCAGGTGTTCACCACCGGCCGCCTGTCGCCGAGCGATCCGCTGGCGGTGCAGCTGGGCGCGCAGCCGCTGAAACCCGAGCAGTCGCGTACCGCCTCGCTGGGCCTGACCTGGAAGACCGACGCCGGTTTCTCCGGCTCGGTGGATGTGTATGACATCAAGGTCACCGACCGGTTCAGCCAGTCGGCCGCGTATGCGGTGCCGGCTGGCACGCCGAACCCGCTGCGGTTCACCTCGGTGAGCTTCTATACCAACGATTTCGACACCACCACGCGCGGCGTGGATGTGGTCGGCAGCTACGTCACCGGGCTGGGGGCAGGGCGTCTGAACACCACCTTGGGCTACAACTACAACCGGACCACCGTGGACAGCGGCCGTACCGGCGTGGCCACCAACGAGAGCCAGCGCCGCATCTTCGAAGAACGTCTGCCGGAACATAAGGCCACGCTGAGCAGCCAGTACGAGATCGGACGCTGGAGTGTGCTGGGCAAGCTGCGATACTACGGGGCATGGACCGACTCTTCCGGCAATGCCACGGGCGACATCTTCCAGCGTTTCGGCGCGATGAGCTTCTTCGACCTGGCGGTGAGCTACAAGGTCACCGATCAGCAGACGCTGCGGATCGGCGCGGACAATCTGTTCGATCGCTACCCGGACGAAGCCACGTTCCAGGCCAGCCGTGGCCTGATCTACTCGCGGAACGCGCCGTATGACACCGACGGTCGCAATGTCTACGCCGAATACCGGATCCGTTACTGATGGACCGGCAACGACGTCACCTGCTGCGCGGGGCGCTGGCCCTGCCGCTGGCAGCCAGCATGACGGGCACCGCCATGTCGGCTGAGCCGGTGGTGCTGCCTGCGCTGGACGGGCGCAGTCCGGCGCTGCTCGCCGGCGATGAAGCCTGGTGGGGCCAGGTGAGCGCGCTGTACGACCTCACCGATGAGGTCGTGATGCTCGACAACGGCTACTGGGGCGCGATGGCGCGCCCGGTACTGCAGGCTTACCAGCAGGCGACCGCTACGGTGAACGCCGGCAATGCCTGGTTTGGGCGGCGGGCGTTTCCGCCGCTGTTCGAGCAGGCACGGCTGCGTCTGGCCGAGGTGCTGGCGGTGGACGCGGACGAGCTGGTGCTGACCCGCGGTGCCACCGAGGCCATGCAGGTGCTGATCGGTGGCTACCGCCGGCTGCAGCCTGGCGACACCGTGCTGTACGCCGATACCGACTACGACAGCATGATCGACGCGATGCAGTGGCTGCAGGTGCGTCGCGGCGTGACCCCGGTCCGCATCGCGCTGCCCGAACCGTTCGACCATGACGGCATCGTGGAGACCTACCGGCAGGCGCTGGCGCAGCATCCGCGCACGCGCCTGCTGCTGCTCACCCACGTCAACCACCGCAACGGCATGCTGCTGCCGGTTGCGCAGATCAGCGCGATGGCGCGCGCCGCCGACGTGGACGTGGTGCTGGATGCCGCGCATGGGATCGGCCAGGTCGACACGCCGTTGCGCGAGCTCGGAGCGGACTTCGTCGGCATCAACCTGCACAAGTGGATCGGCGCGCCGGTCGGACTGGGGGCGGTGTATGTGAAACGGGGGCGGGTGCGTGAACTGGACCCATATATGGGCGAAGCCGACGGCGACGACCTGCGCACCCGTGTGCACACCGGCACAGTCAATTTTGCCGCGGTGATGGCGTTGCCGGCGGCGTTGGACCTGCACCAGCGGATCGGCGTGGCCAACAAGCGCGCGCGCCTGCTGCACCTGCGCAACCGCTGGCTGGACGCGGTGCGTGACGACGAACGGATCCAGCTGCTGGCTTCGCCGGACGAGCGTCTTGCCAGTGCCATCTCCGGCTTCCGCCTGCGCGGTCAAACCAGCATGGCGGCCAACGCCGCCACCGCCGAGCGCATGGTCAAACAATCCGGTGTGTTCGTCGTCCCACGCGACGGCCTCGCCTCCGGAGCCTGCCTGCGCGCCACCCCGGGCATTTTCAGCACCCCCGCGCAGATGGACGCACTGGTCGCCGCGATCCGCGCGGTAGCGGGATAGCTGTTACGCGGTGTGCGGCTGACTGAGTGGTTCGACGGTCAGTCGCACGCCCAGTGCGGTGAGGACGCGCTGTACCGTATCGAAGCGCGGATGCGCGCCCGGCTTGAGTGCCTTGTACAGACTCTCGCGGCCCAAGCCGCTGCTCTCCGCGATCTGGGTCATGCCGCGTGCACGGGCAACCACTTGCAGCGCGTCCTGGAAGTGCGTGGCATTCTGCGAAGCAAGGGCTTCGGTCAGATACACGGCGATGCTGTCATCGTCGGTGAGGTAATCGGCGGGGTCAAATGGACTCAGGGTGTGCTTGGTCACGAGAAAGAACCTCTATGGCTATAGGTGCGATCGCGGCGCACATCACAGTTCGGCAGCCATCCGCTGGGCCTTCTGGATGTCCGACGCCTGACTGTTCTTGTCACCGGCGCACAACAGGATGATCAGTTGCTGACCTCGGCGGGTGAAGTAGACGCGAAAGCCGGGGCCAGCGTGAACTCTCAATTCGCTGACGTTGCAACCCACGGATTTGACGTCGGCAGGCCCGCCATTGACCAACCGTTGTATACGTTCGGCGATGAGTGTCCGTGCTCGGGTATCCCGAAGCCGCCGCATCCAGCGTTTGAACGCATCGCTTGCCTGTACTGATTGGCACTTGCGCATTGTATCCATGTGGATACAATGCGCAAGTGCCAATCAGTTGTCGATTGGTAAAAGCGTCAGCGCTTCGCGCAGGCCTTGGCCATGTCGGCCTGGACGTTGTCCGGGGTCTTGCGGCCGAAGATCTCGGCGATCTCCGAGCGGGTCTTGAGGTCCTCGCACTTCTCCGGATCCATCGAACCGTCGATGACGGTGCCGCGGTTCGCCTCCTGGCCACGGCCGGCGGCCGCCTGCTGCTGGCGGCGGGCATCGTAGAGGTTGCGTTCGGCGCGGGTGCGGTCTTCCCAGGTCAGGTTCGGATCGCGGGTGATCGGGCGGGTGACCCCGGTTTCCTGCTCGGGCGGGCAGGGCACGGTCTGGTAGATGGTCTGGCCCTTGTTCGAGCACTTGTACACGCGTCCGGCGTGAGCGCTGCCGGCCAGCGCGCACAGCGCCAGCATCATGATGATCCGTTTCATGGCGGCCCCCTGTGAGCCCATAAGTTGCTGAATGGGCGGCAGAATACGCGAAGCCCATCACAAAAACACCCGGGCAAAGTGTCAACCGCAGTCCCCGTTCGGCACGACCAACGGTCGTGCCCTACCGATCCGGCAGTTCACGACCCATCCGGTAGCTCACGACCGTTGGTCGTGAGCGGGCTCACCACTGCAGCCAGACGGTCAACGCGTGCAGCGCCAGGCCGATCAGCCCGCCCACCAGGGTGCCATTGAAGCGGATGAACTGCAGGTCGCGGCCCACGCTCAGTTCCAGCTGCTCCACCAGATGGCGTTCGTCCCAGCCCTTCACGGTCTGCGCGATGTGCGTGGTGACCCCGTCACGCAGCCGGCTGGTCAGACGCTCGGCACCGTCCATCAGGTGTTGGTTCAGCGCTTCGCGCAGTGCGGGGTCGTTCCGCAGTGCCTCGCCGACGCCGGCGAGGCTGCGGCGCAGGTGACCGGCCAGCGCGGAGTCCTCGCTGGACAGATCGGCACGCAGGGCGGCGTGGATGCGGGCCCACAGGCCCTGTACGTAGTCCTGCACGGCGGGGTGGTCGATCACCCGTTGTTTGATCTGCTCGATCTGCGCGGCCAGTTCCGGGTCTTCGCGCAGGCGGCGGATGTAGTCGGCCAGCCAGGTTTCGTAGTCGCGCCGCAGCGGATGGTCGGATTCGGCCAGGATCTGCTGCAGCTCGCCGAGAATCGCGTGCGCCAGGCGTTCGGCCAGGCTGTCGCCGATCTCGTCGATGGGTTTGACCCAGTTCACCGTGCTGGCCAGCTTCGGCCACTCGCGCTGGATGTAGCGGACGATCAGCTCCGACGCGCGTTCTTTCACCGCCGGCCGGTCCAGCCATTCGCTGACCCGGGTCAGGCCTTCGTCCAGCACGCGCTGGTGGCGGTTGTCCGCAGTCAACAGGCCCAGCAGCTCACCGGCGGTCGCCGCTGCGTTCCACTGCCGCAACTGCTGGATCACGAAGCCCTGGATGCTGCGACGGACCGCGGCTTCATCGAGAAAGTCCAGCGCCTGCAGGGCCCAGCCGCGTGCCATGTCGGCCAGCATCCGCGAACGCGCTGGATCGGCCAGCCAGCTGCCGAGCCGGCTGGCCGGATCAAACACCTGCAGTCGGGCCAGCAGCGCCTGTGGTTCCAGGAACTGGTCGCGCACGAACACCGCCAGGCTGTCGGCGATGCGGTCCTTGCTGTGCGGAATGATCGCCGTATGCGGAATCGGCAGGCCCAGCGGCCGCCGGAACAGCGCCACCACCGCGAACCAGTCCGCCAGTGCACCGACAGCGGCGGCTTCGCAGAACGCCGAGACCCAGGCCCAGATGCCGCGCTCGCCGTTGAGGTGGCTGATGACGAAACCGGCCAGCATGGCCAGCAGCATCAGCAGCGCGATGGCTTTGAGGCGGCGCAGCTGGGCGCGGCGCGGGTCGGGAGATGAGTGTGAAGTCATGGCCGCAGTCTATCGGCCCCCGGATGATCGCGCCCTGCACGGGGCTGGGTGATGCGGCTTTTCGTAGAGCCGGGCTTGCCCGGCTGCTGTCACC
>ENA-OWLM01000853-OWLM01000853.1-metagenome-genome-assembly--contig:-NODE-853-length-11471-cov-3.532235_pt1 | contig 11471 bp, 7 predicted proteins | sample MGYA00245349_ERZ651102 | MGnify/ENA primary metagenome ERZ651102 (study PRJEB26857, sample SAMEA4031759) | metagenome | biome: human; feature: oral; material: saliva | place: Philippines | collected 2014 | study... | reverse complement strand
GCACGGTTTCCGCCGCGCCACAGGCAACTTTGCTGACGGTCGCATTCAGGCCGGCACTTTTGTCTTTGGGCGCAATCACGGCATGCACGCCCATTGCGTCGGCGGTACGCAGGCACGCGCCCAGATTGTGGGGATCGGTTACGCCGTCAAGAATCAGCAGCAGCGGCGGGCCCTCGACCACGTCCAGCACTTCATCCACATCGACAGCAAGCTGACGCTCGTCGGCCAGCGCAACGACGCCCTGGTGGCGGGTGCCGCGCGACAGGCCGTCAAGGCGTTCCATCGGAACCGGATGCAGGCGGCAACCCGCCTTTTCAGCCTGCTCGATGAACGTCTGCATGCGCTTGTCGCGGCGCGAGGCCTCGACATAGATTTCCTTGATCGACTCGGGCGCGTGGCGCAGCCGCGCGACAACCGCGTGAAACCCGGCCAGAACTTGGGTCGACGCCATAGAACAATACCTTTAGATAAACGAATACCCGCCCCAGAGCGGGGCGGGCCACCGGACCAAGCCGGCAATAACCGCAATGTTACCCCTTAAGGCCAGGCCGCCAAACGACGGCCTGGGCATAAGGACCCGGTTTCGCGCCGGTCAGTGCCGCTTGCGGACGACCTTCTTGGCGGGTGCGGCGCGCTTGGCGGCCTTGGGCGGCTTGCTGGCCTTCTTGGCCTCGGCGCGCCGTTCCTTGGCGGTCTGGCCCTTCAGGGCGGCGGGCTTGGGCGCCGCCGCCTTCTTCACGCGGCGCGCCGGTTCGTCGGAGCCGCGCGCGGCGGCCTTGCGCAATGCGTCGAAGCTGGTGCCCTGCACCAGGCGGAATTCGATGCGGCGCGCTTCCAGGTCCACGCGAGAGACCTGCACCTGCACCTTGTCGGTAAGGCGGTAACGCATGCCCGTGCGCTCGCCACGCAGTTCGTGCAGGGCGTCGTTGAACTGGAAGTACTCGCCGCCCAATTCGGACACGTGCACCAGACCTTCGACGTGCAGCGTATCGAGCGTGACGAAGATGCCAAAACTGGCCACGCCGGTGACGGTGCCGCTGAAGTCTTCGCCGACGCGCTCCTTGACGAACCAGCACTTGAGCCAGGCCTCGACATCGCGCGACGCCTCGTCCGCGCGCCGTTCGCTGGCGGACAGCACCAGGCCCAGCTTTTCCCAGATGGCGTGTTCGTGTTCGCGCTGCGTGCGGCCGATGACCACGGCATGGTCGTCCAGGCTGGGCACGTAGCGTTGGCCCGCCAACAACGCCTTGATGACGCGATGCGTGAGCAGGTCGGGGTAGCGGCGGATCGGCGACGTGAAGTGGCTGTAGCCGGGATAGGACAGGCCGAAGTGGCCCATGTTGTCCGGGCTGTAGACGGCCTGCTGCATGGAACGCAGGCACATGGTCTGCAGCAGCTGGTAGTCGGGGCGCCCCCGGACGGAATCGAGGAAGTCGCCGTAATCCTTGGCGATGGGCGTCTCGCCCCCTCCCAGCGACAGGCCCATCGTGCGCAGGAACTCGCGCAGCGATTGCAGGCGTTCCGGCGTCGGGCCTTCGTGGATACGGTACAGGCCGGGATGCTTGCTGCGCGTCATGAAGTCGGCCGCGCAGGTATTGGCGGCCAGCATGCATTCCTCGATCAGCTTGTGAGCATCGTTGCGCACCGACGGCACGATCTGCTCGATGCGCCCGAGCTCATTGCAGACGATCTTGGTTTCGACCGTGTCGAAGTCTATGGCACCGCGCTTCTTGCGCCCTTGCGACAGCACCTGGAAGAGTTCGTAAAGGTGCTGGACCTGGGGCATCACGCTGCGCATCGCATGCGCGGCCGGACCGCCCGGCTGCTGCAGGGCGGCCCAGATGTTCGTGTAGGTCGTGCGGGCGTGCGAATGCATGACCGCGTTATAGAACTGGTAGGCCGTGACCGTGCCCGCCTTGGCGCCCGAGGCCGGAATGACCATGTCGCACACCAGGACCAGGCGGTCGACGTCGGGATTCAGCGAACACAGCCCGTTGGACAGCGACTCGGGCAGCATCGGGATGACCCGGCGCGGGAAGTACACGCTGGTGCCGCGCTCGATTGCGTCGTCGTCCAGCGCGTCGCCCGGACGCACGTAATGGCTGACGTCGGCAATGGCCACCAACAGGCGCCAGCCCGGACGCTTGCGCTGGCCCGCACCCAGTTCCACGGGTTCGCAATACACGGCGTCGTCGAAATCGCGCGCGTCTTCGCCGTCGATGGTGATGAGCGGGACGTCGCGCAGATCCACGCGGTCTTTCAGGTCGGTCTTCCTGACCGAATCCGGCAGGCGAGCCGCCTGCTTGAGCGCGCCTTCCGTGAAATCGACCGGCACGTCGAACTTGCGCACCGCTATCTCGATTTCCATGCCGGGGTCGTCGATTTCGCCGAGCACCTCGGCGACACGGCCCAGCGGCTGCGTGTGGCGCGTGGGTTGCGCCATGATTTCCACCGCGACCACCTGCCCGTGCTGGGCGCCGTTGGTGTCGCTGGGCGGAATCAGGATGTCGTGCTTGATACGCTGGTCTTCGGGTACGACGATGGACAGGCCGTGCTCGTGCAGGAAGCGCCCCACCAGCTTGTTGGTGCGGCGTTCGATGACTTCGACAATGGTGCCTTCCGGCTTGCCGCGGTATTCGCCCGACGGCTTGACCAGCACGCGGTCGCCGTGCAGCACCTTGAGCATTTCGCGCGGCGACAGGAACAGATCGGGGCCGCCGTCATCGCGCAGCAGGAAGCCGAAGCCATCGCGATGGCCCAGGACCTTGCCAGCGACGAAGTCGAGCTTGGTGGCCAGCAGCAACACGCCCTTGCGGTTGGGCATCAGTTGCCCATCGCGCTCCATGGCGCCCAGGCGGCGCTCGAAGCCCACCATCGTCGCCGGGCGCTCGATGCCCATGCGTTCAGCCAGCTCCACCGGAGACAACGGCGAACCGGCGGCGCGCAACGCCGTCAGGATGGCTTCACGGGACGGAACATCAGGGTCGAAGTCCGGCGGCGCTTCGGGCAAGGGTGTTGATCTGTTGTTATTCGACTCGTTATTCGATCGTTTTGCCAAAGCTAAAATTTCCGTATATAATGCGCAGCTTCTGTGGTTCGCCCAAGGCTGAACACTGAAGCAGAAATGGTCAGAAGGTTGATCAGCCAAGCCCAAAGCTGAACTGAAAAACCGATTGTAAAACCAACTGCAAGCTGGCGCATGGTTTAGTTCAACTGTTTATTCAAATATGTTGAACCGGACGATGCAACTGGCGGCAGCGTAGCACATAGTTCTGACAGTATCTTTCAGTGCCCAGGTGGCGGAATTGGTAGACGCGCACGGTTCAGGTCCGTGTGCCGCAAGGTGTGGAGGTTCGAGTCCTCTCCTGGGCACCACGGAATTCAAATCAAGGCAATTTGAATTGACTTGATCAGTGATGAAAAAGCACGACGTAAAGCGTGGCTAAGGCATCACGGCTTAAAAGCCCCGGAAATCAAATGATTTTCGGGGCTTTTGCTTTGCGCGTCCAAATTAGGCATTTCGCACGCAACACGCAGGGTTTTATAACAGGAGCGAAAGCACGCAAGCGAAAGAGGGATAGTTTGTGCCAGGCACTGATACATAACACCGATTTAGCGCGCTTCCACAAACATAGACGCAAGACCTCGTCGCCCTACCCCCCCCTTCCTTTCAGCGCCATGGAACCTTGCGGTTCAAATGATGGCGCGCATAAAGCTCCGCGCCCATTCCGTCTATCTGCCCGTCGATCAGCGCCTCGAATGGCGCAAGCAAGGCATCGAAATTGCGCGGCGCCTCAATGGCGTTCAGCGCGTGCGTCACGGCTTCGATGGTGGACAACGCGCCCGGCACATCGGCATGACGCACGCGATAACGGGTAGACAAGCCGGCAGGCAACATCACGCGAGGCAAGGCTGCAAGCGCAGGATTGATGTGCAGCAGCTTGCGCGCATGCCCCCAGGTTCCGTCCGGAACGATCAGCCGGATGGGCATGCCCAGATCCTGGCCATAGCCCGGCGTCAGCACTTCGGCGTCATTGCCGGGAAACAGCAGGCGCGGCGCATGGCCCGCCTCGGCCCAGTCCTCTTCGCGAAAATACTCGCCGACCACGCGGCGCGCGCCGGCTAGGCCCAGCACCGCAAGCCTGGCGGTGTTCAGGGCATGGCGCGCTTCGCTTGGATGTTGCAGCACCACCACGCGAGTTCGGCAGGACAGCGAAGGAATCAGGGCGCACAAGCAGTGCGATTCAGGGCGCAGGCAGCGCGTACAGAGAGTGCGGGACATGGCCGACACTATATCGAAAGCGGCCAGAACAAAAAAAAGAGAAAAATATGCAGAACGACTTGCACACTTCTAAAAAAGTATGCATAATCTCATTCCTCTGCTGCTGAACACGAAACAACGCGAAAGCGAAGCGAATGTAAAGCAACAGCGCCCAGGTGGCGGAATTGGTAGACGCGCACGGTTCAGGTCCGTGTGCCGCAAGGTGTGGAGGTTCGAGTCCTCTCCTGGGCACCAATTATTACATCACGAGGTACCTGTCGTGATGCGCCAAGAAAAACCCCGTACGCGAAAGCGTTCGGGGTTTTTTCTTTTCCGGTCCACGCGCGGATATACCGGCGCGTTTTGCGGAAAGCACCGCGGCAAAGCACAGTGGAGCCGCGGCTTATCGGCCTTGATGCGCCACGACGCCGAGGCCGTGACGCATGCGCATTCGCCTCTACCGCAGCCGCCCTTGCCGCAGTCGCCGCTATTTCAGCGTGCGCGTCATGACTACGTGCGGAATGCCGGCTTCGACGAACTCCTCGCCTTCCGTCTTGAAACCGTGCGCCTCGTAAAAGCCCGCCGCGTGGGTCTGCGCGTGCAGCACCAGCATGCGGTGGCCGTCTCCGTGGCCCTGCCCGATCAGCGCATCCAGCAACTGGCTGCCCACGCCCATGCCGCGCGCCTGCTTGTGCACAGCCATCCGGCCGATATGGCCGTCAGGCAACAACCGCCCGGTCCCCATCGGCGTGCCGTCGGGGCCATAGGCCACGGCATGCACTGACACCGCGTCGTCGTCGTCGAGCTCGACTTCGGGCGGCACTTTCTGCTCGACCACGAATACCTGGTGCCGAACCGAATACGCGTCGTCGCGCAGGCGATCCCAGGTTCCCAGAGCGATACGCACCGTTGCTTGTTTGTTGGCCGACATGTCCATCCCCTACGTTGCAGCAAATGAATAACAGAATCCTACGCCGCATTCTCGCAGGGATGAAAGGGGAGCGAAAAGGGGTACGATCGCGGCTTGCCCACGCCGCCCATGCTCCGCCATGCCGCCTGCCGCTCCTCCCGCCTGGTTGAAGATCGCCCCCGCGCTCTTTCTTGCGCTGTGGTCCAGCGGTTTCGTCGTGCTCAAGGTGGGGCTGGCCTACGCCGATCCACTGACGTTCCTGGCGCTGCGCTACGCCTGCGTGGTGCTTATCCTTGCGCCCTTGCTGCTCGCCCTGCGTCCTCCGCTGCCCACCGGGGTCCAGGCGTGGACGCACCTGGCGATGGTCGGATTGCTCTTGCAGGCAGGCTACTTCTGCTTCACCTATCTTTCACTCAAGCAAGGCATGTCCGCAGGCGGTCTGGCGCTGATCACGTCGCTGCAACCCATCCTGATCGGCCTGCTGGCGCCGGCAATCGCACACGAGCGGGTAGACGCCCGGCGCTGGGCCGGCCTTGCGCTGGGCGTGACGGGCGCCGCGCTCGTGATCGTCGCCAAGGCCTCGATCGACGTGCTGGCGCCCCTGGGCCTGCTGTTCGCGGTGGGCGCCCTGCTCTGCATCACGGGCGGCACCCTGTACGAAAAGCGCTTCGGCGTGCAGGTCCATCCCATCGCCTCCAATCTCGTGCAATACGGCGTCGGGCTCGCCGTGACCGCGCCGCTGGCATTCTGGCTGGAGCCCATGCATATCGAATGGACCGGCGCCCTGCTAGGGTCGCTGGCCTATCTGGTAGTGGGCAATTCCCTGGTCGCGATTACCCTGCTGCTGACCATGATCCGGTATGGCGAGGCCTCGCGGGTTTCCGCCCTCTTCTTTCTGGTGCCTCCCTGCACGGCCGTCATCGCACTGCTCATCCTGCGCGAACCCATACCGCCATTGGCCTGGCCTGGAATGGCGCTGGCGGCCCTGGGCATCCTGCTCGTGACCCGCAAACCGGGCGGCGCACCCAAGTAGAATGAGCGCCTTTCCGCCCTTGCAACCTTTCCCATGAACGCCGTCGTCACCGCCGCCCTGCCGGTCTTCGCGCTGATACTGACAGGCTGGCTGGCCGCCCGCTGGCGCATCCTGGGAACCAACGCCACCGACGCGCTGAACCGCTACGTGGTCTACCTGTCCTTGCCCGCGCTGCTGTTCCGCGCCATGACGCAGGTCGACCTGGCGCACATGGCGCATTGGGGATTCGTCGGCGCATTTGCGGGCGGCGTCGCCATCACTTTCCTGGTGTCCTTCGTGCCCCGCAAACGCGGGCCGGACTCGCTGACCGACCGCAGCATCGAAGGCCTGGCGGCCTCCTATGCGAACGCTGGCTACATGGGCATCCCGCTGTGCCTCGCGCTGCTGGGCGCGGACAGCCTGGCGCCCGCCACCTTCACCACGCTGCTGACCGCCAGCGTGCTGTTCGGCTTTGCGATCGCGCTGATCGAATTCGACCGCCAGCAGACGCCCAACCTGCCCTCCACGCTGCTCAAGGTCGGCCGCGCCCTGCTGCGCAATCCGCTGCTTGCCGCGCCGGTGCTGGGCCTGGCCTGGGCCGCCACCGGCCTGACACTGCCGGAAGGCGTGGACCGCTATGTGGCCTTGCTGGGCGCGTCGGCCAGCCCTTGCGCGCTGGTGACCATCGGCCTGTTCCTGGCGCAGACGGAGACATCCAGCTCCGGGCCCGGCGTGCTGCGCCTGGTGACGGGCAAGCTGCTGCTGCAGCCGGCCGCCACGGCTGTGCTGGCGTTCTACGTATTCTCCATGCCCCCGCTATGGGCCTGGACCGCCGTGCTGATGAGCGCGCTGCCCATCGGCACCGGCCCCTTCATGCTGGCCAAGATGTATGGCCGCGACGCCCGCGTGACGTCGCGCGCCATCCTGGTCAGCACCGTGCTGTCGGTGCTGACCGTCAGCCTGCTGGTAGCCTGGATCAGCGCCCACCCGATTTCCTGAACAGTACCTATGCTGCTCGCCGCCGCCATCTTCGTCTTCACCATCACGCTTGTCATCTGGCAGCCTCGGGGCCTGTCCATCGGCTGGAGCGCCGTGATCGGCGCCGGCCTTGCACTGGCGACCGGCGTGGTCCACCTGGCCGACATTGCCGATGTCTGGCGCATCGTCTGGAACGCCACGGCCACCTTCATCGCCATCATCATCACCAGCCTGATCCTGGACGAGGCGGGCTTCTTTGAATGGTCCGCGCTGCACGTGGCCCGCTGGGGCGGCGGACGCGGACGGCTGCTGTTCGTCCTGATCGTCCTGCTGGGCGCGGCCGTCTCCGCGCTGTTCGCCAATGACGGCGCCGCCTTGATCCTTACGCCCATCGTCATGGAAATGCTGCTGGCCCTGGGCTTCGGCCCGGGCGCATCGCTGGCCTTCGTAATGGCCGCCGGCTTCATCGCGGACACCGGCAGCATCGCCCTGATCGTTTCCAACCTGGTGAACATCGTGTCGGCGGATTTCTTCGGCATCGGTTTCGGCGAGTACGCATCGGTGATGCTGCCCGTGAACCTGGTCGCCGTCGGGTCCACGCTGGCGGTGCTGCTGCTGTTCTTCCACCGCAGCATCCCGCCGCGCTACGACGTGAACCAGCTGCCTGCGCCCGCCTCGGCCATCCGCGACCGGATCACCTTCCGCGCCGGCTGGGTAGTGCTGGGCCTGCTGCTGGCGGGTTTCTTCATCCTGGAACCCATGGGCATTCCCGTCAGCGCCATCGCCGCCGCCGGCGCACTGGGCCTCCTGCTGATCGCGGGCCGCCAACACGTCGTGGGCACCCGCCGCATCATGCGCGAGGCGCCCTGGCACATCGTGATCTTTTCCTTGGGCATGTACCTGGTCGTGTACGGCCTGCGCAACGCCGGCCTGACCGCGCACCTGGCGCAGGTGCTGGACCGGTTTGCGGAGCACGGCGTGTGGGGCGCAGCGATGGGAACCGGCCTGATCACGGCGTTCCTGTCGTCCATCATGAACAATCTTCCGACCGTGCTGATCGGCGCGCTTTCCATCGCGGACACCAGCGCCACCGGGCCGGTGCGAGACGCGATGATCTACGCCAACATCATTGGCAGCGACCTGGGCCCGAAGATCACGCCGATCGGCAGCCTGGCCACGCTGCTCTGGCTGCATGTGCTGGCGCGCAAGGGCCTGCGCATCACCTGGGGCTATTACTTCAAAGTGGGGATCGTCCTGACGTTGCCCGTACTGCTGCTGACCCTGGCCGCGCTGGCCTGGCGGCTGCAGTAGGCCGGCGGCGCATGCCTCCAAATAACTTTTGGTTATTATCGAAGAAAAAAACAGTACTTTGAGAGATTTACCGGCCGTTCTAGACTGGCGGCTATTCCTACGGGTGCGTCCACGCACCCGTTTGCATTTATGCCTTTGATTTTCCGGGACTTCCCATGAGCGCGAACGCCTCCTCCCTGCCCCTGCCCTCGGCCTTGCCGCCCATCCAGGTCAACCGCAAGCCGCTCTGGATTGCCATGCTGCTGGTCCTGGCTGGCGCCCTGTACCTCAACCAGACCGTCAGCTGGCGCCAGGGCGCGCTGTGGGTGGTTGGCGCCCTGCTCGGCGTAACGCTGTACCACGCCTCGTTCGGATTCACCCAGGCATGGCGCGTATTCGTTTCGGACCGCCGCGGCGCGGGCCTGCGCGCGCAGATGCTCATGCTGGCCGTCGGCGTGCTGCTGTTCTTCCCTTTCCTGGCTGCGGGCACGCTATTCGGCCAACCCGTCAATGGCTTCGTTTCGCCTCCGGGCGTGTCCGTCGTGCTGGGCGCATTCCTGTTCGGCATCGGCATGCAACTGGGCGGCAGCTGCGCGTCGGGCACGCTGTTCGCCGTGGGCGGCGGCAATACGCGCATGGTCGTGACGCTGCTGTTTTTCATCGTGGGATCGGTCATCGCCACCGCCAACTTCGGCTGGTGGTCCAACCTGCCCGCGCTGGCGCCCACCTCGCTCATCAAGACCTGGGGCCTGGCGCCCGCGCTGATCGCCAACCTCGCGGTGTTCGCCCTGATCGCCTGGGCCGCCACCGCGCTGGAAAAGCGCCGTCACGGCCACGTGATTTCATTCGCCTCCCGCACCGGGCGGCCCGTCTCGCTGCTGCAGGGCCCCTGGCCGCTCATCTGGGGCGGCGTGGCGCTGGTGGCGCTGAACTTCGCCACGCTGGCCCTGGCCGGACGTCCGTGGGGCATCACATCCGCCTTCGCACTGTGGGGCGCCAAGGCGCTGGACGCGGTAGGCGCAGACGTGGCCACCTGGGCCTATTGGAGCAAACAGCCCTCGCTGGCCGCGCCGCTGCGCCAGGACGTCACCACGGTCATGGATATCGGCCTGATGCTTGGCGCCCTCGCGGCCGCCAGCGCGGCCGGCAAGTTTGCCCCCGTCTGGAAGGTGCCCGCCCGCTCGCTGGCCGGCGCGGTCGTCGGCGGCCTGCTGCTGGGCTACGGCGCTCGCCTGGCCTTCGGCTGCAACATCGGCGCCTACTTCAGCGGCATCCTGTCGGGCAGCCTGCACGCCTGGCTGTGGCTGCCTGCCGCGTTCGCGGGCAGCGCGCTTGGCGTCCGCCTGCGGCCGCTGTTCGGATTGGCAGTCGAAAAGACGCCGCCGGCATCCAGCTGCTGAAAAACTGTGTTCCAGAAATGGCCTCCTGAAAACCAGGGGGCCATTTTTTTGGCTGCCCGCCAGCCCAATAAACACGGGGCTCGCGGGGCGCAAGGCGCCAGCGGACCGTCCGCATGCCTGCGCGCGGCGGCCACCCTCCATGCTTCGGCCTGACGGCTGCGCTGGTGTATGGTTGCTCCATCCCGGAATACGGAGATGGACATGAACTGGATTGCCGGCCGATACACGGCCTTTATGCTGACGCTTGCGGGCGCCGCGATCACGGCCTTCCTGGCCGCAACAAATTCGGCCTGGTGGCTGGCGGCCGCCGTCCCGCTGGTCCTGCTGGGCGCGCTGGGCGTCTATGACCTTATCCAGACGCGCCACGCCATCCGGCGCAATTACCCGGTGCTGGGCAACCTGCGCTTCCTGTTTGAATTCATCCGCCCGGAGATCCGCCAGTACTTCCTGGAAGACGACACCCAGGCCGCGCCCTTCTCGCGTGCGCAGCGCTCCATCGTCTATCAGCGCGCCAAGCGCGAGATCGACAAACGTCCCTTCGGCACCCAGGAAGACGTGTACGGCGACCGCTACGAGTGGATCAATCATTCGATGTCGCCCTCGCACGTCGACGACACCGACTTCCGCGTCACGGTGGGCGGGCCGGAGTGCACGCAGCCCTACTCCATGTCGGTGTTCAACGTGTCGGCGATGAGCTTTGGCGCGCTGTCCGCCAACGCCGTCCTGGCGCTTAACGAAGGCGCGCGCCAAGGCGACTTCGCGCACGACACGGGCGAAGGCGGCATCAGCCGCTACCACCGGCAGCCGGGCGGCAGCCTGGTCTGGAACATCGGCTCCGGCTACTTCGGCTGCCGCGACGAGCACGGCGCGTTCTCGGAAGAGGCCTTCGTCAAGAACGCCTGTACGCCGCAGGTCAAGATGATCGAAATCAAGCTGTCGCAAGGCGCCAAGCCCGGCCACGGCGGCATCCTGCCCGCCGGCAAGGTGACGCCGGAGATCGCCGAGGCGCGCGGCGTGGCTGCCTGGCAGGACTGCAATTCTCCGGCCAGCCACTCGGCCTTCGACAGCCCCATCGGCCTGATGAAGTTCGTGGCGCGCCTGCGCGAACTGTCGGGCGGCAAGCCGGTTGGCTTCAAGTTCTGCGTGGGACATCCCTGGGAATGGTTCGCCATCGTCAAGGCCATGCTGGAAACCGGGATCACGCCGGATTTCATCGTGGTCGACGGCGCCGAGGGAGGCACCGGCGCCGCCCCCGTGGAGTTCGTGGACCACGTGGGGACGCCGCTGCGCGAGGCCCTGCGCCTGGTCCACAACACGCTGATCGGGGTGAACCTGCGCGACCGCATCAAGCTGGGCGCTTCAGGCAAGATCATCACCGCCTTCGACATGGCCCGCGTCATGGCCATGGGGGCAGACTGGTGCAATGCCGCGCGCGGCTTCATGTTTGCGATCGGCTGCATCCAGGCCCAGGCCTGTCATACCGGCAAATGCCCCACCGGCGTCACCACGCAGGATCCCTTGCGGCAGCGTGCGCTGGTCGTCCCCGACAAAGCGCAGCGCGTCGCCAACTTCCACGACAACACCCTGCATGCGCTGGCCGAACTGCTGGCGGCGGCTGGG
>ENA-OWLM01000852-OWLM01000852.1-metagenome-genome-assembly--contig:-NODE-852-length-11477-cov-3.798897_pt1 | contig 11477 bp, 7 predicted proteins | sample MGYA00245349_ERZ651102 | MGnify/ENA primary metagenome ERZ651102 (study PRJEB26857, sample SAMEA4031759) | metagenome | biome: human; feature: oral; material: saliva | place: Philippines | collected 2014 | study... | reverse complement strand
CGTGCCTGCCAATCAAAAAGGCACCTTTCTCACTCGTTTGCGCATGTGCTTGCAAATCGCCCGTGCCATGCGGCGCCTTCATGCCGCGGGACTTGCGCATTCCGACTTGTCGTACAACAATGTCTTGGTCGATCCCGTAGGCGGCAATGCTTGCATCATCGATTGCGATGGTTTGGTTGTCCCCAAGAAGTTCCCCCCCGAAGTCGTTGGTACTCCCGGTTTCATTGCCCCCGAAGTGATGGCTACGCGGAGTCTGCGCCTCGGCGATTCGAAGAAAAATCTCCCGCAGATTTCCACCGATCGGCACGCCTTAGCGGTACTCATTTACACCTTCTTGCTCAATCGCCATCCACTCAATGGAGGTAAAGTTTGGGATCTTGACGATATTCAACGCGATGACGATCTTCGCTATGGAGAAAAAGCGCTTTTTATCGAGCACCCCACCGATGCCACCAACCGTGTGAAGCCGGCACAACTCGATCCGCGCGAACTACCGCAAGCCGATCCGAAGCAACGCCCCTACACGCTGTGCGGCCCTTACCTCACCAAAATGTTCAACCGCGCGTTCATCGACGGTTTGCACAATCCCGGACTCCGCCCCAGTGCCGGAGAGTGGGAAGAAGCCCTCGTAAAAACGTGTGATTTGTTGCAACCCTGCAGTTGCGAACACGGGTGGTATGTGTTTGACAACAAGACAAAGCCTGTTTGTCCGTTTTGCGGAAAACCCTATGTCGGTCAACTTCCGATTCTCAATTTCTACTATGCCCCTTCCCATGGCAAGTATATTTCAGAGAACTATCGCATGATGGTCTATCACCGGCAAACCCTTTATCGTTGGCATACGAACAATTTGATTGTACCCAACGAAAAAACAAGTGCAGAAGACAAACTTCCGGTGGGCGACTTCCACTTCCACAACGGTCAGTGGATTCTCATCAATCGCCGTTTGCCCGGTTTGCGCGACGTGACCGCCGGTCGCGACATTCCCATAGGGGCATTCATTCCCCTCACCGAAGGCCGACAAATCCTCTTCGACAGTAGCCAGGGAGGTCGCCTGGCAGTGGTGCAATTGGTGCATGGAGCCTAACGGGGGTGCAATGTCCACAAAGTAGGGGAAATGTTCTCCGTCCTTGCCCTCAGGCTTGGGATATCCCAAGCCTGAGGGCAATTTTTGCTGTTGAACTTCTTTGTCGTTTCACCGCATCTTCCCCTCCCTCATATACGGTAGCCGCCTGGCATACAGCCCTGATTCCTTCTCTGTGGCGACAGCTGCCAAGCACTAAAAAACGAAGCTGCGGAGTGCATCGCTCTGCACAGGAGCATGGTGCACAACCATTAAGGCGTTTCGTCTCGGTTGGTCGACTAAATCGTTCGGCGCACATTTTCGGGAAACCTCAAATAGGTGAAATAAGTCACATCGTGTGCTCTTTCTTTTCGGGTCGGGATCGGGTACTTTTGCCCTCAACGCCCGGCGAAGGTACGCATCATCACTTCTTAGGTTCTTGATAGCGTTCGATGTCTCTCTGGAGATACTGCCTAAACGCAGGAAACTCCTTGTCTGTGACTTCTAATATCGTCTCTCGAGCGACCGTCGGAATACGATCCAAGCGTATGAGCTGGTCATATTCACCGAACTCAGGGTAGGAAAGGCAAAGTTTGGAATAGTCCTCTTCAGAGAGAGGGATCTCTGATTCCTCGACACTATCACTCCACGTGCCCACTCCTCCTTTATGTTTCACTACCCCCCACGTCTTATCCTCATTAAAGTAAAACATAAAGCTATAGACCGTATCATAGTCTTGCGGATGCTTGGGTTGGAGTCTGATAGTATCCAAGAACAACGTCTTCCCTTCTTGTGTGAAGTCTCTAAACGTATAGGTGAGAAAGTTACCAAGATCCTCTCTCAAGAATTTCACCCCAAAGTATCCCACATTGGACTCAATGGCGCAGTAGGGGCTGTCATCCTCATTGAGAATCGTTGCAAAGTAAACATTTTGTTGCTCATGCGCTTCGCGAGAAGCAAGTTCTAATAGACCCTCTTTCTTCTTGCGACGAGAATAGCGAGTCTTGTTGTAGCTGTCTAATTGACTTAGGGTTGCTTCTTCTGTATTTATGTGATTACCAACCCAGGTTCTGTTGAATATTGTCTTCATAACGAATTGTAGTTTTTCCATTGATCTCTCTAAAGGACAGCACAGACATTACCGCAAGTTCTTGTGCATTGCCCCTTTTTGTTCGGCTAACCAAGTGTGCGAGGGGCTGTCTACATGCGCCATGCCACAATGGGGAGCATCATGTGTATCATCAATGCCGAGAGCGTAGGGAAGGCGTAGGCAAAGAGGCCTTGCGGCTGAACGGAGAGCGGAGAACTGTGTGTCTTTCGATGGCAAAGGTAGAAAAACGATTCGAGAAATACAAACCTTTACAGAAGAAAAACTTGCGAATTTTGAAACTTGTGGTGCGCCGTCAAAAACAAGGGGACTTTTCGGGAAAACACCACGAGTTATTTTTCGAAACGCGCTGTTTTGAGAAACAACAGGACAAGGGGGGAGGGGAAAGGCTGCCTTGCGCAGGCGCGTAGACACGTGCGCGAACACGTGCTCGCGCATTACGCGCACACAGCTGGTTTTCGATTTCTATGTTCACCCTTCACCTTATTCTTCAATTTTCTGATTTATAAGATGATACAGGTGAAGAAAGAGTCGTTTTTTTGCTTCACCGGGTGAAGGAAATTGTTTAATTGCCTTCACCCTTATTATTTTGAATATCAGCGGGTTATGCGGTTGAGGTGAAGAAGTGAAGGCAAAAAACGAAAAAAGCCGGACGCGCGCGTAACGTGCGCGCGAGGAAAAAAGTCTTCACCTCTTTGGACGATTTCGCGTAAGTGATTTGTACATAGTGGTTTAGGCGTGAGGCCTTCACCTTTTTCGTCCTTTCCGTCACAGCCGGCCGAGTGATGATTTTCGGCACGCTGCGACGGAGGGGCTTTTGAGGTGAAGCCTTCACCCGTATTGTCGTGTCAATCAGTAGATTGTGAGGGGTGGTGAAGGCAAAAATGAGAAACGGTGGACGCGCGCACGCGCGAGGAGAAGGGGTGCGCGCGTCGTTTTTGGGGGAGAGGGTCGGGATGCCCTATTGCTTTACTGCCCTGGCTCGCAAAAATCGATCAGTTCGCCGAAGAGGGGGACGCGCTCCAACAAGGGGCGGTGGCCGACGATGAGCATGCGTTCACGCGCACGAGTCAGCGCCACGTTGAGTTTGCGGTCGACCCATTGTCCGCACTCGTCTTCAAACTGCGTGCCGCAGAGGAAGGCAAGTTGCGAAGCGCGGCTGACGGTGAAGCCGTAGATGATGGTGTTGCATTCCGAGCCTTGGAAACGCTCGACGGTGTCGATGGTCACGTCGGCCAGTTCGGGGTGCGCCGATTGGAGTAGGGCATTGCGCACCAGGGCGATCTGCCGGCGGTAGGGCACGATGATGCCCAAGTCTTTGCGGGGATCGAAACGGCCGTTTTGCGCTGCGAAGCGTTCGTACTCTTCGACGGAGAGGCGAGCGATGAGGCGAGCTTCGGCGGGGTTGCCCTTGGGGGAGTGACCCAACTCCAAAGCATCGGGCGCACAGTCGTAGAAGGCGACGCGCGGCAGGGCGATCGTCGCTTCTTGGTGGGCGAGGGGGATGGGACAGAGTTTGCCTTCGTAGAATTGTCGGCTGGGGAAATCGGCCACCTCGGGGTGCATGCGCCCTTGGCGTGTGAAATCGTGGCGACAATCGGCGGGGATGCGCTCGATGAAGCGTTCGAAAAACGAGCGCCGACAATCCGTCACGCCCATTGCGCGCAGTTCGGGTTCGCTGACGAGGCTTTCGGCGGCCGGTTGCTGCACGACGGCCGGCAGTTGGCGGTGGTCGCCGATCAGTACGAAACGATCGATGAGCGGGAGCCCGTCGGTGTGCGCCATGATGAGCGGCAAGAGGTGCGGCTCGAGGAGTTGGGAGGCTTCGTCGATGATGGCCAGTGAAAAGTGCTTGCCGGTCATCTTCGTGACGGCCGAACTCAGCGAGAGGGTGGTGCCCACCACCACGCGCACGTTTTGCACCAGTTGCTTCACCTCGTCGAGTTGTTTGAGGGTGCGGGTTTGGGCATCGAGCAGATAGGGACGATAGGCCGGGGCGCAATTCATTTCGTTGCCCACGCGCACAAAATCGATGTGAGCTTCGACCAGTTTGCCGCAAATCTCGTCGACGGCGCGGTTGGTGAAGGCGCCGAGCAGTACTTGCGCTGTGGGTTCGGCCAACTCTTCGCGCAGCAGGCTCATCAGGCCTTTGGAGGTCTTGCCCGTGCCGGGAGGGCCGACCAAGAGGAAGAGGTCGCGGGCGGCTTTGGCCTTGCGCACCAATTCGGTGAGTTCCTCGTTTTCAGGTAGGGTGAGGAGTTCTGCCGACGTGTCGAAGGCCGGTTGTCGCTGGCCGAGCACCCATGCGCGGCGGTCGGCGGGGCCGGTGAGCAGGTCGTAGAGTCCGCGATAGAAACTTTGCGTGCCGGCGTCCATGAAGTCGGGTTCGATCGCCCAACTTTGGCCTTCGCGGAGTGAAAATACCTTCGGGTCGGTCTGTGCTTCGCGGAGGGTGACAACGATTTCGTCTTCCAAGAGTTGGCGCACAGTGGCACGAAACACGATGTCGCGGCGCAGATCGGGTTCGCGCGCCGTTTCGTAGCGATAGAGCACCACGATGTCGCCGGCGCGGAAGTTGGGCGGCGCGGCCACTTCTTCGTTTTCGTCGGCCGTGGGGAGTGCCAGGTGCAGGTGCTTCACACCGTGGTTCTCCTTGTCGGCTTCGGTGGAGAGAAGTTGGAGATCGGTGAGAATGCTGCCCACTTCGCGCTTTTCGGCCGTGGTGCATTGCCACGCCGCGGCAAATCCGCTGGCTTCTTTCTCGGAACTGCCGAAGCGGCTCAGGAGGTTTTCGCGCACGAGGAAGCGGTGGAAACGATAGAAATAGGCCAAGGCCGTTGCGTCGGCGGTGTGAAAGGGGGCAAGCAGGAGTTCGACTTGCGGCCGAATATAGCGATTCCACAGCGGTTCGGCCTTTCCCGGTTGGTGCAAGTCCTCGGGCGAAAGTTGTTCGATGAAATGGCGCATGCCGGTGCGGGCAAACTCCATTTCGCGCGCCACGATCTCATTGCGGATGCGGAAGGCTTCGCGCAGGCGGTTGGGTGCATTGGGAATGGGCCACATGCTATTCTCGTCGGGATATTTGGAGTAGAGCAGATAGCCCTGCAAACGACTGTAAGGCTGTTGGAAAGCGTAGTGGCGCATGGCCATGTAGAGCATGAGCTGGATCTCGTGCTCGTGGTGGGCGGTGCGGTTGAACTCGTCGATTTTCCCGCTCTTTTGTTCCACCACGACCGTGCCGTCGGGCTTCATGAGGTCGATGCGCCCCTGCAAACCGAGCATTTCGCAAAAGAAGGAGGGTTCGATGCACACGCCCTCTTCGTCGGAAAGGTGGAGCTGGTGCTTGAACGTGGTTTGGCTCAAACGGCGCAAATTGCGCTGCTGGGCTTGTGCGTTTTGGTGGAAACTTTGGCGATCGATGGGGCAGGAGGCGAAATCGAGGGCGTGATCGGCGAAAAAGCGGCGTGCGGTGTCGGCATAATCGGCATGAAGCCCGTGCACTTCCTCGTCGAGCATCTGTCCGCTCAGGTTACCGAGCAGGGTGGCTTCGGAGGCGACGAAGTGGTCGAACTTTTTCAGTACGTGCCACGCCGACCGCGTGCCGGTGGGGCGGATGCACTGCGCCACGGCGGTGACGCTGACCAAATAGTCGGGCTCGACAATGATGAGTTCGGGGAAGAGATGGTCGTTTTCGCGACGGAGGGCCACGAGATTGAGCTGCGTGTTGGGTTCAACCAGGGTGAGCAGATAGGTGAAGTCGCGGCCGCCCGTGGCATCGGGGGTGAGGGGAAGGCGATATTCGGTGTCGTCGTAGAGGTCGGTGGGGCTGACGAGGAGGGCGTGGGTGAGCACCTGATTGACCACCACGCGCCAACATTTTTCGGAGAGTGTGCCCTTGGGCGTGGCGGTGGTGAGATGCTCGGGCAGGAGCGCGGAGAGTTCGGCCGGAACGGGGGCTTGTTTCAGACAGGCGACCAAGTCGGCCAAGGCGCGGAGGTCGCCGGGCAGGCGGGCGGTGAGTTCGTCGAGCGACACCTCGTCAGCGCGTCGCCAACGCACGCGGAAGTCGTTGGCGGCGTGGTAGAGCGCGGAGGAGAATCCGAGTTGCGCGTGCAGATAGTGCAGACGAGAGAAGGCGCCGGAGAACGAAGCCGGCGCATCGGCCGTGGTTTCGTTCACCAGTTCCACAAAAAGGCGATAGGCCATGCCGCAGCGGCGGCGAATGTCGTAGGCTTCGGCCTGCAAGCAGCGCCGAATGTCGTTGTAGTAATAGTCGGCAGGGGTGAATTCCATAGTAAAGCGGTGGAGTGTATGAGGTTAGCAGAATTTGAGGTCGTAGATGACGGTGCTGCCCACGATGTCGTTGAGGCGGCGCACGAGTTGCTGGCGCATCATGGAGAGCTGGGTGCGGAGTGCCGGGGTGCGCACTTCGATCCACAGCGCCTGTTCGCGCACAAAGCGGGCGGTGGTGTGCGCGGCGATGGCGCTGCCGGCCGCTTGAGGCCAAGCCTGCACCGCGCGGTATTCGAGCAGGGGAGTTTCCAACCCATTTTCGCGGAGGAACATGCCCAGCACGTCCCCCACCATTTCAGTCCTTTTGCGTTTCATCGTGGGGCGTAGAAGAAGGTTCGCAACGAATTTTTCCGTGTTCGACCACAAAGAGGCGATAGTCGCGGTGGGTGGCGGCGAGGATGCTGTCGAGGTGGTCGCGGTTGGTGTCGGTGATGAAGATTTGTCCAAAGTCGTCGCCACTCACATAGTCGACAATGCAGCTCACGCGGCCGGCATCGAGTTTGTCGAAAATATCGTCGAGCAACAAGAGGGGCGTGCGCCGCTCACCGTGGTTTTTGAGATAGAGGAATTGCGCCAACTTCATGGCGATGAAGAAGGTCTTGATCTGTCCTTGCGAGGCTTCTCGGCGCACGCTGTGGCCGTTCATCTGCAAGTCGAGGTTGTCCTTGTGGGGGCCGTGGAGGGTGTGGCCGACGATGTGTTCGCGGACACGACCTTCGCGCAATATCGGGGCGAGCGCGCCGCGGTCGCCGTGACTCTCGTAGGTGATGCTCACCGTTTCGGCTGCGGCATTGCAGAGTCGGGCGTAGAGGGGGGCGAAAATGGGTTGAAAGGCTTCGACAAACTCGCGTCGGGCGGTGTAGATCACGGCGGCATCGGCGTCCATCAGGGTTTCGAGCACATCGAGCAAACCTTCGTCGAGCGCGCCTTCCTGCTTGAGGAGAGCGTTACGCTGCAGGAGCGTTTTGCCGTAGCGTATCAAGGCTTCCAAGTAGCGGGGCGAGGTCTGTGAGATGACCGTGTCCATGAATTTTCGGCGCTCCTCGCTGCCGCCCGTCACGAGTTGTTCGTCGCTGGGCGAGAGCATGACGAGGGGGATGGCGCCCACGTGTTCGCTCAGACGCTTATAGTCTTTGTCGTTGCGACGCAGGCGTTTGCGCTGTCCGCGTTTCAGCGCACACGACACCACATCGCGGGTGTCGTCGGGCGCAATGTACTGGCCTTGGAGCATGAAAAAATCGGCCTCGTGGCGCACGCAGTTGCTGTCGGTGAGCGCGGATGCACTTTTGCCGAAAGAGAGAAAATAAATGGCGTCGAGCACATTGGTCTTCCCCATGCCGTTCGCGCCGATGAAACAATTCACGTTCGGCGAGAGCCGAAGTTCGGCCTCTTCAATGTTCTTATAGTTGAGGAGAGTGAGCTGTTCGAGAGTCATGGGGCGAAAGAAATGAGCGCAGCGCAAGATGAAAAAAGAAAGGGAGAGGAGGCTGCGGGTGAGTTCGTACAAAAGTAGGAATAAAACAGCATTCTGCCAAAAAAAATGCACGGGTGCTGCGCGGGGTGGGGGCGTGTGGGGAGCACGGCGGCGATGATCGGTTGCGGTGATGCGGCAGATTCGGGCAAGGGAGGGACGGAGAGCAAATGGGTTCAGGCACTTTGCTTTTGGGAGTGGGGGAAAGCCGGGACAAGGGCGAACGCCAATGGGCTTGAACGTGTGCGTTTTGTTCGTTTTTAGGCTGAAAAAAACGCACCTTTGCCCGAACGAAAGTAAAATAATCGCACTTTCATTTCTCTACTCACGTACAATATATTATTTTTGCAGCGTATTTGCCACAAAAGGACGGCATTACGCATCCACACGATACAAAAAAGCAAAATATAATCATGAGCCAACAGAAAAAAGCCCTCGACATGAACGAGGCCCTCGCGACTTCCGAAGCTTTCCTCATCAAATACCGTAAATGGGTCATCGGAGGAAGCATTGCAGTCCTTGTTCTCATCGCAGCATGGGTGGGCAGCATTTTCTATTTCAAGAGTCAGAACCAACTTGGGATGTCTGAAATCACCCTCGGCGAGCGCTATGTGCAAACCGGCGACTGGGAGAAAGCCATCAAGGGCGATGGCGCCACGTTCAAGGGATATGAGAAGATCGCGCGCAACTATCCCTGCACCGATGCAGCCAACATTGCGCACCTCTACTGCGGTCTGGGTTATTTCAACCTTGGTAATTATAAAAAGGCTATCTCCGAACTCGAAGACTTCTCGCCCAAGGGTGACATCACGGTGTCTGCCAACGCTTTGGCGGCGCTCGGCAACGCTTATGTGGCTGACAAGCAGCTCGACAAAGGCGTGAAGTACCTCAAAAAGGCGGCCGATCATGCCGACAATGCAGCACTTTCGCCTGTTTATCTGCTCGAAGCCGGTCAAGTGCTCGAGAGTCAAGGCAAGAAGGCTGAGGCACACGAAGTTTATGTGTCGATCAAAAAGAACTATCCCGAAAGCCAGTTTGCACAAACCGGCGTTCAGAATGGAAAGGTGATCGGCGCTGAAATCGATAAGTACATTGAACGCACCAAATAATCGATAAGGTGTAACATCTTCCCGAATGAGGACTCGGAAAACGGTGGAATCAGCCCCGGTGGGCGCCCCGAGCTCCGGTTCCTCATTCGGTTTTTCGTAGACCGTTTCTCGATCGTAAACTCCTTTTTCAGCAACGTGGAAACGGCACGACCAGTTCATTTGTCAGAAAATTATGTCACAATACACATTCCTTCGAGAGGCTGAAGGTGAGAAGCCCGATCTCTCATTTATGCGTTTCGGCGTGGTCACCACAGAATGGAACGCTCATATTGTCGATGCCATGTTGGCGCAGGTACGTTCTACGCTCGCAGAGTATGGAGTGCCTGAAAACAACATCACTGTGCGCCGTGTACCCGGCAGTTTCGAACTTGTCTACGGTTGTGCGCAGTTGGCGCAGCGCGGCTATGTAGACGCTGTGATTGCTTTGGGTTGTGTCATCAAAGGCGACACCCCACATTTCGATTACATCTGCCTCGGTACGACCGAAGGGCTCGTACGACTCAACGCCACCGGCAAAGTTCCTGTGATCAACGGTGTGCTTACGGTCAATGACGAACAACAAGCGCTCGACCGTGCAGGTGAGAAAATGAACAAGGGACGAGAATTCGCCATGACCGCTGTCAAGATGGTGCAATTCGTCCAGTCTTTCGAGTAATAAAAGACGTTTGCGAACCGGTTTTTCCCACGTTTTTGGGGAGAAATCGGTTTTTTCGTGGAGAAAAGGATATAAAATCGCGGAAACCCTTGGTGTTTTCGGCTTTTATGCCTACCTTTGCCATCGCAAACGCAAAAAGGGCAAATACCAGAGTGGCCAAATGGGGCAGACTGTAAATCTGCTGGCTTACGCCTTCGGTGGTTCGAATCCATCTTTGCCCACCTTACCGACGCAACGACAACCGGTCGTTGCGTCGGTTTTTTTGTGCATGGCCGGTCTATTTCGGGCAGAGCGCCGCGAATGGTGGCCGCGAAGTGGGGGGGGGTGGCACAGCGTGTGCGCCGCGCGAAAGCATGGAGCGAAGGGATTATTGACCGACTCCATAATATACATGTCCCTCTTTATGATATACAAGTCCTTTGCGGAGAGCGGCAGTCGACAGGGGAAGTTTCGTCGGCAGACAGTCTAATTTTGTCGAATGGGCGCAACGTCTTCCTGATCTATAGTGAGCGCGCCGATCAAGGTGCTGAACAAAGGCAGCCCCGATGAGACCTTTTCGTTTCATCGGGGCTGCTTTTTGTGGTGCGGGGTGGGGTGTTGCGCGTAAAGCGCGCATTCTTCCCCGGGAGTGGAGCGGAAAGGTGAAAAGCGTTTGTCATTGTTTGCGCCAACGCACAAACTCTTCTTGGTTTCCGTTGAAAACATTGATGTCCACGTCGCCGTGAATGCCCCGCACGCGGCCTTCCGGCGTCAACTGCCAAAAGGCCAGTTTCACGTAAGGGCGAAATTCGCCATAACGGGCAATCCACACATCATAGCTGCGGAGGGCTTCCGGCGCGTGTGGCAAGTGGTCGTTGACAAACGACTGTCCGACGTACAAAATTGGGCGTCGACCGGTGGCGCGTTCCACATAGCGCATCCAATTCAACGTTTCGCGAAACAGCACCTCGCGTCCGCCCATTTGCGCGATTTGTTGATCCGTCGGTTCCACGTCGAGTACCGGCGGCATTGAGGTCAAAGGAATGCGCGCATACTTCAAGAAATATTTCGCTTGGTCGATGCCGCTTGATCTGGGCGAATAGAAATGATAGGGTGCTACGGGGATGCCTTGAGCACGTGCGCCGTTCAAGTCGTAAGGGTAGTATTTGCTGAAAATTGTTGTGCCCTGTGTCGCTTTGATGAAGACGAAACTCACGGGGTAGTCCACCTTTCCGGCTGCATGTTGGTGCGCCACGCTGCCGATACCCACAATGCGGAGCGAAGGCCAGTGGATGGGGTAGATTTTATTGCCGATTTCGTGCTGGTGGCGCGAGATGTCGATGCCATAAACGCGGTCGGCAGTATAAATCATGCGCTCTCCGCGATAATGGTCGGCGCGCCAAGTACCGGATTGCACCATCCGACCGTTCACGGCAAAGCCATGTCCGTCGCGGCGATAGATGGAATCGAACGTGCCGCGATAGAAATCGCCGTTAGCCCAAAGGGCGGTGCCTACCCAACCCGTAGAGTGGCGGGTGAGCGAGAAGAATGTGCGTTTCTCGTCGACGAATTGCCGGTGCAAAGTGTCCACTTGCGGATACAGCACGCCGCGTTGCAATGCGCCGGTGCCGACCGCCAGTTCTCCCTCCGTGGCCGGTGCGAGGCGAAGTAACCCCTTTTGGCGTTCTGTCACCACGTAGTGTTTTCCACCGGCCGTGTAGCGCGTCTTGCGTTGTGCCAACACGCGCTTCGCAGTCGTGGCACGCTCAAGTCGTTCGATCACATTTTTGCAATTCTCC
>ENA-OWLM01000851-OWLM01000851.1-metagenome-genome-assembly--contig:-NODE-851-length-11479-cov-3.965774_pt1 | contig 11479 bp, 7 predicted proteins | sample MGYA00245349_ERZ651102 | MGnify/ENA primary metagenome ERZ651102 (study PRJEB26857, sample SAMEA4031759) | metagenome | biome: human; feature: oral; material: saliva | place: Philippines | collected 2014 | study... | reverse complement strand
TTTCTACGGGATGTTCGGATTTTCCGTTTTTTCGATCGAGCAGGCTGTAGAATTCACCAAAAATCTTAGGAACATCACCGCGATGTATGTCTTTGATGATAAGAATGACAGGAGTGTCTTTGTGGCGCGCTGCATCGTAGGCTTTCATAAAGACTTTTAAATTGTATTCTAGGGTGGTGATATTCTTTTGAGTGTGCGTCTTTTCGCTGCTTACGAAATGATCGTAGGTGGTTGCAGGATGGAATGTTGTGTGAAAGAGCTGAAAGTCTTTTTCGTCTATCTTTTTTTGCTCACCCCATTCTCTGATGGCTTTATGAATAGCCATATTCAGAGCACAGCCAGGAGAACCATAGAAAATGGTTTGATGTTTATCCTTGTATTCAAATGTTTGTTTAGCGGATACAGTGTCAGGTGTAATGTGTAGTGCCATTTTAGTATGCTATTTTTTGAACCTCATTCTCAGCTCACGAAGATGTGAGCTGAGAACAAGTATTGAGGTGAGTGTTAGAATTGAGTTGGATTAACCGAACTTCAGCACATTCTCTTTGTCAAAGATTCCGTCTTCGAGGACTCTTCCGGCAAGTCCTTCCCATTTGCTTGTCCATGGGACAAATTGGAACCATTCTGCGTTAAAGCCGTCTAATAGGGGAAGTAGGGTGCCTGCGAATACGAGATAAATCTTTGTTTCTGGATCCAATCCGCGCTCCTTGAAAAGTTCTTTCTCGAGAACTTTCCCAAGGTTATCGGTAACGTTGATACCTTTCACCCATTCAGTGATGTTTACCAAATAGAATGGACCATTTTCCTTGGCATACTCTTCTACGGCGTCCTTGGTGAGCACTTCTTTGTTGTATTGTTCATACTCACGCTCCTCAAAGGCATAACAGAAGGTTTCTTTGAAGAAACTGTTGCACTGTTCTTCGCTTACACCATAGAGTGATTGACGTTGAGGATTGAAAATCCATTTACCTACGTTCTCAAGCTGTCTGACACCATTACGGATGTCACGATGCGATTCAGGAGTTTCATAGTACTCTTCTCGTAGATCTTCGAAATTAGAGTAGTCGCAGTCGTTAAGGTGTTGGAGGATGAGTTCAGCCTTTCTCTCATTGAATCCGAGTTCGTCAGCAATATCCTTTCGGCTGCCGTAGTCATCAATGAGATTAGTCAGGATTTCTCTTACAGTTCTTCCGTCCAAGGTGAGGTCAGAACCATCTTCGTCTTCACCGTGCCAAGGCACATCCCAGCTGCAAACAGCCAGAACCTCTCCTTTGTGAGTGAGCGTAAAAGCCAGGGGCTTGTACTCATCGTCAAATTCTTCTAAATATGACATATTGGTAAGTATTGTGTATCGGTGCCCCGATACTGGTTAATAATGTTTGCGAGTAGAGTGTACTTGACCGCTCGTCTCGCTGGTTCGCTGTGCAAAGTTGCAGTTTTCTTTGTGAACCCCACTTGTCCATTTTAGTCCATATTGAAAGAAAGTGAGAATTTGTGGTATTTGGACTGGTTTGGACTAAATAGAGGGTGCAGAAACCTGCTGACTCTGGTGTTTGGGAGAGAGAAAGTAGCCAGAAAATGCACTTTACGTTGAGAAGATATAGAATAGTGTTGCAGAATTGCGAGCAATAAAGAACTCTTCCAAAGGAAGAAGTTTTAGTGCAAAACACTGATTTACGGAGCGAAATTAGTTTTTTTTTAGAAACGGCAAAGGAAAAAGACAAAATCTTTGCGGTGGTGCAGTGTTTTTGTCTATTTTATCATATTGGGCTGTGATGCCGTCGGGTGAGTAACGGTTTGTAACCTAGCGAGAAAAGGGAGGAAAGGGGGAATAGACTTGTAGATTTGAGGTATATTTTGTATCTTTGTAGACGAATGCAAGAAGGTCGAATATATTATCCCAAATCGGTCATTAGACCGTTATGGTGCGTTATTCGATTTGAAGCAAAAATGATAACTCGTAGCAATAAAACGCATAGTATTAGTATGTCTTCACTCCAAGAGTTGTGCCGTGAACTTGAAGCGACCGTTGGTAAACCGCTTCAAACTTCAAGAGATTTTGATTGCCTCTCCAGTATGATTACGGAGCGGATGAGAGAACGCATTTCGGCAACTACGCTCAAACGTTTGTGGGGCTATCTTAATGAGGAGAATAACCCTCGGAAATATACGTTAAATTTATTGTCGCGCTTTTTGGGGTATCGTGATTTTGAGCATTTCAGTCAGCAACAGGGGGTTGTGCAGAGTGGTTTTGTGGATGCTGCTGTGCTTTATGCGGATGAATTGCATGAAGGTGACAAGGTTTTGCTCTGTTGGGCACCCAATCGCAGATGCGAGTTGAGTTATTTGGGAGAGAATAAGTTTGTGGTGGAGAGCTCACTCAACTCAAAACTTATGGTGGGTGACACGTTTGTGTGTGCTCAGTTTTTTCAAAAGGAGTTGCTCATTGTTTCTCAACTTATGCGCGAAGGTAAATCGATGGGCAACTATGCCATGGGAAAACAAGGTGGCGTGACGTGGAGTGAGATCTAGAGCATGAGATTGGCTGCTTATTTTGTTCCCTTTTTGCGTAGAGAATACGCTTCATAGTATTTCTTCAATTGCGCCATCCAGTGATTGCTGTGATGGTTCATCGAATAAAACATCAATTCAGAATAAATTGCGTTTTGAGTCGTTTCGTCAAAAGGTTGTTCATAGGCAAACTTTTTGATTTTAGGATAATATGTGTCCATCACTCCGTCCATCTTTTTGTTTAGTCGCATATATCCCTCATCGGTGTTCCAATCAGGGTCTTGCATCAAGGTTTGCATTTCTTTCGCATTGTCGTCAATGATGCGTTTTCCACGTTCCAACGCAGTTCGCGAAGCATCATTCCCCCAACCCAACCCTGCATTCGGTGCTGTTTTAGAAGCTGTGATTTGTGTTGAAGGAGATTTCGCAGTGGAAGCGGAGTGCGATGCCGTTCGAGCGGATGGTGAAGAATTAAGAGAACTTTGCGATGCTGAGAAGGAAGGAGCAGAAGATGGAGATGCAGAAGTAGGATTATGTTGCGAAACATCCCCGTTTTGCTGCGAATTGCTCGTCTCTTTTCCTCCGTTTTCTTTCTTTTCTCCTGTACTCAGGATGTTCCTTTCATTTTCAAACGTTTTTGTAGCAGCATTTTCTGGTGCAGACCATTCAGGAATTTGTTGGCACACCCATCCTCCACCGAGCACGATGGTGCAGATGCCGAAGAGAACCACGGCAATCCATCTCCAGAAAAACATTTTCTCTGCAAGAAGTAGTTTTTCACCCACTTCCTCCACGTTTTGAAAGCGCGAATCGAGCGAAGCACAAGCACGCTGCACCACCGCATTCGACCACCTGCCGAGGTGGAAATCCTCGATGATGCGTCCCAAACTATAGATATCGGCACGCTGATAGTTGATAGTGGCTGAAGCCTCCACGGCTTCTACGGCTTCCACTTCCGGAGCTCTGTAACCCACCGTTCCAGCAGGCACTTTCATATAGTCGAAACTGTCGGTGTCAGAGAGTCCGAAGTCAATGAGTTTCACGTTGTTGCCTCGGTGAGTCACCATCACATTCGAGGGTTTCAAATCGCGGTGAGCCGTTTGGTGTTGATGCACATAGACTAATGTTGTGATCAACTGATGGAGCACTCTGAGTTTTTCATTCTTCGAGTGCGGTTGTTTCAGCCATTCTCCGAGCGTAACTCCATCAATCCATTCCATCACGATGCTCAATCCCAGTTTATCCACCTCCTCGATGCTCACCACATTGACGATGTTTGGATCTTGCAGCGACGCCATAATGTCAAACTCTTTGCGGAGCATCGACACAAAGGGTTCGGTGTTGCGCACCTTTTCCTCCAAACTTTTGAGCACCCACCAACGACCATTGCGGCGCGCTCGGGAGATGACATTGTATCCTCGTGCCGCAATGGTGCTGAAGTCGGTGAAAACGCTACTGGTTTCCACCACCTGTTGTTCCATAAATTCAGAAGTTGAGATGCTGTCTTGCATAATTATTGCAAATATGCTTGGTGCTTACGTCTTGTAAAGGAAAACGAGATTCGGGATTTATCGTTTCTCTCTGCAATGAGTTGTTGAATCCTATGCTGGAATCAATCTTTGGTTGCTCTGAATGAATCTCTCAGCAACATATTTTGCTCCATAGTCATTGAGGTGGAAAGAGTTATATAGCACAGGGTTACCATTAGCAACTAGATTATTGGGTATCAGAGGAATTAAGTCAACCCATCTAATATGAGGAAATAGTTTGCTTATTTTCTGTCTATTTATTGAAGTACCCTTCATTGCGTCATTATAACGTTTACCTTTTATTGGAGCTTCTTTATTGCACAAAGACAACAACAATGGATGATGTTTACTATAGTACGCCTCAGTGATTTTTGTGTTGTCGTAGTCCATACAACTAGTCAATAGTATAACTTGTTTTCCCTGTTTCTGAAAAAAAATGATGGAAGCCGGAACATCTTTAATTTGTGCATCACTCCACCAATTCATAGCTATTACTACTGTTTTAAGGTGAGGCAAATCTGTAATCAGTCGTTTGGAGCGCAATTCATTAAGTTCAGATGGTGTGTGAACTTGTTTGAGCAATTCTTCGTATTGTTGCTTTGAAATACCTTTTTTGTGGTCTAAATCGATGGGGTATTGTCCTCCAACACCTGTAAAATAACCACTCCATCCTTCTGCTTTTCCCAATGTATTGTAAAATGGGAGGAGTTGTCTGGTGTGAGAATTACCCAGGAGTAGAACATCGGGTTGTTTAGTCGAGTCTCCCACTAATGCATAAGCTCGAACAAAATCTTCTTTAGGAAGTGACGCAGTCATATCAGTAGCATCTTTGAATGCTTGTAGACTTCTTGTATTGTACAATATGATTCCCAATACGGAAAGAGAGGGAGTGATATAATAGAGCAAGAGGGTTCGCGTGAAACTCCATTGACGATGACGGAGAGGCTGTTCGATGAAGTAGTAGTTCAGCAAACTTAAAATCACGGTGAGAATAACAACTACAAGTAGTACTTCGTTCGAGGGTTCCTTGATTCTTAAATATCTAGCAAAAGCCAAGATAGGCCAGTGCCAAAGATAGAGAGAATAAGAGATGCGCCCGATGAAAACAATGGGTTTAAGTGATAAGAATCGAGAAACTGCATTGCGCTGAAAGCCTGCATAAATGATACCTGCAGTAGCGATACACGGGATTGAACTTGCAATTCCAGGAAACCAAGGCTTTGCTATGGGAAAAGGAACAAGAATCAGACAAGCAAGTAGTATCACCACACTAACACTTGCAATTAAGTTCGCATTCACTTTATTTGCGGAAATGTTGAGAGGATGTTCCACCCATATCGCTAAAATTGCACCAATGATGAGTTCCCCAAATCGCAAATGAGGCGCATAGTAGGGGTCATTTGCAAGTGGTGTTGGAAAAACTGCCATAGCAAAACTCAACAGCGCAGTACTTGCTAGAAGCAAGCATAGACCAAATCCTCTCTTGTTGTGAAATATGTTTAAAAATGGGGGGGGGTAAATTTGATCAGAGCAATTAATATGATGGGGTAAACGAAGTAGAATTGTTCTTCTACTGCTAGCGACCACAAGTGATTGAATATATTGAATTGAGTGGAATTTGCAAAATAGAAACTTCCGATGGCAAGAAATATATTGTTCACAAATGGTAGGCTCCAAATTGCAGTTCCTTTAGCCTTTTCCCATTCAGGTGAATCAGGAACATAAATATAAGAGCCAACGATGAGACAGCAGATGACAATTGCGAAAAATGCTGGCAGAATACGTCGCATTCTGCGCAAATAGAATTGTTTCCAAGAGAAAACTCCTGCACTAGCCTGTCTATAAATAATCCCACCAATGAGGAACCCCGAGATGACAAAGAACATATCCACCCCCAAGAAGCCTCCGGGTAGCCAGGATTCGTTTATGTGGCAAATGATGACGGCAACAACTGCAATAGCGCGTAGCCCGTCAATATCAGGACGATAAGTCATATTGAATTGATAATTAAAACGTTCGTTGATAAGGAAGTCTGCTGTTTATCCAAAAAACAGATAGCAAATAGCGATAGCTGCAATGATGCCCGCAAGATCGGCTAGCAAACCAGCAGTGACTGCGTGTCGAGTGTGACGAACGCCCACACTGCCAAAGTAAACCGCTAAGATATAGAATGTAGTGTCAGTGCTGCCTTGGAAAATGCACGAAAGACGACCCACGAAAGAGTCGGCACCCTGCGTCTGCATTGCATCGACCATCATACCGCGCGCCCCAGAACCCGAGAGAGGTTTCATCAAAGCCGTGGGAAGCGCACCCACCCATTGTGCATCGAGTCCGCATTGCGCAACGCACCATTGCACCCCGCCGATGAGTGCATCCATCGCACCACTGGCACGGAAAACCCCAATCGCCACGAGCATTGCCACGAGATAAGGAATGATGCGCACCGCAGTGTCAAAGCCCGATTTTGCACCCTCCACAAATGTTTCATACACATTGATGCGGTGGCGCATACCAGCGAGAAGGAAAGCAATGATGATGGAAAACAAAATCACGTTAGCCGCAGTCGTACCCACCAAATTCATCATCTTTTCGTTGAGCGAAGCCATACCATAGATGATGCCAGCCACCACCACACTCGCTCCACCCAAAGTGAGCAACAGCGTGCGGTTCAAGAGATTGATGCGCTGAAAGAGCGCAGTGACGATGATGCCCGACAGCGTGGAGAAAAAAGTAGCCAACAAAATCGGGATAAACACATCCGTAGGATTTGCAGCCCCTTGTTGCGCTCGATACACCATAATAGAAATGGGAATCAGTGTCAATCCGCTCGTGTTGAGCACCAAAAACATAATCATCGCATTCGTAGCGCGCTCCTTGTTCGGATTCAGTTCTTGCAATCCCTCCATCGCCTTCAGTCCCAGCGGAGTAGCCGCGTTGTCCAGTCCCAACATATTTGCAGAGAGATTCATAAAGATATTGCCCACCACAGGGTGTCCTTCCGGTATTTCGGGAAAAAGGCGTTTGAAAAGGGGGCCAAGCCATCGTGCCAATATCGCCACGACACCGCCCTTTTCACCGATGCGCATAATGCCCATCCACAGCGACAACACTCCCGTAAGCCCGAGAGAGATTTCGAAAGCCGTCTTGGCAGTGTCAAAAGTAGACGCCATAATGTTGGGAAACACTTCTGTGTCGCCAAAGAAGAGCAATTTCACCACTGCAATGACAAAAGCGATGAGAAAAAAAGCTAACCAAATGTAGTTGAGTACCACGAGAATAGAAATTATAAATGTCGTTATGCTAAGAAGTTGCCTTGTAGAAAAGCGCGCCATCAAAAGTAATCGCTTCCGAGTTGAGCAAGTCACCAAGAGCTTCCTCCACGCGGTGTGCATCAATTTGTGAGAAACTAAATTCACTGGCTGCGTGTCCTTGTCCGTCTGCCAAACAGTGCAAAATCATTTCGCTGATGTCCTCCGCACTGTGTGCAGACAAAGGATGCTCTTGGCAAGTGTCGCACTGACCACAAGGAGTCGAGTGCTGTTCGTCAAAATAAGCCAGCAACAGCTGACTGCGACACGTTGTCGCGTTGATGCAATAATCAATCATACTGTTGATGCGGTGCTCATATTGTGCCATCCGCTCCTCATACACTTGCGGAGTCAACGCAAGTTGTTGCCCATTGACGCGCTGAAACAAATAGGTCACAGAGTCAATGTTTTTGCGAGGAATGTAGTGAATGATTCGTTCTGCATTGAGAGCTTTGAGCGCGTGATAGATTTCATTTTCAGTAAGTTCGCACTTTTTCGCCAACAGAGCCTCTTCGATGAAAATATAGTCAGAAAACAAGCCCGTGTAGTTGCGCAATAAAGCCGTGAGCACCTTGTCGCCATTGTCGATGCGCAGTTTGATGCGATACAATTCATCGCGCTGCACAATCATCAGCACCCGCGACTTCGTATCGTGTTTGTCGGCATAAGACAAATAGCCTGCGCGTTCCAAAATGGTGAAAGCATTGACCACTGTGAGCGGAAAATGCCTGAATTTCGCGCAAAATTTCTCCAGATTAAATTCGCGCACCTTGCCTTCGCCTTCCCCCACACCAATTTGCAGATAGAAAGCCACGTCATCATAAATCTCACGCACCTTCTCTTTGGGAGGAAAAGTCTGACTCACGCGCTGCGCCAAATTGCGCGTATCGTGATGGCTAAAAAGTAGAATCGCTCGCGCAGGTTGTCCATCTCTTCCGGCGCGTCCTGCTTCTTGGAAATACGCTTCGATGGAGTCGGGAGGATCTAGGTGCACCACCAACCGCACATTGGGTTTGTCGATGCCCATACCAAATGCGTTTGTCGCCACCATCACTCGCGCCTCATCGCGCTGCCACGATTCTTGTCGGAAAGACTTGTCGGCTGTCGCCAATCCTGCGTGATAATAGAGTGCAGAAAATCCCGCTGCTTGTAGCGCAAGCGCAGTGTCGCGCGTGCCACCTCGCGAACGTGTGTAAACGATAGCCGAACCTTCGCTTTGTTCGAGGAGATGCATCAAATCGGCCAGTTTGTCTTCGCTGTTTTGCACAATGTAGGTGAGATTTGTTCGTGCGAAACTCATGCGAAACACGCGCTTTTCTCTAAAACAAAGCTGCGCTTGAATGTCGTCTACCACGAGATTTGTTGCCGTGGCAGTGAGCGCAAGAATCGGCACGTTGGGGAGCAACTCACGAATCACTTTCACCTGCAAATAGGAAGGGCGAAAATCATAGCCCCATTGCGAGATGCAGTGCGCCTCATCCACCGCAATAAAACTCACCTTCATATAAGCCAGTTTGAGTTTGAAAATCTCCGTGTGCAAACGCTCGGGAGAGAGATAGAGAAACTTGTAGCGTCCCAATATCACATTGTCAAACTCTTGGTTGATTTCTTGTCGCGACAGTCCCGAGTGGATGGCTGTGGCGCGGATGCCCTTTTTGCGCAAATGCTCCACTTGGTCTTTCATCAAGGCAATGAGTGGAGTGATGACGATGCAAGTGCCCTCCATCATCAAAGCCGGCACCTGAAACGTGATGCTCTTGCCACCGCCTGTGGGCATAAGTCCCAGCGTGTCGCGCCCTTCCAAGATGCTGTCCACAATGTCGCGTTGAATGCCACGAAAGTCGAGATAGCCCCACACGCGTTGCAACATAACGCGCGGATCAGTGGGAATTTCTCCTTCTTCGTCAGCACCGATGTTGTTTATCGAGGGCAAATCTGAAGAAGGCGGTTCGTAGTCTGTGGGATTGTCTGTCGGCACCCCCAGCACCTCCTGCAACTGTTGGTCAAGCGCAGAGAGAGAAAGTTCGTCGGAAGAAATGATTTCACTCATAAGGGGTTAAAGACAAATAGAAAAGACTAATCTAGAGTTCCTCACCAGTGTGGAGAATTCGGTTATTCGCAGGGACGAATGTCCTCAATTTGCAGTTGCACTTCGCCACGTTTGTGACTATTTTCTTCGATGGCATAGCAAATGTCGAAGGCGCGGCGCGTCTTGATGTAGCGCGCTTGCGAACTCTGTCCGAAGGCTATGCCGTTCATAATGTTGTTCGACTTGTTGTCCACCAATTCCAGTTTGATGTGTTCTTGTCCGCGTCCCACCACCTTTGACGTGCCATAGTCGTAGACACGATGCGTGCAAAAGAGGGGACGCTCATTGCAAGGGCCAAAGGGAGCAAATTTGCGCAATTGTTGGTAGAATTCGAAATTCACGTCTTGAAAATCGAGCACCGCAGTGATGTCAAGGGTTGCCTGCGTCTGTTCGTCCAAGATGTGGTCTGCCACATAAGCTTCAAATCTCCGTGTAAACTCCGGAACGTTCTCTGCAGGAAGCGTAAGCCCAGCTGCATAAGGGTGTCCGCCAAAGTTTTCCAACAAGTCCACGCAACTTTGAATGGCTTTGTAGACGTCAAATCCGGTGACAGAGCGTGCCGATCCCGTAGCCATATCCCCCGTGCGCGTCAGCACCACAGCTGGACGATAGTATTGTTCGGTCACGCGCGAAGCCACAATGCCAATGATGCCTTTGTGCCACTCTTCGTTGTAGACCACAATGGCGCGGCGTTCCTCCAATCCCTGCATCTGACTCACTTGCTCGGTGGCTTGTTCCGTCATTTGTCGGTCAAGGTCTTTGCGCGCCTCGTTGTAGAGGTTGATGTGCGAAGCCTGCTCCAATGCCACTTGATAGTCTTGTTCCACCAAGAGTTGCACGGCTTCTTTTGCATTTTGCATACGTCCCGAAGCGTTAATGCGAGGGCCAATTTTGAAAATGATATCGTTCATCGTGAGTTCGCGATCGCGCAACCCGCAAACTTCAATGATGGCTTGTAGACCGATAGACGGATTGGAGTTAAGTCGGCGCAAACCGTGGTGCGCCAAAATGCGATTTTCCCCCATTATGGGCACGATGTCTGAGGCAATGGACACTGCGCAGAGATCGAGCAGTTCGTGGAGTCGGTTGAACTCAATGCCATTGACCGCTGCAAAAGCCTGCATAAACTTGAATCCCACACCGCAGCCCGAGAGATGCGTGTAGGGATAGCGGTTGTCGCGGCGTTTGGGGTTGAGAATCGCCACAGCAGGCGGCAACACTTCGTCGGGCACGTGGTGGTCGCAAATGATGAAATCAATGCCGAGTTCTTTGGCATAAGCTATTTCCTCATTGGCCTTGATGCCGCAGTCGAGCACAATGATGAGGCGCACTCCCATTTCAGCCGCGAACTCCACACCCTTGCGCGACACGCCATAACCCTCGTCATAGCGGTCGGGGATGTAGTAGTCGATGTGGGGATAGTGGTGATGGATAAACTTATAGACCAAAGCTACAGAAGTCACTCCGTCCACGTCGTAGTCGCCATAGACCATAATCCGCTCTTTGCGTGCAATGGCCGCGTTGAGGCGGTCTACTGCCACTTGCATATCGTTCATCAAGAAAGGGTCGTGCAGGTCGGTGAGCTGCGGACGGAAAAAACGCCGCGCTTCAAACGGAGAATAGATGCCGCGTTCGCGCAACATCTGTCCGAACACCGGATGCACGCCCACTTGTGCAGCAAGTCGGGCAGCTTCGTTGGCTTCTTCGAGCGAGGGAGGGTGGTAGTTCCACTTATATATCATAGTGCAGGAGCGTTTGTGGGAAAGCGGTGAGACGTCCACGGTGAGCGCAATATAGACAGAGCGTCTTTTTCTTGCGGAAAATGAACGTCTGCTCACCATTTTCTGCCTTTGTTTCGGCCAAAAAAGTGATGTTTCATTCGCTTTAGGGGTGGACAAGCCGTATTTCGGCAGGCTAAGTTACTTATTTTTTCCGAGTTGGAGGTAGTCCTCAGGGAGGTTTTTCTGTGTTTTTCTTCTCGTTGTCATGTAGAGTCAACCAGCAAGTGCAAAATTACAATATTCTTTTGTAGAACTCATTTT
>ENA-OWLM01000850-OWLM01000850.1-metagenome-genome-assembly--contig:-NODE-850-length-11483-cov-4.646657_pt1 | contig 11483 bp, 8 predicted proteins | sample MGYA00245349_ERZ651102 | MGnify/ENA primary metagenome ERZ651102 (study PRJEB26857, sample SAMEA4031759) | metagenome | biome: human; feature: oral; material: saliva | place: Philippines | collected 2014 | study... | reverse complement strand
ACTTAGCCTGCATTAATGCCAACTTTTAGCGCACGGCTCTCTCCCAAGAGCCATTTCCCTGGACCGAATACAGGAATCGTATTCGGTCTCTTTTTATCTGCATGAAAGTAAACGATAAAATCCTGCTATCGACCTCTGCAGCGAGCACATTTCCTGTGCGCCTGGTTCAAACATACCACAACACGGCAGGCCAAAGTCCAGCCCTTTTTAACTGTTTTGTTAAATTCTTGTGGTTTATGTTTTTACACAGTAGAGTCACCACATCACCCTTTTAAAAATGCTCGTAAAAATATTTAGAAAAAAGATTAATGCACATAATTAAGGCCTTGATGTGATGCGTTAAGTGTGTTATTTGTGGTATGTTGTTGATAAAAAATATTAAATATGATGGCTATGTCACTTAAAATTTATTTTTAATCAATATTTAAAGTAATTCAGATGTCAGGATTACAATTTCCAAGAGCTTATAATATAGTTTAGTTGATCGCAGTTTAATACAAATTTTAGTAAGGGAAAACTATGTCTGGATATGAAAATACAACACTATGGCAAACATCTTTAGGAAAAAAGATTGGAGAGGACATACATGCCAAGGAGAGGGATTACTTAGAGTAAATTATGAAAAATTAAGAGCGAAAGCTATTTTGCTTGCTGGCGAGATAAATCGTACATTACCCGAATATACTGTTCATGATATAACGCATATTGATGCTTTGTGGGAAATGGCATCATTAATATGTGGTGAGGGATATGTTTTAAATCCCGCGGAAGCATTTGTGTTAGGTGGTGCTTTTCTAATTCATGACTTAGGTATGGGGTTGGCAGCTTATCCAAATGGTATTGATGCTTTAAAGACAACACCTCTATGGACAGATACGTTTTCATATTTACAAAAGAAAAATAATGAGCCTAATCATGAAATTGAAAAGCAAACTCTCGAGATTGTACTTCGATCTCTACATGCAAAACATGCAGAGGAGTTAGCACTAGCGAGCTGGGGAGCAGATGAGCGCAAAGAGTTTCTCATTGATGATATCAATTTACGTGAGGATTATGGGGTTGTAATTGGAAAAATTGCACATAGTCATTGGTGGGATGCAGGAGAATTGCCCCTCAAGTTTAGAGCAAAGTTAGGAGCTTCAGGAAACATGCCCAATGAATGGGATGTAGATGTATTAAAATTATCTTGCATAATGAGAGTTGCAGATGCCAGCCATATCGATAGCAGGCGTGCGCCAGATTTTCTTAGAAAATTACGGAGCCTTTCTTTTTATTCGGAGCAACACTGGAAATTCCAACAAAAACTATATCAACCTAGGGTGGAAAATGAAAAGCTAATATTCACTGCTAAGTCGCCATTCAAAGTGGATGATTCAATGAGCTGGTGGTTATGTTATGATGCACTTAAAATGATTGATCGTGAACTCTATCTTGTAGATTCGATATTACATACAAATAACCGCAGTAGATTTCGAGCAAAAGGTGTTTCATCCATCGAGAATATCCAGTCAATATCTAAATTGATTACGCCTGATGGTTGGCTTCCAGTTGATTCAAAAATCCACGTAGGAAATGTAACTTCATTAGTTAAGAATTTAGGTGGAGCTCAATTATATGGTCAAAATCCCTTAGTTCCATTACGTGAGCTAATTCAGAATGGCTGTGATGCTATACGAGCAAGAAGATTGCTAGAAGGCGAAGGATGTGATTTTGGTCGCTTAATTGTCCGCTATGATGCTGATGATAAAGGGCCCTACTTCGAGGTGGAAGATAATGGAGTAGGAATGTCATCTTCAGTATTGACCGGTCCTTTTTTAGATTTCGGTCAATCCTTTTGGGGAACTCAAGATATGCATCATGAGTTTCCGGGGCTAGAAACAAAATCCTTCTCCTCAACAGGAAAATTTGGGATCGGTTTTTTTTCAGTCTTCATGTGGGGCGGGGAAGTTGTAGTAACCACTCGTAGGTATGAAGAATCTCGCTCTGATACCAAAGTATTAATTTTTGAAGAGGGACAAATTGATCGTCCACTCTTACGCAGTGCAAATGAGTCTGAATACATAAAAGATGGTGGAACAAGGGTTCGCGTTTACATAATAGATGAATCTAATATTAAAAGCATATTTTCAAGCTTTTATGGTAGGTCATTTGGTAATCTTTCCGAGTTGCTATCTTATTTGTTTTTTACATCAGATGTATCAATTTACGTAGAGGATAAAATAAATAGCATTAACAAGATGGTTGTTTCTGCAAATGCTTGGAAAAATATGGGTAAAAATGACTTTGTTTCTGCTGCGATCAACTATGAGGTTAGGAAAGGTTGGGGTGAAGAGATGGAAGATGATACTTATCAAATAATATTAGAGCATTCAAGAAATTTATCAAATATTATGATGAACGGCGAGGTGGTTGGTCGAGGATTTCTCTCTGTCTATGATGGAAACCGATACATGGTCGAGCCAGGTAATGTCGGCAAAATTTCCATAGGTGGTTATAATACTGCCAGAATAAGAGGGTTTGTTGGTTGCTTGATTGGTCGGGCTGACAAAGCGTCGAGAGACGTTGCAATCCCGCTAATATCCTCAGGCGAGTTTAAAAAATGGTTGCAGGTACAAACAGAATTGCTTAAAGGGCAAATTAATGAAAAATGCCAAGTTGAATTGGCGTCACTAATAAGATGCCTTAAAGTTGATACGGGGGACCTTAAATTTGCTAGAGGACGCGATGGATATCTTAATAAAAATGATATCAAAATATTATTGAATAAATTTGATAGAATATATGTGGCAAGATTTGTAGACTATATGATCGAGGATGATTCTTTTGGCGAACACAAGTTGATACTTAATGAGAATGTGATTTCTGTAAACTATTCTTCCCATAACATATTTGATGAATTTTATAATTGGGGGGACGATGATTGGAAGGATAATTCTGATTTTAGTTTGAGAACTGCTTACGGTCAACTTTTAGAAGTTGTATCTGAAGTGTGGGATATTCCTTTGGACGATTTAATCGCTTGGGAATATTCAGATGACAATAATAAAGATAGTTTTGTAATCGGTCACGTAGGTAATCTAGATTACTATGAAAAAGCATCAGTATTGGATCGGGAAAAACTTAAAAAGGAGATTTAAATATTTAACCATGATAGATGCTTAGGTTCTATCATGGTTATTATAATAGTTAGATTTAAGTATGCATCAAATCTAACTTTATCTGATCCAGCAGCTCGAAGCGGCGACGATATTCAGCCCGCTTTTTACTGGCGATCTCTTCCAGTGATTTACGTTCCACCTGCAGTGGGAGTTGCCAGCAGAAAGGTGAAAGCTTACGGCCGTTAAGCGTTTCCCAGAATTCGTCGTAGCTGGCATGGAAATGTCGACCTTTGCTCAGGCGATAGCGCAACGCACGGAACACGTGTCCCTCATCGCTGACGGCGAAAATGGCGTGAATATTCGTCTGTGCGGCCAGCTGGAAAATCACTTCCATCAGGACGCGCTTAGGGAACAGGCCGTGGCAGGCTCGGGTAGCCTGCTTGATCGCCTCCCGCGATACGTTGCGGCGCGGTCCCTGAAGTCCGCCAATGACCAGCACTGGCCGACCGTGGCTGCGCGCGACGCAAAACGTCAGGCTGGCGAGCAAGGTGTTATCGCTGTCATGGAGCCATAGCGTACTCTCGCCTTCACGCTCGGCTTTGCCGGCGGAGGAAGCATTGACGGTATAGGTCACGTCGTTTTTTGCCTGAAATTGCACAATGCACTGCCCGTGCGGGCTTGTCAGGGCGTGGCCAAGATCGCTGTTCTTCAGGCTGTCGATCCAGTGATAGTGACTGACAACAGCGTCGGCGCGATCGCCAGGACGCAGGCCGCGCATCAGGTACTGGCGGTGGGTTTTACTCGGTAACGTGATTTGCGATGCCAGCAGCCTGTCAAAATCATCGCGTCCTGATAGCGCGTCCAGCATGCGATGGGTGGAAGCGCGGAATAGCAGTGAGCGCAGAAGAAATTTCAGCCGGTAGTCGCGCTTCTGCCAGATTGGGCCCGGAACGCGCTTTCCTTTCACCAACTCGGAGATGATATTTGTGCGACAGGGATATAGCACATCGTTTTGCAGGTGTATGTTAGACACGTAAAGACCTCTCATTCTATTTCGCTCTATTTTAGAGGGGCGGGTATAAGGGCTTAATAGCTCGACGATCTTTATTTCCGTTTGGTTGAAGGTTTGTTTGGGTTGGTAAAAACGATGTCGGGACAGGATATTTTCTGCTGCAGCTATACTCTTTAAAGGAGGCGTTATGTATCAGAAAATTGAGGGTAAAAACTGGCGTCACGTCTGGGTTGTTAGCGATATTCATGGCTGCTATCAATGGCTCATGGACGAACTGAAACGTCGCCATTTTGATCCCTATGCGGATCTGCTGATTTCCGTCGGGGATATTATCGATCGCGGTCCCGATAGCGTGAAGTGTTTACAGCTTCTGCATGAAAAATGGTTTCGGGCAGTGCGCGGGAATCATGAACAAATGGCGTTGGATGCACTTGAGAGTAATGATTTTGCTCTCTGGACGATGAATGGTGGTATGTGGTTTTCAACGCTCCAGGACAAAACGCACGCACTGGCGTTACTCGAAGCGTGTCGGGACTTACCGCATATTATCGAAATAACCTGTGTAAACGGTCTGAATGTTGTTGCCCACGCGGATTATCCGGCAGAGGCGTACGTCTGGAACAAACCGGTGAGCCTGCAGCGCGTGCTGTGGGATCGTGACCGTTTAATGGGGTTTATGGTGGGTAAAGGGCAGGGGATCCAGGGGGCGGATCATTTCTGGTTCGGTCATACGCCATTGGATAAACGCTATGACTTTAACAATCTGCACTATATCGACACCGGTGCGGTGTTCGATGGTTTCCTTACGCTGGTTCAGCTGCAGTAATAAATAACCCGCCTTCGGGCGGGTTCACTTTAGGTCAGGCAAGGCGCAAGACCCAGGCATCGGTGTTACGGTCGTAATGCTCGCGGTAAAGGACTGAGTGTTCTCCATCAAGGATCGCCGGGACGCTGGTGTCGGCATCCCAGGCATCCAACTGCATGCACAAATCCGGGTCGGATTTGCAGGGAATACTTAACGTTCGATCGCCTTGTGCTTCGCCGCGCAATTCTGCGTCGTCGATTTCAAAAGCGCCAATACGCACGCTGGTTTTCGTCATAGTGCTCTCCGGGTTCGTTGCAAAAATCTGGTATGACCAGTACGGGCATCCATTTTTAGCCTAGACAAGGAGAGCAAAATCGCCAGTAAAAAAATGCGCTTTTTTAGTCGGTGCGAGTGTTACCCGTAAACAAGCGACCATCACGAACCAGCTCGCGCGGATAGTTATTTTTCAGCCGTGACCCGATCTTTTTCGCCAGCCCCAGCGGGAACCCCTGATACGTGACAATGACCTCATCCTGCGACGGGGAGCTCTCAGGGTAAACATCGCGGCCGCGATACCACTCTTCGGCTTCCTGATGCGTCAGCTCAAAGGTGTTGTCGCTACCCGCCAGCGCAATAACCGCCTCGTGCTGCCAGCGGTACCCTTTGTTGTGTACCTCCGCCAGGCGGATACCGATACGGGAAAAGCGGACTTTACCGATAAGTGGCTCAATGTGTGCCGGGAACAGCCATATCTCTTTATCACGTATCCAGAGGTGCAAACTCGCGTCCCAGACCATCCCAACCCTGTTGGCGGCGGCTTCAAGCTGTGCGGCATCGCGACCTTTAAGCGGCGCAAACGGGAAATTGCCGACCTTGAATTTTGGTATTGGCAGGGGAGCTACCGCCTGCGTTTTGCGCAGACGCGCGACAAAGAACCCTTCGCAGTCGTAAATTTGCGGGAACACGTGCAGAAAACCGTCGGGCGTGGCCGCCTCATGTGCCGTGGCAAATAAGTCATTAAGGGGCAGGAACTCGACCGCATCCGGGTATTGCGCTTTCAACCACAGACAAACCTCTTCGTTCTCGTCGCGGTTTAAGGTGCACGTTGAGTAGACCAGCGTGCCGCCAGGACGCAACGCGTGAAACGCACTCTCAATCAGCTCGCGCTGCGTGGCAGCGATATCCAGGTTGCTTTCCACCGACCAGTTTTTGAGCGCATCAGGATCTTTGCGCACCACGCCCTCGCCGGAGCAGGGAGCATCCAGCAGAATGGCATCGAATGCCTCCGGCAAGGCGGCTCCGAATACGCGGCCGTCAAAATGCGTCAGGGCCACGTTATGGATACCGCAGCGGCTGATATTGGCGTGGAGCACCTTCACACGGCTGGCGGAAAACTCGTTGGCGAGAATCGCCCCGCGGTTGCCCATGCGTGCGGCAATCTGCGTGGTTTTTGAGCCGGGTGCGGCGGCGACATCCATCACGCGTTCGGGCGCGTTACCCTCAGCGAACAGGGCGGCAACCGGCAGCATCGAACTCGCTTCCTGAATATAAAACAGTCCGCTCAGGTGTTCAGCGGTGCTGCCCAGCGGTAAAGCATCCTCGTCGTCGCGCTCGATCCAGAAGCCCTCTTCACACCATGGCACTGGCGTAAGTTGCCAGCCATACGGCGACACCAGCGTCAGAAAATCGGCAACGCTGATCTTGAGCGTATTGATGCGGATGCTACGACGCAGCGGGCGCTGGCACGCGGCGATAAAATCATCGAAGGAAAGATGAGAAGGAAGCGCCTCGCGCATCTGCGCCAGGAATTGTTCAGGAAGAAATACGGAGTTTTGAGCCACGGGCACACCACAGGGAAACATTCAGGCGCGCAGTGTAGCATAAAGGCTCCGGCGCGTTGACACCGGAGCCTTTCAGATTAACGCGGCAGGGCGGTTCCCCATTCGCGCCACTCTTTGGGTTCACTTTCAAGGAGCAGGAAGTGTTTACCCGGCTGGGCTTTCGGTGCCAGCGGTGTACCCGGTGGCGTTGCGAAGGCGATACCGCCGCGTATGAACTGGTTAAAGGTACCGGTTTTCACCACGCCGCCCGTCAGGCCAAAGTCCAGTGAATACCCGGAAGCCAGCCAGAAGACGGAGTTGTTGCGCACCAGGTGCTGGTAACGATCGCTAATGCGCAGCGCGACCATTACGCGGTCCGAGAGGGTACCCAGCGTCAGGCCCGTCACGGTGCCGACTTCAATACCGCGGAACAGCACCGGTGTACCGATGGACAGTCCACCGGCTTCCGGAACTTCGACCACAATGCTCAGGCCATCAAGGTAACGTGAGTCGGTAATCGTCGCTTCCTGCAGTTCAAAGTCACGACGGGCTTTGCCTCGACCGGCTTCAACGTTGATGTAGGGCTGTAAAATCGTGTCGAGATGCTCAACGCCTGCGGCAGAAATCTGCGGCGTGACCACGGAGAAACGCGACCCCGCGCGGGCGAAGGTCTGCACGTACTCCGGATAGAGCACGGCGGTGGCCTGCACTTCATTGCGCGATGTGATCAGCGTCAGCTTCTGGATCTGCCCGATATCAATGCCCAGATAGCGAATAGGCATTCCCTCAGCCAGTTTCCCCGCATCGAAGGCATGGAGGGTAATCTGTCCGCCTACGGCACGCGCCGCGGTCTCAGACGGGAAGAGGATGCGCTTATCCCCCTTGCGCATATCGCCGCCCGCACCGGGCAGATTATCGAAGCTAATCGCGCCGCGCAGCGCGCGGGAAAGAGGCGAGGCCTGCACGGTCAACCCGCTGCCGTTAAGCTGGACCTTCGCACCGCCTTCTGCCCAGAACACGCTATTTGCGGTGAGCAGCTTGCGGTATTCCGGCTTGATATGCAGTTCGATATCAAAGGCGTCCGCGCGCGGACGTACGGTGATCACTTCCCCGACCTCAAACTTGCGATACAGCACCACCGAACCGGCCTGCACGTCTGGCAGCGTTTCGGCGCTCAGCGTCAGCGTGGTGGTCGGCAGATCGCTCAGGCTGTTTTCAATCGCCTTGTCCAGATTGGCATACAGGGGATAACTCTCCCGTACGGGGCCTTTATTGCCCGGCAGAATGCGGATCCCGCCGTTGACCCATTCGCTGGCGCTGGCGCCGAGGAACTCAACGCCGTCCAGACCGACCTTCACATCGACGCGGCTGTTCACCACGAACTTGCTGTCACCATGCACCAAATCGCTGTACTGCGGATCGATAGCGGCCGAGAAGGTGACCCCTTTTTCCGACAGGGTGCGCTCCAGCACCTGGCCCACCTGCACGCCATGTAAAATCAGCGGCTGACCGGCTTCAATGCCGTAACTTTCCGGGGCGTTAAGCGTGACGGTCATAACGCCGGGTTTTTGCAGCAGCGCTTTGTCCGCCGGGGCAATAACAAAACTGTTGCTGGGCTGTCCTTCTCCGGGGATAAGTTCAAAGGTAGCCCCCGTGAGCAGGCTGCTGATGCTGGCATCGCTCAGCGACAGCTTCGGACTGCGCATCTCAATGCGCGTTTTTTCTCGCAGGAGATCGACCACGCTCGGATCAACGGTCATCTCACCGGTGACTGAACCGCCGGGATTGAGCGTCATTTTCGTCAGCTGTCCAACCTCAAGGCCTTGATACATCAGCGGAGTCGAACCGGCTTTCAGCCCTTTGGCGTCGGGGAGGGCAAGTTTCACGATCACACCGCGCTGGCTGTGGGCCAGATCGGCGTACAGTCCAAAGGTGTCATCGGCTTTGGCAGGGCTGGACCCTTCCGGGGAATCGAAGGCGATAGCGCCGTTCACCAGCGCCGCCAGGCTTTCCAGCTTCACTTTTGCACCGCTCAGGCTGACGTCCGCATCCACGCCGGATACATTCCAGAAGCGGCTGCCTTTTTTCACCAGATTAGTGAATCGGCGATCGATCAGCACGTCAATGGTCACACCCTGTTTGTTCGGGTTGATGGAGTAATCGTAAACGCGACCCACCGGAATCTTGCGGAAGTAAACCAGCGAACCGCTGTTCAGTGAACCCAGGTCAGGTGCCTGCAGGTGGATCATCAGGTCGCCGTTATTGAGTCGATACTTCGGCTGCGTATCGAGCGCCACAAAGTGATCCTGCGGCTCGCCTTTACCCGGCATCATGCCGATATAGTTACCGCCAACCAGGGCATCCAGCCCCGACACACCGGCGAGAGAGGCTTTCGGCGTCACCAACCAGAACTGCGTTTCGCTGCGCAGGGCATCCTGCATGTCAGATTTGATACTGACTCGCACCTGAATTTTGTTCAGCCCTTTTCCCAGCGTGATGTCCTGGACCGTACCGACCTCCACCCCCTGGAAGCGAACAGGGGTACGCCCGGCGACGATACCGTCGGCGGTCTGGAAGTCAATGGTGACGGTACTTCCGCGATCTTCATAGCTCGTCCAGATAAGCCAGCCCGCGATCATCAGGGCGATGACGGGCAGCAACCAGAATGGCGAAATGCGGCGTTTTGTTTTAATTCTCGCTTCAGTCGGCGAAGCGGGCGTTTCCTGACTCATGTGCATCCCAAAGTAAGCGGCTATCCAGCCATTCCACAGCAAGAATAGTCAATATCACCGCAGAGCCGAAATAAAAAGCTGCGGGTCCCATTGTAAAAGCAAGCAGCTGATCGCGATTGATGAGCGACATCATCAACGAAATCACGAACAGATCCAACATCGACCAGCGACCAATCCAGGTTACAAACCGCAGAAGCAGGATGCGTGTGCGCAGGCCCTGTTCGCATTTAAAATGGATGCTGATAAGTAACGTAAACATCACCACCACTTTGGTGAACGGCACCAGGATACTGGCGATAAAGACAATTGCCGCCACGCCCACGTTGCTGTGGGCGAGGGAGATAATCCCTGAAAGGATGGTGTCTTCCTGGCGCGCACCATTCACGTAAATGATTGAAATCGGCAGCATGTTAGCCGGGATCAGGAATACCATGGAAGCAATCAACGCGGCCCAGCATTTTTGCAGGCTGTTGTTGCGCCTCAGCCTTAGCGGAATATGGCACCGCGGACAGCGCCCCCGCGCGTCCGGCAAGCCGGTATAGTGGCAACCCAGACAGACGCGCAGGTTCTCATCCGGACGCGAGGCCGGGCGCTGGGGATAAAAACGCTCCCAAAGCTGTTCTACGTTCAGATGGATCAGCGTCAGAATACTGAGCAATACCAGGCAGATAAAGGCGAAAAGCCCAACGCCGGGCTGCAAAAATGCGTAGTCCTGCACCTTAATTGACGCCACGCCAACCCCGACCAGGTAGATGTCCAGCATGACCCACTCTTTCAGCTTATCGAGCATCAGCAACACGGGGCGCAGATTCATCCCAAGAATGTTACCAAGCCACAGATAGGCGATGGCGGCGACCAGAACCAGTGGCGCACCGACGGTACAAAACAGCACCATTGCGGCGGTCAGGGGATCGCCCTGGCGCGTCATCTGCCAGATCCCTTGCAGCACGTTGGCATCAATACGCACGCCGAGCAGATAAAGTTTCAGCAGCGGCTCGCTCCAGGCAAAGGGCATAAGCAAGAGCATCGTCACGGCCATGGCTGCCAGACGGGTCAACGACCAGTCCCGCCCGTCGCGGATTTTGGCGTCACAGCATGGACAAAACGCACTTTGGTGCGATTTCATCTTCGGCAACATAAAAAGCGTATCGCACTGCGGGCAACGCTGATAATGTGCACGAGGCAGGGCCTCACTTACCGTATGGATAGTGATCTTCTTTGTCGGCGTAATTTTGGTTGTTTTTAAGGCCATCAGCTGCGCACAAAAGTGTATTGTTGAAAGTTATATTAACTCATGAATTGATTCATCTTGAGCATGAGCGCATTTAATGCTTATTTTAATAGGCTATGCGGTAATTTTGTAAGACAACTAAGTGATTGAAGAATGAGCAAAACAGAATTCTACGCGGATCTCAACCGCGATTTTAAGGCATTGATGGCAGGTGAAACCAGCTTCTTAGCCACTCTGGCAAATACTAGTGCATTATTGTTTGAACGGTTGACCGAGGTTAACTGGGCCGGTTTTTACCTGCTGGAAGGTGAAACGCTGGTGCTGGGGCCTTTCCAGGGAAAACTGGCCTGCGTGCGCATTCCTGTCGGACGCGGCGTATGCGGTACCGCGGTGGCCACCAACCAGGTTCAGCGCGTGGAGGATGTTCACGCTTTCGACGGTCACATTGCCTGTGATGCGGCAAGTAATTCTGAAATCGTACTGCCGCTGGTGGTAAAAAATCAGATTATTGGCGTTCTGGACATCGACAGTACGGCTTTCAGTCGCTTTACCTCTGAAGACGAGCAGGGCCTGCGCGAGCTGGCGGCGAATCTCGAAAACGTTCTGGCAGCAACCGATTATCAAAAATTCTTTGCGAGCGTCGCAGGATAATCAACGGATAACGTAGCAATTACTGATAGCGTCATTATAATGTCGCCTGTTCATGCCTGCGCGAGTTGGCAACGTCCGTTGTAATCAGGAAATTTCATGGAAAATCAACCTAAGTTGAATAGCAGTAAAGAAGT
>ENA-OWLM01000849-OWLM01000849.1-metagenome-genome-assembly--contig:-NODE-849-length-11501-cov-2.684344_pt1 | contig 11501 bp, 8 predicted proteins | sample MGYA00245349_ERZ651102 | MGnify/ENA primary metagenome ERZ651102 (study PRJEB26857, sample SAMEA4031759) | metagenome | biome: human; feature: oral; material: saliva | place: Philippines | collected 2014 | study... | reverse complement strand
CGCCCAGCGAGATCAGATTGACGCCCGCAAAGAACAGCACCGCCGTGACGATGGTGGTCCATCCGGACACCGCATTGCCGGACATCAGGTAATCGCCCACCAGAAAGACGGCGTAGGCCAGCGCCAGAAAGGCGAACGCCACGCCGACCAGGCTGACCAGACGCAGCGGCCAGGTCGTGAAGGCCGTCAGGCCGTCCAGCGCCAGGCGGAACAGTCGCAGCCCGCCATAGCGGCTGCCGCCATGCAGGCGCTCGTCGGGCGTGTAGGGCAAGGCCTCGCCCTTGAAGCCGACCCACGCGTACAGGCCCTTCATGAAGCGCGTGCGCTCGGGCAGGGCGATCAGCGCGTCCACCACGCTCCGGTCCATCAGCCGAAAGTCGCCGGCATGCGCCGGCACGCGCACCCCGCGCGCGCTGCTGAGCAGCTTGTAGAACCAGTGCGCGCCAGACCGCTTGACCCAGGATTCGTCATCGCGGCCTTCGCGCACGGCATAGACCATTTCCGCGCCAGCCGCCCAGCGCGCCAGCATCTGCTCGATGAGCGCTGGCGGATGCTGCAGATCGGCGTCCAGGCAGATCACCACATTGCCGCTGGCGGCTTCCAGGCCGGCGCTGAGCGCGGCCTCCTTGCCGAAATTGCGCGACAGCTGGACATGCTGGAATCCGTCGTGCCCGGTCCATTCCTCCATCAGCGCGTCAGTGCCGTCCGTGCTGCCGTCGTCGGCCACGATGATCTCCCAACTGGTGCACAGCGCGGCAAGCCGGTTGCGCAGCAGGGGCAGCAGCACGCGCAGGTTCTCGCATTCGTTCAGGCAGGGAATGACGCAAGTCACGCGCGTGTCGTAGGGCACGCTCGCAACCGGAGTGGGCCACACCGACCTCAACGGAAAGGATTTGGGGAGGGCGGGCTGCGGAAGCGGATCGGACCGGAATTGGATTTGCATGATGCGGGGAAATGCGGCGCGGGACTTGGTGCAACGCAGTATGCGCAGGGCCTCGTCGAATTTTCATGAAATGCCCAGGCCGGGCCGCCCCGGATGCCGACGGCTAGAATGCAGGCGTTGAATTCCTTATGACTGCAGCTTGTCATGCAATATCAAGTTCGCCCCATGCTGTCCGGCGACGTGGCCGCCGTCCTCGATGCCCAAGCCCAGGCCTACCCCGAATTCCTGCTGGAAAGCGCTGGGTTCTTCCTGAACCGCCTTGCGCTTGCGCAGCCCTATTGCTGGGTGGCGCAGCCGGAAAGGGGCGCAGGCCTGCTGGGCTACCTGGTTTCCTACCCCTGGGACGCCGGCCTGCCGCCGGCCCTGGACGTACCCCTGGACGCGCTGCCGCCCGGCGCCGACCACTGGTTCCTGCACGACTGCGCGGTCATTCCCTCGGCCCAGGGCCTGGGCGTGGGCGGAGCCCTGGTGCGCGCTGCCGCCGGACGCGCCATGGCTGACGGCCGCCAGCGCGCCAGCCTGGTGTCGCTGGCATCGGCGGCGGGCTACTGGCTGCGCCTGGGCTACGCCCCTGTCGAGATCCACGGCGGCGAACTGACCGAAAAACTGGCGGGCTACGGCGCCGGCGCCAGTTACATGTCGCGCGCCTTCCCGCTGTAGCGCTCCGCGCAGGCCGCGGGCCGGCCTGCTGAAATGCCCGTGTACATCAGACCTGCGCTCGCCGTAAGATAGGTTCGCAGTCCGCGAGCGATGCGGCAGCAACGGTTCGATTACCTTGATCTGGCCCTAGCTGCGCCCCTGCGGGGCGCGAAGGTTCATATGCTCTCCCTTTCGCCCGTTCAATCCTTTCTCGCTTGCTGCCTGGTGCTCGTCATCGGGCGCGTGCTGACCACGCGGATCGGCATCCTGGCCCGCTACAGCATTCCCGATCCCATCGTGGGCGGCCTGCTGTTTGCGGTGCTGGCCTACCTGTTCTCGACCTGGGGCGGCGTGTCCGTCTCGCTGGAAACCAGCATCAAGCCCACCCTGCTGCTGCTGTTCTTCGGCTGCATCGGCCTGACCGCGAACCTCAAACTGCTGGCCAAGGGCGGCCCCCGCCTCATCGCCTTCCTGCTGGCGCTGATTCCGTTCCTGGTGCTGCAGAACGCGGTAGGCCTGGGCATGGCCTGGCTGCTGGACATGCACCCGCTGATGGGCCTGCTGGGCGGCACGATCACGCTGGTGGGCGGCCACGGAACGGGCGCGGCCTACGCGTCGCGCTTCGCCGACATCAACAATATCCAGGATGTGATGGCGCTCGCCATGACGGCGGCCACGCTGGGCCTGGTGCTGGGCGGCGTTGTCGGCGGTCCGGTCGCGGAATGGATCATGCGGCGGAACAAGGTGTCTGGCAGCCTGGACCACGTCGGCGACGCGGGCCACGAGGCGGTCGATCTGAACGAAGCGCACGCGCCCCCCACCGCCGGAACCTTCATCCTTTCCCTGACCGCGGCGTTCGTCTGCCTGGTGGTGGGCGGCGTGCTGGCGACATTGGTCGAGGACGCCCCGGTCAGCCTGCCCAACTTCCTGTGGTGCCTGGCCACCGGCGTGCTGATCCGCAACGCGGGGCCGCTCGTGGGCATCAGGCTGGACGACCGCGCCACCGACATCATCGGCACGATCTCGCTGTCGCTTTTCCTGGGCATGACGATGATGACGCTGGACCTGTCCAGCGTGGCCCGGCTGGCCGGCCCGCTGGCCTTGATGCTGGCGGTGCAGACGCTGGCTTGCGCCCTGTACGCCGCCTTTGTCGTGTTCCGATTGCTCAAGAAGGACTACGAGGCGGCCATCATGTCCGCCGCCTTCTGCGGCTTCGGGCTGGGCGCGACCGCCACCGCCATCGCCAACATGCAGGCGCTCACGCGCCGCCACGGACCCGCGCCCGAAGCCTTCATCGTGGTTCCTGTCACGGGCGCCTTCCTGGTCGACATCCTCAACGTGATCGTCCTGAGCTCCTTGATCTCCTTGCCGTTCGTGGGAGGGATGTAGCCATGTTCAAGAGACTGGTTCTTCTTGCGCTGTGCCTGATGCTGGCGGCCTGCGGCCGCGCGCCCGACGCCGACGTCCTGCGCGCCGACGTCGGCCACAGCCTGAGCGCCACCTACGGCCCGGACGTGTTCCGCATCGCCGAACTCAGGCGCATGGGATCCGCGTCGGACAGCACCGCCCCGGCAGGCGAAACGCGGCGCGTCGTTTATTACGACATCGAACTGGAAATGGTCCGCGACATTTCGCTGGGCGCCTGGGACCAGCCCGGCGCGGCGTCGCTGGTGACGCTGCTGGGCGCCGGCCCGCGCAGCATCAGCGGCGTGAAATCCGGCGGCAACCGGGCCGGCGACCGCATCGTGGCCCATGCCAGCGCCATCTACCGGCAGCAGGACGGCGCCTGGAAACTCGTCACGCCCGCGGGCTTCAAGGCCGCCGAAGCGCCGTCGCTGGACACCGGCGCCCCGCCGCCCGTCACGCGCCAGTTGCTGGACACGCTGGATCAGATCACGCATTCAGTGTCCTACAGCGCATCCAGCACCGCGCAGCACGTGGTGCAGCAGGAACTGGAACGCTCGGTGGCTCGCATCAACGGCCGCCTGTCGCGGCTGCAGCAGGGCTATCCGCTGGCCGGCGGGCCGGACCGCGGCGAGTACCTGGCCTTTGCGCGCGCCCTGAGCGATGTGGCGCGGGCGCGCCAGATAAGGGTGTCGCCGCTAATCACGGGCGGCGGCGCCGACAACATCGCGCTGCTGCGCAGCGGCGCCGCCGTGGTGGCGCTGGCCCAGGCCGATACGGCGCGCATGGCCTATGAGGGCAAGGGTCCATTCGCGGGACAAGGTCCGTTCACCGGCCTGCGCGCGCTGGGCAGTCTTTACCCGGAAATGGTTCATATCGTCGTGCGCGACGATCCCGCGTTGCGCGGGGTGCGCGACCTGAAGGGCAAGACGATCGCGCTGGGGCCTGAAGGCTCGGCGGTGCGCGCCACGCTGGAAACCGTGCTGGCGGCGCATGGCCTGCAGGCCGGCCGCGACTACACGGTGTCGGACACCGCGTTCGTGGCGGCGCTGCCCGCGCTGCATGCCGGCGCCGTGGACGCCGCCGCCCAGGTGATCGGCGTGCCGGCCACGCCGCTGCGCGACGCACTGGCCCAGGCGCAGCTGAAGCTGCTGCCGCTGGACCCGGCCGCCATCAAGACCCTGGTCTCGGAAAACAGCGTGCTCATGCCGCTGGACATCGCCGCGGGCACCTACCCCAACCAGCCCGAGCGGATTCCCACCGTGGGCATGGCGGCGCTGATGCTGACCACAACCGACCTGACGCGCGACGAAGCGCTGGTGGTCGTGCGCGCCGTGTACCAGACAGGCCAGGACCTGCTGGCCGCCGGCTCCGCACAGGGTTCGCAGGTATCGGCGGCCACAGCCCGGCTGGGACTGAGCGTGCCGCTGCACGATGGAGCGGAAGAAGGCATCGCGCAACTGGAGCACGGCAAACCGCGCTGAGGCCGGTTGCGCTTATGATGGCGCTCCTTATCAGGAATTCCGATGAACAAATTCGATCTCCAAAAGAACCAGGCCCTGAAGCTGGCCGGCCAACTCAAGCAGGCAGCCACGCCCGACCGCTTCGGCGCCGCCTCGCAGGCGCCCGACCGCCGCGAACAGCGCAAGCTGGACCAGGCCGCCGAGGAAACCCGGCAGCGTACCGAGCAGGCGATGCTGGTCACCTACGAGAACGAGGATGACCTGCGTCGGGTGTTCACCGAGCGCACCGGGATCCTGGACAACAACGTGCAGACCGCCAGCTACAACGTGGCCAGCCTGCGCGATGCGCTGGTGACCCTGCTTTCGAGCGCCGGCGACCGCGAGCTGGCCGGCCAGCCGGTACTGCCCAAGCAGACCGAGGACATCCGGCTGCGCCACACCGAGCTGGTGGCGCAGCAGCGCCTGCAGGCCTCGTTCATTGCCCAGCGTCTGGCGCTGGATACCGAGATCGAGGAGACGTTGCAGCGGTACCGGGTGTTGAAGGGGACGGCTGTGGCGAACGACCCGAGGGGTTGAGGTTTTAGGCTAAGAGCAGCCGGGCAAGCCCGGCTCTACGTCATACCGAGTCATTGCACGGGCGCGTGGCGACGCGTTCATCAATGCGGCGCATCCGGGTTACGGAGGCGCGGCAAGCCCGGCTCTACGTCAAAGCGCGTGCGTTGCACGCGCTTTTTTATGCTTCTTTTACGGGAGTCCGGCGGGACGGGCGTGGAGCGTTTACGCGGGTGAGGCGGACGATGGCGGTCTGACGTGGAGTGGTTCCACCTGGACGTCCCATGAGCCTGATACTGCCTGTTGTTGCCGCCGCTGCCGCGACGCCGCCCACCCTGCCCGCCTGGCTTGCCCTGGTGTGCGGCGTGCTGGTGATCGTTGCTGCCGCCTATCTGCTGTACGTCGTGCTTGCGCCCGAAAAGTTCTGATCGGAGCCGACCATGACCGAGATTGTTCTGATCATTCTGGCCAGCATCGTGCTGGCTTTTCCGCTTGGGCTGTACCTTGCCCGCGTGATGCGTGGCGGGCCGATGCCCGGCGACGCGCTGTTCGGGCTGATTGAGAAGCCCCTGTACTGGGCACTGGGTGTGAACCCGGCGCGTGGCATGAACTGGCGCGGCTATGTGGGCGCGTTCCTGCTCAGCAACGTGGTGATCGCGGTGCTGGTGCAGATCGTGTTCATGACCCAGGCCTGGCTGCCGTTCAACCCGGACCAGATTCCCAACATGCGTTGGGATACCGCGCTGCACACGACGGTGTCGTTCCTGACCAACACCAACCAGCAGCACTACTCCGGCCAGGCGCAGCTGTCCTACTTCGCGCAGATGACCGCGATCACTGGTCTGCAGGTGGTCACGCCGATGATGGGCCTGGCGCTGCTGGTGGCCACCCTGCGTGCGCTGTTCGTCAAGACCGACGCGACCGCGGCCACGGCCCAGGCCGAGCCGGTGGCCAACGGTGACCGCCTGGTCAACGTCGGCAACTACTACGCCGACGTAGTGCGCTCGTGCGTGCGCTTCCTGCTGCCGTTGTGCCTGCTGTGGGCGGTGCTGCTGACCAGCCAGGGCGTGCCGTCCACGCTGGCCGGTGGCCCGACCGCGACGCCGATCGACGCGTCGGCCGGCATGGAAGGCCAGAAGCTGCCGCTGGGCCCGGTTGCCGCGATGGTGGCGGCCAAGCAGCTCGGTGCCAACGGCGGAGGTTGGTATGGCCCCAACAGCGCGGTGCCGCTGGAAAACCCGACTCCGCTGGCCAATGCCATCGAGATCGTGAGCATCCTGCTGATTCCAATCGCGGTGGTGTTCATGCTGGGTGCGTTCACCGGGCGCAAGCGCCTGGCCGGGCTGGTGTTCGGCTGCATGCTGGCGATGTCCAGCGTCTCGGTCGCCGCCACGGTGTGGCTGGAAGGCTATTCCTCGACCGCCAGCAGCGCGCTGCTGATGGAAGGCAAGGAAGTGCGCTTCGGTTCCGATGGCACCGCGCTGTGGGCGGCCGTAACCACCCAGGTGACCAATGGTTCGGTCAACGGCATGCATGACTCGCTGAGTCCGCTGGCCGGTGCCGTGCCGATGATCAACATGCTGGTCGGCGCGATCTGGGGCGGCATTGGCTGCGGCCTGCTGCAGTTCATCGTCTACATGCTGCTGGGTGTGTTCCTGGCGGGCCTGATGACCGGCCGTACGCCGGAGCTGTTCGGCCGCAAGCTGGAAACCCCGCAGGTACGCCTGCTGGCCCTGCTGATCCTGCTGCAGCCGATCACCCTGCTGGTGCTGACCGGTATCACCCTGGCCGTGCTTTCGCTGACCGGCAATTCCAACCCCGGCTTCCACGCGATCAGCCAGGTCTTCTACGAATACACGTCGGCCTATGCCAACAACGGTTCGGGCTTTGAAGGGCTGGGCGACGCCACGCCGTGGTGGAACCTGACCTGCACGCTGGTACTGATCCTGGGCCGCTACCCGCTGCTGATCGTTCCGCTGATCATCAGCGCGCAGCTGGCTGCCAAGCGTCGCGCGCCGGAAACCGCCGGCACGCTGCAGCTGGAAACGCCTACCTTCGGCATCACCCTGATCGCGGTGATCGTCATTCTGACTGTGTTGCAGTTCATGCCGGCACTGGTGCTGGGCCCTGTGGCCGACCACCTGTCGCTGACCCTGCAGTGAGACAAGATTCCATGAGCACTCTTCCCTTGAATGCGTCTTCCCCACGCCGCCAGCACCTGCTGGATGGGGCCGGCCTGCGCCGTGCCCTGCGCGATTCGGTGGTCAAGCTGTCTCCGCGTCACCTGGTCCACAGCCCGGTGATGGCGGTGGTCATGGTCGGCACCGTCGTGGCGCTGCTGGTCACCCTGACCGGCAACGCACCGCTGGGCTTCGGCCTGACCGTCACCGCGATCCTGCTGCTGACGGTGCTGTTCGGCAATTTCGCCGAAGCGGTGGCCGAAGCCCGCGGCCGCGGCCAGGCTGCGTCGCTGCGTCGTGCCCGTCAGGACCTGACCGCACGGCGTCTGGCCGCTGCCCATGCCGGTGCCAGCGAAACCCACGTTCCGGCGGCGGAGCTGCGCCCCGGCGACCACGTGATCGTCAGTGCCGGTGAACTGGTGCCGGCCGATGGCGAGATCGTGCAGGGCCTGGCGACCATCAACGAAGCGGCGGTGACCGGTGAATCGGCCCCGGTGCTGCGTGAAGCCGGTACCGACCGCAGTGGTGTGATCGGTGGCACCAAGGTGCTGTCCGACCAGATCATCGTCAAAGTCACCGCCGAGCCCGGCAACAGCTTCCTCGACCGCATGATCGCGCTGGTCGAAGGTGCCAACCGCCAGAAGACGCCGAATGAAATCGCGCTGACCCTGCTGCTGGCCGCCATGACCCTGACCTTCCTGGTCGTGGTCGCCACGCTGCCGGCGATCGGTTCGTTCGTCGGCGTCAATGTCGACCCGCTGCTGCTGATCGCCCTGCTGGTGTGTCTGATCCCGACCACCATCGGCGGTCTGCTGCCGGCCATCGGTATCGCCGGCATGAACCGTGCGCTGGCCGCCAACGTGCTGGCCAAGTCGGGCAAGGCGGTGGAAGTGGCCGGCGACGTTGACGTGCTGCTGCTGGACAAGACCGGCACCATCACCCACGGTGACCGGCAGGCCACTCACTTCCACGCACTGGCGGGCATCGATGCCGCCCAGCTGCGCGAAGCGGCGCTGCTGTCCTCGCTGGCCGATCCGACTCCGGAAGGCAAGTCGATCGTGCGCCTGGCGCGTGAGCAGGGCTGCAGCACGTCCGAACCGGATCGTGCGGAGTATCTGGCCTTCACCGCGCAGACCCGCATGAGCGGCGTTGACCTGGACGGTGGCCGTCGCATCCGCAAGGGTGCCTCGGACGCGATCACCGCCTATGTGCGTGAGCAGGGTGGCACGGTGCCGGCCGAACTGGCCGGTCGTGTCGAGCAGGTCGCCCGCAACGGTGCCACGCCGCTGGTGGTGTGCGAGGGCCGCCACGTGCTGGGTGTGATCGAGCTCTCTGACGTGGTCAAGCACGGCATGCGCGAGAAGTTCGCCCAGCTGCGCGCGATGGGAATCCGCACAGTGATGATCACCGGTGACAACCCGCTCACCGCCGCGGCCATCGCGGCCGAAGCCGGCGTCGACGATTACATCGCCGAAGCCCGCCCGGAAGACAAGCTGGCCCGCATCCGTGCCGAACAGGCCGGCGGCCGGCTGGTCGCGATGGTGGGCGACGGCACCAACGACGCCCCGGCGCTGGCCCAGGCCGACATCGGTCTGGCCATGAACTCGGGAACGCAGGCGGCCAAGGAGGCCGGCAACATGGTCGATCTGGATTCGGATCCGGCCAAACTGCTGGCGGTGGTCGAAGTGGGCAAGCAGCAGCTGATCACGCGCGGTGCGCTGACCACCTTCTCGCTGGCCAACGACGTGTCCAAGTACTTCGCGATTCTGCCGGCGCTGTTTGCGGCAGCACTGCCGGCGATGGCGACGTTGAACATCATGGGCCTGTCCAGTCCGCGCAATGCGGTGCTGGCGGCGCTGATCTTCAACGCGCTGGTGATTCCGGCGTTGATTCCGCTGGCACTGCGCGGCGTGCGCTTCCGTCCCGCCACCGCCACCGCGCTGCTGCGTCGGAACATGCTGGTGTACGGGCTGGGCGGCGTGCTGCTGCCGTTCGCGGCCATCAAATTGATTGATCTCTTCCTTGTTACGGTGTTTGGCGCATGAACCGCTCAACGACTGCTTCGCTTTCCCGCCCCCTGCCTTCGCGCGCCGAGACCACCGTGGCGCTGGAGGACCGCACCGCGCTGCGCCCGGCCATCGTGCTGGGTGTCGCCAGCCTGCTGGTGCTGGGTCTGGCCTACGCGGTGGCGACCACCCGCGTGGTCGGGGCGATCTTCCCCGACCAGGCCAATGGCAGCCTGCTGGTCCAGGACGGCAAGGTCCGAGGCTCGCGCCTCGTGGCCCAGCCGTTCGTGGCCGACGGCTACTTCCAGTCGCGTCCTTCGGCGGCCAGCTATGACCCGATGGCCGCTGCGGGCAGCAACATGGCCCGTACCAATCCGGACCTGCAGGCCCGTGTGAAGGAGGCCACCGCCGCGGTGGCCGCCCGTGAAGGCATTGCGGTGGCCGATGTGCCGGCGGATCTGGTGACCCAGTCCGGCGGCGGGTTGGATCCGCATGTTTCGCCGGCTGCTGCGGCCGTGCAGGTGGCACGTGTTGCCAAGGCGCGCGGGATGACCGTGGAACAGGTGCAGGCGGTGGTTGCCGCGCATACGGAAGGAAAGACGCGGGGGGTGTTTGGGCAGCCGCGGGTCAACGTGTTGATGTTGAACGTGGCGTTGGATGGCGCGGAGAGCAGCCGGGCAGAGCCCGGCTCTACGGGGCTGTGATGTTGTTGTTGACCGGATGCGCGCACAATCTTCTCCATGACTGATTCCCGTACCCGGCAGGCTGATGCCCTGGTGGAAGGCCTGCAGCGTGAGGCCGGCGGCAAGCTGACCGTGTTCCTGGGCGCGGCCCCGGGCGTGGGCAAGACCTACAGCATGCTGGCCCGCGCCCACGAACAGCTGCGCCGTGGCGTGGATGTGGTGGTGGGGCTGGTGGAGACCCACGGCCGCGCCGAGACCTCGGCGCTGCTGGAGGGCCTGCCGCAGCTGCCCCTGCTGGAGCGAACGTACCAGCGCCACACCCTGTATGAAATGGACCTGGATGCCGTGCTTGCACGGCATCCGGCGTTGGTGCTGGTCGATGAACTGGCCCATCGCAACGTGCCCGGCAGCCGCCACGAGCGCCGCTGGCAGGACGTGATGGAACTGCTGGACGCCGGCATCGACCTGCAGGGCCAGCCCTACCTGGCGCTGGCCTACGTGGAAGGCGAGCCGATCACCGATTATTGCCAGCGCCTGCAGCTGCCGCTGGAGCGTCGCCTGAAGCTGATGCTGCAGGTGTGCGCGGTGGTCAGCCACGCGCATGCCAACCTGATCGTGCATCGCGACCTGAAGCCCTCGAACATTCTGGTCACCGCCGATGGCGAGGTGAAGCTGCTGGACTTCGGCATTGCCAAGCTGCTCGATGACGAGCAACCGCGCGAGATCGGCGCACACCCGACGACCGAAGAGCGTGCCTTCACCCTGCACTACGCCGCGCCGGAACAGGTGCGTGGCGAGCCGGTGACGACCCTCACCGACGTGTACTCGCTGGGGGTGGTGCTGTTCGAGGTGATCACCGGGCGCAAACCCTACCGCCTGCGCCGGCTCAGCGACGCCGAATGGGAGCGCTCGATCCTGGAGGTAAACGCCCCACGCGCATCACGTTTGCTGCTAAGCGCCGAACCCGCCCCATCCGCTGCCACCCGTCGCCTCGCGCGCCGCCTGCGCGGCGACATGGACACCATCCTGCTCAAGGCGCTGCAGAAAGAACCGGCGCAGCGCTATGCCTCGGTGGAGGCCCTGTCGCAGGACGTACAGCGTTTCCTGGAAGGGCGGCCGATCCACGCGCGCCCGCAGCGCGCGCTGTACCGGCTGCGCAAGTACCTGGGCCGGCACCGCTGGGGCGTGGCGCTCGGCGCGGTCAGCGTGGTCGCCCTGCTCGCGCTGGCGGTGCTGGCGCTGTGGCAGATGCAGCAGGCGCGGCGCGAGATCGCCCGAGCGCAGGCGATGCAGGACTTCACCATCGGGCTGTTCGACCGCGCCGCCAGCGTGCGCCACGGCAGCTTCGATGTGCGCCAGATGCTGGCCACCGGGCAGCAGCGCGGCGAGGCCGAGCTGGCCGACCAGCCGCTGCCGCTGGCCGATCTGGAAGGGGTGATCGGGCGCCTGCGGATCGGCTTGGGCGACTACCAGCTGGCGCTGCAGACCCTGGACCGGCAGCGCGCGCTGCTCGAGCAGGTCGAAAATGTGCCGCCCGAGCTGCAGCTGGAAGCGGTCACCCAGCGCGGACGCGCGCTGCGCATGCTGGGGCGTTCGCGCGAGTGCGTGGCTCACCTCGCCCCGATGCAGTC
>ENA-OWLM01000847-OWLM01000847.1-metagenome-genome-assembly--contig:-NODE-847-length-11504-cov-3.831339_pt1 | contig 11504 bp, 7 predicted proteins | sample MGYA00245349_ERZ651102 | MGnify/ENA primary metagenome ERZ651102 (study PRJEB26857, sample SAMEA4031759) | metagenome | biome: human; feature: oral; material: saliva | place: Philippines | collected 2014 | study... | reverse complement strand
AACTCCAGCCGCGCGACGGGGCGGCGGGCGGCGGCAGGCAGCAGGTCCAGCAGGGCCAGGGCGGTCAGCGACTTGCCGCAACCGGACTCGCCGACGATGCACAGCGTCTTGCCGCGTTCCAGGGTGAAGTCCACGGCGCGCACCACGTGCTTGGCGTGCGTGGGCGTGTGGATGTCGATGTGCAGGTCCTCGACCCGCAGCAGCGGATGGCTGGTGGCGGTCATCGGGTCACCCCTTCTTCAGTTGGATGGCGCGCAGGCTTTCGCCGGCGCGGTTCACGCACAGCACCAGCAGGAACAGCACCACGCTGGGTATCACCACCAGCGACGGCTGGAACAGCATGTTTTCCTTGCCCTCGGCGATCATCAGGCCCAGCGACGGCATCGGCGCGGGCACGCCCAGGCCCAGGAAAGACAGCGAGGCTTCCAGCGTGATGGCCATGGCGGCGTCCACCGTGCCGATGATGAGCAGGTTGCCCACCAGATTGGGCAGGATGTCGCGCCAGATGATCTGCAGATGCGTGCAGCCCTGCAGGCGCGACGCGGTGACGAACTCGGCGTTGCGCAGTCCGGCCGCCATGGTGCGCGCGACCAGCGCATAGCGCTCCCACAGCAGCAGGCCCAGCACCAGCACCACCACGGTGAGCGAGGCGCCCACCACCGACACAACGGCCAGCGCGACCAGGATGATGGGCAGCGCCAGGCGCGCCGTGATCAGGAACGAGACCACGCGATCCACCGCGCCGCCGAAATAGCCGGCGGCCACGCCCAGCGTGGTGCCGATCACGCCGCCCATCAGCGCCACGGACAGGCCGATCAGCGCCGACACGCGCACGCCGTACAGGGCGCGCGCCAGCACGTCGCGGCCCAACTGGTCGGTGCCCAGGATGTGGTTCCAGTCGCCGCCTTCGGCCCAGACCGGCTCCTGCAGGCGCGCCAGCAGGTCCTGCGAGTACGGGTCGTGCGGAATCAGATAGGGGCCGATCAGGCCGGCCAGCACCAGCAGCGCCAGCGCGGCCAGCCCCGTGTTGCGGCCGATGCGCGCCGCGCGGTGCGGCGGGCAGGGCAGAGGCAAGGGTGTTGTTCATGTCGCGGCTCGCACTCGGGGGTCCAGCCAACCGTTGATCAGGTCGGCGGCCAGGGTCAGGACGATGTAGATCAGCGCGAAGATTAGGATCAGTGCCTGCATCGTGGGAAAGTCGCCGCGCAGGATGGACGTCCAGGCCAGCAGCCCGGCGCCGTTGATGGCGAAGACGGTCTCGATCACCACGGAACCGGCCAGCAGCGTGCCCATCTGGGCGGCGGCCAGCGACACCAGCGGACGCAGCGCATTGCGCAGGGCGTACTTGCCCACCACGCTTGCGCCGCCCAGGCCCATGGCGCGCGCGGTGCGGATGTAGTCGGTGGCCAGCACCGCCTCCATCTCGGATTTCATCAGACGCAGCATCGCGGGCATGGCGAACAGGCCCAGCGCCACGACCGGCATCACGTAATGCTTCCAGGTGTCGAAGCCGGACGCGGGCAGCCACTGGTTGCGCACGCTGAAGACGATGATCAGCAGGAACGCCAGGCAGAACGGCGGCATCGCCTGCGCGCAGGCGGACAGCATCATCGTGGCGCGGTCTATCAGCGACCCCTTGCGCAGTCCCGCCAGCACGCCCAGCGGAATCGCCAGCAGCAGCGCGAACGCCATCGCGGCCAGGCCCAGCTTGGCGGTGGCCGGGAAATGCTGCGACAGCAGTTCGGCCACGGGGCGGCTGAAATACAGGCTGTCGCCGAAGTCCCCGCGCACCACGCCGGCCAGCCAGCGGCCGTACTGCGTCAGGATGGGATCGTCAAAGCCGTGCAGCTGCGACAGGCGGGCGGCGTCGGCCGCGCTGCCTTCGCCGGCCAGGCGCGCGGCCGGGTTGCCGGACGCGAACACCAGCGAGAAGCTGATCAGCGACACGAACACGACCAGCAGGGCGGCAACCAGCAGGCGGCGAAACAGGAATGCAATCATGGGTCAACCTTTGTCCTTGCGAGGGCGCGCAGCGCCCCGCCCGGACGCGTCGGCGTCCGGATGGGCAGCGGCACTGCGCGCCGGCGCGGCCGGCCAGCCGGCTCAGTTCCAGCGGGCCTTGTAAAAGCGCGGGAACTCGTCGCCGTCGACCGAGAAGTTCAGGTCCTTGGCCTGCACGGCGTTCAGCGAGTGGTTCCACAGCGGCACCCAGTAGGCCTGTTCGGCCACGATCTTCTGGGCCGCCGCGTAGTTCTTCGCGCGCACGTCGCGGTCGACGGTGGTGTCCGCCGTCTCAAGGCGCTTGATGACCTCGGGGTTACGGGCCTGGTCGTCCGGGCCGCCGCGGAAGAAGTTGCTGGTGGACAGGGCCGCGTCGGCAATGCCGTACGAGCCCCAGTTGGACGACAGCATGGCGATCTTGCCGTCGCGCCAGTTGGTCATGGCGGTGCCGTACTGCTGTTCCACCAGGTTGAGCTTGATGCCGGCCTGGGCCATCTGCGCGGCAGCGGCGTCCAGGATGGCGCGCGGCGGGGCCGAGATCACCAGATCCAGAGAGACGCCATTGGGGTAGCCGGCCTGCGCCAGCAGCTGCTTGGCGCGGGCGGGGTCAAACTTGTAGGACTGCACGTCGCCGGCGCAGCCGAACTGGGCCGGGTTGCAGGCGGCGTTGATGACCTTGGACGCGCCCCCGACCAGCGCTTTGCGGATGGCTTCGCGGTCGATGGCGTAGTTGATGGCCTGGCGCACTTCCTGTTTGGCCAGCGGCGACTTGCCGTCGTCAAAGCGCGGATTCAGCGAGATATAGCTAATGCGCATGATGCTGCTGCTCTTGACCGTGACCGACGGCGTCTTTTCCATGCGCTTGGCCACGTCCGGCGGCACGCGCCAGATCCAGTCCAGGCCGCCCGACAGCAGCTCGGCGTATTGCGTGTTGGCGTCCGGCAGCACCCGCACGACCAGCGTCTTCACGGCCGGCTTGGGACCGAAGTAGTCCTCGTAGCGCTCGTACACGTAGCGGCTGCCGGGCTGGCTTTCCACGAGGCGGTACGGGCCGGTGCCGATGGGCTTGGCGCCCATGTCCGACTGGTTGGCTTCGTAGTACTTGCGCGGGTAGATCGGCAGGTTCTCGGACAGCATCTCCAGCGCCAGCGGATACGGCGTCTTCATCTTGATGCGGACCGTGTCGTCCGACGCCTTCTCAACCTTGGCGATCCACGCCACCTGGTTCTGGAAGCGGGCCTTCACGATGGGCAGGCCACGGTGGAAGCTTGGCAGGGACTGGTGCTCGACGCAGCGGCGGATGGCCGGGATCAGGATCTCCTCGGCGGCGGTGATTTCACCGGCGATCAGCACCTTCTGGGGGTTGAACAGGTTGACCGTGATGGCGATGGCGCGGCCAAGATGTTCCCCCACGTTTTCGATCACGCTGCGGGCCAGTTCGTCGCCGGCCAGGGCCGCCTTGCACACCTCCTGGATGGTGATGTGCTTCTCCTGCAGCGAGCTCAGGTGGCCGCGGCTGATGAGCTCCTTCACCTTGTCGACGATGGCCTCGTTGGAGGCGATGGTCTCGAGGCAGCCGAAGTTGCCGCAGTGGCAACGTTTGCCGAGGGGCTCGACCTGGATGTGGCCTATTTCGCCGACGTTGCGGTTCTGGCCGAGGAACACCTTGCCCTTGGTGATGATCCCAGATCCCGTCCCCTGGTGGACGCTCACCAGGATGGAGTCCATGCAGTCGCGGGACTCGCCGAAGAAGTGTTCGGCCAGTGCCAGCGAGCGGGTGTCGTTGCCCACGTAGCAGGGGAGGTTGAAGTGGTGCTCCAGGAGCTTGGCGAGCCCCAGGTTTCGGATCTGGTAGGTGGGGGTGTAGATGACCATGCCGGATTCCGGGTTGACCAGGCCCGGCATGGTGAGCGCGATACTGATGAGGTTGCGGCTGCGATCCTGATTGGCGTCGATGAAGGCGCCAATCTCCCGCAGCAGCATGTCGACCACGGGTTGCTGTTCGATCTCGGTCACCTGGGTGACGTGCTGATCGAGCTCCTTGCCGTCGAGATCGTACAGGGAGAGCTGCAGATAGCCGCGGCCAAGCTTGGCGGAGACAAACTGGAAGCGATGCTTGATGGTGGTCAGGGAGATGGCTCGGCGCCCGCCGGTGGAGGCTTGCGGCGATGTTTCCCTGATCAGCCCATGCTCGATCAGTTGCCGGGTTATCTTGGTCACGCTGGCCGGGGCCAGCTGACTCAACTCGGCAATTTTGACCCGCGAGATGGGGCCCTGCAGGTCGATGAGCCGATAGACGACTGCACTGTTCACCTGCTTGATGAGATCTACGTTTGCTATTTGTCCGCCAGTCATAGTGTCACTGTGTTGTGTAGTGTCCGTTAACCACGGTCCCGCAGACCGTGAAGGCCTGATCAAAGACGGTGAGGTTGGCAATTTTTCCGACCTGGATACTACCGAGACGTGAGTCCCATCCAATGGCGCGCGCGGGGTAAAGAGTGGCCATTCTCAGTGCTTCGTCGAGCGGCAAACCGACCTGTTTGACCAGATTCTCCACCCCTTCGATCATGGTGAGGGCGGAGCCGCCGAGTGTACCATTCTCGTCGACGCACTGACCATCGCGGAAATAGACGGTTGCGCCGCAAAAATCAAATTTCTCAAAGCCTTCCGGTGCCCCGGCCGCCGCGGTGGCATCGGTGACCAGCACCAGTTTCTCCCCCAGCATCCGGTGCGCCAGGCGCACGTTGGCCCAGTGCACGTGGTGGCCGTCGACGATGATGCCCGCATAGACATCCTTGCGATCGTAGATGGCGCCGACCACGCCGGGCTCGCGCCCGTTCAGGGTCGGGGTCATGGCGTTGTAGAGGTGGGTCGCAAAGCGCATGCCGTTGTCAAAGCCGGCCATGGCCTGGTCGTAGTTGGCGGCGGTGTGGCCGGCACTGACCAGAATGCCGGCTTCCACCAGACGGCGGATGTGCTCGGGCTTGTTGCGCTCCGGCGCCAGGGTGATCTTGGCGATGGCATCCGCATTGGCGCAGAAGAAGTCGATCATCTCGTCGGCGGGCTGACGGATCTGCTCGGCCGGGTGGATCCCCTTGCGCTTGAGGTTGGTGTAGGGGCCTTCCAGATGCACGCCCAGGACTTCGTTGGGGTGCGCCGCCATGTAGTCGCGGGTAACCGACACCGCCTGCTTCATGTCCGCATCCGGGCTGGTGATCAGGGTCGGCAGGAAGCTGGTGGTGCCGGATTTCAGGTTGGCCGCCTGCATGGTGGCCAGGGTCTGGGTGGTGATGTGGCCGTTGAACATGACGCCGCCGCAGCCGTTGAGCTGGACGTCGATGAAGCCGGCGCTGAGGTTGGCGCCCTGGAGGTCAATCCGCTCGAGGCTCGCAGGTAGCTCCGCCTCGCGGGAGATGGCGACAATCTTGTCGCCATCGATGACCACACCATAACCGGTCAGCACGCAGCTGCCGGTGTAGAGAGTGCAATGGGTCAGTGCGTACATGGGGGCTCCTCAGAGGTGCTTGATGTTGTCGGCTTCCAGCTGCTGGAAGTAACGCACCGTCTTGACCTTCAGCTCCATGGTGGAGGGCTCGTCGCACACGACGATGCCTTTCGGGTGCAGCTGCAGGGTGGAGATGGTCCACATGTGGTTGACGCTGCCTTCCACCGTGGCCTGCAGGGCCTGGGCCTTGGCATGACCGATCACCAGGATCAGGATCTCTTCGGCGTCCATCAGGGTACCCACGCCCACGGTCAGCGCCAGCTTGGGCACCTGCTCCATGTCGCCACCGAAGAAGCGGGAGTTCGCGATGCGGGTATCCTCGGTCAGGGTCTTGACCCGGGTGCGGGAAGCCAGGGAAGAGGCCGGCTCGTTGAAGGCGATGTGCCCGTCATTGCCGACCCCGCCCATGAACAGGTTGATCTTGCCGTAGGACTTGATCTTGTCCTCGTAGCGCTGGCACTCGGCCACCAGATCCGGCGCGTTGCCGTTGAGGATGTTGATGTTTTCCGGGCGGATGTCCACGTGATTGAAGAAGTTGTTGTACATGAAGCTGTGGTAGCTCTCCGGGTGCTCCTTCGGCAGTCCCACGTACTCGTCCATGTTGAAGGTGACCACGTTCTGGAAGCTCACCTCGCCGGCTTTATGCAGTTCAATCAGGCGCTTGTAGGTATTGAGCGGCGTGCCGCCGGTGGGCAGGCCCAGTACGAAGGGGCGCTCGGCTGTCGGCTTGAACGCCTTGATGCGGTCAACGATGTAACGGGCGGACCAGAGACCCACCTGGCTGGCAGACTTCAACGGGATCAGGCGCATTATCTATACCTCTATACGGGTTGCAGCTGTCTATTGACGGCAAGGCTAAAAGACACATCTAAGTTGTTTTATAGCGTAAATAAAGATTGCGAACTAAGCCACATCAATCCACTACCTTTATGTCTGATGAGTGATAATGATCACGAATGCGGGTTTATTAATTTGCGCAGCGAAATAAAAGCCCTAGACTGCCAATCAAGCCTTGATGGCTTATGCGTCGAACGTGATAAGCACTTAATTTCTAGAAAATCATCAACTAAGGAGAGGAACCGTGAACATTCTCGGTTATTTGCAAAAGATCGGCCGCGCCCTGATGGTGCCGGTAGCGGTATTGCCTGCCGCCGCGATCCTGATGGGGATTGGCTACTGGATTGACCCGAACGGTTGGGGTGGCGGAAGCCCTCTGGCTGCGTTTCTGATCAAGGCGGGCGCCGCCATCATCGACAGCATGCCCATTCTGTTCGCCGTGGGCGTGGCGTATGGCATGTCCAAGGATAAAGACGGCTCCGCCGCGCTGGCCGGTCTGGTCGGCTTCCTGGTCGTCACCACCCTGCTGAGCCCGGGCGCCGTTGCCCAGATCAAGGGTATCCCGGCCGACCAGGTACCGGCAGCCTTTGCCAAGATCAGCAACCAGTTCGTCGGCATCCTGTGCGGCGTCATCGCCGCCGAGCTGTACAACCGCTTCAGCAGCGTGGAGCTGCACAAGGCACTGGCCTTCTTCTCCGGCCGTCGTCTGGTGCCGATCGTGACCTCCGTGGTGATGATCGTGGTCTCCTTCATCCTGATGGCCGTCTGGCCGGTCATCTACGGTGGCCTGGTGAGCTTCGGTGAATCCATCGTCAGCATGGGCTCCACCGGTGCCGGCATCTACGCCTTCTTCAACCGTCTGCTGATCCCGGTCGGTCTGCACCACGCCCTGAACTCCGTGTTCTGGTTCGACGTGGCCGGCATCAACGACATCCCGAACTTCCTGGGTGGCCAAACCTCCATCGACGCCGGTAAAGCGGTCGTGGGCGTGACCGGCATGTACCAAGCCGGCTTCTTCCCCATCATGATGTTCGGTCTGCCGGGTGCCGCGCTGGCCATCTACCACGCCGCGAAGAAAGAGAACAAAGAGAAGGTTGCGTCCATCATGATCGCCGCCGCCTTTGCCGCCTTCTTCACCGGGGTGACCGAGCCGCTCGAGTTCTCCTTCATGTTCGTGGCGCCGGTGCTGTATGTCATCCACGCCCTGCTGACCGGCCTGTCCGTGTTCATCGCCTCCAGCATGCACTGGATCGCCGGCTTCGGCTTCAGCGCAGGTCTGGTGGATATGGTGCTCTCCAGCCGCAACCCGCTGGCCACCCAGTGGTACATGCTGCTGGTACAGGGCTTGGTGTTCTTCGGCCTCTACTACGTGGTCTTCCGCGCCGTGATCGCCAAGTTCAACCTGAAAACCCCGGGTCGTGAAGACGACGAAGCCGTGCCGGTACAGGCTCAGACCACCGACCGTACCGAGCTGGCCAAGCAATACCTGGAAGTGCTGGGCGGCCAGGAAAACCTGGTGACCATCGACGCCTGCATCACCCGTCTGCGTCTGACCCTGAAAGATCGCAGCATCGTTGACGAGCGCAAGCTCAAAGCCCTGGGCGCGGCCGGTGTGGTCAAGCTCGGTGAGCAGAACCTGCAGGTGATTCTGGGCCCCTTGGCCGAGATCATCGCCGGTGAGATGAAAGCCCTGCGTTAATCGAGCGTGAGCTCACCTCAAGTCTAAGTCCATTGTTGACATAACTAAGGGCCCCGCCTCGGGGCCCCATATAAAAAAAGCCAAGAAAATCCAACCTTTACTTCAAACGAGAGCAGCAGTTATGAACTTCAAACATTCTCTGTTAGCCATTGCCATGTCTACCGTTTGTGCCGCCCAGGTACAGGCAGCCGATGCTGCCAAGCAAGCCGTGGTCGATTCCCTCGCCAGCAACCTCGTCGTCAAGTACGAAGTCGTCACCAATGACGGTGCCGGCGCCGGTCTCGACTGCCAGGCGCTGGGCTCCGAGTGGGCGAGCTGCGGTGTGGCCAAGCTGCACCTGACCAATACCGGTGCCGACGTCACCTCCAGGGACTGGAGCATCTATGTCTCCTCCATCCGCCGCATCCAGCGGGTGGACAACGACCAGTTCACCATCACGCACCTGACCGGCGACCTCTATCGTTTGACGCCGACCGAGAAGTTCCAGGGCTTTGCCAAGGACGCCACGGTCGAGGTGCCCCTGGTGGTGGAATACTGGGTACTCTTCGAATCTGACATCATGCCGAACTGGTATGTCGCCAGCGAAGGGGCCGAGCCGAAAGTGCTGGCCAGCATGAGCAACATCGACGACGCCACCACCTACGAGAAGCCGATGCCGGCCGACGGCTGGAAGCGCACCAAGGATGACAACAACATCCTGATGAACAGCGAGACCCGCTTCGCCGCGAACCAGACCAGCACCCTGCTGCCGGCTGGCAAGATTGACGACCGCATCCTGCCGAGCCCGATGAAGCAGGTGGTGAAAGCCGGCCCCCAGGTCGACTTCTCCACCATCAAGCTCAATGCCCTGGATCTGCCGAGCGATCGCGCCGAGGCCCTGAAGGCGCAACTGACCCAGCTGGGTGTTACCCTCTCCGACACCGGCTACCCGGTCACCATCAAGCTCGGCAGCAAGCTCAAGCAGGCCGAAGGCTACGACATGACCATAGGTCAGAAGGGGACCGTCATTCAGGGTCACGACGTTGACGGCGCCTTCTGGGGGGCCCAATCCCTGATCTCCCTCCTGGGTGTGGACGACAAGCTGGTGAGCCAGATGAGTGTCGAGGATGCCCCGCGCTTCGAATACCGCGGCATGCAGACCGACGTGGCCCGTCACTTCAGAAGCCCGGAAACCATGAAGAAGCTGGTGGACCAGATGTCCGCCATGAAGCTCAACGTGCTGCACCTGGGATTGACCAACGATGAAGGCTGGCGCATCGAGATCCCGGGCCTGCCGGAGCTGACCGACGTCGGCAGCAAGCGCTGCCATGATCTGTCCGAGACCCAGTGCCTGCTGCCGCAGCTCGGCTCAGGCCCCACCAGCGACAACATGGGCACCGGCTTCTACAGCAAGGCGGACTACATCGACCTGGTGCGCTATGCCAAGGCCCGCGGCGTGACCGTGATCCCCGAGATCAACATGCCGGCCCACGCCCGTGCCGCCGTGGTCTCCATGGAAGCGCGTTACAAGCGCCTGATGGCTGAAGGTAAAGAGACCGAGGCCAACCAGTTCCGCCTGACCGACCCGGCCGATACCTCCAACGTCACCTCGGTCCAGTTCTACGACAAGATGTCCTTCATCAACCCCTGCCAGCCGGGCGCCGCCACCTTCGTGGCCAAGGTGATGGACGAAGTAGCCCAGATGCACCAGGCCGCCGGCCAGCCGCTGACCGCCTGGCACTACGGTGGTGACGAGGCGAAGAACATCATGCAGGGCGGTGGTTACCAGGATCCGGCCGTCACCAAGAAAGAAGAACTGGTGGCCTGGAAAGGTAACGTCGACTCCAGCAAGCAGGACAAACCGTTCGGCAAGTCCCCCATGTGCCAGAAGATGATCGATGAGGGCAAGATCAAGGACGTGGCAGAGCTGCCGGTTCATTTCGCCAAGGAAGTGAGCGAGATGGTCAAGGGCCACGGCTTCTCCACCCTGCAGGCGTGGGAAGACGGTCTGAAGTACGCCACGGATGCCAGCGTGTTCGCCACCGACAAGACCCGGGTCAACTTCTGGGAAACCCTCTACTGGGGTGGTTTCAACGAGGCGATGAAGTGGGCGCACAAGGGCTATGACGTGGTGCTCTCCAACCCGGATTACCTCTACTTCGACTTCCCGAACGAGGTACACCCGGCCGAGCGCGGCTACTACTGGGCAACCCGTTTCAACGACACCCGCAAAGTGTTCGCCTTCGCCCCGGAAAACCTGCCGCAGAACGCCGAGACCTCGGTGGATCGCGACGGCAACGCCTTCGTGGCCAAGGGTGACCAGGATCCGGTCAAGTTCAAGGGGATCTCCGGTCAGCAGTGGAGCGAAACCGTGCGCACCGACGTCCAGTACGAGTACATGGTCTACCCGCGTATCTTCTCCGTGGCCGAGCGCGCCTGGCACAAGGGGGGCTTCGAGCTGGATTACGTGAAGGGACGCGAGTTCTCCGGTGAGACCAAGCACGTCAACAAGGCCACTCTCAACAAGGAGTGGAACCAGTTTGCCAACGTGCTGGGCCAGCGCGTGCTGCCGAAACTCGACCAGGCCGGTGTCGAGTACCGCCTCTCCGTACCGGGTGCCAAGGTGGTGAACGGCGTGTTGGAAGCGAACGTGGATCTGCCGGGCCTGCCCATCCAGTACAGCCTGGATGGCAAGAGCTGGAGCGCCTACGACGCCGCGGCCAAGCCGAGCGTCAACGGCAAGGTCTACCTGCGCACTGTCAGCTTCGATGGCAAGCGCACCAGCCGCGTCACCGAGCTGAACTGATTACCTCGGGTCATTGACACAGGGCGGGTCGCAAGACCCGCCTTTCCCAAGGGCGATAAGCATCGGGCTTGGGAAAGGTTGACTGTGCATGTGAGCCTTTGTTGTGTGTGTGTTTTGTCTGTTTTTCATCACTTATTGCCCCGCCTCGTGCGGGGCTTTTTTTGACCCGGATCCCTGCCCGTTTGCCCGCTTCGCCGTTTTTGGTGCGCCAATGCCCCGGATCGGCCAAATTCAGGTTGAGGCAGGGCGCGTAATGAGGGATCATACCCGGCTTGACGGCGGGGGGTTGAGGGTGCCAGCCGGCACAACTTCCGCCAGTGACGCTTTTTTGAGGTGAGCCATGAGTCAGGCGAACAGCCCAACTAACTTTATTCGTCAGATCATTGATGAAGATCTGGCCAGCGGTAAGCACACCCATGTGCATACCCGTTTTCCGCCGGAGCCGAACGGTTATCTCCATATCGGCCACGCCAAATCCATCTGCCTGAACTTCGGTTTGGCGTATATTTACGACGGCTTGTGCAACCTGCGTTTCGATGACACCAACCCCGAAAAAGAAAACGACGAATACGTCAACGCCATCAAAGAAGACGTTGAGTGGCTCGGTTTCCATTGGGCGGGCGAGCCGCGTTTCGCTTCCAACTATTTCGACCAGCTTTACGACTACGCCGTCGGTT
>ENA-OWLM01000845-OWLM01000845.1-metagenome-genome-assembly--contig:-NODE-845-length-11511-cov-4.094448_pt1 | contig 11511 bp, 8 predicted proteins | sample MGYA00245349_ERZ651102 | MGnify/ENA primary metagenome ERZ651102 (study PRJEB26857, sample SAMEA4031759) | metagenome | biome: human; feature: oral; material: saliva | place: Philippines | collected 2014 | study... | reverse complement strand
TATCTGGATTTTTATAAATTTAATGGCATAAAAATAACGAAAACAGTTTTTATTTCTGTTTTCGTTATATCACCTAAAGAATTATTTTTTAAATGAAGAAAATATTTTTTGTAAATCTTTATTGATTACATCATATTCTTCTTTTGTAAATTCAGTCTTACCAGAATCCAAGAGGGCTTTTGTTTTTTTAGATAATTTATCTTGATTTCTATCATTTTTTAAAACTTTCATTTGGTTTTCAGAAAAACTTCTTGTTCCACTTTTATCATTAAATTTTTCTGATATAAATTGATGTATTATTTTGTATTCATCTTCTGAAACCTGTTTTTTATTGGCTAAATCTATAATGTTTTGTGGGGCATTAGTTTTTAGATTTTGTATAAAGGCAATTTGTTTGTCTGTTAATGTTCTTACTAAAGTTCCATTAGCTTTCATTTCATTATATTTTTTACTTGCTTCATCTTTATGTGTTTCAATAAATTTAGAAGCATTAGCACTTGATGTTAATACATCATTGGGGATTTGGATATTTAAAATGTTTGCGATAAATTTAATTAAATTCAATTGTTTTTCATTGGTTTTTCTATTTCCAAATTGACCATGAGTAGTTTCCAAGTTATACTTTTTAATAATAGTAGCACTATCAATAGATAGTTTGCTAATATTGTCCACACAGGCAGAAATAGAGTTTTGCACCATTTGAATAAAATCATCATAAGTAGCTAAACCATTCCTAATATCATCCAATTTTTGTTCCCAAATAGCAGTTGTTTCCAATGATTTTAAGTATGGTGGCAATAGTTCATATTGGAATCTTCCCAAATTGGTTAATTGGATATATTTGTTTTTACCTTTTCCAGCAAGTTCAATTAATTTATCATGAAATGGTTTTTCCAACGCTTTTTCACGTGTTGCATCTGTACCAATACCACGAACATTGGTGAGAATCTTTTTAACCATTTTCAAGCGTTTCATGCGTTCTTTTTTCTCATTAACATCTGTAATGGATTCATATTCTTCCGTCAATGCATCATTTACACGCATTAAGGCTTTCAAAATGGTTTGTTCAGTATATGGTTTAGGACATGTGGTTTGTGCTTCAACTGTAAATACATCATTTAATTGGATAGGATCGCCATCTTTATAGTTTAATCCAAGTTCAGAATTGGATGTTTTAGTAGCATTTTTATCAAACTTTCTCCATCCTTCATATAACATTTTTTCAGCATTTGTTTCAAATTTATAACCAGCTATTTCTATTGTTAAGTTTTCTTTTTGAATAACATCATCAGGTAAAACTTGAATCAAACAGCGAGTAGCAATTAAATCATAAGCTTCTTTTAAATGTTTTAATTGGATTTTTCTTTCTTTATGTGTTGGATTCGTTTGAAACAACTGTATATCTTTATTAGCTAATGCTTTTTCTATCATTAATGGGGCGTGGTTTTGTGTTTCTGCCTTTTTGTTATTAAAGACTTTATTGTTTTTATCCAAAATCAACTTGTTTTGATTAAAATCATTATCTGTTTTAGCAATATCAGATAGGATTTGTGAATAATACTCTTTAGCTCCTTTAATGGCAGTATTAAAGTCATCAAAGTTATCAGTTTTTAAATATACACCATTAGTACGAGGATATGATGTGTATCCTTCAGTACGCAACCATTCCAAGTGCGCATTAGAGTAGGCTAGGTCAACACCATAAAGACGCATAAAGTCAGAATTAAAATCATCTGTACTATATAATTTTGGTTTACTGGATGAAGTGGTGTTTTTAGTAGATTTGAGTACCACACCTTTATAATTTACAGCTTTGGTTTTATTCAATATTTCATCCACTTCATCTTTGGTAAAATACTTGGTTGCTCTAACCTTAATTTCATTCCCTTGTTCATCCAAGTCCACATCATCATAAAAATGATTAAATTGAATATCTGGATTTAATAATCCTTTAATTGTCCAATAAGTTTTAGGTTTGAAGTTCTTAATTTGGTCTTCACGTCTTCCAATCATGCCTAAAATAACAGAAATAACACGACCGCACCTAAATAAACCCACACCCAGTTTATCAGACATCAATTTTGTAATAATCATTCCCACTAAAAAATCAGACGCAGGACGTGCATTAGCAGAAGCCAATCTGTTTTTAAAAGCAACATCTTGCACTGGTTTTCTGGATAAGAATGCTTTTTCAACAGCAGCATGACTTTTATATGAGCCAGTATTCCAAAAACGAGTAATGGGAACTTTCTTAACTAAATTTTTATTATATTTGATTGGGTCAGAATGGATACGTTCCCCTTCATCATCAGCATCAGCCGCCAATATAATTTCATCATAATCTACATTTTTCAGAATATATTGAATGGCTTTAATTTGTTGATCTTTAATCTTCCACATTGTATCTTTGGGATTCTTGGATGGTTTATTGTCTGGAATATATTCCAATTCATTAGCTAAATTTAACATCTTATAATCAAAGGTGTTATCCCAAGAGAATTTTAATTTGTATTGCGGATTAATATCTTCTACTGCTTTTTGTTTATATAAATGTCCAGCACACCAAACAAACACATAGTTATTACTTTCATAATATCCAGTTTTTCGTGTATATGATTTTGGGTCACCAAAATATAATGAATTAAATATTAATTGTTCTGCTGCTTCACGCTTTTCACATATAAAAATCTTTTTTGCCATGTGTTTAATTTGTTTTGACATTTATTTAATATTGATAAAATAAACAAAATTTACAAATCATCAAAGATTTTTATTAATTATTCACATTTGTAAGTTACTAAATCAATTTATTTATGTTATAATTACTTGGTGTTTAGATTACAACTTATTGGGATTTACTTATCATGCAAAGTTTTTTTGATTTTATCTCTGCTGACTACAATTTTCCTTTTGCATTATCCATTGCATTAATGTTATTGTTTTCAGTTTTTGAAATTATTTCTTTTCTCTTATTAGGTGGAGCATTAAGTCATTGGTTAGACTCCTTCTTGCCTGATGGAGTAGATGTTGATGTGGATTTGGATGCTGATGGATTACATGCTTTTGATTCATTAGAAAGCGCATTGGCATGGCTATATGTTGGACGTGTGCCAATGATGATGTTAATGGTTTTGTATTTTACCATCTTTGGCTTAACTGGATTTACTATCCAATACTTAATGATGGAAATGTTTAACAATCCATTAAATGTTTGGTTAGCAGCTATTTTAACATTTATTGTATCTTTAGTCTTGATGCATTATGCCGCTGGATTATTATATAAAGTTATGCCTAAAGATGAAACAACTGCTTTATCTGTTACAGAATTGGTTGGACGTGAAGCCACTATTATTTTAGGGGAGTGTAAAGTGGGTAAACCTGCTCAAGCTAAACTAACAGACCAATTTAACCAAACACATTATATTATGATTGAACCTGAATTAAACTTGGAACAAATTGGATTGGTTGTGCATGATGTAAGTAAAGTGGATAGATACCGTACTACTTTTAAACAAAATGATGTGTTAACTGTTACATCATATGATAAAGCAAAAAATGTATATGGTGGATGGATAAAATCTAATCCATAATATGTGAAATCTAAAAAGGACATGTTTTTACATGTCCTTTTATTATTTTTATAAGATGTTTTACAATCAATAAAATGTTAACAAAACTGTAAACAAAAAATGTTTACTTTTGAAAAACCTTGTTATATAATGGGAAAACAAAATAATTACATGCGCTGTTAACATGTATAATGAATATTTTGTTTTCTTATTTTAACTTTTAAAAGGTATCTATATGTCATTATATACATTATTTATTGCAGGCACTATTTTTGTCTTGCTACTTGGTCTTGGATTTATTTTAACTCGATTATATAAACGTGCAAGTAAAGATGTGTCTTTTGTTAGAACTGGATTTGGTGGACAGAAAGTTATTGTGGATGGTGGTGCTATTGTATTGCCTATTTTACATGAAATTATTCCTGTTAATATGCAAACTTTACAATTGCCTGTTGAGCGTCAACAAAATGAAGCATTAATTACACAAGATCGTATGCGAATTGATGTTAAAGCGGAGTTTTATTTGAAAGTTAGTCCAACAGTGGAAAGTATTAGTGCCGCTGCACAAACATTGGGACATAAAACCAATAATATTGCTGAGTTGAAAAAATTAATGGAAGGTAAGTTTGTTGATGCTTTACGTTCTGTTGCAGCAGAAATGCGAATGGAAGAATTGCATGAAAAACGTACAGATTTTGTACAAAAAGTCCAATCAACACTGAATGAAGAACTAAGTAAAAACGGTCTTGAATTAGAAACTGTGTCACTGACTGGATTAGACCAAACTGATTTTAAATTCTTCAATCCACAAAATGCGTTTGACGCAGAGGGTTTAACCAAATTAACTGAAACTATTGAAACTCGTCGTAAAAAACGTAATGAAATTGAACAAGATACAGACCTATCTATTAAACGTAAAAACCTGATTGCTGAACAAGAACGTTTGAGTATTGCTCGTGATGAAGAGTATGCTAAAATTGAACAAGAACGTGAACTTGCGATTCGTAAAGCAGAAACTGAAGCAATGGTAGCAGAAAGTGAATCAGTTAAAAAACGTGAAGCTGAAGAAGCACAAATTGAAAATGAAAAAAATGTTGAAATGCAACGTATCCAAGCTAAACAAGAAACTGAAAATGCACGTATTTCTCAAGAACAATCAGTAGAACAAGCTGAAGTTGCTCGTGCAAAAATGATTGAGTTGGCAGAACGTGATAAAGCAATTGCTATTGCCATTAAAACAAAAGAAGAACAACAAGCACGTGCTGCTGCTGAAACTGCAAAAGTGTTAGCTGATAAAGAAATTAAAGAAGCAGAAATTAAACGTCAAGAAGCTATTGCCTTAGCAGAACAAGAAAAAGCAATTGCAGTAGCAGAACGTTCTAAAGCGGAATCAGAAGCAAACAAAGTGGCAGCAATTGCTCGTGCAGAAGCTATTAAGGCAGAAGAAACCGCAACAACAGTTCGTGAAACTGAAATTGCAAATCGTAATAAAACCATTCAATTGATTGCAGCAGAAGAAGCAGCACAAAAAGATGCTATTGCTATTACAGTGGCAGCAGAAGCAGATAAAAAAGCAGCATTGGATAGAGCAGAAGCTATTCGTGTTCAAGCAGAAGCAGATGCAGAACGTGAGCGTATTACTGCTAAAGGTATGGCAGACGCAGAAATGTTACTGGCAGAAGCTAAAGCTAAACAATACACTGTTGATGCAGAAGGTCAAAAAGCAATCAATGAAGCAGCTAATGTGTTATCTACAGAACAAATTCAAATGCAAATGCGTTTTGAGTTGTTGAAACACTTGCCAGCAATCATTAGTGAATCTGTTAAACCAATTAACAATATTGATAGTATCCGTATTGCAGAAGTAAGTGGATTGGGTGGACAAGGTAAAGACGCTACCACACTAGATGCTAATGGAAACATCATCCAATCAAACGGTTCACTTTCTGATCAAATTGTAAACAGTGCCTTACGTTATCGTTCTCAAATGCCATTAGTGGATGGGTTGTTGCATGAGGTTGGTTTGACTGGCGGTGATATTAGTAAAATGACTGGTTCTTTACTTGGCAATGTGGAAGAACAAAAACCAACTGATAGTGAAAATAAACAATAATTATCACTAAAATTAAAATAAAAGCCATGTTTAACACATGGCTTTTTCTTGTATTACATATTAATAACAGCGTTTTAGATTACAATATTTATATTGTAATCTAATCATATTTAATAACAATTATGACAAATAAGAACTTCACTTTAAAAGATGATATTCAAGAAAAATTAGAACTGTATGAATTAACTCAAGATAAACTTGGTGTAGATGTTACTAATCTTGTACTTTTTAACATCATACAACAATCCAAATATTTCAATAACAACAGCCATTTTGCCCATACCAATCTATTATTCTTGGATAATAAGTTTCATTTATCACATATTGATCAATTTCAGGAAGATGGTGTGATTGTTAAATTAATTGATTATGATAAAGATTATCCTAACAACTATGTGTCATTTAAATTAAATCAAGATGGTAAAGTAATCATGTATGATTATGATGAACATCGTAATATGAGTAATGTGAAATTGTTTATTTCAGATGAACAAAAACAATCTTTCTATAAAATCAATCATTATGTTGAACAAGTATTATCCAATAGGGAGCAAACAAACAATCTCAATGATACTCCTATTCCTATTTCAGAATATGATTTTAATTTGTATAAAAAATATATTGAAACATATAATGACAATATGGTTTTAAAGGGTAAATATGACAAGGAATTAAAAACAACTGAATATTCATTTTTATGTCAAGGTAATTTTTGTCATTATAGAAATCATGATTCAAGTTTTAATATTGAAGAAGAAAAAAATAAATATAATGAGCAATTTGGTTTTGGCAGTATCAATAATCCAAATATTACTGAATTTACATTAAATCATATACCCGATATTGTTGAATTAAAACATCCAGTATTTAATCATAATCAATTAAACAAATTAACAGAAATTTTAATAGGTGAATTGGTTTCCAAATATGATAAATTATTTGAAAAAATCCAATTACATCAAGATTTAAAATTTGATATAGTTAACTTATCTGATAAAGAGTTTAACCCACTTAAAGACACATCCTATATTTCAAAAAATCAAATTTTAAAATCTCATGATAAATATAGTGGACAAGAATATTTATTTAAAGAATATTTTAATCCAGATAAATTTGCTTGTTTAAATAATCACCCTAAAATGTATTATCACTGTTCTGAATCAACAAACCAATTATATGGAATCAAATATTTAGATATTAATAATTACAATCTGGATAATGAGTATGATAAATTGTTTATCACTATGAAAACAAAACAAGATGATCTTGTTGGTTATATGGCTATTGCCAGAAACAAAGAAGATAAAGGTAGTAACATTTGGAAAATTAATACTATTGGAATAAAATCACAATTTCGTGGATTAGGTTTAACCAATGAACTGTATCAAAAAATGCAAGATTTTGCAGAACTCAATCATTTAATCATATGGCGAAACACAATGAGTTTATCTAAAGATGGTCAAATCAAATTAGTAAATAAATTAAACAAAGATAATCTAAAAAATTTCCACACATTAGAATCGGATTATGATTTTTTAGAACAGCCATTAGGTAAGTTATTACGTTATTATTTAAGACAACATAAAGATATTGATTGTGGGCAATTCACAAAATTATCCAGTTTTATCAGTGATTTAGATAAAAAAGAGAATAGTTATATTAAAAACAATCACAACTTGGATAAATATTTGTCTGAACATTATGATGATTTGTCAAAATTGGATTATGATAAGATTAAAAACATATGTGTAGATGATGGATTGGATTTATCAACAGTTACACAGTTGAAAAACAAAAGGTTGAAACCGTAATTAGATTTCAACCTGCTGATAAAGAATGAGAATTCAATTTTTAATTTTGTGAGCAATCTGATTTATTAGATGGTTTTTTGTAATATGATTTTAATGTTTTCCATTCATTTTTAGCAACATCAAATGCACTCATCCAATGATTAGTGAATTTATTGGATAAATATTTGTTTTTGGTTTTGTATCCATAAATAAAAACTGCAACAATTAAAATCATTAAGATATAACCAATCACATATAAACCAGCTAATCCAATAATAGCAGCAATCACATAAAGAAATGGTAAACCAAACCCACGTAAAAAGAATGTTAGTTTTTTATCTGAAAGTTTAGATGGATCAGCAATAAAGGCTAACAGATCATCTTCTTTTTTCAATTGAATCAAACTGGATAATGAATATTTAGCCATATAAGGTAAAGCAATAATTAAAGATAAGATAAAAATAAAACTAATCATGTTCGTTTCCTTTTTTAAAGTTCAAAATCACCTAAATCATCAGAGGATACTTCACTGTCAATTTGACCAACTAAGTAACTTGATATTTCAACTTCTTGTGGTGCAACTTGTACATTATCTGATGATAACCAAGCATTAATCCAGGGAATTGGATTGGATTTGAATTCTGGATACAACGGTTCTAATCCAATAGCATTCATACGTAAATTAGTGATGTATTTAACATATGAACTTAGGATTTCTTTGTTAAGTCCAATCATTGAACCATCTTTAAACAAATAATCACACCACGCCATTTCTTGTTCAACAGCTTCTTTGAAAATCTGTACAGCTTCTTCTTCACACTCATGGGCAATCAAACCTAATTCTGGATCATCATATCCATTTTTAATCAAATTGATCATGTTTTGTGTGGCAGATAAATGTAAGGCTTCATCACGTGCAATCAGTTTGATAATTTTTGCATTACCTTCCATTAATTCACGTTCTGCAAAGGCAAACGAGCAAGCAAATGAAACATAAAAACGTATAGCTTCTAAAACATTCACACAAACAAGGCAAAGATATAAACGTTTTTTCAATTCTTTTAAGTCAATAATCAGTTCTTTACCATTAATATTATGTTTACCTTCACCAAGTAAATTGTACCAATTGGCGTATTCAATTAAATCATCATAATATTTGGCAATGGGTTCAGCACGTTTAATGATTTCTTCATTATCCATAATATTATCAAAAACAATAGATGGATCGTTAACAATATTGCGAATAATATGGGTGTATGAACGAGAGTGGATGGATTCAAAAAAAGTCCAAGCAGTAGTAAACACTTCAAGTTCTGGTAAAGATAAGATGGGTAGTAAAGCAATATTGGGGCTTCTTCCCTGAATGCTATCCAATAAAATCTGATATTTCAAATTACTGATAAAAATGTGTTTTTCGTTTTCAGGCAAACTTTGATAATCAATGCGGTCTTTGGATACGTCAATTTCTTCTGGTCGCCAGAAAAATGACAATTGTTTTTCAGTTAAACGATCAAAGACAGGATATTTTTGTTCATCATATCGGGCTACATTTACATTTTGTCCAAAAAACATGTAACTGTCAAAAGTATTTTTCTCTCTAGGGAAAATGGAAAATTGAGACATTAAAATAATCCTTTAGGTTGTTATGTTAATAAAATTGTAACATGGATGATAAAATATATCAATATTTTATTTGTTTTGTTTCTTATATGTTATAATAAGTTATTATTAACAACATAGGTTATATTTAGTTACTTATGAAACAGAAAAAACACTATTTATCCATTTTAACTTTATCTGCTTTGTTATTAACTGGTTTAATCAATCCAGTTTATGCAAAAAGTAAAATTGTTATTAATAATAATACAACCAACTATTCCAACAGTGAACTTGAATCATCTGGTTTATTAAATATTGTACAATCCACATTATCTGAATCAGTGTTTGATGTTGTACAAAACAATGATAATCTAGTTATTTCTGTAACAAACAGTCCTAAAAAATGCAACATTCATATTAATGACAAAATGCAGCCATTGAAGATAAATTGTTCTGGTCAATAGTCTAGTTATATGTTATAATTCGATTTTATTTTCAATAACATACTTGGATTATAATATTATGGTTGATATTTCATTTAATTTTTTACAGATATTATTCTTATTAGTCAGTTTTTCCGCAATCACATCTTATATTAATTCAAAATATTTAAAATTACCAGCAGCAGTGGGCGTAACTATTGCTGCTGTTATTTTGGTGATTGTAGTGAATTACTTGGATAGGAATCATTTTGGTTCTGGTTTCACTTCCAACATCCAAGCATTAGTTAAGTCATTTAATTTTTATGATTTTTTGCTTAATGGAATTATTGGATTCTTGCTTTTTGCTAGTGCTATTAAATTTGAAATTTCCAATTTAAAACGTTGGTGGTGGCAAATTTCCTTATTATCTACAATTGGTGTTGTTATTTCTACAGTTTCCATAGGGGTAATTATTTATGGTATTTGTGCATTATTAAATGTGGCTATGCCAATTAGTTACTGTATGTTGTTTGGAGCAATTATGTCCCCCACTGATCCAATTGCAGCAGTAGCAGCATTTAAAGAAATCAGACAAAGTAATCCAAATAATCCAGAAGCTGTTCCCAAACATATAGAAATCAAACTATTAGGGGAATCATTGTTTAATGACGGCATGGGGATTGTAGTCTTTTTAACTATTCTTGGTTATGCCATTAATACTCAAACCAATATTGATTTATCAACATCTATTTCCAGCATTTTTGTCTCATTAACACAAGAAATTGTAGGGGCAGTAATACTTGGATTGGTATCTGGTAATATTTGTAAATATTTTCTCAAAAAAATTAAAGGGAACAATTTTACAGAAATAGCCTTATTTACTTTAACATTGTGTGTTGGTTCTTATGAACTTGCTTTAATGTTACATTTTTCAGCACCTATTGCTGTTGTTGTAGCAGGTCTGGTTGTTGGACATAAAGTGAAACAATTATATTCAGATCATCAATTGCATCATTTACATTTATTTTGGGAATTCATTGATGAATTGTTAAATACATCATTGTTTGCTTTAATGGGCATTACTGTTGTATTTATTCATTTTGATCCACAGTTGTTTTTATTAGGTGTACTTGGATATTTTGTGGTTTTATTTGGTCGTTATATTAGTTTAATCACTATTTTCTTTTTACCTAAACGTTATGGAAAAGTGTTACACGGAGCTATTCCAATTTTAACTTATGGGGGGATTCGTGGTGGTATTTCATTAGCTTTAGCGTTGGCATTATTAACTACAAAAGGAATGAATGTTGAGTTTACCAACTTGTTGATTGGGATGACTTTTATTTCAGTGTTACTATCCAATTTTATTCAAGGTATGACACTAAAACACATGATTGCTGCATTTTATCCAACAGAAAATAGTGTTCATGCAAGTATGACTGGTAATAATCTATTAGAATACTTGGATAATACTGTACAGATGTGTTTCAACAAATTGAATAAGAAACTGGTTATAACTGAAAGAACAACAACTTCTGATGTTCAAAAACCACATGAAGATGCAACATTGGAACAAGTCATTAAAGAACAAATCTCATCCAGTATGGAATTGTCTGAGGAAGAGTTAAACTTGGATAATATGACAGATAATGAGAAAAACTGTTTATAAAAGTTAGTGTTACATGTAACAGCAATAATAAAAGCCACTATATAGTGGCTTTTATTATGATTATATGCAATAGCGCAATAGCTACGCCATGAAATCAACAGACAATATGATCAGTGATTATTTTGCACTTGTTTTTCTGTTTTATTTTGTTTTGTAATGAATTCATTTAATTCATTCATTTGACGTAACAATTCTTTAGTTTCATCACTGTTTTGATAACGTGGAATAAAAGAACCATCATAATCATAAGGATTATCTTGTAAAGAAGAATGCATCATAAAATATCCAATAAGAAAATTAGCAACATTTGTTATTTTATCATATAATGAAAAATAATCCAATAAATTTG
>ENA-OWLM01000844-OWLM01000844.1-metagenome-genome-assembly--contig:-NODE-844-length-11515-cov-10.220855_pt1 | contig 11515 bp, 5 predicted proteins | sample MGYA00245349_ERZ651102 | MGnify/ENA primary metagenome ERZ651102 (study PRJEB26857, sample SAMEA4031759) | metagenome | biome: human; feature: oral; material: saliva | place: Philippines | collected 2014... | reverse complement strand
CGAACATGGCTGCCATGTCCATCTCTTCATCGACCAGCCCGAAATGCTGGAGCGACTGGCCCCCAAGGCTGAACGCCCGCCTGTCATGGTCAGCCGGCTGGATGACGATGCTGCCGTGGGCCAGGACGCAGACGTGATCGTCTGCGGCTTTCAGGTGCGGTTGCCCCGGAAGGCGCGGGCAGCGCTGAAGAACCGCCCATCCGGCCCGCCGCAGCTCATCCAGCTGGAATACCTGAGCGCCGAGGACTGGGTGGCCGATGGTCATGGCCTGCCCAGCCTGCAACCCGACGGCCTGACCGAGCACTTCTTCAACCCCGGCTTCTCGGCCGATACCGGCGGACTGCTGCGTGAACGCGACCTGCTGCTGCGCCGCGATGCCTTCCTGGCCGATCCTGCTCGCAGAGACCAGTGGCTGAGGGCCCATGGCATCCAGCCAGACTTTCCCAGTCGCGCAACTGCTGAAGTACCCAGTTAGCTCCTCTTGTTGAATTGATTCCTTTACCATTACGTAAGGGTTCTGAGAACGGTTCCTCCGATAACAGCTCCTCGAACTCCTCCGATAACTCCGGCGCTAACGGCTCCGGCTCTAATGGTTCGGCAGGCACCTCCGGCAGCGTCTCTAACGGCGGTTCCTCCTCGAACGGTTCTGTAAGCAACAACCCGGCACAGCCGGTCTGCGTACCCGTCACCCGCACCCGCGAGGTGCAGGAGCAGGGCGCATCCGACGGCACCATTAAGAGCGCAAACCTTGGCTGGGGCGTGCGTGATTCCTTCCGCAACTACGTGCGCGGCGGCATCGCGAACGGTAGCTGGGAGCTGAACGGCACCTCCTACTCTTCGGATGCGTTCAACTGGTCTAACGGTACCGGCACCTTCAAGGGTGGTAAGGGTTCTATCTCCTTCAGCGGTTCGGTTCGTTTCACCGGTCACCACGGTATTCTGGACACCACCATTGCGAACCCGCGCCTTGAGATTAACGGCAATTCCGGTACTCTCTACGCGACCATGACCAGCAATGACCCCTCCGGCAAGGCAACTAACTACGGTGAGGTGGCGCTGCTGAAGGTGGACCTTTCGGGTCTGCAGAGCTCCGCTGACGCTGTGAGCGTCAACGGTGCGGCAACCACCCTGACCGCTGAGGGCGCGAAGGCGTTCGCTGGCTTCTACGAGGCCGGTAAGGACATGGCTCCGCTGAGCTTCTCCGCGGCGATTAACGGCGCGAAGACCACCACCAAGACCGTGTCCGAGACCGTCTACGAGGGTGAGGGTTGCGACCCGGTCACCGGCAAGCCTCTGGCTTCCACCGGTGCCTCCGGTGTTGAGGGCACCCTGGTTGCAGGCTTCATCGCTGTTGCAGCCGGTGCGGGTACCGTCGTGTACACTCGCCGCCGCAAGAAGGCATAACGGCACCTCACGAGGATGCCCACACTGTCGGCTCGCCCGTGAGACTCAACTATGAGGTTCACCGGTGAGCCGACACGGCCCGTGCGGGGGTGCAGATTTTCACTGCACCCCCGCTTCAGGTGCCAGGTTTTGCCCCGGCGCCTACTCCAGTTTTTCTAGCTCCCCCTTTTTTCTGCGAGACTACGATGTTTTCTTCCCTATCTTCTTCTGCCCTGAACCGCCGCGATGCAATGAAGTATGCGGCGTTCTCCATCACTTCGGCGTTTCTGCTGAGCTCTTGCGGTGTGGGTACTCAGAACCCGACTGCTTCTTCGAGCACTTCGCAGGCTGTGGTGGATGAGCAGAGCACCCGCACCGTTTTGGAGAACCTTGCGGATCAGCTGCGTTCTTCTATTGCCCCTAATCAGAAGGCTCTGCGCGGCCCCAATAGCGCTGCGGACACCCCCGAAATTCAGCCGATGGTCGACACCCCCACTCCGGCCTTCCCGGTGACGTTCAAGGATTTCAACGGCACTGAGGTGACCGTTAAGTCCGCTGACCGTGTGCTGGCGCTGGACCTGTACGGCACTTTGGCTCAGCAGATGATTGCGCTGGGTCTGGGCGGCCGCCTGGTTGGTCGTGTCACCTCCTCAACTGAGCAGTCGCTGGCTCATCTGCCGCTGGTGACGCAGAACGGTCACGATCTGAACGCTGAGGCGATTCTGGCGACCTCCCCGGACCTGGTGCTGTGGGATAAGAGCAACGGCCCGATTGAGATTGTGGATCAGCTGCGCGCTGCGGGCGTGACCGTGGTGGTCTTCGATCATGAGCGTCGTATGGATAAGATCATTCCGCAGCTCAAGGCTGTTGCGCAGGCGCTGGGTGTTCCGGAGGCGGGCGAGCAGGTTGCTGCCCGCGTGCAGAAGGACCTGGATTATGCTCTGCAGGTGCTCAAGGACGTCGCCCCGAAGGGTGAGCAGCAGGTGTCGTTCGCGTTCCTGTACGTGCGCGGTACCGCTGGCGTGTTCTTTGTGCTCGGTAAGGGTTCGGGCGCTGATGATTTGATTCAGGCTATTGGCGGCAAGGATGTGGCGTCTGAGCAGAACGCGACGAATATTATTCCGGCGACCAGCGAGGCGCTGGTGAAGCTTAACCCGGACGTCATTCTGACCATGAGCGGCGGTATTAAGTCCACCGGTGGTTTGGACGGTTTCTTGGCTCGCCCGGGTGTGGGTGAGACGAATGCCGGCAAGAATAAGCGCATTATCGATATGGGTGACGGCCAGATTCTGTCCTATGGCCCGAATACTCCGGCGGTTTTGCTGTCGCTGGCTAAGGCTGCGTACTCCACTCCTGCGGGAGCCCAGTAGTGGCTGCGGTGAAGAGTGCTACGGGTGCGCAGGATTATCGTGCTTCGCGTCGGCGTCGTGCCGGTCTGACCTTTACATTTTTGGCGGTGGCGCTGTGCGCTGTGATGGTGCTGTCTGCGGGTTTGGGTCAGTACAATATCCCGACTGATCAGGTGGTTGCTTCTGTGGGCCGCCGCCTGGGTCTTGCGCCGGAGAACCCGGCGATGCAGCTGGCGGATAGCACTCTGTGGAATATCCGTTTCCCGCGTGTGCTGTTGGGCGTGCTGGTGGGTGCCGCTTTGGGTACTTCCGGCGCGGTGATGCAGTCGGTGTTTGGTAACCCGTTGGCTGAGCCGGGCGTGATTGGTGTTTCCTCGGGTGCGGCGGTTGGCGCGTGTTTGTCGATTGTGTTGAACCTGCAGTTCTTCGGTATTTTCACGACTCCTGCATTCGCGTTTGTGGGTGCGTTGGCGGCTACCGCGCTGGTGTACTTCCTGTCGCGTTCTTCGGGCCGCGCGAAGGTTCTGTCGATGATTTTGACGGGTATTGCGGTGACTGCGGTGGCGAATGCGATTATTGCGTTCCTCATGTTTATTGCTGATACGACGAGCCGCGATCAGATTGTGTTCTGGCAGATGGGTTCGCTGAACGGTTCCACATGGAAGGCTGTGGCGAGCGTATGGCCGGTTATTCTGATCGGCTTGGTAGCGTGTTTTGTGATGGCTTCTTCGCTGGATGTTCTGGCGTTGGGTGAGCGTGCGGCGCAGCATTCTGGCGTGAACGTGGAGCGTCTGCGTGCGGTGTCTATTGCGGCGACGGCTTTGTTGACGGGTGCTGCGGTGGCGTATGCGGGCATTATTGCGTTTATTGGTCTGATTATTCCTCACCTGTTGCGCATGATTTTGGGTCCGTCGAATCGTGTGTTGTTGCCGGCTTCGGCGTTGGGTGGTGCCCTGTTGATTGCGCTGTCTGATTTGGGTGCGCGTACGCTGGTACCTTTTGCTGATTTGCCGATTGGTATTTTTACGGCTTTGGTGGGCGGCCCGACGTTCTTCGTGTTGTTGCGTCGTTCCCTGGGTCAGGGCGGAGGTGCTTCGTGAGTGAGTTGTTGAGCCTGTCCGGTGTGTGTTTTAACGCTGGTGGGCGTCAGATTTTGAATGATGTGTCTCTGTCTGTTGCTGCGGGCGAGGTTGTGTCGCTGATTGGCCCCAATGGTGCCGGTAAGTCGACTCTGTTGGGTGTGATTGCTGGTGATATTGCGCCCAGTAGTGGCGAGATTTTGCTGGATGGCGCCCCTCTGGGTTCGATTCATGCCCGTCAGATGGCGCGTCAGCGTGCGATGCTGCTGCAGAAGTTGAACGTGGCGTTTTCGTATACGGTACACGAGGTGGTTCAGATGGGCCGTACCCCGTGGAAGGGTACGGAGCGCGCTGAAGAGGATGACGCCGTGGTTGCTTCGATGATGGAGCGTACGTCGGTGACTCATTTGTCGGATCGCGATATTACGACTCTGTCCGGTGGTGAGAGTGGTCGTGCGCATTTGGCGCGTGTGTTTGCTCAGCAGACTCCGCTGATTCTTTTGGATGAGCCGACTGCGGCGCTGGACATTACGCATCAGGAGCAGACGTTGCGGGTGAGCCGTGAGTTGGCTGCTGAGGGTGCCGCGGTGTTGACGGTGCTTCATGACCTGGATGTGGCGGCTGCGTATTCTGACCGTATGGTGTTGTTGCGTGGTGGTGAGGTGGTTGCTTCGGGCGCCCCTGAGCAGGTGTGTTCGGCGGAGTTGTTGTCTGAGGTGTATCAGCATCCGATTGAGGTGTTGAGGCATCCGGTGACGAATCGTTTGTTGATTCTGCCCGAGCGCTGATTCTGCCGGCACGCTAACTCTGCTGGTGCGCTAACTCTGCTGGTGCGTTGGTTCTGGTATCGTGCTGATTCTAGGGGGCGTTAGCGAACTGTCCCGCATACACTTTCTACCTCAAAATATGCCATTATTCGCATATGTTAAATCTCCGTTCTGGAATGACTGTAACTATCAGCTCATTACAGGGCGGAGATTATCTTTATCCCCTTCTTCACGGATACACTGAAAGGTAGTGTCCGCAATACTGAACTCTATTCAGTTCAGCATTCCATCCATTCGAGAAAGAGACCCCTGCATGGATCCTCAGCAGAAAACGGCGACGTCTGCCGTTGCCGGCTACATTCCCGAATATTCTGAAACACCGCATAGCGGATCTTTCGATATTGCCCAGCACGGTTTGAGCAGCGATGATGTTGCTCGCCTGACTGCTGAGGGTAGGGTCAATACCCAGAACAATAAGTCTTCTCGCACGCTGTGGAGCATTATGCGTGCGCACCTGTTCACGGTCTTCAACTTTGTGTTGGGTGCCTGTGGCGCTGTGGTGATTATGTACCAGCGTTGGGCTGATTTGCTCTTCCTGGGAGCCGTGATCGCTAACGTGGTGATTGGTTTTGTGCAGGAGTACAAGGCGAAGCTTGAGCTGGACCGTATCTCCTTGCTGGATCGCTCCCCCGCTACTGCCGTGCGTGACGGTAAGAGCGTTGAGGTTCCGATGGAGCAGCTGGTTGAGGGCGACGTTGTCATCCTCAAGCGCGGCGATCAGGTTCCTGCGGACGCTATTGTGCTCACCTCCGATTCTTTGGAGCTGGATGAGTCTCTGCTGACCGGTGAGAACGACCCGATTGCTAAGCGCCCCGGCGATATGGTGCTGTCGGCGTCGAGTGTGCTGGGTGGTACCGGCCGCGTCCTGCTGTCTCATGTGGGTGCGAATTCTCGTGCAAGCAAGATTTCTGATGAGGCGCGCCAGTTCTCGCGTATTCAGTCTGAGCTGCGTGATGCGCTGAACCGTGTGGTCCGCTGGATTACGGTGGGTCTTGCGGTCATTATTCCTGTGGTGTCGTGGGGTCAGATTCAGGCGGCTGGCGGCCTGGAGACCGTGCAGCAGAACCACCTGTGGGAGCAGGTTTCTATTGCTGTGGTGTCCTCGGTTGCTTCGATGATTCCGCAGGGTCTGGCGCTGATGACTACCCTGGCGTTTGCGGCTGCGGCTGTGGCGCTGGGTCGTAAGCACAACATCCTGGTGCAGGAGCAGCCTGCGGTTGAGGTTCTGGCTCGTGTGGATGTGGTCTGCTTCGATAAGACCGGCACCCTGACTGAGGGTGGCGTGATTTTTGATTCGGTGCGCCCGCTGGACACCGTTGCTGAGGCTGAGGGCCCGGATGCTGACTCTGCCGAGCACACTTCCTGGCGTGCTTCTCTGCCTGCCGGCTGGGATGAGGCGCTGGCGTGGTTTGGTCACGATGAGAACGCGAACCCGACCGCTGCGGCTCTGACCGGTGGTTTCTCGGAGGCTTCCTCGGCGTCGGTGAGCGGTATTGTGCCGTTCTCCTCGGCTCTGCGTTTTAGCGCGATTGAGTTTAAGGATTCGGGTGCGTGGCTTCTGGGTGCTCCGGAGGCGCTTCTCGCCAAGGGTACCGCCGAGCGTGAGCGTGCCGCTGAGCTGGCGGCGCTGGGTCTGCGCACGATGGTTTTGGCGCATGCTTCTGCGGTGGTTCGCAATGAGAAGGATGAACCGATTCAGAAGATCCCGTCGGATGCTACCCCGGTTCTGTTCGTGATTTTCCGTGAGAATGTGCGTGCGGATGCGCCTCAGATTGTGGAGTATTTCCACCGTCAGGGCGTGACTTTGAAGGTCTTCTCGGGTGATAATCCGTTCACCGTGGCTGCGGCTGCGAAGACTGCGGGTATGGATACTTCTGCGGGCGCGGTTGATGCGTCGACTCTGCCTGAGGACGGTCCGGAGCTTGCTGAGGCTGCGGCTACTCACAATATTTTCGGTCGTGTGTCGCCCGAGCAGAAGAAGAACATGGTGATTGCTCTGAAGGAGCGCGGCCATGTTGTGGCGATGACCGGTGACGGCATTAATGACGCTCTGGCGCTCAAGCATGCAAGCTTGGGTATTGCGATGGGTAACGCTGCTCCGGCGACGAAGGCTGTTTCTCGCCTGGTGCTGTTGGACGGTAAGTTCTCGTCTCTGCCGGCTGCGCTGGAGCAGGGCCGTCAGGTCATTACGAACATTGAGATGGTGGCGAACCTGTTCTTGACGAAGACTGGTTTCGCGATTCTTCTGGGTGTTCTGTTCAGTATTTTCGGTTTGACCTTCCCGTTCTTGCCGCGTCAGTACTCGACTGCGGACTTCTTGATTGTGGGTGCGTCATCCTTCGCGTTGACTCTGTTGCCGAATTCGCGCCGTTATGTGCCGGGCTTCTTGCGTCGCGTGCTGAATTACACGGTTCCGAACTCGATTATTGTGGTTGCGATGCTGTTGGCGGTGACGTTCACGGCTCGTGGCATGGGTGTTGAGGATATCCGTCAGATTCAGACGGCTTCGTTCATTACTTTGGTGATGATGGGTCTGTGGAACTTGGCTGCGGTGGCTCGTCCGTTCAACCGTGCTCGTATTCTGCTGTTTGGTGCGTTGCTGGCGGTGTTCTTCGCGGCGCTGTTCGTGCCGGTTCTGGTGGAGTACCACCAGTTCGTTACTGTGCTTCCGCATCTGCTGTGGACCTCGCTGGGCGCCGGTGCTCTGGGTGCCGCGCTGATTGAGGTGAATGCGCATCGTAACCGCCGTTGGCAGAAGCGTAATTACCCTGAGCTGGAGGTTGCTCCGCTGAATTTCTTCCCGGCTAAGTAGTTAGTCGGAAAGGTAGCTGCTTCGGTAGCGTGTGGGCCCCGTATCCTGTGGATGCGGGGCCCTTTCGTGTCTCTTCATGAGCGCCGTCTTCGAAAGCACCCGGTCCGGGGCGTATCTGAGCGTACCGGAGGGCTCTGGGACCCTGCCTAGGCTTTGCCTGAGCCTTGCTGGAGTCCAGCCGGGAGGCTCCCCGCAGGCAGCGCCGAGAGCGTGTCTCAGCTATCACTCGGGTGAAATATTTAACAGCTTCTGATAGCTTTTGCCTCTCACCTTGCTCTTAACCTGGGAAAACCCTTAGAGTTACAGGGAACTATTTGAGAAGGGAAACCTTCTTCAGGGTTGTTACTGGTTTGGCAGGCAAGACCTGAGTTACTCAACACCGTATGGGACGGCAGCATATATCTGTCGAGAATCCCCTCTATTTGCTGTACCGAAGCTCCATAGTGGGCACGAGTGTAGTGCTTCCGGTGGTCGAGAGACTCGGGTCTTTTGTGTTTTCTGGGTTTCCCCGCTTCTGGGGTTCTCTCAGCGAGCGCAGCCTCCGGCAACAACCATATAGACATTGACCGCATATCTAAGGAAGTATCGTGAATAACCGCGAACTTGGCGAGAAGATTCTTGACGGCCTGGGTGGCCCCGAGAACATCGCGCACATTACTCACTGTGCAACCCGCCTTCGTGTCACTCCTGTGTCTAACGATGCAGTGCAGAACAAGAAGATTGAGGGCCTGCCCGGCGTTCTCTCTGTGATTGAGCAGTCCGGCCAGACTCAGGTGGTGCTGGGCGAGCGCGTTGAGGCTGTGTACAACGAGATCAACGCTCTGCCTTCTATGTCCGGCCACGCTGAGGGTGACACCAAGGTTGAGGCTGAGGGCAAGAAGTCCGGCTGGCTTACCAACGTCTTCGACGTTCTGTCTGACTCCTTCCGTCCTCTGCTGTGGGCACTTCTGGGTACCTCGATGATTCTGACCCTGATTGTGTTCCTGCAGCAGCTGGGCTTCTTCGGCCAGTACACTGACTTGACCGGTCAGAGCGTGAACATCGACATCATTAACGGTGCTCGTGTGGCTGACCCGGAGGCTGCTAAGGCCCTGAACACCCAGTGGATGCAGCAGTTTGCTTTCTGGTACATCCTGAAGGCTGCTTCGCTGTCGGTTCTGAACTTCATGCCCATCATGCTGGGTGCTACCGCTGCTAAGCGTCTGGGCGCGAACATGTGGGTTGGTGCGGCTATCCCCGCTGCGCTGATGACCGGTACCTTCACCGATCTGACCGCTCTGGCTGACCCCGCCACCAAGATCCTGAACGTTCCGTTCTTCGGTCTGGATCTGCCGCTGTACGCGTTCAGCTACACCGGCCAGGTCTTCCCCCCGCTGCTGGCTGTTGCTCTGCTGGCTCCGCTTGAGCGCTTCCTGAAGAAGGTTATTCCTTCGATGCTGCAGATGGTGTTCGTGCCGATGATTTCGGTCATCGTTCTGGTTCCGGTGACCGCGTTCCTGGTTGGCCCCATCGGTATCGGTGTGGCTATGGGCATCTCTGACTTCCTGAAGATGGTTAACGACCAGGCTCCGGCTCTGGTTGGTGCTCTGATTGCTGGCCTGTACCTGTTCATGGTTCCGCTGGGTCTGCACTGGCCGCTGAACGCTGTCATGATTAACAACCTGCAGACCATGGGTACTGACTTCATTCAGTCCCCGATGGGTGCTTACAACTTCGCTGTGTTCGGTGTTGTGACCGGTGTGGCTATTAAGGCTAAGCACGACCGCGAGCTGCGCCAGACCGCTGTTGGTGCGTCGATGTCCGGTCTGCTCGGTGGTATTTCTGAGCCGTCCCTGTACGGTGTTGTGCTCCGTTACAAGCGCGTGATTCCGATTATTCTGGTTCCCGCTGTTATTGGTGGCGCTACCATTTCCTTCCTGGGCGTTAAGTCCTACGCGTTCGCGTTCACTTCGCTGCTGTCGATTCCGGCTATGCAGCCTTCTCACTTGTACGCGATTGGTCTGGCGATTGCGTTCTTCGGCGCTATGACCGGTGTTCTGATTTTCGGTTACGAGTCGAAGGCTGATGCTGCGAAGCATGCTGCTCAGCGCGCAAAGGAAGAGGCTGTTGAGGCCGCTCCCAAGGCTGAGGCTGCTGCCGCTGCAGCGACCACCGCTGCCGCTGCTGAGTCCGCTGCAGCTGGTGAGGTCATTGAGCTGCACGCTCCGATTGAGGGTACTGCTGTTGCTCTGTCTGATGTTCCGGACCCGATCTTCGCTGCTGGCAAGCTGGGCGAGGGTGTGGCTATTGAGCCGACCGGTACCACTGTTGTTGCTCCCGCAGCCGGTAAGGTTGCTGCAACCTACCCCTCGGGCCACGCTGTTGGTCTGAAGCTGGAGAACGGCATTGAGCTGCTGATTCACGTTGGTCTGGATACCGTGAACCTGGACGGTAAGGGCTTCAGCGTGAAGGTTGCTAAGGGCGATGTTGTTGCTGCTGGCGACGCTCTGATTGAGTTCGATCCTGAGGTCATCAAGGAGGCGGGTTACCCGCTGATTACCCCGGTGATTGTGACCAACACCCGCAAGTTCGCTGAGGTCAAGGGTCTGCCGGGCGTTGCTCACCAGAACCTGAGCACTGTCCTGAAGGTAACCACTAAGTAGTTCCCTTTCTAGGCTCTAAGGGGCCCCACCATTACGGTGGGGCCCCTTTCCTTATGCCCTGATATTCGGGTAGGGCTTAGCTCGGCGTTACACACTAGCCGGGGGGGGATTTCTGCTAGTGTGGGAATAAGCTCAACAAGGAAGTTCTCAAGTGACAGGGAGTACGATGATGTCTTCTGCTATTAGGACATGGGATACCGAGGTGTGGGAAGAGCAGCAAAAAGAGTTGCGCGCTCTTTCTCCTGTTCGGCGGCTGATGCGCCGGCTCAATCTTGAGGCGCTCGTCTATGAGTCCGCGCCGTTCCCGGTTCTGTTGCGTAGGCTCTCCGCGCTGGTTCCCGCGTGCCTTCTGTGGTGGGTTATCTATGAGCCGCACCGGCTTGCTTCCTCCGCAAACCTCCCCGAGGGCGCTCACGCCATTACGTTGCTCCCCGGAGCCTGGGGCGACCCCTCCACGGGGGCTTACGGCGGTCTTCCTGAGCTGCCCGGCGTCCTCGTGCGCTGGGCACTGTGCATCGCGGCAATGGTGGCCGTTGTTCATCTCTGCGGGGTCAAGGCGAAGGGTCAGAGCTTCACGATTCCTCGAGATGCGCGCTCACGGCTGATTGCTCTGATGCAGGCTCTCGGCATTTTCGGCGCCTTCGCGCTGGTCGTCTGGATTGAGTACATGATGACTCCGCTGACCCTCATGTTCGAAACCGTGTATGCGGGCCCCACCGCCGTCTATAGCGGCGACGGTGTGATTCCCCTGCACCTGTTTCTGTCCTCGTCGTTGAGCGCTATTTTCCTGGGCTATTTTTGCGTGAATATTCTTGCTTCGCTGAACATCCCCGGGTACCTGGGCATCCCCGCCATTATTTACGTGGGTGCGCTTCCCTGGGCTCAGGCGGAGCGGCACCAGTTCACGTTGGCGCTGGCGTGGGTCATCGCAGTAACGCTGGTGAGTTGGCTCGTGCGCGGCATGTGGGGCACTCTGCTCGCCTGCGTGGGCTATTCTCTGTGGATTATGCTGGTGGCAACCAGTGGTGATCCTTTTGATCTGTCCGCCAATATGAGCCGCGTGCTTGTGATTTTGGGTTTCCCGCTGGCGTTTATCGTCGTTGGAGGCGGCATTTACCGCATCTTCTACCTGCGGCAGAACCCGAAGATGTTGAGGTACCTGCAGGAGCGCGCCCTGTACCTGGGCGAGTGGTAGCAACCGGTTAGGGCGGCACTCCCCTCCCCCAGTTTTTGTAATTACATATCCCGCTAACGTGTCCCGCTAAAGGGCACAGAACAAGGGGAACAGAAAAATCCCGGGCACTCTCTCGTGAGAGTACCCGGGATTTCGAGTCCTACAGGACGGCTAGAGCGTTACCGCAAGCGGTACTACTCCTGCCAGCCAACGTTGACCCAGTAGTCAGCGCTGGTGTAGCTCTGCTTG
>ENA-OWLM01000843-OWLM01000843.1-metagenome-genome-assembly--contig:-NODE-843-length-11528-cov-3.467620_pt1 | contig 11528 bp, 9 predicted proteins | sample MGYA00245349_ERZ651102 | MGnify/ENA primary metagenome ERZ651102 (study PRJEB26857, sample SAMEA4031759) | metagenome | biome: human; feature: oral; material: saliva | place: Philippines | collected 2014 | study... | reverse complement strand
GAACCGGGTAAAAACAATCTCTCCTTGTTACGTTATTCAAAGTATATTATTTGCCCAATAACAGACCGCACAAAATCACCCTCTCTTCCTGAAATTAGAATAATTCGCAACCAGTGACAACGGTGAAAAAGACTCACTCTTCGCATTTGGAATAAGGTCAATAGTAACTTTTTTAGGCACTAGCTGTTCTTCAAAAAGGGTAAACTCCGTCTCAAGTAAATAAGAAAAGCTATGATCTGATGAAGATTTTCTTTGACTCTTTATGTTCTTAATAAGACCAGTTTTATCCAAAGCAACCATACATCTATATTCGTCTTCTTGTTCCAAATTCCAAGGCATTTTTTTCTGCTTTTTGATCAAGAATTCCCAGCACTCGAGATTACCAACCTCACCTTTATATGTGCAGAAAAAATAACTTCGCCCCTTTTTGTCACAAAAAGAATTTGCCATCAGATAACTAATCTCTGTTGCTCGTTTTAACAACGTAATCAATTTGGAAGTTTCAGACGGAGGTGCTGAGGTTACAATCTTTGACTTGTCTATCGCTGTTGTAGTACGGCGCGATTTCCCAACCCCAACACCTGAATAAGCCTTTTCGGTTAGCTCGTGATTTTTAAAAGTAAAACTTACATCAAAGAAGTATTTACCAGAATACGGAGTGAGTGAACTCTTAATTTTTTTCTGAAAGTACCTCTCTCCTGAGAAATCACTCGGCGAAACAACCACCGAATTAAGCACAAAACTACTCTCTTCTAATATTATTCTAAGTAACTTGTCCGAAAGCACTGCCCCACTCAACACCGTTCTTGAAGTTTTAAATCCAAGATATTTTACAGTTAATGTATCTCCTGAATTTAATAGTTGGAGAGGAATTTCCAATGTCCCCTTTTCTGTTCCAACTCGATGCAAATTAGTGCCAACAATAATCTCCGGATACGACAACGCATTTCCGTGAGTGTCAACTACAGCAATAGTAATCTTGTCTTGAGCGTAAAGTGATGTTGTAAAAACATACACTAAAATCAACAGAAGCAACTTATTAGCTTTCATCCTCAATGTAAAATAAAAGCAGCGAAAGAATCTCTCAACAAAGTCTTCCGCTACTCATGATTGTTTATGGTGAATCGCTTTACTCTCGTTTCCCACGCAGGGGCACTTAATCTAAGTAAATATCAACTCCTGTGGTTCCGTCCTGTTTCAGTTTTACATGCCTTCTAACGCATATCCAGTCATCAGATAGCGCTTCTCCAATAGTTTCAAAGACATCGCTGAACCAAGAACTGCCCATAAATCCTAACAATTATAGGCGTGAAAGCCGATCCACTTGTTTATTTGTATTTCCTACCACTTTATAGTTATACAATAACGCAACACCGACATGGGTATAGCATTGCAAATATAAATACTCACCTCTTACACACCAAGAAAAAAAACAAAAATAACAACTCAATCAATTCAAAAAAACACGTTGTGTCAACCGACCAGTACAAAATCAGACTATTCATTTTAGAACCACATCACTCCAAATATCGGATGCCCCTTTTTTGTACTACCCTGCCACTCGTTTCCTCGAAAATCGGTCGGCGCGGCCAACCCATTCACCACCGTGTGTCCGGCGTCTCTTTTCGTCCTGCGAAACCCCCCTACGCGCACGCGTAGCGCGCGTCCGCCGTTTTTCGTTTTTTGCCTTCACCTCTTCACCCGAGAGGGGTAAGAAACTGACGAACAGACCGTTGAGTGTGAAGGCAAGGGGAATTTCCCCTTCACCGGTGAAGTGTTAAATGGAGCCTTATGTTCACCCATAAACCACAAGCCAACAGCGAGTTAGGGGTGAAGGTGAAGGGTGAAGGCAAAGATTTAGAACTCGCTGAGTGCGCGATGTGCAGGCGCGTGTCCGGGAAAGCGCGTGGCGATGGGGGGAAAGGACAGTGCAGGGAGTAGCGGAGGAAGAAACGCTCCCCTTTCCCCAAAAAAGAGAGGGAGAATGCAAGAAAATGGGGAGGTCTCGAAGAAAAGTCCACAAGTTTTTGCAGTGTGTTCTGATGAACGGAAAATTCGAAACATTTTCTTCGAAAAAACGGCTCTATTTCGAAACAAAAGATTTACCTTTGCCGCTGATAAAACACAACCTTCCCTTTTCCCGCCACAATGCGGCGTCCATATAGCAGCGATCTTTGGGATATATTCTCCTGAATTTCAACGCAAGTGCTCTTTGACTTATTGCAAAAAAGCCCGACGCTCCACCGGGGAAGCATCGGGACTGAGTAAAACTTGCGTCATCCGCTTAAGGAGCAGTGTTTATTCGGAACAAAATCGACTTCGATGGATCGATCGGGGGCATCTTGGCTACGTTTTCAACCTTTTCGCAACGAAAGGTGGTTCGTCTTCGCGTAACCTCTCACTCCGCTGCCACCGATGGGCATCATCAGTCGGTAGAAAGCCGGCATCGGTCGAGCGAAAAACGGCTGAGCAACGCGCGCTTGTGCGGCCTCAGCGATCGGGCTCTGCAACGTAGACGAGGAAGGCACCTTCGGCTCGGATTTCGATGTCGGGACGGAGCGCCACATTGAGCGTGCCTTGCCACAGCCGTGTGAAATCATAGAGCGGATATTGCAAGCCCCGGGCAGAAAAAGCCTTGGCGCCGAAATTGAAGATCGACACTTCGCAACCCGGTGTAACGGTGCCACTAAACTGATCGCGAGCCGGATAGAACGTGCCGAAGTCGCTGACCATCATCACCGTGGGGTGTTCCTCGGCATAGTCCATCAAGAGCGCCAAGTTGGCCAGCGCATGGTCTTCGCGCTTCCCGGTCGCACCGAGAATAACGAAGCGATCGCGGCGACCTTGCTTCAGCACGTGGTGGAAGGTCTTGGTAAGATCATTGGTCTCCTGCTCTGCGATGCGCACAATGCGATCGGCGTAGCGTTCGCGCACATCTTCGCGCACCGAATCGCCATCGCCGACGATGACGTCCGGCTCAAAACCGGCATCCACACAGGCATTGGCCGCCCCGTCGCAACATGCGATATAATCAGCGTTATGCAAAAAGGCCAACGCGCGTGCTGTGGTCGGGAACAAGCCGGCCGCGAGAATCACTGTCGTACTCATGACTCAACAGCCGCCTGTTGGCTACGATAGAGCGCGCGCCAGTTGAAATAACCGAACACGGCCACCGCACCATAGATGAAGAACAATACTGCCCAAGGGTAGTTGGCTTGCGACACGTACATGTAGACGTAGGCCGTGTTGACCACCACCCATGCGAGCCACTGTTGAATGTATTTTTTCGAAAGCAACCACATGCTCACAAAACTCAATGCCGTGGCAAAGGCGTCGGCAAAGGGCGTTTGCGGTGTGGGCACCTCGAGCGAGGGCAGGAGGTGGGCAAAGAGCGTGGGGGCGTGGACCACGAAACTATAGATCGCGCCGAAGATGAGCAAAAAGGCCAAAACCAAACGAGGATACAATTTGCCGGGGATGTTGTGCACCAAGAAGGCACCGTCGGCGGCTTTGTCTTCCTTCTCGCCGGAGAAGAACATGGCCTGCACGGCCACAAAAAGATAGTAGGCGAAGAGGGCGGCCGTGGCGAAGTTGCTCTTCACCAAATTGACGTAGATGAAGGGCAGCGCATTGACGGCCGAAACGGGCCAAAACTTGGGGCTGGCCTTGTATTGCAAATAGATGTAGGGCAGTCCCAACACGGTGCCGAGGAAAGCGAGCACGCCATTGAGCAGACTGCTGTTGTCGAAAAAGGCAAAGAACGAAGTGAGTGAATCCATGAGATTTTTTTTTGCGTACGACGCCCCACTAAGGGGACGCGCACCGATGAGAAAACAGAATAAGGACGGCAGAACGCCACCCATGCCTCGAAGGGGTCGAGACATGTGATGGCGCCGCTGTCGGGGTTCGTCCGAAGACGAGAAAGAACAATGCGTGCAAAGACGCGAGCAATCAGAATTTCAATCCTACGTTGACCAAGAAGTTGGTGCCGGCCATGGGGTAGAAACGCGGATCGTGGAGCACCGCGCCCGTGCCGTCAACGTACGATTGTGAGTAACCGTTCGTTTCGTACTTGGCGTTGAAGAGATTGTAGACCGTGGCTCCGATCGTGATTTCCTTTACAGAAGGCAGACGGAAGCTGTAGGCGGCCGAAAGGTGCGAGACGAAATAAGCGTCGAGCGAATTCTCGCGCAACTCCATGTTGTCGAGATATTGGCGACCGACATACTGCGAGGTCAGCGAGGCGGTGAAGCCACGATAGTCGACTGTAAAGCGGTTGTTGGCCACGACCGACGGAGAGAAGGAAATCGTGGTGTTCTTGCGAGCAGGCTGGGCAATACCTTTGCTCCAGTCGGCATTGGGCAAGTAGGCCACGTAATCCTTGATTTGGTTTTGGCTCAAGGTCACATTGGCGTCCCAACGGAACATCGAACAGGGCTTCCATGCACCGGCCAATTCGATACCGGCGCGGTGGCTATCGGCGACATTCTCGGAAATGGCTTCGCCGATTTCGTTGAGGTTGCCGTTGAGCACAAACTGATCTTTGTACTGCATCCAATAGAGTCCGGCCGATACCTCGAACTTCGAGCCGTTGTAGCGATAGCCGGCTTCGTAGTCGACAAGTCGTTCGGCACGCGGCGCATGCGCAGAGAAGGACTCTTCGTAGTTGTTGCGCGTCGGTTCGCGATGCGCTACGCTCACCGAAGCATAGGCCTGCTGATCGGGCGAGATCATCCAAGTGGCACCGAACTTGGGATTGAAGAAGTTGAACTTCACATCCGTGTCGTGGTTGGCTTTCTTGTCCGACGTACCCTTGATGGTGTAGCCGATGTGGCGATACTGCACATCGCCGAAGAGATTGAGCGAGGGCAACAGGGCGTAGTTGGCACGAAGATAAGCATTTCCGTCCGATTTCTTGCCCGTATTGTCATAATACTTCTGGTTGGGCATCAATTGGCCGACGTAGTTCTTCACCCAAAGGACTTGGCCGAAGTGGTCGTTTTCAAAGTAATTGGCGCCCACGCCACCGGTGAGATCGAGGGCGCCGTTGCGGTAGTTGAGCGACACGATGGCGCCGCCGAAGTTGCCTTCGAGTTCCTTGCGGCGGATGATGTCGGTTTTCTTCACCTCTTTGCCGTCGAACAGGAAAGGCTGCAAACCGTAGGATTTGAGTTTCTTGTTGTTCTTGTATTCCTCATAGTAGCCGTTGCCGTAGGTGTAGTGGAGGGCGGCGGAGAGGTTGAGGTGGTTGGTCAACTGCTGGGTGAGCAAGACTTGGGCGTGTTGTTGGAAATAGAAATCGATCTGATTTTTGTAGAACTGCCCAGTCTCTCCAATCGCGCCGTTGGGATTGTAAGTTCGGTTTGTGGTGAGCTGTTCGCGGCTGATACCGTCCCAAGCATGGTAGGTTTTTTCGCGACCGCCGAAGAGGACGAACTTCAATGTGGTACCCTCGTTGAGATAAGCGCCTTGGAAGAAATACGATCCCAAGCGTGCCGAGGCGCGATCGCGGTAGCCGTCGGAGGCGAGGTACGACAAACGGGTGTCGAACGCCCAATGATTGCCGAGGAGACCGGTGCCGACTTTCACGGTGTTTTTCGTGGTGGCGAAAGAGCCGAACGACGAGTTGACCGACGCGTAAGGCAGCGCACCGACGCGGTCGGTGGTCATGTTGATGCTGGCACCGAAGGCGGCTGCGCCATTGGTGGAGGTGCCGACACCGCGCTGGAGTTGGATGTCGTTGACGGAGGAAACAAGGTCGGGGGTGTCTACCCAGTAGAAGGTGTGGGCTTCGGGATCGTTGAGGGGGATGCCGTTGTTGGTCACGTTGATGCGTTCGCCCACCGTGCCGCGCACACGAATGCTGGTGTAGCCGATGCCGTTACCGGCGTCGGAGGTGGTCACTACGCTCGGGAGCGTCGAAAGCAAGAAGGGGATATCTTGTCCGAAGTTCACGCGCTCGATGGCTTTTTTGTCCAAATTCGAAAACGCCAACGGCGTGGTCTTCGTGGCACGGTTGGTCACCACGCGTGCTTCGTCGAGACGAGACACGCGAACACTGTCGGCACGTTGTGCCGACACGCTCAAGACAGCGCACCAAAGGGCTGCCCCAATCTTAATTTTGTTCATGTAGATTAATTTAGATAACTACGCCGGCATTACCCGGATCAGTTCATGGGGTTTGTTCTCAGCCTAAGAGTAAGGCACCCCCTTAAATCGAACGCGAAGTTAAGCCTTTTCTCGCAAATTCCCATCGTTTTCGACAGAAAACAGCAGATTGGAGTAGAAACTTAGTGCAAAACTCACCCATTACGGGCGATTTTACTAAATTTGGCGTGTGTGCAACGGCAATTCGCTCGCTTGCGCTCCTCCACTTTTTCAAGTGTTGCCCCATGAAAATGCCTTTTTCCTCCCTCTCCCGCGAGACACGCATCGGACTCGTTGTGCTCCTCGTCTTGCTTCTGCTTTTCGCCGCAATCAAATTGTGGTTATTCCCGTTGCTGACCGGTGGAGACCACTCGGCTACGGCAGTGAATCAACCGGACGACACGACTTTGCGCGAAGTGCGCGATTTCGAACAACGACGGCGCGCCGACTCGCTGCGTTACGTTCAAGCACGGCAGGCACAGTGGGACGAATGGCAGCGCGAGAAGGCGGAACGGCAGCGAGCGCGCGAACAGCGAGAAGCGGAGTATCAAGCGAATCGGGCACGCTGGGACGCCGAAAAGGCAGAACGTGCCGCGCGACGGGCAGAACGCGAGGCGCGCTACGACAGTCTGCGCCGATTGCGGCCGCAAAAACTCACACAGGGCGCTCACCTGGATGCCAACTCGGCGGATACGGCGGACTTTCAGCGCATTCCGGGCGTGGGGACAGCTTATGCACGCGCTATTGTGGGCTACCGCGAACGCTTGGGCGGGTTTATCGACGCTCGACAACTCACTGAAATCAACGGACTGCCGTATGACGCGGCAAATTGGGTGCGCATTGCTCCGCACTTTCAGCCCCACCGCCTCAACCTGAATCGCGCGACGTTCAAAGCACTGGTGCGGCACCCTTATCTCAACTACGAACAAGTGAAATTCATCGTGAACCGGCGCAACAAAATCGGTCCGCTGCGTGGGTGGGACGATCTGCGCGGCTGCCCCCTGTTCACGGAGCGCGACCACGATCGGCTTGCGCCTTATGTATCTTTTTGATCACGCTTTCTACAAACCGTCTACGACTACCGCAATACATCGATCACAATAAAACTCCATCGCGACCAACAGACTTCATCGAGAACAAGCATACAGCAACTCAAAAAAAGACATCTATAATTACACTACATCAACAGCACAACAGCCTCCCGACAAGAATTGGACAGGTAGGCAAAGACATCTCCCCTCACACCGCGCTGATGTGAGGGGAGATGTCCACATTTAAGAGAGGTTTTCGAGTACTCCAACCTTCAAGACACAAAAAAACCGGAGGAACAAAAGTTCCTGCCGGTTTCAATTCTCTCAAGTGCCCAATTTTAGGGCTTGTCGCCATGCGTTGGCGACGTACGTAGCTCTGAGCTTAGGCCTTTACAGAGTCAGCCTTTACGCTGTCCGTAGTTGCGCTGTCAGTCTGAGTGCTGTCTTGGTTGGCACTGTCAGTCATAGACACGCTGTCGCTGTCGTTAGTAGTGGTAGTTTGAGCCTTGTTACCGCAAGAAGCGAAAGAGATAGCTGCGAGAGCTACGAACATGAAAACCAATTTCTTCATTGTTGTGTGAGTTTAGAGTAAAACAATCAATTGCTTGTATTAAAACGATGCAAAGGTACGGACTTTTCCTACACTTCCAAGCGAAACGCCTTTTTTTTTCGAGAAAAGTGAGCGCAAACTACAGAAAATCGCCCATTACTCCAATTATTGAAAAGTCAACCTAACAAAATACACAGCATCTCTTAAAACAACTCATCGGCTCGACGCAAAGCAGGCACAAATATTGGTCTTTCCCCGCGTATCGTGTATTTTTGCACCCAATTATGGACAATCACTCATCTCCTATATATAAGAAGAAGGCCACTTTCGTCACGTTGGGCTGCAAACTCAACTACGCCGAAACCTCAACTTTGCGCGACCGTCTCAGCGACAAAGGTTGCACACCGGCCGAAAACGAAGCTGCAGACATCTGCATTGTCAATACTTGCAGCGTCACCGGCGAGGCCGATGCCAAATGCCGTCACGCCATTCGCAGCTTGCACCGCGAACATCCCGGTGCGTTTATCGCGGTCATGGGTTGCTACGCACAACTCTCGGGCGAGCACATCGCACAGATTGAGGGCGTAGACCTCGTGGTGGGGCAGGAACAGAAAGGCCGCCTCATCGAACTCATCGAAGAGCACTACGAAGCCAAACAACTCGGCGTGCGCGCCGACAGTCAGTCGCACGGCGGCATCTGCTACACCACCCCACTACGCGACATCAAGACCTTTGTTCCCTCCTGTTCCCGCGGCGACCGCACACGCTACTTCCTCAAAGTGCAAGACGGCTGCAACTATTATTGCACCTACTGCACCATTCCCGCTGCGCGTGGTCGCTCACGCAATGCGACCATTGCCGAAGTGGTGGCGCAAGCCGAACAAGCCGCGGCCGATGGCGGACTTGAAATTGTGCTCACCGGCGTGAACATCGGCGATTTCGGTCGCTCCACCGGAGAGAACTTCTCGCAACTCGTCCAAGCACTTGACAAGGTTGAAGGCATCAAGCGCTACCGCATTTCGAGCATTGAGCCGAATCTGCTCACCGACGAGATTGTTGATTTCTGCGCCCACAGCCGCGCCTTCATGCCCCACTTCCACATTCCCCTTCAAAGCGGCAGCGACACCGTGCTTTCGCTCATGAAACGCCGCTACGACACGACGCTTTTTCGCAATAAGGTGGAACTCATTCGCCGCATCATGCCCGATGCCTTCATCGGCGTGGACGTGATTGTCGGCACGCGCGGAGAAACCGACGAATGTTTTGAAGAAGCCTACAACTTCATCGCCTCGTTGCCCATCTCCCAGTTGCACGTCTTCAGTTACTCCGAGCGTCCCGGCACCGCAGCGCTCGAGATTCCGCACGTGGTCGACGCCCCCACCAAGCGCGAGCGCAGTCGTCGGCTCCTTGCTCTCTCGGAAGAAAAGCGCATCGCCCACTATCGCCGCTTCATCGGCGAAACCCGCACCGTCCTGTGGGAACATCTGCGCGAAGGCCGCCCCATGATGGGCTGGACCGACAATTATATTCGCGTCGAAGCGGCTCCCGGCTTCGACATCGCCCCCGACTCACTCGGACAAGTCCTGCTCGGCGACTTCAACGAGAGCGGCGACGCACTCATCGCCACCCCTATCCTTTGATCCTACCGCCCTTGTGGGCACGTTTTTGACCTCAAAACTATTTTCATCCATGATTGCTGTTGTGATTCTCAACTGGAACGGCGTTGACATGCTCCGCCGCTATCTGCCGGGTGTCGTGAGCGACTGCGCCGACGAGGGCGAAGTCATTGTAGCCGACAACGGGTCGACCGACGCCTCGCTCGACTACCTGCGTGCCGAACACCCGGACGTGCGCCTCCTCTGCTTCGACAAAAACCACGGCTTTGCCGAAGGCTACAATGCCGCCTTCCGCCGCATCGAAGCCGAAACGCCCGGACTCTACGACTATTATCTCCTCCTCAACAGCGACGTGCGCACCTCCCCCGGCTGGCTCACCCCACTGCGCACCTACATGGACGCGCATCCCGAAACGGCCGCCGCCCAACCGAAGATCCACGCCGAATGGGCGCACGACAGTTTCGAACACGCCGGTGCCGCAGGCGGATTCATCGACCGCTACGGCTATCCCTTCTGCCGCGGCCGCATGCTCAACATCCTCGAGAAAGACCACGGGCAGTACGACACCGTGCGTTCCCTCTTCTGGGCTACCGGCGCCGCACTGCTCGTTCGCCCCGCCGACTGGAACGCCGTCGGAGGCTTCGACCCGCACTTCTTCGCCCACTTCGAAGAGATCGATTTCTGCTGGCGACTCCGAGCGCGAGCGCGAAAAATTGTGTGCATCCCCCAGTCGGTCGTCTACCACGTCGGCGGCGGCACGCTCCCCGCTGAGCATCCGCGGAAAACCTACCTCAATTTCCGCAACAGTCTCACCATGCTCTATAAGAATCTCCCCACCGACGAGTTGCGCCACGTCCTCCGCGTTCGCAAATGGCTCGACGGCGTAGCGTGGCTCAAATACTTCGCGACGGGCGACTTCGCCAACGCCAAAGCCGTGCGCTGTGCACGACGCGATTTCCACAAGTGGCAACACCACTTTGACGCCGCCCGCAAGCAAAACCTCGAGTCCACCACCCTCTTCAACATCCCCGAACGCATACAACGCAGCCTCATCTACGGCTTCTATGTGCAACGGCAGAAAACCTTCTCCCAATTCATGTCCTAACGCCATGGCCGCTCTCTATCTCATTCCCGTCACCCTCGGCGACACGCCCCACGACCGCGTACTCCCGGCTGCCAATGCCGACATCGTGCGCTCCATTCGCCACTTCGTCGTCGAAGAAATCCGCACGGCGCGGCGCTTTCTCAAAGCCGTAGACCGCAACATCGACATCGACGCGCTCACCTTCTACGAAATGGGCAAGCACGCCGATCCCGCGCGCTTCTCCTCCTTTCTCGCTCCCCTGCGCAAGGGCGAAGACGTGGGTGTCATCAGCGAAGCCGGCTGCCCCGCAGTGGCCGATCCCGGCGCCGACTTGGTCGCCATCGCCCAGCAAGAAGGGCTGCGCGTCGTGCCGCTGGTCGGCCCCTCGAGCATTCTCCTCGCCGTGATGGCTTCGGGCTTCAACGGACAAAGTTTTGCCTTCCACGGCTATCTTCCGATCGACGGCAGCGCTCGCATCAAGCGTCTCAAACAGTTGGAAGCCCGTTCGCGCGACGAGCACCAAACGCAACTCTTCATCGAGACACCCTACCGCAACGCCAAACTCTTTGCCGACATCCTTTCGGCCTGTTCGCCCAAAACGAGACTCTGTGTCGCCGCCGGCATCACCACCGACCGCGAGTGGATCTGCACACGCAGCGTCAAAACGTGGAAACAAACGGGATTGCCCGATTTGGGTAAGACTCCCGCCATTTTTCTCATCTACGCCTGACCCAACGAGGCGGAGACCTCTCCACACGAAGGCCTCCGCCCGTTTCTTTTGTCGCCCCGGCCATGCCGATTGCAACGCCCTCACCGCGAAGTAGGCCGATGCTCCGCCGAGTGCACCTGCCTCACCACTCGAGCCGACACGCCGTTCTTCGATCATCAAAGTCAAGCTCCTTTTCACGCCCCTTCCCTCCTCATTTTAATATGCTTCGTTCCCTCTTGGCCGTCGGCTGCGGCTGTTTCGTGGGCGGCATCCTCCGCTATCTCCTCACGTTGCTCCTGCCCGGCGCCGCCGACGGGCGTTTTCCGTGGAGCACCTTCGCCGCCAATGCCCTCGGCTGTCTGCTCATCGGCCTGCTGAGCGGTTGGCTCTC
>ENA-OWLM01000842-OWLM01000842.1-metagenome-genome-assembly--contig:-NODE-842-length-11533-cov-2.886043_pt1 | contig 11533 bp, 8 predicted proteins | sample MGYA00245349_ERZ651102 | MGnify/ENA primary metagenome ERZ651102 (study PRJEB26857, sample SAMEA4031759) | metagenome | biome: human; feature: oral; material: saliva | place: Philippines | collected 2014 | study... | reverse complement strand
TGCGTGATCCAGATCAGGCTGGTGCCGTGCTGTTGGGCCAGCTTCTGCACTTCGGACAGGATCTGGGCCTGGATGGTGACGTCCAGCGCGGTGGTCGGCTCGTCGGCGATGATCAGGTCGGGGCGGTGCAGCATGGCGATGGCGATGGCCACGCGCTGGCGCATGCCGCCGGACAGCTGGTGCGGGTAGCGGTCCAGAATGGCCCGCGCCTCGGGGATGCGCACGCGTTCCAGCATGCGCAGCGTCTCCGCCCGCGCCGCCGCCGCGTCCAGCCCCTGGTGCAATTGCAGCGCCTCGGCGATCTGGTTGCCCGCCGTGAAGCTGGGGTTCAGCGACGTCATCGGCTCCTGGAAGATCATGGCCACGTCGGCGCCGCGCACACGCTGCAGCGTCGAATCGGGCGCATTGCCCAGGTCCAGGACGTCGCCGCTGCGCCGGCGCAGCAACATGCCGCCATTGACGATCCGGCCGCCGCCGTATTCGACCAGGCGCATCAGCGCCAGCGAGGTCACGGACTTGCCCGAACCGGACTCGCCCACGATGGCCAGGGTTTCGCCGCGGTCGACGTGGAAGGACACATTGCGCACCGCTTCCACGGTGCGTTCGGGCGTTTTGAATCGCACCGTCAGGTCATTGACCTGCACGACGCGCTTGGGATCCATGGTTGCCATAGTGATTACTTTTCCTGACGCGGATCGAGCGCGTCGCGCAGCCCGTCGCCCAGCAGATTGAAGCCCAGCACCACCAGGAAAATGGCCGATCCGGGGAAGATCGACATCCAGGGCGCCTGGGTCATGAAGTTCTTGGCCGTGTTCAGCATCGAGCCCCACGACGGCGTCGGCGGCTGCAGGCCCAGGCCCAGGAACGACAGGCTGGCCTCGGCGATGATGGCCGTGGCGATCGTGATGGTGGCCTGCACGATCAGCGGCGGCATCACGTTGGGGAACACGTGCCGGCCGATGATGCGCAGGTCGGACGCGCCCAGCGCGCGGGCGCTCTGGACGTAGTCTTCATTCTTGCCCGCCAGCACCTGCCCGCGCGTCAGCCGGATGAACTTGGGCGCCGCGGACACGCCGATGGCGATCATCGCATTGGTCAGGCTGGGCCCGAGGAACGCTGCCAGTGCGATGGCCAGGATCAGGAACGGGATCGCCAGCAGCGCCTCGGTGGCGCGCGAAATGATGCTGTCGGTCCAGCCGCCGAAATAGCCCGCGGCCAGGCCGAAGGGCACGCCCACGACCAGCGCGATCAGCACCGACACCAGGCCCGCCATCAGGGAGGCGCGCGCGCCGTAGATCATGCGGCTGTAGATGTCGCGGCCCAGTTCGTCCGTGCCCAGCCAGAAGTTGGCCGACGGCGCCTTGCGGATGCTGGTAAAGCTGGTTTGCAGGGGGTCGTGGCTGGCGATCAGCGGCGCCAGGATGGCCACCGCCACGAAGAACAGCACGATGGTCAGGCCGAGCATCGCGATGTGGTTGCGCTTGAATTTGCCCCAGGCGCGATTGCGGCTGCGGGGCGGCGTGACGGCTGCGGCCGTTGCAGGAATTGCGCTCATGAGTGCCTCAGGCGGGGATTGACCAGGATGTACAGGATGTCGGCCAGCAGGTTCATCAGGATGAAGCCCACCGCCACGCAGAGCACCACGCCCTGCACCACCGCGTAGTCGCGCGTGAACACGGCGTCCACGACCAGCTTGCCGAAGCCCGGGATCGTAAAGACCTGTTCCGTCAGCACCGCGCCCGCCAGCAGTTCGCCGAACAGCAGGGTCACCAGCGTGACGATGGGCATCAGCGCATTGCGCAGCGCATGGCGCAGCACCACGCTGCGCGGCGACACGCCCTTGGCGCGGGCGGTGCGCACGTAGTCCGCGGACAGCGCCTCCAGCATGGACGAGCGCGTATGCCGCATCAGGTAGGCGGCTATCGCGGTGGACAGCACCAGCGAAGGCATCAGCATGGTCTTGATGGACAGCCAGAAGTCTTCAGACGGCGACACGTAGCCCGAGGCCGGCAGCAGCTTCCACTGCACCGACACGACCATGATGAGGATGATGCCCAGCCAGAAGTTGGGGATGGACATGCCCGACAGCGCAGCGATGTTGGCGCCCATTTCTACGGGCTTGCCCTTGCGCACGGCGGCGACGATGCCCATGGGGATGCCCACCAGCAGCGCGAAGAACATGGCCATGGCGGCCAGTTGCAGCGTCACGGGCAGCTTCTGCGCGATCAGCGTCGTGACGGGCACGTCGGTGCGCAGGGACTTGCCCAGGTCGCCTTGCAGGACCTGGCCGGCCCAGGCCGCGTATTGCATCGGCAGCGGGTCGTTCAGGCGGTATTTGTCGCGCAGGTAGTCCAGCACGGCCGGGTCGCGCTCTTCGCCGGCCAGGGTCAGCACCGGATCGCCGGGCAGGATTTTCTGCAGCATGAAGACGATCATCGACACCAATATCAGTGTCGGGATCGCGACGATCACGCGGCGCAAGATGAGTTTAAGCATGTGGGGAAACCGTAAGACTGAAACGACGGACGACGCCGGCCGGATCGGGCGCAACGCGCGTCCGCCGCAAACAACAACCGGACGCGCAGGCGCGTCCGGCTGGCGCGGCGGGCAATTGCCGCGCCTTCATTACTTCTGCGCGAACGTCACGCCCTTCAGGCGGATCATACCGTCCGGATAGGGCGTGAAGCCCTTGACCTTCTTGCCCATCACGAAGGGCCACGGCTGATAGTAGTTGTAGACGCCGGGCAATTCGTCCTGGATGATGGCCTGCGCCTGGTCGTAGATGACCTTGCGCTTGGCTTCGTCGGTCACGGCGCGGGCCTCGTTCAGCAGATTGTCGACCTGCGGATTGCAATAGTGGCCGTCGTTCAGCGCGCCCTTGCAGGTCACGAAGGCATGGATGTTGCCGTCGGGGTCGACCCGGCCGGACCAGCCCAGCATCACGATCTGGAAGTTGCCGCCCGACGCTTCCTTCTGCAGCGCGGCGTATTCCGTGGGGCGCAAGGACAGATCGAAGCCCGCCTCGGCCGCCATGGCCTGGACGATTTCCGCGATGGACGAGGTGGTGGTGTTGTTGCCGAACACGAGTTCGGCCTTCACGCGATCGAAGCCCGCCTGCTTGAGCAGACTCTTGGCCTTGGCCACGTCGCGCTTGGTCACGGGGAACTTGTCGCTGTGGTAGGGGCTGGCGGGCGGGAACGGCTGCTGCGCGGGTTCAAAGATGCCGCCGCCGGCCACGTCGTTGATGGCGTTGCGGTCCAGCGCCAGCTGGAACGCCTGGCGCACCAGCTTGTTCTTGAACGGATTGTCTTCGGCGCGCTTGCCGTTGCCGACGTTGAACATGAACTGCTGGAAGCCCAGGCCCGCCACCGGCGCGAACGTCAGGCTGGCGTCGTTCTTGACCTGCGGCGCGTCTGACGGGTTCAGGCGTTCCAGCATGTCCAGGTCTCCGGCGCGCAGGTTGGACAGGCGCACGGTGGTGTCCGGAATGGGCAGGAAGGTCAGACGCTTGAAGGCGTAGTCCTTGGCGTCGTAGTACTGGTCGAATTTTTCCAGGACGATGCGGTCGTTCTGGATGCGTTCGACGAACTTGTACGGGCCGGAGCAGATGGGCTTGCGGCCCACTGCGGCGACGTCGTCCGAGAACGTCTTGGGCGACAGCATCATGCCGGCGCGGTCGGACAGCTGGGCCAGCAGCGTGGCGTCCGGCGCCTTCAGCGTCAGCACCAGGGTGCCGGCGTCGGGCGCGTCGACCTTGGCGACCGAGCGCAGTTCACCCTTGCGCAGGCTGTCGGGCAGGCTCATGGCCCGTTCCAGGTTGGCCTTGGCGGCCGCGGCGTCGAACTTGCTGCCGTCGTGGAACAGCACGTCTTCGCGCAGCTTGAAGGTCAGCACCTTGTTGTCGTCGCTGAACGACCACGAGGTGGCCAGCTGCGGCACGAAGTGCAGCTTGGGATCAATGTCCACCAGCTTGTCGCACAACGACGTGAACACGATGCGGCCCACGTAGGTGCGCGCGCGGTGCGGGTCCAGCACGTCCGGATCTTCCTGCAGGCCGATCCGGATGTTCTGGGCGCTGGCGGCGCCGGCGGCCAGCGCCAGGAGGCTGGCGCCGAAGGTCAAGGCAAAGCGTTTCATTTGTGTTTTTTCCCCTTGTGGCTGCATGGCCGGATAGTTAGAAGCCCACCGCCTGGCCGTCGCGACGGCTGTCGCTGGCGGCGACATAACCCAGTTCGTTGTCTGCTTCGGACATGCGCCAGATGAACTGGCCGGCGCCGAAGTCCATGTACGGATCGTCAACGGACTTCAAAGCATGCCCGAGGTCTTTCAGGCCCGCAATGGTGGAAGCCTGCATATTGGTCTCGATGTCGAGCGTGAAGTCGCGGTTGACCTTCCAGCGCGGCGCGCAGCAGGCGGCCTGCGGGTTCTGGTGGTAGTCGATCATGCGGACCACGGTCTGCATGTGGCCCTGCGGCTGCATGTCGCCGCCCATCACGCCGAAGCTCATGACCGGCTTGCCGCCGCGCGTCAGGAAACCCGGGATGATGGTGTGGAACGGGCGCTTGCCGCCTTCGACCACGTTGGCGGACTTGGGATCCATCGAGAAGCCCACGCCGCGGTTCTGCATGCTGATGCCGGTGCCCGGCACGACCACGCCCGAACCGAAGCCCATGTAGTTGGACTGGATGAACGAGATCATCATGCCGTTCTCATCGGCGGCGGTCAGGTAGATGGTGCCGCCGGCGTGCGGGCGGCCAGCCTCGAAGTGGGTGGCCTGGTCCAGGCGGATCAGCTTGGCGCGGCTGTCCAGGTAGGCGTCGGACAGCATCTGTTCCGGCGTGACCTGCATGGCGCGCGGGTCGGCCACGTACTTGTACAGGTCGGCAAAAGCCAGCTTCATGGCTTCGATCTGGATGTGCTGCGACTGCACCGAATCCACCGGAATATCGGACATATCGAAGCGTTCGACGATGCCCAGCGCGATCAGGGCGGCGATGCCCTGCCCGTTCGGCGGAATCTCGTGCAGCTCGTAGCCGCGGTAGGACTTGGAGATCGGCTTGACCCATTCCGGGCGGTAGCCGCGCAGGTCTTCCAGCGTCATCGCGCCGCCGCATTCCTTGCTGAAGGCGGCGATGCGTTCGGCCAGCTCGCCCTCGTAGAAGTCGCGGCCCTTGGATTCTGCAATGCGGCGCAGGGTGTTGGCGGCGTCGGGGAAGCGGAAGTGTTCGCCGACCTTGGGCGCGCGGCCTTCGGGCAGGAAGGCCTGGGCATAGCCCGGTTGCGACTTCAGTTCGTCGGCGGCGGCGGCCCACTTGTGCGCCACCACCGGCGGCACGGCATAGCCGCGCTCGGCGATCTCGATGGCGGGTTCGAACAGCTGCTCGAACGGCAGCTTGCCCAGCTTTTCATGCAGCGCGGCCCAGCCGGCCACCACGCCGGGGACGGTCACCGAGTCCCAGCCGCGCTTGGGCTGGATGGCCAGGCCGTTGGGGCCCGTGCCGTACTTGCGCTTGAAGTATTCGGTGTTCCAGGCGGCGGGCGCGACGCCCGACGAGTTCAGGCCGTGCAGCTCCTTGCCGTCCCAGACGATGGCAAAGCAGTCGCCGCCCAGGCCGCACGAGACGGGTTCGACCAGAACGATCGTGGCCGCGGCCGCGATGGCGGCGTCCACGGCATTGCCGCCCTTGAGCAGCATGCGCAGCCCCGCCTGGGCCGCCAGGGGGTGCGACGTGGAGACCACGTTGCGGGCGAACAGCGGGATGCGGACGGAGGGATACGGGTTGCCCCAGTCGAAGGATTTCATGTCGCAGGTCTCATAACGGGTTAAGCGGGCGAAGTTACTCCCGTGGTCTAATTAAATCAATTTGATTTTTTGTTCCGTCATAAAAGAAACTTTTATGAGTACGATCCGTTTTCTACGCACGTTTCTGGCGGTCGCGCACCACGGCTCTTTCTCCGAGGCGGCCGAGCAGGTGGCCCTCACCCAGGCCGCGGTGAGCTTCCAGATGCGCACGCTGGAGGCCGAGCTGGGGCGCGAACTCTTCGACCGCAGCGGACGGCTGGCCATCCTGAACGCGGCCGGCCGGGAATTGCTTCCCGAAATCAAGCACTTGCTGGATTTATACGACAGACTCAGGCGGCCGAATACCGCTCCCGGCGAACTGGCCGGATCCGTCGCGGTTGGCAGCATCGTGTCCTGCATGGGCACGCTGTCCAAGGTGATCTCGGGCCTGAAGAAGGCCCATCCCAAGCTGGACGTGCGCATTCTGTCGGGCAAGGCCAGCGAACTCGCTGGCAAGGTGGAAGACGGGGAACTGGACGCGGCCTTCCTGGTGGAGGCCGGCCGCAAGATGGCCAGCACCCGCTGGACCCCGCTATATGAAGAGCAGTTGGTGGTGATCGCGCCGCGCTCGGCAGCCGGCGAGGACGCCCGCCAGGTGCTCGCGGCCAACCCCTTCCTGCGCTTTGACCGCACCCAGCGCACCGGGCTGCAGATCGACCGGCTGCTGCGCCGGATGGCGGTGCCGGTCAATGACTTCCTGGAACTGAACGCGATCGAGACGCTGGTGGAACTGGTCCGCCAGGAGGTCGGCGTGACACTGCTGCCGCTCATCAATGGCTCGAACTGGCAGCAGATTCCCGAACTGCGGATCCTGCACCTGCCCGGCGACCTGGGCCCGCTGTCGCGCGCCATCGGCATGCTGGAGCGGCGCGAACACGCCCGCCAGGGCATCACGGCGGCGATCTGCGAAGCGTGCGCGCAGGCCTTTCGCGCGCGCGAACCGCAGACCGCCCCCTAAGCGCTACTCGGCCATCGCCGGGTCGGTCACCGACGCCTTGCCAGTTTCCACGCGGCCCGCAAAGCGGCGCAGCCACGACGGATCCTCGGCCAGGCGCACCGTGAAGTCGTACCAGGCATGGCTGCCCGCCAGGGCCCAATGCTGCTCGACCTGGCCGCCCGCCGGCACCGTGAACGACCAGCGCTCGTGGTTGGCGTAATAGGCGTTGGGCGAGACCTCGAAGGTGCACGCGGTCTTGCCGCTATTGATGAAGCTGACGTAGACGTCGCCGTTGGCGATGTCGTAGCAGACGCGGATCTCGGCATCCTGCTCTGCCGTGCGGTCCTGCGCCAGGTCGCCCGCGAAATGGCGGTGATAGCCGTTGGGGCCCAGCACCCACAGGTCGTACTTGCCGCCGTCGGCCGCCGCATCCCAGCTGCCTTCCAGCTGCTTTTCGGGTTCCACGGTGTAGCGGCGCGGCAGGCGGTCCAGGTGCAGGCGGTCGTACACGTGGAACACCGCGGCCTGCTTGCCCGTGTTGGAGAACACCAGCCACATGTTGCCGGTGGCGGGCTGGCTGCGGCCGCTGGTGTGCAGTTCGTATGGCAAGGCGCAGGAGTTGCGCATGCCCTTTTCCTGGATGCCGTTGGCCTGCGTGGACGGATCCGGCAGCGGCACGGCAGTCAGCGCCTGCTGAGCGGTGCGCTCCTGGTCAGCCTTCGAGCGGGTCAGGATATCCAGACCCGACATTTTCTCGTCATTCGGCGTGGCGAAGTTGAAGGCCGACGTCAGGTCGCCCAGCACGGCGCGGCGCCACGGGCTGATGTTTTCTTCCTTCACGCCGAAGCGGGCTTCCAGGAAGCGCAGCACCGACGTGTGGTCGAACGCCTGGGAATTGACCCAGCCGCCGCGGCTCCACGGCGACACCACGTACATCGGCACGCGCGGCCCCGGTCCGTAGACGCGGTTGTCGGCGGCGTCCTGGGCGGACGCATGCGTGTGGCGCTCCAGGTCGGTGTTGACGGTGGAGGCGCCGGCCATCGAGCCGTCCTCATTCAGCGACGGCGCGGCGGGCGGCGGCACGTGGTCGAAGTAGCCGTCGTTCTCGTCGAAATTGATCAACAGGACCGTCTTGCTCCAGACCTCCGGATTGGCGGTCAGCGCGTCCAGGGTCTCCTGGATGTACCAGGCGCCCTGAATGGGGCTGGACGGGCCGGGGTGCTCGGAATAGGTCGCCGGGGCCACGATCCACGACACTTGCGGCAGCGTGCCGTTCAGCGCGTCGTCGCGCAGGGCCTGCAGGAAGCCGCCGTCGGGCATGGTGTTGGCCGTGCCCTTGTACAGGGGATTGGCGGCGTCCATGCTGGGCGTCCAGGCCGGGTACGGCGCCCCGTTGCTGCCGTTGCCGGCCAGTTCGTTGGCGCGGCGGTACTGCTGAAAGCCCGCCAGCGGGTTGTCGCCGAAGTTCTCGGGCAGGTTCTGGTAGACCTTCCAGGTCACGCCATTTTCTTGCAGGCGTTCCGGGTACGTCTTCCAGGTCCAGCCGGTGGACGAGGCGCCCAGGCTATCCCACTGGTTGCGCGTCGACGGGCCGTTGCCCTGCGCCAGCGGGTCGTTGGTGCCGGTCCAGTGGAACAGGCGATTGGTGTTGGTGCCGCCATGGGTGGAACAGTGGTAGGCGTCGCACAACGTGAAGGCGTCGGCCAGCGCGAACTGGAATTCCACCTCTTTCTGGCGGTAGTAGCCCATCGACTGGTTCTGCTTGTAGCGCGGCCACTGGTACATGCGGCCGCCGTCCCACGCCATCTGCGCGTCGACGTAATCATGCGGCGTGCCGGCCACGCGCTGGGCGTTGCCCTGCGTGCTGTCCAGGTGATACGGCATCACGACGCGCGTCGCGTTGGCCTGCTCCCAGACCGAGCGGTTCTGCGGCAGCGGAATGGTGATGCGGTCGCCAAAGCCGCGCACGCCCTTGAACGTGCCGAAGTACATGTCGAACGAACGGTTTTCCTGCATCAGGATGACCACGTGCTCGACGTCGTTGATGGTGCCGGTGCGGTTGTTGGCGGGAATGGCCAGCGCGCGGCGGATGGCCGGCGGGAACATCGACAGCGCGGTCAGGCCCGCGGTGGAGGCTGCCGCGTTGCGCAGGAAGCGGCGCTTGCCGGCGTGGATTGTGTCTTTTTCGAACTTCACGGATGCTTTTCCTTGTGGTCTACAAAAGGCGCGGCTCAGGGCGCGCAGCGCAGTTCGGGCTTGGCGGGCTCGGGCGTCGTCGGCGTCTCGGGCTGGGTGGGATTGGTCGGCGTGCCGGCGTCGTCATCGCCGCCGTCGTCGCCGCCGCAGGCGGCCAGGGTGGCGGTCAGCATCAGCACCGCGCCGGCGCGCAGGAAACCGCGCAAGATCAGGGACTTACTCATGGCTTTTCTATCCTTGGGACATCAGGGAAACAGTTCGGAAACGGACTTGCCGGACAGGGCCAGGGACTTCACTTCGTCCTCGGTCAGGGCCCGCGACCAGAAGGCCAGGTCATCAAAAATCATGGTGTAGGGGCCCTTGGTGCCGGCGCAGCAGATGCCGTAGGTGCCCTTGCCGTCTTCATTCAGGCCGATGTGCGGACCGAACACGCCGGCCACGGCGCCAAGGTCGACGCCCGGGGTGGCGGTGGACGTGACGGTGCGCACAAAGCCCAGCTCGCTGTCGTAGCGGTAGGCCGTCATCGTCCTGGCCGTCTTGTCGATGGTCATGGCGATGTAGACCGGCTTATTGGCCGTGAACTTCACGCCATTGATATCCGCCCGCTTGCCGCCGCCCGCGATGTTGAACCGCAGCTCCGGGCCGGCCCATTGCGCAATGGTGATGCCGGGGTTGCCGCCGGAGTTGTAGTCCTTGTTGCCCACAATGGAGCGGTCGTTGGCGGTGCCGTCGGACTGGAACCAGAAACCGATGGTGAACGCCTGCACGCTATCCATCAGGCCCGCCGGGTAGTCCAGCTTGAATGCGCCCAGGGCGGCCGACCCGCGCTCGTTCCTGAAGCTCTTGCCGAACACGCCCGGCTCGGCATAGGCAGGCGCCTGCGCGCCGTCGTACGGCGTGATCGCGCCGCCGCCGGCGGCCACGTCGGCCACGTCGCCCTCGAACGGGAAGAACATCGTCAGTCCGGTGCGCAGCGAGGCCAGGAGCGGCACCGGCTTGGCGTAGACCACGGTGGCGCGCGCGGCGCTGACCGCATGGCCGGCGGACACGCTGTAGGCCAGTTCGTGCACGCCCTCGGTGTCGAACGTGAAGCCCGTGTCCACGTACTCCGTGGCGGTGCCCGGCAGGCGCGCGACTTCCGCGCCGTCGCGGCTGACCACGATGTCGCCGTCGGGCTCGCCCACGCGCACCCAGGTGACGGTCACGCTCTTGTTGTCCATGGACGTGCGCGTGGCGACGCGGCGCAGCGCCAGGGGTTCGGTCAGCGACGTGCCGGCCATGTCGTAGGCTGCGCCCGACGGCAGCGCGTCCAGGTGCGCGAGCACCGTGGGCGCCAGGTCGGCGGCGCTGGGCAGCGCGTACCAGTTGGCGTCCCACAGGCCGTCGAACGCGGCGTCGTCGGCGCTGCCCCCCAGCAGGACGGGCTGGTTGGCGGCCAGCAGAATGGTCTTGCTGGACGAGAACGGCAGGCCGTCGCTGCCGCCCGTCTTGTCCAGGCCGTGGCTGGACGCCACCACCATCAGCCAATTCTCATTGGGATGATCGGCGCGGCGGTCGGCCAGCTGCTTCGCCAGCACGCCGATGGCGGCGTCGGTCTGGCGGATGACGGCTTCATAGGTCGTGCCGAAGCCGCTCTCGGCCGCGGCGCGCTCCGGCGCGCCGAACTGCGCGACCACCATGTCGTAGCCTTCGGCGATGCGGTCGCGGGCCTGCGAGGCGACGCAGTCGTCCACGCCAGCGCAGTCTGTCAGCGATTGCACGTAGCCCGCGTCGCGGTCGGTGCCCAGCAGGCCAGCCACCAGCGGCGAATTGAACGCGCCGGCGATGCGCGCCTCGGGCTGTGCGGTCTTGACGCGCTGGAACAGGCTGGGCGCCTTCAGCGCCTGGCCTTGCGCGTTGGAGCGCACCCCATGCACATCGGCCCATTGGCCGGTCAGCAGCGTGGCCCAGCCCGGCACGATCAGCGTGGGCTGCTGCGTCGCCGTGCCGGTGACGCCGCCGGTCCAGGCGCGGGTCGCGGTCAGCTGGCCGATATTGGCCAGCGACTTGTCCGCCACGCCGCGGCGCAACGCATCGTAGGTCAGGCCGTCGACGCCGATGAACAGCACCTTGTCGACGCTGGCCTGCCCGGGTTCGGTAACGGGCGGCTGCGTCGGCGGGACGACGGGATCGTCGCCATCGTCATCGCTGCCTCCACAGCCGGCCAATGCGCTGGTCGCCAGCAGCATGGCGCACCATCTTCTCCAATTCAGTAATTCCATTGCTTCTCTTCTCTTGTCATGAACGGGTTCTTACGCTGGCCGACATGGTGGCGGCCGAAGGTGAAAGACCCGTGAAACAAAGAAGAGAAACCCTGATCGTTGGATCAGGATTCTTTTGCGCAAGATGCAAGGCGCCGACAGCCCAAGCCCCATTGCATTGCTGTCATGAAACGCCGCTATAGTCGGCCGCGTCTTGTTGACCTTGCCTGAATGCCATGCCTTTGTCCTTGCGCCTGCCCCTGCCCTCCTCCTGGCAACGCCTGTTCGAGCAGCGCCTGCTCACCGGCACTTGCGAAG
>ENA-OWLM01000839-OWLM01000839.1-metagenome-genome-assembly--contig:-NODE-839-length-11551-cov-3.083159_pt1 | contig 11551 bp, 12 predicted proteins | sample MGYA00245349_ERZ651102 | MGnify/ENA primary metagenome ERZ651102 (study PRJEB26857, sample SAMEA4031759) | metagenome | biome: human; feature: oral; material: saliva | place: Philippines | collected 2014... | reverse complement strand
CCTGCCTGCCGCGCCTGTCCTGGGGCACGGAGCTGTTCGGCCCCCTGCTGCTGAAGGACGACATCGTGGCCAACCCGCCACGCTACGCGGACTTTGAAATGGAAATCCCCGACGGTCCCGGACTGGGACTGACGCTGGACGAAGACAAGCTGGCCTTCTACCGCAGGGACAACTGACACCAACTACCCTGCAGGCCAATCCTTACGGCCGCGCCCGCCTTGCCGGGCGCAACCCACAATAATTCCAGAAACGACGGAGACAACCATGCGCATGCGCCATGTATTCAATCCCTTTGCCCGGGCCCTGGTGGCCCTGTCCCTGCTGGGCGGCGCGGCCGCCGCGCACGCGGACGCCTACCCCGACCGCCCGGTCAAGTGGATCGTGCCCTTCCCGCCCGGCGGCGCCATGGACAGCATCGCCCGCACGCTCGGCGAGTCCATGGGCAAGCAGCTCAATACCTCTTTCATCGTTGAGAACCGCGCGGGCGCGGGCGGCAACATCGGTGCGGCCAGCGTGGCGCGCGCCAAGCCGGACGGCTACACCATCCTGATCGTCGCCAACGGCATGGCGGTGAATCCGGCGCTGTACCAGGACCTGAACTACGACCCGATCAAGGACTTCGCGCCGATCTCGCTGCTGGCGGTGGTGCCCAACGTGCTGGTCACCAATCCCGCCCGCACCGGTGCCACCAGCGTGCAGGACGTGATCGCCAAGGCCAAGGCCCAGCCCAACCACTACACCTACGCCTCGGCCGGCGTCGGCACGTCCATCCACCTGGCGGGCGAGCTCTTCGTGTCGATGACGGGCGTGGACATGCTGCACGTGCCCTACAAGGGCAGCGGCCCCGCCGTCGCCGACCTGCTGGGCGGCCAGGTGGACTACATGTTCGACAGCATCACGTCGGCCAAGCCGCACATCACCAGCGGCAAGCTGCGCGCGCTGGGCGTCACCACCGCCAAACGCTCGGCCGCCCTGCCCGACGTGCCGACCATGCAGGAAGCCGGCGTGGCCGGCTACGAACTGATGCCCTGGTTCGCCGCCTTCGCCCCGGCCGGCACCCCGCCCGAGGTCGTGGCCAAGCTGAACGAAGCCATGCGCAACGCCCTGGCCGAGCCCAAGGTCAAGGCCACGCTGGACTCGATCGGCGCGGAATCCATCGGCGGCACGCCAGACGCCCTGCGCGACCACCTGGCCAAGGAAACCGCGCAATGGAAGGACCTGGTCAAGGAACGCGGCATCAAGATCAACTAAGCCGGCACGCCCGCCAGGGCGACTTGCCTGATCCGGCGCGAGGATGCGGTATCGTCTGAATCACCCATCCTCGCGAAGGACGACTCATCATGGCCCTGAAACATGCGGATCCCGGGCAGGTCATCGACCTGGCTCCCTACGGCAGCGGGATTACCCAGGCGCAGTCGATCGCGCTTTTCAAGTCCGAAGACCTGGAAGTCATGCGCCTGGTGCTGCTGGCCGGCCGCGAAATGCCATCCCATCATGTCGCCGGGGAAATCACCATCCAGTGCATCGAAGGCAGCCTGGAGGTTACGGTGGAAGACGTCACGCACCTGCTGCGCCCGGGGCAACTGCTATACCTATCGGGCCGGTCTCCGCATGCGCTGTTTGCGCTGGAAGATGCGTCCGTCTTGGTCACGGTGGCGCTGAAGCGGCAGTAGCCCAGACGTCAACGCGCAAGGCAGCCTGAAATCGCCGACTGCAGCCGGGCCATTTCCTTGTCGACGCCGGGATCGGCGCAATAGGCCCCTGCCCCGCGCAGCGACAGTTTCAGCGTGGAAGCGTTCGACACCTCGGCTCTCAGACGGAAACCGGTCACGTTGGACGTGCGGTAATGCTCGGTCTCGAGCACGCCCGCGCTGGTGTCGCGGATGGCGTAGCCCTTGTCCAGATAATAGGCATCCTCACCCTTTGCGATTGTCTCCCGATCAATGCACGCAAAGACGTCTTCGGTCGAAGCGCCTTGCGGAATGGATATCGTCGCTGACTTGGACGGACCCGCCGCGTCGCACAATCCTTGAGAAATCGAACAACCGCTCAGCAGAGCGGCGACGGCCAGTGCACTGGCCAGCTTGCCTCGCGATTGCCAGGTTGCCAAAGAATTGCGCTTGCACAGCATGTCCGGAATCTCCTGCGGGACGATAGTAGGCGCCCGGGCGCCGGGCGAGGTTGGGAAACTAACAGGCTACCCACAGACCGCACAAGCAAATCCTATACAATGAGAATTGTTTTCAATTAAGCGGTTGTGACAAGAGGCGCGCGTATACATGTCTGAGTTGGGCCTCAAGGAGCAGGTTGGCGCCCTCTATGTCGGCCATCACGGCTGGCTGCGCAATTGGCTCAACCGGCGGCTGGGCGATGCCCACCACGCCGCAGATCTGACACACGACACCTTCGTCCAGCTCCTGGCGCGAGACGAGCCTATGGCGGTGAAGGAGCCGCGCGCCTTCCTGACCGTCATCGCGCAGCGTGTGCTGGCAAACCATTGGCGTCGCCGCCAGATCGAATGCGCCTACCTTGAGGCGCTCGCGGCCCAACCGGAGCCCCTGGAGCCTTCACCCGAAGAACGCGCCATCGTGCTGGAAGCGCTGATGGCGCTAGACAAGATGCTCGATGGCCTGCCGGCGGTCACCAAACGCGCCTTCCTGATGACGCAGCTCGACGACATGACCCACGGCGACGTGGCGCAGTCCCTGGGCATCTCCATCAGTACGGTGAAACGGCACATCGCCACTGCGGCGATGCGTTGTTACTTCACGGTGGAGCGATGAGGCGCGCTACGGCCAGCAAGGCCGGGGCAAACCTGATTGAAGGCATTCCGCAGACCGTTGCCGAGCAGGCGGTCAAATGGATGATCGAATTGCGCGAAGCGCGCGAGGACACCGGGCTGCATCAGCGCTGGCGGGCCTGGCGCGAGGCGGACCCGGATCACGAACGCGCCTGGCGCCGGATCGAACAGGTCAATGCGTCGCTTGCCCCGCTGCACGCGCTTGAATCCGGTGTGGCGCGCGCAGCGCTGGCCACGCCGGGCCCGGCCCGACGCCGCGTCATCAAGACGCTGACGCTGGCGCTTTTCGGCGCAGGCGCAGTCGCGGCCGTGCAGCAATCTTCCCCGTGGCGGATCTACCGGGCGGACTATCGCACCGCGATGGGCGAACAACAAGACATCACACTGGCCGACGGGACACGTATCGCCCTCAACACGGATTCCGCCTTCGACGTGGTTTACAGCCCGGACGAGCGGCGCCTTCGGCTATTGACCGGCGAGATGCTCGTCACCACGGCCCACGCGGCGCACCGGCCGTTCACGGTCGAAACGCGCGATGGCCAGGCGCAGGCCTTGGGCACGCGTTTCCTGGTGCGCCAATTTGACGACGCGACGCTGGTGGCGGTGTACGAAGGCGCGGTCCGCGTGCTGCCTCGTCTGGCGCCGGACGCGGCGCAAGTCTTGCAGGCTGGCCAGCAGGCGCGCTGCTCGACGCGAGGCATCCTGGATCAGCGCGAATCCGACGCGACGGCGCTGGCCTGGACCCAGGGCTCCATAGTGGCCGACGGCATGCGATTAACGGATCTCGTCGCCGAGTTGGCGCGCTACACCGACATGGCCTTGCTTTGCGCCCCCGAGGTCTCGGACCTGCGAGTATCGGGCTCCTACCCCGTCGAAAACCCGCGCGCGGTGCTCGACGCCCTCGCCAGCATGCTGAATCTGGAAGTGCAGCCGGTGCGTCGCTTCTGGGGCGCCACGGGGCTGCGCATCGGGCCGCGCGGGCCGTCCGGAGCGGCTGCCTGAAGTTTCCGGAGGCGATCCGGATTTATTTTGAACCGTTTTCATCCAGTCGCGTGACAGGTGAGATGAGCCGTTCATCTTCAAACCGACACGAAAGGATGGGAAATGGGTAGGGAATACAAACGAGCTGCATGCCCGAAGGTCCGCCGCAGGAGCCCTAGGTTGGCGCATGCAGCGCTTAGCGCGCCGCTGGTGCTGGGCCTGCTAATGTGCATCAGCTTGCCAACGGCAGTCCGCGCACAATCGGAGGCCGCGCTCAAGCATTACCAGATCGGTGCCGGGCCCCTGGGCGCGGTGCTGGCCCAGTATGGCCGCGACGCCGGCATCCTGCTGACCTTTGTTCCAGAACTGACGGCCGGCAAGTCCAGCCCCGGGTTGACGGGCTCGTACTCGGTGCAGGCGGGCCTGGATGCATTGCTGGCATCGAGCGGACTGCGTGCCGCTTACCAAGGAGGCAAGCACTACAGCATCATCCGCGCGCCCGCATCCGAAGGCACGGTGCTCGAGACCGTAACGGTAGTGGGCGGTGCGATGTCTGGCCCGCCACCCGCCTATGCGGGTGGGCTGGTGGCGCGGGGCGGCCGGGTCGGCGTGCTGGGCGACACCGACATCATGGATACGCCCTACAGCCAGGTGAGTTTCACCTCGGAACTGATGCAGAACCAGCAGGCGCGTTCGATCGCCGATGTGGTCCAGAACGATCCCTCGGTACGCCTCACCGACGCCGCCGGCAGCGGCATGGAGCAATCCCTGCTGATCCGCGGCTTCAGCCAGAACGGAACCGCGACGTTCTTCAATGGCCTGTACGGCGTGTTGCCGCCTTATCTGGTGTCGGCCGACCTGGCCGAACGCGTCGAGGTGCTAAAGGGCCCCAATGCGATGCTCTACGGCATGACGCCGTTCGGCGGCCTCGGCGGCTCGATCAATGTCGTGCCCAAGCGCGCCGGCGATACGCCGCTGGCGCGCGTCGGGGTCAACTACGCCTCGGACGGCCAGGTGGGCGGCCAAGTCGATGTGGGCCGGCGCTTTGGCGACAGCAATCAGTTTGGGCTGCGCTTCAACGGCGCGTACCGCAATGGCGCAACCGCGATCGACGCGCAGCGCAAGCTGCTGAGCCTTGCCACGCTGGGCCTGGACTACGCTGGCGACCGCTTCCGCCTTTCCGCCGACGTCATCGACCAGCGCAATCGCACCACCAATCCGCGCACCGCCATGACCTTCGCCAGCGCCGATATCCCCTCGGCGCCGCGCGCCAGCGGCAACCCCATCACCGGCGGCGAGGTCGATTATCGCGACACCGGCCTCGTCGCCCGGGCCGAATACGATCTGCTGGACAATCTGACGTTCTACGCGGCGGCCGGCGAATCGCGTGGCCGCTACTCTGTGGTCAGCCCCGTGCTGGTGGGCGCCGTGGCGGCCGACGGCAGTTTCCAGGGCCGTATGCGCGGCAGCTGGCTGGAAATGGACCGCGAAGGGCTGGACTTGGGCTTGCGCGGCAGCTTCAATACCGGCCCGGTGCAGCACAAGGCCATGCTCGGCTACAACCGCGTCGCCTACACGACCCGCATCTCCACGTACTCGAACGGTCCGCTGGTAGCGGGCAGTCTGTACGACAGCGTGCATGCCAGCGTCACGCGCGCGCCCAAGGACTTGGCGAAGACCTCCGGCAACGTGATGACCAGCTACACCCTGGCCGACACCCTATCGGCGCTGGACGAGCGCGTCCAGCTGACGGTGGGCGTGCGCCATCAGAACGTCGACAGCAGAACCTATCTGCGCACCGGCGGCCTGTCCGGCCCGGCGTACGACCAAAGCGCGTGGACGCCCACCTATGGCCTGCTGGTCAAACCGTGGGAAAACGTCTCCGTCTACGCAAACTACATCCAGGGCCTCGCCCAGGGAAGCCGCGTGACCGACCCGGCCGCCACCAATTTCGGCGCCGTGTTTCCGCCCTACAAAACCGAACAGTACGAAGCGGGGGTGAAGTGGGACCTGGGCGATATCGGCACAACGCTGAGCGTGTTCCAGATCTCCCAGCCCAGCCTGCTGAGCTACAACAATGGCGACGGCAGCATCGTCTATCGCGAGGATGGCGAACAGCGCAATCGCGGCGTGGAGTGGAACGTCTTCGGAAAGCTCACGCCGGCGCTGTCGGTGCTGGGCGGCCTGGCCTACACCGACGCAACGCTGGTTTCCACAGCGGCCGGCGCCAACAACGGCAACCGGGCGCCGGGTGTAGCCCGCTGGCAAGGCAGCCTTGGCCTGGACTGGGACATTGCGGCGCTGCCGGGCTTTGCGCTCAGCGGCCGGGCGATATACACGGGTCCGGCCTACCTGAATGCCGCCAACACGCAGAAAATCGGAAGCTGGGTCCGCTATGACGTGGGCGCCCGCTGGCGCACGCGTGTCGCCGACCGGGAACTGGTGCTCCGCGCCAATGTGGAAAACCTGCTGAACAAGAGCTATTGGGTGGCCAACGGCTCCGGCGGCGCCGGCATGAATTCGCCTCGGATATTCATGCTTTCGGCCAGCATGGACTTCTGAACGCGGCGGGGCCGGGCCGAAGATTTTCCAGGCTGGCCACACAACCTACCAATAGTAGTCTACTATTGGTAGGTTGCAATCCCGACACGGAAGATCCCGCCATGCACGCACTCATTGTTGTCGCCCATCCCGACCAGGCCTCCCTCACCCATGCCATCGCCGATCATGTGGCGCAAGGCGTCGCCGCCTCCGGTCCACAGCATTCATTCGAGTTCGCCGACCTCGCGTCGGAATCGTTCGATCCCAGGTTCACCCAGGCCGACGTGGCGCTGCACCTGACCAAAGAGGATCCGCCCGCCGACGTGGCCGCCGAACACGCGCGCATCGACCGCGCGGACGCGCTAGTGCTGGTGTATCCCGTGCACTGGTGGTCGTTCCCCGCCCTGCTCAAAGGCTGGATCGACCGCGTGTTCACCAACGGCTGGGCCTACGACGCCCATCCGGACGGCGGCGTCGTCAAGAAGCTGCAGCGGCTGCAGGTGCATCTGATCGCCAGCGGCGGCGCAGACATGCGCACTTATGCCCGCCACGGCTACTTCGGCGCGATGAAGACGCAGATCGACCACGGGATCTTCGGCTATTGCGGCGCGCGCGTGGCAACATCCGACTTGCTGGTATCGTCCGACGCCGGATATCCGTCGTCGCATCTGGATGCGGCGCAAGCCATCGGCAAGCGGATCTTTGCCGCGCAGCAGTGAACCCGAACGAAAGGACGCCCCCCCCCATGCCGCCCACCCCTGCCCCACGCCGCAGGCTGTCGAAAGAAGAGCGGCAGCGCCAGCTCATCGACGTGTCCTGGACGCTGATCCGCGATGAAGGCACGGACGCCTTGACGCTTGGCCGGCTGGCCGAAGCCGCCGGCGTCTCCAAGCCCGTCGCCTACGATCACTTCGGCACCCGCAACGGCCTGCTGGCGATGCTCTACCAGGACTTCGACGTACGCCAGACCGCGATCATCGACGACGCCATCGCCGCCAGCAAGCCGACGTTGAAGGACAAGGCCAGCGTCATCGCCTCAAGCTACATCGAGTGCGTGTCGACCCAGGGGCGCGAGATTCCCGGCGTGCTCGCGGCGCTGAACGGGTCGCCGGAGCTTGCGGCGGTGAAGGCGCAGTACCAGCGCGTCTTCATCGAAAAATGCCAGAAGATTCTTGCGCCGTACGCCGGCCCGCAAGGGATTTCGCTGGCGAACCTGTGGGGCATGCTCGGCGCCGCGGACGCGCTGTCGCAGGCGGCGGTGGCGGGCGAGATCACCCAGGCCGAGGCTTGCGACGAGCTTTTTCAGATCATTGTGAATATGGTGAAGCGCAGCCGGACTTAATGGCCGGCCCTGTCTGGCCGGATGGACATCCACGGCCGGACGCTCGACAATCGTCGAGTATTTCCCCCGGCACAGGCCAAGCCTGTCCCACGTCCGTTGTCCAGAAAGGAGCGCGCCATGGCGACTCTGTCCCTTTCCAGCGGCACCACAATCGACGAGATTGCCGACCGCATCTATCGCATCTCCACGCCCGTCGAAATCCCCGGCGGCGGGTTCTCATTCAACCAGTACCTGATCGACGACGACGCGCCGCTGCTGTTTCACACGGGACTGCGCAAGCTGTTTCCCGTGGTCAGCGAAGCGGTCGGGCGGATTCTGCCTATCGGCAGCCTGCGCTATATCGGTTTCTCGCATTTCGAGGCCGACGAGTGCGGCGCGCTGAATGATTTTCTGGCCGCCGCGCCGCATGCGGAGCCGCTATGCGGGCAGGTCGCGGCCATGGTCTCGGTGGGCGATTTTGCGGACAGGCCGCCGCGCGCACTGCAAGACGATGAGACCCTATCGCTCGGTCGGCATCAGGTGCGCTGGCTCGACACGCCGCATCTGCCTCACGCGTGGGAATGCGGATTCCTCATGGAAACCGCGACGGCCACTCTGCTCTGCGGCGACCTATTCACCCAGGGCGGCTCGACCAATCCGGCGCTGACCGAGTCGGACATCCTTGAACCGAGCGAGGCGTTCCGCCGCCAGATGGACTACTTCTCGCACACCCGGAATGCCCGGGAGATGCTGGAGCGCCTTGCGGCATTGCAGCCGAAGACGCTAGCCTGCATGCACGGCAGCGCGTGGCGCGGCGATGGCGCGGCGCTGTTGCGCGCGCTCGCCGACAGCGTCGAACGGGATCAGGCGCCGCACTAAGGGCGCCGTCGCATCGCTGCGAACGGCCCTGGCAGACGGCGCCGCAGTCCCGCTGCCGCAGTGACTGAGACAGGCAGGTCGCGATGGCGGTGATGGCGGCGTCGCCATGCGCTGGCTGCCGCCACGCCTTTCCGGATTTCACCGCCAGCATCCCGACATCAACGTCGGGCGCCACACATCGGTGGAGCCGTCGGATTTCGAAGGCGAGGAAGTCGATGCCGGCATCTGCATGCCGCTCGTACTACCGGCCGTGAAGCAGCGGTTGCAATGCGTCCATCAAGCGGCGCGCGGCCGCGTGGGTGCCCGCTGCAGTGGCGTCGGCTTCAAATTCCGCAATCTCGATCCCAACGAACGGACTGTCCGCCAGCGCTTGCGCAATGGTCCGCAATTCCGCCAGGGTAAGCCCGCCGTCCACCCGGTAATCCGTGGGGACGATGCCCGGCTGCAACACATCGCAGTCCAGGTGCACGTAAACAGGCCGACCGGCCACGGCGACTGCAACGCGCGCCGCGATCTCTGGACCGGGAGGAATATGCGTTACCACGCCTTCTTCGATGAGTTGCCATTCGAATGCATCAATGTCCCGGGCGCCGACAAGAATCACATTGGACGAAACCAGCCCCTGGCCAAAGCCGGAATCCCACAGGCCCAGCGGTCCGCTCAACGCCAGCCCGCCCAGATAGCCACTGGCCGTGCTGGCTGGGGTGTTGATGTCGGCATGCGCGTCGAGCCAGACAACCACGGCGTCTGGACGATGGCGCGCCACCATGGGTAGTGTCGCAATCGCAACCGCGCAACGGGAAAGCGCGGTGAATGGCGTGGCCCCTTCTTGCAAGATCTGCTCGTAGCGCCGGGCTATGGCGTGAAGCGCCGCGCTGGCGGCGTTCAATTCCACCCGCCAGTCAGTCGCCAGAGATGGTTCGGGTTCGCCGATTGCAACGGCGCTAACATTCAAGCGCCGCACCAGTTCATGCGCAATGGCGGGCGAGCCGGCCATGGCCTGGTCATTGTGGTCGCCGGCACGAGCTGCGAAATGCGTCACTGCGGGCGTAGTTGCGAAAGTTGGATGGACCAAGTCTGCTCCTGACTGAATTAAGCAGATTGATCATAAAATTCGCCAATGCGGTACCGCAATAAGCAGAAATAAAGCAAAACGCCTAATATTTAGGCAGTTTTCTTATATTCATACGGCAATCTGCATGCTTGATGACCTGGACCACAAACTCATCGCGGCGCTCCGCGAGGATAGCCGCAGCCCCGTCGCGCTCCTGGCGCGGGAATGCGGCGTCAACCGCGCGACCGTCACGGCTCGGATAGACCGCCTACGCCAGACGGGCGTAATTGAAGCGTTTACGATCCGCCTGCGCCACGATGTAGATCACGACGCCATCCGCGGCGTTTCCATGATTTCCCTTCAGCCGAACCAGGGTCAGGCCGTCATACGAAAAGTGCGCGGCTTCCCTGAAGTGGAGGGCGTCTATTCGACCATCGGGGTTTGGGACCTGGTGGTGCAGCTCAAGGTGAACTCACTGGCGGAATTCGACCTGGCGCTGGAACGCATCCGCAGCCTGCCCGGCGTGAAGGAAACGCAGACCAGCCTGCTCTTCAATGCGTTGACACGGGGTTCTTGAATGAGATTACGACGGTTGGACGCAAAGGATGCGGAAGCGATTCTGGCGATGGAGGCCGACGCCGAAGTCATGCGGCACAGCACCGGGCTGATCCAACCTACGCCGGAGCGGCGTGCCGCCCTGCTCGCCTACATTGGGTCCGACCAGGGCAAGTTGGGGCACTGGGCCATTACGAGCGCCAGCGAGGCGGCGGGCTGGATCAGCCTCACGCCATTGGCGGGCACCGCGCGCACACAAGTAGCGTACCGGTTGGCGCGTAAATATTGGGGCAAGGGCCTGGCCAGCGCTGCGCTGCGGGATGTCTGCGATTATGCAAGGCGCAGTCTGGAATTGCCGGAGTTGGCTGCTGTGGTTTGGCCGGACAATGCGCCTTCGCAGCACCTTCTGGAAAGAGCGGGATTTGAATATGAATGCATGGCTCATCACTACGACAGAGACGTGATGCTTTTTTCGATCCGTTTCTAGTTCCTGCGAGGGTTCCGCGGTAGTCATTCCGAAGAACTCCTCTGCAAGACATGAAGCACGCGGGCAGTTCGCATTGTCAACGGCAATGCTCGCGCGCCAACAGGTCATCCGGCGGCCCCCTCAAAACCTCCACCGCACATCCACCGATCCGGCATGCTGGCGGTTCCCGCCCCCGAACTCTCCGGCATAGCGCAACCCCGCCGTCATGTTGCGCACGACCACCAGATCCGCGCCCAGCTCGACGCGCGCGGCGTCGCGGGCGATCGGTGCGCCCGCCACGGAGAACGACGCGCCTTGGTCGAAGGCCAGGGTCTGGGTGGGACGCAGGCTGCCGTAGGCGTGGCGCCAGCCCAGCATGCCGCGCAGGACCAGGTCGGTTTGGGCCGGGGCCCACTGGCCGCGCAGGCCGGCCAGGGTGCTGGTGGTGTCCTGGCTTTGGGCGCTGCCTGACAGGGCGGCCGAGCCGCCGGATTCGGAGAAGCCGCGCACGCGCAGGTCGCTCCAGGACAGGCCGATGAAGGGTTCGAGCGTGACGGCGGGCGTCACCGCCAGCGAGTAGCCGGCCTCGGCGAACAACTGCGTGGTGTTGCCGCTATAGCTGGCGGTCAGGTTCTGGTCCAGGCTGCCGTAGCGAACCTGGCGGCGCGTGTCGATATCGTGCCAGCTGTAGGCGGCGCCCGCCAGGACGTTGATGGCGCCGGCGCCGGCCGCAAATGACTTGCCGCCGTAGATCGTTGCGGTATAGCTCTGCGTCTTGGCGGTGGCCGAGCGCTGGTCGGGACGCAAGCGCGCATCGGTGTAGCCGAAGGCGCCGCCGACGCGCCATCCCTGCCCCACGCCGACATCGCCACCCACGACGACGCCCGTGCTGTTCTGGTCGGCGCCCGGCGCGTTGCCGTCGCCGCGCTGGCGCTGCCAGTCGCCCGTGACCTG